>Ga0299913_10001149_pt1 | contig 18957 bp, 15 predicted proteins | sample RVTome_9_FD_201360 | JGI IMG/M metagenome (GOLD analysis project Ga0299913, IMG submission 201360) | Soil microbial communities from uranium-contaminated site in the Upper Colorado River Basin, Wyoming, United States - RVT155D38 (version 2) ... | reverse complement strand
TTCGTCTCTCGGGGCGACCTGCGGGCTGGGGAAGTCATCCTCGTCCGGGTCGTGTACGAGATAGACGTTGTCCAAGGATCCGCCGTCGTCGAAGTCCCAGTGGAACGTCACGTCGTCCGAGCCCGGGTCCTCCGTTGATGCACTGAACCCGTAGTTGTCGCCCTCGTGGCCGAGGAACGTCGGCACACCGTAGACCGACGTCAGTCCGGATCCATCGAACACCAGCGTCGGGTCGATGTTGTTCATGTCCACAGTGAACGAGAAGGAGTCGATCTCGGTGTCGTCGTCGGTCAACGTGACCTCGACGGTGTAGATCCCGTTGTCCCCGAACTCCTTCGAGGCCTCGAAGCCACGGTCGCCCACCGCGAGCTCTTGCGCCTCGAACCTGTCTGCGTGGCTCCAGCCCTGGCCCCAGTCGATCATCACGTCATAGGTATCGAGTGTCCCCGGATCCTCGAACTCGGCTTCGAAGGACACCGTGCTCTTCTCGTCGTAGGTCACCGTCAGGTTCCCGGTCGCGTCTTCGACCGCGTCCTCCACGTCGATCGTGGTGAACGTGGGCTCTACGTTCTCGACCGTGATGTCCGATGTGGACGAGACGGTTCCCCTGTCGTCGTCATCGAGCGTCACGGTCACCGTGTACTCGTCGGACGGGGTGTTCGTCGGGTTGTCGTCGATGTATCTGTGGTCGGCGGCGAAGATGCGGGCACCGCGTTCGAGGTCGAGCCTGGTGTCGGCGCTCCCGTCCCCCCAGTCGATGACGACATCGTGATCGTCGCCCAGACCCGGGTCGACGAACGAACCGATGATCGATGCAGTCTGGTTCTCCTGCAAGACCCCCGCGGAGTCTGAGGACGTCAGCTCGACCGTGTGCGGTGCAACGTTCGCGATCGTCACCGTGCGCGTGGCCGAACCCGACTTGCCGTCGTCGTCTACCACGGTGGCCTCGAGGGACTTGGTGTCGGACGAGGTTCCGGATGGGTTGTCGTCTTCGAAGAGATGGCTGACGACGAACGTCCTCTGGCCGACGGGGATGCTGAAGACCGAGCTCGAGCCGTCCTTCCAGTCAACGGTCATCGTGTGGGTGTCCAACGTCCCTGGATCCGTGAATGTCCCGGAGTACTCGACCGCCCAGCCCTCTTCGATCGGGGCGTTCGGCGCCAGGACGACCCGGTCGTTCTCGGTCCCGGCATCGGGACCGTCGGGAACCAGCCTGGCCGTCGGCGTCAGCGTGACGGCACTCGGAGCAACGTCGTTGACCTTGACGATCGCGGTCTTCGAGGTCGAACCCGTATCGTCGTCGGTCACGGTCGCTGTGATCGTGTGATCGTCGGCCTGGGTCGCGGTGGGGTTGTCGTCGGCGTATGTGTGGGACTTGCTGAATGAGTAGCTCCCACCGCTGCCCGTCAGCGTGACCGTCTCCTCTGGGCTCCCGTCGCCCCAGTTGATCTTCAGGGATTCGGTGTCGAGGGTGCCGGCGTCATTGATCGAACCGGATGCGGTAACGGATCCGGCTTCGTTGATCGAGGCGCTGTTGACGGTCAAGGTCAGGTCGGGGGCGTGGTTCGTGACCGCCAAGCTCTTCTGGAGCTTCGCGCCGCTGTTGTCCTGCACGGTGGCGGTCACCACGTAGGTCGTGTCTGCAGCTCCCGTCGGATCGTCATCGGTGTAGGTGTGGGTCTTGCTGTAGGCCTTGCCGTTGGTCGTCACGGTGTCGCTCGAGCCATCGCCCCACTCGATCTTGATGTTCTTCTCGCCGGAGAAGTTGCCCAGGACCGCGCCGGACGCCGTGACCGAACCACCCTCAACGACGTTGGCCTTGTTGAGACTCAGTGAGACGCCGCTCGCCGCCGCATCGCTCGGTGCCTCCTCCGGGAGACCGATGCACTCGCGCGTGCCGATGTTGAGCAGCGAGTTGAAGATGCCCTCTATCGTCTTGAATACGCTCGCGCCCGGCTCGGCCTTGAAGTTCCAGTTCACGCCGAAGCCGGCCTTGAAGCCGAAGAGGTTGACCCTGGCAGCGAGGCCCACGCTGGCGCCTGCCCCACCACCGGCGAGTTGGCCCAGCGCGCCCTCGAACTCGGCGCACTCGAGCGCCAAGGTGGGAGCCTGGTTGATCTTGGCCACCAACTGATCGAGGAGATCGGTGAACGTGGCCGCGTTCGGATTCAGTCCGGTGATGCTCTTGAAGGCGTTCACCAAAGCGGGTTCCACGACGTGCTCCATGAACTCCTCGGTGGTGCAGCCGTCCGCCGCCACATCGGGCGGCACGATGGCCGAACAGATCCCCGGGATCGACGGGATGTCGAAGGGCTTGACCAACCAGCACTTGCCGTCCACGACGCCTTCACCGATGCACGTGCGAGGAACAACGACTCCGGGCGTCCCGGGCCAGCAGACGTCGCCGAACAGCGTGCTCCAACAACTCGGCGGCGTCGTCCAGCATTGGTTGCCGGACCACGTGAAGACGCACGTGTCGCTCTCGGGGACGAAGGCACTCGGGACGCCGGGGAACCGACCCAGGTTGATCCCGTTCAGCACCTTGTCCAATACGAACGTCGTGCCGGGCACCCACTTCGCGATCTCCTGGGTGATCTCGTTGATCTTGTTCAGGACCTTCTGGACATCGGCCGGCGCCTGACCGAGCTCACCGAGTTTCTGGGTCAGCTTGCCGAAGGCGAGCAGCGGATCACCGGTCTTGACCACATCCCAGACCTCGTCGAGGGCCAGGATGACCTTCTTCATCGAGCGCGCGGAGCCGTCGATCGCTCCGGCCACGATCTGGTTGAAGTCCGCGCGCAATACGACACGGACCTGGAAGTTGGGGCTCGAGAAGTTGAACGCTCCGTTGCCTGCGACGTAGGCGTTGAATCCGCCGCCGAATAGCTTCACGTCACCTGCGAAGCTGATCGCGGTCGGCTTTAGGTCCACCTGGATGTTGCCCGAGCCGAACTCGCCGATGGTCACGCCACCCTTTAGGAAGAAGGCTTGTTCCGCGGCGGTGAGCCTCAACCTGACCTCGGCGCCCTCGAAATCTATAGGCCCGATCTCGAACGCCTGTATGAAACCGTCTGCCTTGATCCCGGTCTCGAGCATCTCGAACCGCACGCTGGCGAAGCATGAAGCGTCGTTCTTGCACTGTTGCGACTTGTCGGGGTCCTCTGTAGGGATCGTGCGGCAATCGCCGCTCTGGTCGTCCGCAGGAGCCGCCCCGGGGTTGATGAAGACATCGCCGGCGATCATCAGACCCGGTCGGATACATAGGGCCGGATTGAGCTCGGTGCCGTACATGAAGTCGATGTTTCGAACGGCGATGTTGGGCAACCCGTCGGTGCTCAGGTCCTGTCCCGACACGGCCTCGCCCAGGTCTACGATGTCCTGCATCTCGACCCCGGCCTTACTGCGCGCGGTCAGCCCGCGAAGCTCAGGGACGATCCCCGGCGGACCGGGAACGGTACGGAAGGCCAGGCTGACCGATGCCCTGATGTCCTTGTCCCCGATCACGACGTCGCCCAGGAACCCGATCGTGAACGTTGGTGTCGGAGCGACCTCGAGGCCGAGCTGCAACGTGAGCTCGTTCAACGTCAACCACTCGAGACCGAAGGCGTTCTCCCACGGGTCCTCCGCGATGAGACTGCCGGTCAGCTTGACGCTCGGAGGCGTGAAGCCGATACTCGCCGCGAGCCTGAAGTTCAGGACGTCGTAGCACTTCGTACCCTTGGACGGGTCACTCGGGATGATGTTCAGCACCTGGCCGGGACAAGGCGTGCTGCTGTTGCGGAACCGCACCCCCAGGTCTCCCTTGAGCTCGACTCCGGTGGTCGAGATCGACAGCGACAGCTGGCCGGAGTGGAACCAGTCGGGATAGCTCGAAGCCGGTGGGGTGATCGCCGGGAGCTCGACGGTGAGGCTGAAGACGTTGCCTCCGAAGATGGGGACCTGCCCACGCAACAGCACGCCCTGCTCGGCATCCATCCACAATCCGTCGACGACCTTGTCGACCGAATCCGGCAGCGTTATCCGTCCACGCAGCTCGAGCCCGGATGCGAGCTTCAGGGTGAAGTCGCACTCATCCCGGTCATCGTCGGCGTCGCAGCCGTAGATCTCTTTGAAGAATCCGAAGGCTTCATCACTGAGGGTGTCCGACTGCTTGGTAAGAGCGGTCTTCGTGATGACGAGTGCGCCGCCTTCGACCGTTGGGTTGATCGGAGGGCTGCTCACGAAGTCGTCAAGCGAGATGTCGTTCGTGGCGCGCAGCCCGACGATGAAGTTGCCGGCCCCTACCCCGGTGCCGAACTCGACCATGATCTGGCCACCAAGCGGAGACCCACCGGCGAACGATGGGATCGTCGTGTTAGCCAACAGCGACAGGCTCGGTCCTGGTGCTCCCACGTGGGCGTGGATCGACAGAGGTCCGATCGTCAGATCGTGCAACTGGCTCGGAAGGGCAGTGAGATCACTGACGCCGAGGAAGCTGGCGACATCGAACAGCGAGATCGTCGCGTCTGTGGACAGCTTCACGTCGAGGCTGAATCCACCCTCATTCCCTACGACCAGCTCGACGGTGACGTTGTTCTCCTCGATCTCGACCGATGCCTTGAACGCAACCTCGAACTTGCCGGCCGCATATTTGGCCTTCAGGTTGACCTCGTCCAAGGTCAGCCACGTGAGGCCGAACGGGTTCGCCCACTCGCCGATGCTTCCTTCGAACTCGACGGCGACTCCACCGCCACCGAAGCTGAACGAGACGGCGAGCTCACCATCGAAGGTCCCGTTCTCGCCGAGGTCGACGTCGAAGCCGCCACCGGCAGCGACCGTCACCTTCGACGTGGCGTTGTCGTAGCTCAGCTCGATGTTCCAGCCGGATTGCAGCGTCAACCAGTCGGGGAACGATGGAGGGGCGAGCGCTGGGAGGGTCGCCGCCAGCGAGAAGCCCGTGAAGCCACCGCTCGCGCCTCCGGAAAGGCCCGAGAGCTCGATGCCCACGTGACCGGACAGCGTGACGACTTCACCGGCGTCATATCCGAGCGCGTCTTTGACGCCGTTGCCCAGACCGTCGAGCTTCACTCCACCCTGGAAGTTCAGCCCGCTCTCGAAGTCGAGCGTGTCCGGCAGCTCACTCGGGTTGCCCTCGCCGTAGAAGGGCAACAGGAACTGCTCTTCCGCGTTGTTCAGCTCACTCGTCGGGATGGGGTCCGACCCCCAGCCCTGCGCGAACACGATCACCGGGTCGACGACGGTTAGGTCGAAGCCTTCGATATCAGTCGAGATCAGTTCTTCGAGCGAGACGTCGCCCGCGCCGGCGAGACCGAACAACATCTTGGCCGGTTCGCCCGTGGCCTTCTTTATCGAGGCGAGGACAGAGACGTCGACACCATTGAGGGTAGCTTCGGCTTCGAGAGCGAACTCGGTCGTCGATCCGGTGGCAAAGGAGAAGTGCACTCCGGTCAGGGTCAGGAGGTCACCGAGATCGCCCGCACTCAGACCATCGACGTTCATCAGATCCCCGGCGAGACCGACGACGTCGCCCGCGCTGATCGAACCTTCGAGACTCAGGTCGAGTGAGACCTCATTGCCAACTTTCTGGATGGCCGCTTTCAGCGTGACGTTCGGTCCGTCTGCGATCGCGAGTGACGCTTCGATCGATGCGGACGAGCTTCCACCGAACGTGTGCTTCAGCTCGAGTCCGACATCCGAGATCGTCAGGGCGTCGAGTCCGAATGGCCCTACGAAGTCACCCTCGGCGGCGAGGTCGACGGTGATCGTTGATCCGTCGCCCATCGAACCAGGTGTGAACGCAACCGATCCTTTGAAGGTGTTCTCGGTCCCGTCCATCTCGACGGTCCACTCGTCCGCGATCGAGATCGACGATCCCCCCGGCCCCTTCTTCAACTCGAAGACGGATACGCGCTCGGTAAGCCACGGCCTCTCGATGCCACCATCCGATGTCAGCGTCGCCTTGAGGTTCAGACCGGCCTTCTGCTCGGGTGTTGCCGAACCCTTGAGTGCGGCGGCCGACACCGCGAACTTGCCCTTGACGCTCAGCGTCGAGTTGTCGTGGCCCGCGTAGCTGAGAAGGTTCTGCACTCCGGGGGCGACGGATAGATCGATGTCGCCGGCGAAGCTCACACCGGGAGAGATGGCAACCGGGCCGTTGTAGAAGTTCTGAACCTCGGTCGGCAGGTTCGCGGGAGTCAGGAGATGATCCGCCGTCCCGACCGCGAGCCATGCGTTCGACAAGCTGATGTTGGCGTAGTCCTGATCCCAGGAGCTGTTGAGCGAGCTCAAGCTCACGCTCGCGAACTTGAATCCCAAGGACATCTTTGGTTTCTGGAGCGGGTCATCCCATACCGCGGTCAGCAACATCTCGGTTGAGTGCCCAAGCACCGTCCCCGTTCCATGCACTGCGACCGTGTTCGTTGCGTCGTTGCTGTAGACGTCGATGTCGTTGACGGTGACGAGATCGAGATCGGGAACGTTGATCGGGATCTTCAGATCGCCCGCCGCGTTCAGCGCCGACTTCGCATCCGCGAAACTGGAATTCGCGAGATCGACCAAGCCGGTTCCGGTGACGCTCGGAGAGAGTTGGAGCTGACGAGGGGTTTGCGCCGTGGCTGCGGTCAAGCCGCCGAGCACAAGTGACGATATGAAAAGTAGGAGAGCAGCCGACCGTGGCATGGCCCCGCCCGCCTCGCTCCTGAGGAAGGGGCGTGCGCGACGTGTTGCCCGGGTCCAAGACATGCCCCGCCACGCTGTGCCTCCACTACCTAGGGGTCAACGCTCCTCGCGAAAGATACGTACTAGTGCTTAGCCCACATCGCACCAATCCTCGCGGTGCATGCTTTACCGGACAAAAGGACCAGAGACCGCGCGCGCGTGAATGATGTCGAGTCCGTTACTCGAGTGTCCCCGGCCCCGGATCTGGTGCGGTGTCGGTCGCGACCGCGGAGCCGGGATCGGTCAGGTCCCCATCGAGGGTCGTCGTCAGGAGCCAGTCGAACGAGCTCGGGAACGCGCGGATGTCATCTGGCCTAAGTGTCAGGGTCAACGTGTTCCCTTCGGCCTTCACGCGGCCTGGCATCGTCTCGTCGATCGTCGACGACCCATAACCCGTGTCGTGCGAGATGACTGCCCCGGTCAGCTGCCGCGAGAGGTTGGCGGTCACGAGCCATGTCTCCTCACCGCCCTCAGAAAGGTCCCACCGGAACTCGAGCGAGCCATCGGGCACCTTGGCGGGGATATCGCCGCTCATGATGACCTCGAAAACGATCTGGTCCCCGTCCCGGCGCACCACCGCCTGTTCGATATCAGCGAGGGCTTCGTCGGCGGGCGGGTTGTCCCCTTCTGCGACCGAGACGTCGTCGCGCTCGTCCCCGGGCCCGGTCTCGGGTCCTCCCACGTTAAGGACCACTACCACGAAGACGATCGCACCCACGATACCGATGGCGACCCAGAGACTCTTCACGACCCTCTCATCTTGTCGACGTGCTCGTCGAGCGCCTCACGGAGCTCGCTTTGGATCGTCGAGGTCGTGAAATCGCCCCGGGTGCGTTCGATGATCGAACGTGCGACGTCGGTGAGGCGGCGCAAACCGAACGTGATGCCGTCGGGATAGTCCATGGAGACCAGGACGAAATAGAGATCGTCCATTGAGGTGAGGAGCTCCTCACAACGCTTCAGCTCCCCGCGTCGCATCAGGTCGAGGAGGTGACGACGGAGCTCGCCGATCGACTCGGCCATGCCCTTGAGGAACGCCGCGGCAGGGACGCCTACTTCTTCGAGCGAGGGCATCGCGGCCCCCGTTACCAGCGCATAGGTGATCCGGGCTTCTGCCAGCTCCTTCTCGGCATCGTGCACGAACCCGGCATGAAGCATGTCGGGATGATCGGCGAGAGCGCCGCGCGCTTGATCGACATGGGATTGCGCATCGGCGAGCAGTTCCTGGGCGGCATCGAATTCGTAGCGATGCATCGCCCTGATCGCGTTGCCGCACGACCGGATCGCGCTGCGGCTCGCGGCGAGACCTTGCTCGCGCGCGGACATCTTGGCGTCGAGCTTCGATCGGAGTTCTTCGGACAGCCGCCCCAGGTCCATCGGGGAGCACCTTAAGGGGTTACTGCTGCTGCCCTCCACCGGCTCGGACCGGTTCGTTGAACGTCACCGCAGGCGTTCGTGTGCCACGGCGCGCCTCGATCGAACGAAGCTTCGTGACTTGTTCGGTGCGCCGGCGCTTGGCCTCTAGAAGTAGAGCCACGTAGAGAGCCAGCGATGCATCCACCGCGAGGTGGACCTCCCACATGCCGCCACCGGTGAACAGCGCGACCACACCGGAGGCGGCCGCGCCCACGGCCAGCACGACGAGGATCCGCTTGCGGCGCTGTTGGCCGCGGCGGAACGAGCTGCGGGTCAGCCTGTCGTATGACTCGGGTACGACGATCCAGCGTCCACTTCCCACCGCGCGCGGCGCGATCAGGCTCATCCGGCGCTTGAATCGTTCCGCCGTGGTGAGGGGAGCGCTTTGTCTCGCCCGCAGGGCTGCCGGCAAGAAAACTGCGATCCATGCGAGGGCCAGAAGCCCCAAGAAAACAATGGTCAAGAGCTCTTCCCCAAGCTCTAGGCCGATCCCACGACTGGCCATCAAGCTACTCCCAAGACCCCCTGTGGAGGGGGATTTCGCGCTTTTCGTCTCAGTTGAAACGGAGCACGGATAAGACGTCGGACCGATCGTCGGTCCAGGGCTGCGCCCCCGTGGGCTCCAGTCGAACCCACCCCAGTCCCGGTGACGGATCTCCCGCGGGGACGACGACCGCCCACCGGGAAGCGGTTTTCCCGGCCACGACCTCGGCATCGTCGGCCAAGTCGTCGGAGCGCACGTAAGCATCCCGGCCGAGGGCGGCGGCCAGATCGGCGAGCACCGGACCGAGGTCGACGTAGCGGTTCGAGATGTGGAACGCGATCGGCGCGGGCGGTCGGATCTTCGCGATGTAGGTCTGCAGGGCCTCGAGCGTGAGCAGGTGGGTGGGGATCGCATCCGACGAGAACGCATCGACGACGAGCAGGTCGAACGAGGCGTCCTCGACCTGCGCTATCGCCGTCCGTCCATCCCCGACGATCACGTCCGCGTCCGGCGCGCACTCATCGAGGTAAGAGAACAGCTCCGGGTCCCCGGCGAGGCGGACGACGGCCGGATCGATCTCGAAGATCGTTAGACGCTCCGGGCGATAACAAGACAGTGCGCCGGTGCCGAGTCCGATCAACGCGACATGGGCGTCGCGAACAAGACCGTCGAACAGATCGCCCGCCGGACCGCTCGGGTGGTAGTACGCGAGGGGCGTGGTGTCCTCCGGCGAGAAGTCCTGGATGCCGTGGATCGTGTTGCCGTGCACGAGCTCGTGCAATCCTCCGCGATCGATCACCGCGTGAGCTCCGAAGAACGTTCGCTCGCGGAAGATGACTTCCTCGTGCGCGGCCCCCGCGATCGATGAAACAAGCATCAGACCGGCGACCCCAAGCGCGAAGCCCCTCGGGCGATCTATCAGCGTGAAGCAAGCGAGGATCGGAAGGCCGACCGCGAGCGTGCGGGCCGCGACTCCTTCGATGCCGGTGGCGTCAACGACAACCCACGCAACGAGGGTCAGGATGCTCACCGCTGCAGCCCGCAAGAGATCGGGTTTGGCCGATCCCGGCGACCCGCCGATCGCGACCGCCAGGCACACCGCAACGATCGCGAGCGGATACTCGACGAAGGTGTCGAACACGAGCGGCGCTATCAGCGCGTTGAAGGTGCCGCCGAGCGCTCCTCCGATGCCGAGCCAGAGATAGAACCTCGTCAGATCGCGCGCCGGCGGGCGCGCTTCCGCCAGAGACCCGTGACATACGAGGGCCGCGACGAAGAAGGCGGTCAGATGCACGACCACTAGTAGCCACACGGGCCGGTCGGCCTCGATCACAAGCGTCAACACGAGGATCAGGACAGCGAAGGGGAACGCGCGCCGCGCGACCGGAAGCATCCGCCGTCCGCGACCCGAGAACGCGACCGAGAACGTCAGCATGTAGAGGGCCAGCGGCACGACCCACAACAGCGGGATCGCCGCGATGTCGCGGCTGAGATGTGCTGTCGATCCGACCAGCAAGCTCGCGGGCACCGCGGAGAACACGAGCCAGCGGACCCGGCCTCCCCCACCGCCGCCCACATCCCGCTTGCGTTCGGCCCGTTTCGGTCCGCGCGCGACGGCGAGCGCACAGAGCGCCAGCGCCGCGCACAGGACGACGTAGCCGATGGTCCACATCATCCGCTGCTCGGAGAGTCCGACCGCGGGCTCGATCACGGTCGGATACGCGATCAAGGCCGCCGCGCTCCCGAGATTGCCGGCCGCATACAGCGGATAGGGATCCTCGGCCCGCGGGTGCCCCGTCACGGAGAACCATCGCTGAACCAGCGGGCCCGTCGCCGATGTCAGCACGAACGGGACACCGGCCATGACCGCCAGGAGACCGAGGACCCACACGACCGGAAGTCCCGAGGATGGCGCATCCCACCCTGGCGGGACGGCGAGCGGAACCATGGCAAGGGATGCGCCGAGGAACGTTAGGTGCATGGCCAAGTGGATGCGGACGCCCGGCCACCGATCCGCGATGTGGGCATACGCGTACCCGGCGAGGAGGGCGAGTTGGAAGAACAGGAGCGATGCCGTCCACACGGACGGACCCCCACCGAGCACCGGAAGGATCGACCGCGCAAGGATCGGCTGGACCACGAGGATCAGGAATGCACCGATCATCGTTGCTGAAGCGAACAGGGCTAGCACTCGGCCCCCATGGGCTCGACGCTCGTTCGAAGCGTTATACAAGGCCCTTACCAACAAGGAGGTTCCATGAGCAATCTGCCGCAGCCGGTCGCGGTATCGGAAGACGCAACATCATTGGCGTGCGACGCGCTCTTGCTGGGCGCCTACGCGGAATCGGGCTCCTTCGCCCTCGACGAACGTGCCGCAGCGGTCGACGCTGCGATGAGTGGTGGGATCGCTCGATTCCTAACCTCGTCTGGGTTCAAGGCAGGCCAAGGCGAGGTGGTAGTTCTCCCGGGGAGTGACGGGATCGCTGCGGACGCAGTGGCGATCGTGGGCCTCGGTGATCGGGACAAGGCAGACTCGACTACGTTGCGACGCGCGGTCGGCGCGGCAGCCCGGCGCCTCTCCGAGCGAGCATCTCTCGGCGTGTGCCTTCCGACGTCGGATGGGAAAACCGGCGCGGTTGCCGAAGGTCTCATCCTCGGCTCCTATCGGTTCACTACCTATAAGACCGAGGCCAAACCGTCGAAGCTGGAGCGTCTTCTCTTCGTGGGGGCTTCGGATCCAGAGCTCGAGCGCGCATCCATCGTGGCCGAAGCAACTTGCTTCGCGCGTGACCTCACGAACGAGCCCGCATCGACGTTGACCCCGGATGTCCTCGCCGAACGCGCCCGTGGCGCCGGCGATGTCGCCGGGTTCGAGACAACGGTATGGACGGAGAAGGAGCTCCGTGACCACGGGTTCGGGGGGTTGCTCGGTGTCTCCGCAGGCTCCGAGATACCTCCACGTTTCATCCAGATGCGTTACGCCCCGTCCAAGTCGTCCCGGAAGGTCGCCTTGGTCGGAAAGGGAGTGACGTTCGACTCGGGTGGCCTGTCCCTCAAAGACGCCGCCAACATGGAGACGATGAAGACCGACATGGGCGGGGCCGCAGCAGTGATCGCGACGATGTCGGCGGTCGGCCGGTTGAAGCCCGACATCGAGGTGCTCGCATTCGTGCCAAGCACCGAGAACATGCCGAGTGGAACCGCGATCAAGCCCGGGGACGTCTTGAAGCATTACGGAGGCAAGACGAGCGAGGTCCTGAACACCGACGCCGAAGGCCGCTTGATCCTGGCGGACGCCCTGGCGTTCGCGAGCGAGCAAGGCCCGGATGCGATCGTCGACGTTGCAACCTTGACGGGCTCGATCATGATCGCGCTGGGGAAGAAGTCGACGGGATTGTTCGCGAACGACGACGCCCTCGCAGACGAGCTCGTCGGGGCCAGCCGCTCGGCGGGTGAGCGCGTATGGCACATGCCTCTCTACGACATGTATCGCAAGGAGCTCGAATCGGAGGTCGCCGACATGAAGAACGTCGGTTCCCGGTGGGGCGGGGCGATCATCGCGGCCCTCTACCTTCGTGAGTTCGTCGGTGACGACATCCCATGGGCCCACCTGGACATCGCGGGGGCCGCTCGTGCTGAGAGTGACTACGACGAGAACAGCAAAGGTGGCACCGGCGTCGCGGTCCGGACGTTGGTGAGCTGGATCGAACAACGCGCCCGGTGAAGGAGGGCGACGTCCGGCCGATCGGCGTAGAGCCACCAGAGCCACCGCCCGGCCCTCCGCCGCGGTCGAGCAGGCTCCACTCTGCGGCGGTGCTTATATCGGCGATCTCCGCGGTGACCGCGCTCCTCTCGTTCGCCGCGTTCCTCACCCTGACGTGGTCGGCGACGACGAGACGAACGGTGATCGCGGTCATGTTCTTCTCGGTGGCGGTCTTCCTCGCGGCCGTGTCCGCCACGATCCTGTCCGCCGCCCGTGACACGTACGCCCGTCGCCCGCCCGGCTAGCGCATCTAGACTCGGACCATGGAGATGGAGGGGCATCCCACCCAGGACATCATCGACGAGCTGCTCCGGCGTGGAGGGATCAAGGCCGACGGGTCGACATCCGGACCCAACCCCGATGCGCTCCGCTTCATCCAGGAGGCGATGGGCGACGCGACGGGTTTCTGGCTGTTCCTCCCGCAGGAAACGTTCTTCACGGGCATGGACGAGATCCCCGGGTTGTGACGGTCTCACCCGACGAGTTCAAGATCGCGCTGGGTCGATTCGCGAGTGGGGTAACCGTCGTTACGGTGGGAAGCAATGACACTCTGCACGGGATGACCGCGTCCTCGTTCGCCTCCGTGTCGCTCGAGCCTCCCAGGATCCTCGTCTGCTTGGACAAGTCATCTCGCACCCGGTCACTGCTTCTGGACAGTTTCGCCGTCAACATCCTGGGCGCCGAGCAGGAGCACGTCTCCCGTGCCTTCGCGCATGCAGGTGAGAAGCCGTTCTCGGAGCTGGACTACGAGATCGGCTCGAGTGGGGCTCCGCTGATCCGTGGATCGCTTGCATGGATCGAGTGTGCTACCTCGAGCATCGTCGACGGTGGGGACCACGACATCGTCATCGGCGACGTCACAGGATGCTCGCAGGCCGACGGAAACCCTCTCGTGTATTTCCAGCGCGCTTACCACTCCCTCCCTTAGACATCGAACGACAACCGATCACCCGCGCTGACGGTGCTCGCGCTCCCGGCGCGAAGTTCCACGACGAACCGAGTTCCCCGAACCCAACGGCTCACGCGCCGGCGCGCCATGGGAGACACCACGTGCATCACGTTCCAGTCCCCGTCGCAGAACAAAACGTCGATGGGAGCCCTAACGAAGAAGGTGTGGACCTGGGCAGCGGGTGTGATCACAAAAGCTTCGCCGGGAAGTAGCTCGGCGCGGCCCATCAAACCGCGGCCTCGCTCGAACCAGCGACGAGCCCATCGGATCCGATCGGCGAGCACGGCGCCGCTTGGTGCATGTACTAGGCGTTCGGTCACGTCGATTAGGTTAGTTGCGCAATCGACCAGGAGGACGAACGAAGTGACGAAGTGGGAGTACGCAAGCGTGCCGCTGATCTCGCACGCTCTTCAAGAGATCCTCAATCAGTGGGGCGAAGAGGGCTGGGAACTAGTCCAGATACAGGAGAGTCAGTCGACCGGAACGGTAGCTTTCCTGAAGCGACCGAAGAACGACACCTCTTCAGAGACTTCGTCGTCCAACTAGGACGCGACCCAGTCTCCGGAACGACCTCCGGACTTGCTCACCACGCGGACAGCATCGATCACCGCACCCCGGTCGATGCCCTTGACCATGTCGTAGACCGTGAGAGCCGCGACCGCCACCGCGGTCAGCGCCTCCATCTCGACCCCGGTCCTCTCTGTCGTCCGGACGATCGCAGTGATGACTATGCCGTCGTCGGTACCTTCGAGTTCCACCTCGATAGCGCCGATCGAGATGGGGTGGCACAGAGGGATCAGTTCGGAGGTCTTCTTGGCGGCCAAGATGCCGGCGATGCGAGCGACCTCGAGAGCGTCGCCCTTGTCCAAGGTCCGCGCCAGCACGCGATCGCGCGTTTCAGGGGCCATCCGAACGGTTCCGGTCGCCTCGGCGCGGCGGTCGGTTACGTCCTTCGAAGTGACGTCCACCATCCGGGCCCGTGCCTCGGGATGCTCCGGCACGCCCGCTAACCCCGGTCGCGCGTCGATAGATAGTCGTCGAGAGGTTTGGCCAGGTCGTCGCGCCTGAATGCAAGCTCGATCGTGGCCTTGAGGTAGTCGAGCTTCTTGCCGACGTCATAGATGGGACCGTCGTACGCATACGCGTAGACCGACCCCGACTTCGCCACAGCCCTGATCGCATCGGTCAACTGGATCTCGCCTCCGACGCCGCGCTCGGTCGCGCGGATCGCATCGAACATCTCGGGAGAGAAGACGTACCGCCCCCGTGACGCGAGATCAGAGGGGGCGTCCTCAACCTTGGGCTTCTCCACCATGTCCTTGATCTTGAAGATGCCCTCCTCGATGGGCTCGGGATCGATCGCACCGTAAGAAGAGATGTCTTCATGGGCAACCTCTGTGACCGCGATGACGCTGGCGTCAAAGCGCTCGTAAAGGGAGGTTAGCGATGGGAGCAGGTCGGTCTCGTCGCCTCGAGGTTCCGGCACGATCTCGTCGGGGACGATGACGGCGAACGGTGCATCGCCCACGAACTCCGCCCCCATCAGAACCGCGTGACCGAAGCCGAGCGGCTCGTCTTGCAGGACGTAATGGATGTCGGCAATGTCGTTGAGGTGGGTTACCTCGGCCAGATATTCGAGCTTGCCCGCCGCCTCGAGGTGACGTTCGAGCTCGACCGATCTTGTGAAGTGCTGCTCGATCGCGTCCTTGCCTTCGCTCGTTACGACAACGATCTCCTCGATCCCGGCGCGCGCTGCTTCTTCGACCGCGTACTGGATCCCGGGCTTGTCGACGACCGGGATCATCTCTTTCGGAACGGCCTTCGAGGCCGGGAGGAAGCGCGTGCCGAGGCCCGCTGCGGGGATAACTGCCTTCGTGACGGCCATCAGCGCGCGACCTTAAGAGGTGGCGGGGATGGATCGGCTACCTCGACACGGTCACGCCCGCCCTCCTTGGCGCGGTAGAGAGCACGGTCGGCAGCCTCGACCAGCTCGTTGAACGAGGGGCCGTGGTGCGGGTAAGCGGCGACGCCGATCGACACGGTTACCGACACAGGCTCTTCGCCTATGGCTCCGAACGGCTGTGAGCGGATCGCTTCGCGGATCTTCTCGCCGGTCGTGCGAGCACCGTCCTCGTCGGTCTCGGATAGCAGACAGATGAACTCCTCACCGCCGTACCGGGCGAATGTGTCCACCTCACGGAGCGTCTGCTTCACTCGCTGCGAGAACTCGATCAAGATCGCGTCGCCGCGCTGGTGACCATAGGTGTCGTTCAGATCCTTGAAGCGATCGAGGTCGAGCATGAGGATGCTGAAGGGCCGCTCGAACCGTGTTGCCGTGGCCAGCACCTGACGGAACTGCATCTGGAAGTAGCGCCGGTTCCACGTCCCGGTGAGGCCGTCGGTCAACGAGAGTCGTTGGGCCTCCTCGTGGAGACGCACGTTCTCGAGCGCGACGCCACCCTGCTCGGCGAGGAAAACGATCGTCTCGAGATCCTCAGGCGTGAACCCTGAATCCGCGTCCCGCCGATACACGGCGAGCACCGCGATGATGCGGTCCTCGGTGTACACCGGAACGGCGATCGCAACAGGGAAGGAAGGCTCGTTGCGCGCCGGGCGGGGCCCGGCCGCCGACGGCAGGATGGCAGGGGTCGCACGCTCCGCGACGAATCCAACGACACCATCACCGATCGCGATCGGGTGACTCCCGTCATTGTCGATCCCGACCGTTCGCGACGGGTGAAGCTCGGTACGGGTAGACGTGAACATCCACAGCGTCGCGGCATCCGCTCCGACCGCGTCGGCAGCAGTGTTCAGGATCGATTCCAACATCTGGTTCATGTCGTGGGTCGATCGGAGCGTGTCGCCGACGCGCCGGACCGCGCGCTGCAACTGGTCGCGCGAAGACGACAGCTGCGAATAGGAAATGCTCAGCTTGTCGCGCATCTCGTTGAACGCGATCGCAAGTTTGCCGACCTCGTCCGTAGACCGAACGGGGATCGGCATGTCGAAGCGCCCTTCGGCCATCGCCCGCGCGGCCTCGGAGAGATCCTCGAGCTCACGGGTCAACAGCCGCGATAGATACGTCGCCAAGAGGGTCGTCCCGATGATCGCTAGCAACAGCACGGCAAGCATCTGAAGGACGAGCTGACGCGCCAACGCATCGATCGGGGCAGAGAGGGTAGATGCCACGATGGCCATGTCGTTCGGGAGCTCTTCTGCCTCGCCCGTCCCAGGGCCCGCGATCCCAACCTCGAACTGCTGATCCGGCTGGATCTCGATCGATTCTGCTTGCGCGATCGCCGCGGTGGACGCGATCACCTGGTTGCCAACTGCGAGCGAAACGTCGACATCCTCATCCGTAGGAGACGAGAGGATGTTCTCGTCCAACCAGAAGCCCCCGATCACGTTGCCGACGACGCCGCTCCCCGATACACGCACGGGGATCGCCGGCGTACGAACGAACCCCCGTCCCGGTCCCGCCGGAGCTTCGGTGATGGCACGGATGGCAGGGGTTTCGAATCCAGTCAGGAAGTCCGCCGGTTCGGTCTGGGAGGCGATCATCTTGCCGTTCGGGCTCTGGATCACGAGGAAGTCGATAACCTCGCTGGTCCGAACGAGCTCGGCGAGGTGGCTCTCGAGCGAACCGACATCGTCGTCCTCGAGCAAGCGCCCGAATCGCGGGGTCGCGATCGATGACCGGGCTTCCGGCTCGAGGACCTCGATCTGTCCGTTGTAGTTCGTGACCGCGCTATCGAGCGCCGGCCTGAGAGACAGCAGCGACCGGCGAGAGAGCTCGCCGACCACGACGCGCTGGACCAGGACCCCGGCCACCGCAAGGGGCAGGATCACTATCAGCACGAAGTAGAGCGTGAGACGTCGCTGGAGCGACACGGGTCTCCCTTTTCCGATTTACGTAGATTTTCGACACGTAGGGGACCTCACTTTACCGGGCGCCCTCCCCTCTAGACTGGGCCGATGCCCATCTACGAATACGCCTGCACGGCGTGTGGGGAACGCACCGAAGCGAAGCAGGGCTTCGACGATCCCCCCCTGACCGAGTGCCCGATCTGCGGCGGGAGCCTCCGGAAGCTGTACTCCCCCGTAGGGATCGTCTTCAAGGGATCGGGCTTCTACTCGACCGACGCGAAGAAGAAGTCGAGGTCCTCCTCCACCGACGACCGGTCCTCGACCGACAAATCCAAGTCCGAAGCGAAGACGGAAACGAAGACCGAATCCAAGGCCAAGACGAAGAAGGATCCCCCCAAGAAGCCGGCAGAGAAGTCGGCGTAAGAAGAAGGCCCCCGTTTCCGGGGGCCCTGGGAACGCAACCGGCCGCTAACGCGTCCGGTACTCAATCGAAAAAGGCCCCGAAGACGGGGCCTTTTTCTGTAGGTGCCAGTACCTACATCTGTGTAGCGATCACTTGGTGATGACGATGATCTGCTCGAAGTGCGCGATGTCCGGCGAGTCCTGGCTGGAGATGTCGGCCATGAACTTCTTCTTGCCGGCCTTCTTGGGGTTCGTGAGGATGGGCACACCCGACTCGCTCTGCGCGTCGATCGTGAGGTCCGCAACGAGAGGGTTGCAGGTGTTGTCGGAAGGGGTGGGAGCTCCGCTGACCGTGTAACCGGTCTTGGGGCTTCCCTTCACCAGCAAACGCACGCGGTTGGCCGGCTCGAGATCGAGGAACCAAACAGCGATGACGCCGGCATCGATCTCGTCGTCCGTCCGTGCCTCTTCGTAGAACGTCGCCGGGATGGTGACATTGGCTCCTACCGGGATCGCGCCCTCAGGACCGGGGCGGCAGTCGAACCCGGCACGGATGGTGATCTCACCGCTGCCGATCACCTCGCCGTCGGGGATCTGCTCGTCGGTCGCGATGGTGAAGCCCTTGGGGATGAAACCGGTGAACAGGCCGATCTCGTCGTCTTCGGCATCGAACTCGAGGTGGAAAGTCATGGCCGGATTGCCGTTGACCTTCGTGTCGTCGAGAGCCACGGTGAACTTCGGGGTGAATTCGGCATGAGCGACCCCGGCGACCAACGAGATCGCCAGCGTCAGTGCCATAAGGATGACTGACTTCTTCACCTGAAACCTCCTGATAAGGGTGGGACCTGTGGGGCCGTCATTGGTCCCGTGGAGGGAGGGTTCGTCACCTCCCTAGGGATTCCTTCCAGCAACACGAGCCATTCGGTCTACCGGTCGCGCCGCGAATCGGGCGAAACGGTCACGGGCGCCGGACGCCTATGCTGCCGCGCCGATGTCTCTCCTCCATGCAGTCGTCCTCGGTGCGGTCCAAGGCTTGACCGAGTTCATCCCGATCTCGTCCTCGGGCCACCTCGTACTGGTGCCGGAGGCGTTGGGATGGGACGAACCGGGGCTCGCCTTCGACGTGCTCTTGCACGTCGCATCGCTCGTTGCCCTCCTGGCGTACTTCCGATCCGACCTGGCGTCGATCGTGCGTGGCTTCTTCTCCGGAGAGCGCAAGGCGCGCCGCATGGTGGCGCTCCTTGCCGTAGGTACCGTGCCTGCGGCGGTGGCCGGGTACTTCCTCAACGACTACTTCGAAGAGTCGTTCACGGATGCGGAAGCCTCCGCCCTCCAGCTGTTGATGACGGCGGCCATCCT
>Ga0299913_10001148_pt1 | contig 18958 bp, 21 predicted proteins | sample RVTome_9_FD_201360 | JGI IMG/M metagenome (GOLD analysis project Ga0299913, IMG submission 201360) | Soil microbial communities from uranium-contaminated site in the Upper Colorado River Basin, Wyoming, United States - RVT155D38 (version 2) ... | reverse complement strand
TGGAGGCCTGGCACCGGGACGGCGAGACGGGCCCGCGGCCGCCCGGTCGGTTGCGACCGCACGAGCCCAGGCCGGTCCGGCGATGGGCGCGGTTCTGGATCGAGCCCTTCTACCGTACGGTGGTGGACCCCGATGGGCGCCCGAGCACGGCACGGCGCCGCGACCTGATCTAGGAAGGAAGACCATGGCCGAGATCGAGCTGTTCGCGATGGAGCGCTACCAGTCGCTGTACTGGCACGAGGTCGACCACGACCTGTCGGAATCCGGGGTGAGCCCCATGACGATCCGCGACCTGCTCGGCCCCGATGCCGACGCGGAGACGTTCCTGGCGACGGGCCTCGGCTATCCGCTGTCGGAGGGGTCCTCCGAGACCCGCTCGCACATCGCCGCCTGGTACGAAGGTGCCTCGCCCGACCACGTGACCGTGGTCAACGGCGGGAGCGAGGCCAACTTCCTCGCGTTGTGGACGTTGCTCGAGCCGGGGGGGCGCCTCGCCTTCATGGTGCCGAACTACATGCAGGGGCGGGGTCTCGGCGAGCACCTCGGCGCCGGCACCGACACCTTCTCGCTGCGGCCCCGCGATGGGCGGTGGGCGCTGGACCTCGACGAGCTCGAAGCCGCCGTGGGTCCCGACACGCAGGTCGTGATGGTCTGCAACCCCGACAACCCCACGGGGTCGGTGCTGTCGGAAGCCGAGATGGACGCGGTGGTGGCGGCCGCCGAGCGCGTCGGCGCGTGGATCGTGGCCGACGAGATCTACCGGGGGGCCGAGGTCGACACCGACGAGACCACGCCGACGTTCTGGGGCCGCTACGACAAGGTGGCGATCACCGGAGGCCTGTCGAAGGCGCTGGCGATGCCCGGCCTGCGGATCGGGTGGATCGTCGCTCCGCCGGAGCTGCTGCACCGCGTCTGGCGGCACCACGACTACACGACCCTGACCCCCGGCATGGTGTCGGACCGCCTCGCGGCCGTCGCGATGCAGCCCGACACCCGCGAGCGGATCTTCGCCCGCACGCGCGCCATCATCCGGGCCAACCTGCCGCGGCTCGAGGAGTGGATCGGCGCCCACGATCGCTTCACCTACGTGCGACCGACCGCCGGGGCGATCACCTACGTCACCTACGATCTGCCGATCGGCTCGAGCGAGCTGGTGGAGCGGGTCCGCACCGAGCAGAGCGTGCTGCTCGTGCCCGGCGACATGTTCGGCCTGGACCCCGGGGATCTCGGACGCGGCATCCGGTTCGGCTACGGCTACGACATCGAGATGACGATGAAGGGCCTCGCTCGCGCCGACGAGGTGCTGCACGCGGTCGCCAGCGGGTGAGCCGCGCCTACGCCCCCACGTCGAAGCGGTAGCCCATACCGCGGACCGTGACGATGCGGCCGCTGCCGAGCTTCTTGCGCAGATAGCCCACGTAGACGTCGACGACGTTGGAGCCGGGGTCGTGGTCGTAGCCCCACACGTGGCTCAGCAGCTGTTCGCGGCTGAGCACCTGCCCCGGGTGCCGGAAGAACGTCTCGGCCAGCGCGAACTCCCGGGCCGTTAGCTCCGTCGGCGTGCCGTCGATCGTGAGCCGGCGCGTCCGCAGATCCAAGGAGCACCCGGCGGCCTCGAGCACGGTCGAGACGGCCTCGCCGTCATCGCGCAAGCGGGCGCGCACGCGGGCGAGCAGCTCCTCGAACGAGAAGGGCTTGGTGACGTAGTCGTCGGCCCCGAGCTCGAACCCCTCGACCGTATCGGGCACGCCGTCGCGTGCCGTGAGGATCACCACGGGCGTCCGCCGGTCGTGGCCCCGGAAGGTGCGCAGCACCTCGAAGCCGTCGGGCCCCGGCAATCCGAGATCGAGGATCACGAGGTCGAAGGTGTCGGCCCCCAGGTAGGAGAGCGCCTCGTTGCCGTCGGCGGCCACGACCGTGGCGAACCCGTTGGCTTTGAGGCCCTTCTGGATGAACGAGGCGATCCGTGCCTCGTCCTCGACGATCAGCACCCGGCTCATGACACCTCCGCTCCTTGATCCTGCGGCTGATCGACGGGCACCACGAGCATGAACGTCGACCCACGGCCGAGCGCGCTGTCGACCTCGATCCTTCCGCCGTGGGCATCGGCGATGGCCTTCACGATCGACAGACCGATGCCGGCGCCGTCGGAGGCGCGCCGGCGTCCGCCCCTCGCGAACCGGTCGAAGATTCGCTCGAGGTCGGCGGGCGCGATGCCCTCACCCGCGTCACGGACCCACAGTCGAGCCTCGCCGTGGGACACGTCCGAGCCGATCGCGATCTCGCCGCCCGGCGGTGTGTGCTGCACGGCGTTCTGAGCGAGCTGGATCATCGCCTGTGACAGTCGCTGGCGGTCGGCGACCACGATCCCGCGGCCCACACCCTCCAGACGCCAGTCGCGGTCGGCGAGGGCGCGCACCTTGCCGTCGAGTTCCTCGGTGAGCTGCGCCAGATCGAGCGTGTCGAACGCGAGGAAGTCCGGCCGCTCCGCCTTCGCGAGGGTCAACAGGTCGGTCACGATCCGCTGCATGCGATCCAGCTCGTCCTGCACGAGCGCCAGCGTGCGGGCACGGTCCTCGGGGTGCTCGTCGTGATCGAGCAGCTCGAGGTGGCCGCGCACGATCGTGATCGGCGTGCGCAGCTCGTGACCCGCGTCGTCGACGAACCGGCGCTGCGTCTCGAAGGCGTCCTCCAGCTTGTCCAGCAGCTCGTTGAAGGTGCGCCCCAGCTCCGCCATCTCGTCGCGGCCGGTGACGGGGATCCGGCGGGACAGATCGGCGGTCGAGATGTCACGAGCGGTCTCGGTCGTCACCCGCAGCGGGCGCAGCACTCCCTCGGCCACGCGCCACGCCACGAGCGAACCGATCAGCAGCGTGATCAGCCCGACCTCGGCCGCCGCCCGCGTCGCGGGATCGACCTCGGCCGTCTCGAGATCGCGGAAGTACGCCGCGACGAAGACGCCGGTGGCCCCGCCGCCGGCCCGGACCGGCACCGCCAGGTATTCGACGAGACCGACCGGCGTCTCGTAGGCGGAGCGCACCGTCGAGGAGACGTCGTGCACCCGTTCGACGAACGGCTGATCCTGATCGAGACGATAGGCGGGGCGCGCATGCGCCCGCTGCGGCCGCCGATCCGGGATGAAGGTCAGGTACGTCTCGTTACGCTGGGGCACGTTCCGCGACAGGAACACCTCGAAGATGCGCGCCACGTCGTTGCCGAAGGACTGGCCGGTCGCGGGATCGCGCCCGTTGGCGAGGATCCGCAGCTCCTCGGCCTCCTGAGCGAGTGCCTCATCGATGCGCCCGTCGATCTGCACGAGCAACACCTGGCGTACCGCCACGACCGCCATCGTGATCGACAGGGCGAGCGTGGCCACCGACCAGAACAGGATGCGCGCCCGAAGGCCCCAGACCCCGCGCGACCGGCCGCGTGAGGCGGGCGCGGCCGGGGGCTCGGCCGCGGACGGCGGCAAGGTCTCGGTGGTCTCGGGGGGCGTGAGCTGTTCGGGCGTCTCGGCGCGCATCGGTGGTCCGTCCTCCGTCTGACCGCACCCGATGGTCGCACCGGGCTGACCTGCATCTTCACACGCGGTCCCCGTCTGCGACCCCTCGACCCGGCGTGCATGAGACAACTCTCATACACCACTCACCTACGGCTCACCCCCACGCGAGAACCTCCCACCATGGACACACCCAGGACCTGGGACCTGCGGGAGGGCGACGAGATCACGCCCGGTCGCATCGCGCTGCGCCGCCTCGGTACCAGCAACACCCACGAGGTCTACGTGGCGTGGGACGAGGACCTGTACGGACCCGTCGCCGCGAAGCTGCTGCTGCCCGACCGCGTGGACAACCCGCGCGCGATCGCGGAGCTCGCCGCCGAAGGCGCGATGCTGCAGGGACTGTCGCACCCGGTGCTCCCCCGATGTTTCGCGGTCGAGCTCGAGGGGCCCCATCCCCACCTCGCGATCGAATACGTCGACGGGCCGCGCCTGTCCAGCGTGATCCGGCGCCAGCGGTTCCTGGCCGTCGAGCAGGCCGTCCCACTGCTGCATCAGGTGTGCTCGGCGCTGCACCACCTCGGAACGCGGGGGCTGGTGCATCTGGACGTCAAGCCCAAGAACGTGATCATGTCGCCGCCCCCCCGCCTGATCGATCTGAACCTGGCGCGCACCGTCGAGGAGGCACGGCGCACGACCTACCCGGTCGGCACCGACCCCTACATGGCCCCGGAACAGTGCGGCGTGGGGCTCGAAGGTTCGATCGGGCCGGCCACCGACGTGTGGGGACTCGGCGTCACGCTGTACGAGTCGATCAGCGGACGACGTCCCTTCCCACCCGGCGATCGTGACGCCTCGCCCGAGGAGCGATTCCCGCAGCTGCACACCGAGCCCGCCCCCCTGCAGGCCGACATGCCCGCGGATCTCGCGCTACTCGTGCGCTCCGCGCTCGAGCGTGACCCCGCGGACCGGCCGACGGCGGCCGAGATGGCCGACGGGCTCGGGCCGGTGCTCGAGCACGCCCCGCGAACGATGTTGCTCGGCAAGTTCAAGGTATCGACCTGGAAACGAAACACGTGAGAGAGCTCTCAGGGCCGACTCACGGTCCCCTCACCGCAGCTTCCTAGCGTGCATGGTGAGGAACCGGGAAGGCCCCGGACCCCGAAGGAGGAACCGACATGTGGACGAAGATCTCACTGGCGGCGCTGGTGCTCGTGCTCGGCGTCGGTGTCGTGCTCTTCACCGGGCCCGGCCGTGACGCGAACAGCGTCCAGCCGATCGAGCTCGATGACGACGCGGTGCGTCGCGAGGACGACAGCGTGCGAGACGTCGACGACGATGACGATGACGATAAGAAGAAGAAGAAGAAGGCCAAGGAGGCCCGCGAGCAACGGGCCGACTCCAACTCCAACGGCGCCGACTCCACCACCGTGATGAGCGGTGGCGGAGGAGGCGGCGGAGCCGCCTCGAACTCCTGGAGCGGCGGCGGCGGCGGAGCCGTGGCCGACAGCAACTCCGGCGGCGGGACCAAGGTCGTCGCATCCAACTCCTGGAGCGGCGGCGGAGGCGGGGGCGGCTCGAACTCCTGGAGCGGCGGCGGCGGCTCGAACAGCTGATCCCGCACCCTTGACGACCGAAGGGGGCCGTGCCCGCGGCCCCCTTCGTCGTGCGGAAACCTGGTGGTCGACCGGCGAACAGACCGGAAGCGAACCTATGCATCCTGCGCATGGGAACGGTCCCGAACCTCGGCAGCCACGTATCCTGCGCGACATGGAGACCATCACCGGAAGCGGCGAGCGGATCCAGCCCGACGCGAGGCTGACCATCGCCGTGGTCTCCGAGCTGCTCGACATCCCGGTCCCGACGATCCGTTCGTGGGAGCGGCGTTACGGGTTCCCGGCCCCCGCCCGCACCCAGGGCCGGCACCGCCGCTACACCGTGGCCGAGGCCGACCAACTGCGGATGCTCCGCGACGAGATCGCACGCGGCCACGCCACCCGCGACGCGGTCGACCTCGTGCGGAAGGCCACGACGTTGGTCGGGCCACGGCACGAGTTGCTCGAACGCCTACTGCACCACGCCATGCGCCTCGATCCGGCCGGGCTGCGGGAAACCCTGCACGCCTCGACGGAGGTGATCGGCGTCGAGCACACGATCCGCGACGTGGCGCTGCCGGCGATGCGCGAGATGGGCTCGAGGTGGCAGGCGGGCGTTTGCGACACCGCCCACGAGCACCTGGCGACCGAGGCGGTGCGGGTGTGGCTCGCGCGGCAGTCGGCGATGGCGCCGCCCGCGTTCCGGCCCTTCCCGCTCGTGCTCGCCTGCGGCCCGAAGGACCTGCACACGATCGGCCTGGAGGCCTTCGGCGTCGTGCTGGCTCGGCGCGGATGGTCCCTGCGCACCCTCGGGCCGCTCACCCCCGTCGACTCGCTCGTCGCCGCCGTCCGCGCCGCCGAGGCGCGGGGCGCGGTCGTGACGAGTCAACGAAGCGCCACCCGGCGTCCCGCGATCGAGGCGATCGAGGCGGCGGCCCGCCTGCCCGGCGTGCGCGCGTTCTACGCCGGCATGGGCTTCGCCCCGCCCGCCGCGCGCAAGGACGTGCCGGGCACGTGGCTCGGCGACGATGTGCTCGAGGCGGCCGTCATCCTCGAGCGAACGCTCGGCGCCGGCTGAGCCCCGCCCCACGCCTGTCCCCTCCCGGCGGCTGGGCCCGGCTCGGCGGCTGGGGCCGGCCCCAGACTGACCCCAGGTCATGCAGGCGGTGCGCCACCGACTACCCTTGGACACCTCATCCGGGCCGAACGAGGACGACATGGCTGCTGACCTCAAGTCACCACGGAGCGCCCGCGCGGTGGCGAAGCGCGAGCTGATCGTCGAATGCGCGATGCGCCATTTCGCGGAGCACGGGTTCCAGGGCGCCAAGATCGAGAGCATCGCCGGCGAGCTCGGCATCGCGAAGGGGTCGATCTTCCAGCACTTCGGCTCGAAGGCCGGCCTGTTCCTGGCCGCCTACCGGCGCTCGGTGCTCGCGCTGCCGTCGTGGCAGTCGGCGCCCGACGAGGTGCTGCGGCAGGGGTTCTTCGCCACCGTGCGGTATTGGCTCGAGCGCACCGAACACCTCGTCGCCGAGGACTGGATCCCCTACCGCGTCTCGCTGATCGGCAACTACGGCACCGACCTCGAGCTCAAACGCGAGATCAACCGGTTCCTCGTCAGTGAGGACCCCTACGGCACGCTCGACTTCGTCGAGTGGGGACAGCAGCGCGGTGAGGTGCGGCGCGACATCGATCTGGAGACGATCGTGTCCATGCTCGACTGGCTGTCCGGCTCGCTGCAGGACGCCCTCGTGACCGAAGAGCTCGATCCGGGCTTGTTCCACCGCTGGCAGCACCAGCCCGAGCGCCAGCGCATGCGGGTCGAGCACTTCGCCGTCTTGCTCGAGAGCGCGATCGGCCCGAAGGCGCAGGACGCTCAGACCACGACGCGCAGCTCGCGCGGGCCCGCCACGGCGCCCGAACGGTAGTCACGCCACGCGTCGGCCAGGCGCCGCACACCTTCGGTGAGCAGGTCGTCGGGCAGCACGAACGGCATGCGTAGGTAGTCGCCGAACCCACCCGTGGCCGAGCTCATCGGCCCCGGCACGACCGCGACGCCATGGCGCTCGGCCAGCTCAGCGAACGCGATCGAGTCGGCGCCGGGTGCACGCACCCACATGCACAACCCGCCGGTCGGCTCGTGCCACGTCCACTCCGGCAGGTGCTGCCCCAGCAGCGCGGCGAGCATGTCGTAGCGCGACCGGGCGAACGCCCGGCGTGACCGGCGTTGCTCGCCGGCGCCCTCGAGCAGCGCGGCCGCGACCAGCTGACCGACGACCGAGGAACCGTGGTCGTTCAGCAGCTTCATGCGGACAAGCCGCTGCACGATCGGCTCCGGACCCCGGATGAACCCCACCCGCAGCCCACCCCAGAAGAGCTTGCTGAGCGACCCGATCGTGAGTATCGGCACCGAGTGCGGGAACGCGGCGATGGGCGGCGGTGGCGCCTGTTCCCCCAAGGTGACGTCGTGCAGCGTCAGGTCTTCGACCAGCGGCAGCTGCAGCTCGTCGGCGGCGCGCGCGAGCGCCCTGCGCTCGTCGGCGGGTACGAGGGTGCCGGTGGGGTTGTGATGGGTCGGGATCAGATACGCGAACCGCGCTGCCGTCTCGCCCGCCGCCGCGTGCAGGTCACGTGCCCGCACGCCGTGCGGGCCGACGGGGACCGGCGCAGCGCGCAGCCCCGCCGCGGTGAACCGGTCCAGGGCCGACAGGTACGTCGGGTCTTCGACGAGCACCGCGTCGCCCGGGCGCGCGTACAGCTCGGTCACCAGGGTGATCGCCTGCTGAGCGCCGGTCGTCACGACGAGCTGCGCCTCGTCGGTCGGCAGACCCCATGTGGTGAGATGGGCCGCGAGCGCTCGACGCAGGTCGGGGTGACCCGCCGGCAGGTACCCCGGGCCGGCCGTGGCGTGCTCGAGACCTCGCCGGGTCGCCTCGAGCACCCGCTCGTCGATCAAGCCTGGCGCCGCGGCGGCGGCCACGGTGAACTCGATCGCGTCGCTCGGCCCCTCGATCAGCGCGCGGAACGACGCACTCGTGCGCGGCATCAGGACCGGCCGGTCCTCACCGAAGCTCGCCGCCGGGCCGCTGCGTCGGATCCACGTGCCGCTGCCCTGCCGGCGGTCGACCCACCCCTCGTCGCGCAGCTGATCGTAGGCGGCCACCGCCGTCGCCCGGCTCACGGCCAGCGAGAGCGCGAGCGACCGTTCGGTCGGCAACCGGGTGCCGACGCTCAGCTCGCCCGAGGCGATGGCGGCGCGCAGAGCGTCGGCCAGCCGCCGGTACAGAGGCCCTTCCGCCTCCTGCCAGCCCTGCAGCACCTTCACGATGTCGATGCGGATCGAAGAAGGATCCAATGGTTCCCGATTGGCCATAGCCATTCCCTCCGTTCGACGGACATCATGCGCGAGTGATGGCGGCGGTGCAAGAGCCAATCAGGCCACATTGGACTGTCCGATCTCCCCGCACGGGGACGCGGGCAGGAAGGGGGCGGCACATGGCGATGCCACGGACCACATCCGGAACCCCGGCGCACCGGCGGTCGGCTCGCGTCGTAGGCTCCTGCATCGCGACCGCCTCCCTGGTGGTCGCCGTGGCGGTGACCGGTTCCCACGGCGCGCTCGCCGCCGCGTTGTACTGCCTGGCCCTCGTCGCCGCGTCGGTCGTGAGCGGCAGCGACTCCCGGGCGCCCGGCGACTGGCGAGGCACGGATGGACGGACGAACGGATGGTGAGGGGCTGACCGATCGCGAGCGCGGGTTCCGCGATGGGGTGCGCTCGGTCGTTCCACTGGCCATCGCGGTGCTCGCGTTCGGGGTGACCTTCGGCGTGCTCGCCCGTGAGGCCGGCATGGGGGTGGTGGCCCCCATCGTCATGAGCTTCACCACGTTCGCTGGCAGCGCGCAGTTCGCCGCGGTTGCGGTCCTGCACGGCGGCGGGTCGGCGGCCACCGCGATCCTCGCGGCGGCGCTGCTGAACGCCCGCTACGGCCCGATCGGCATCACCGTGGCGCCCGCGATGCACGGAAGCCCGGTCCGCCGGTTCCTGCACGCGCAGCTGATCGTCGACGAGTCCTGGGCGATCGCCGCCGAAGGTGACGGCCGTTGGAACCCGCGCGTGCTGATGGGCGCCGGGTTCGGCATCTACGTCGCATGGGTCGGAGGTACGGCGATCGGCGTCGCCTTCGGCGACCTGCTCGGCGACCCCGCACGCCTGGGGCTCGACGCCGCCTTCCCCGCCCTGTTCCTTGCCCTGCTCGCCCCGCAGATCCGCGAGCGCCGTGCGCAGCAGGCGGCCGTGCTGGGCGTCGCGATCGGCCTCAGCCTGACGCCACTGGCCCCCGCCGGGGTGCCGATCGTGGCCGCGTCGCTCGCGTGCGTACTGGGCCTGCGCCGACGGAGCGCCGCGTGACGGCGATCTGGATCGTCGTGCTCGGCTCGGGCGTCGCCACGATGCTCCTGAAGGCGGCGGGGCCGGTGCTGCTCGGAGGCCGGGCGCTGCCGGCACGCCTCAACGGCGTCGTCACCCTGCTGGGACCCGCACTGCTCGCCGCGCTCGTGGCCACGAATACCTTCGGCGCCGATCGTGCCCTCACGCTGGACGCCCGGGTGATCGGCGTGGCCGCCGCTGCGGTCGCGGTCGCCTTCCGCGCGCCGGTGCTGATCGTCGTGCTGCTCGCGGCTTCGACGACGGCGCTGGCGCGCGCGATCGCCTGAGGGTCGCCTTGGCCGCCTCACGAGCCGCACGACGTGGTTGGATAGGCGGCCATGACGCGCTACCGCGACCTCGGGCTCACCGTCGGCGCGATGCCGACCGGCCCGCTCAACGCGATCACCGACGTCGACGGGGTCACGGTGGGCACCACGACGATCGTCGACGGAGACGGCCCGCTCGAGATCGGCGTGGGCCCGGTACGCACGGGCGTCACGGTCGTGGTGCCACACGATGGGATCGGCCGTACGACCCTCTTCGCCGGATGCCACCGGCTCAATGGCAACGGCGAGCTCACCGGTCTCGAGTGGGTCCGCGAGTCGGGACAGCTGTCGACCCCGATCGCGATCACGAACACGCACAGCGTCGGCGTCGTGCGCGACGCGCTCGTGGCCCACGACGTGCACGGGCGCGATGACGCCACCGCGTTCTGGAGCCTGCCGGTCGTCGGGGAGACCTACGACGGCGCTCTGAACGACATCAACGGCATGCACGTACGCCCCGACCACGTCGAGCAGGCGTTGCGCGCCGCGATCGGCGGCCCGGTGCCCGAGGGCAACGTCGGCGGCGGCACGGGCATGATCTGCCACGAATTCAAGGGAGGCACCGGCACCGCCTCACGGCGCACGCCCGAGAGGCACACGGTCGGGGCGCTGGTGCAGGCCAACCACGGGCGACGTGAACGCCTGACCGTCGACGGCGTGCCGGTCGGACGCGAGCTGCCGACCACCGCGATCCCGTCGGCCTGGGACGAAGAGGAGCGGGTGTCCCTCGCCGGATCGGGCTCGATCATCGTCGTGGTGGCCACCGACGCGCCCCTGCTGCCGCACCAGCTCGAACGCGTCGCCCAGCGGGCGGGGCTGGGGATCGCGCGGGCCGGCGGCGGCGGCGAGCACTCCAGCGGCGACCTGTTCATCGCGTTCTCCACGGCGAACCACGACCGGAACCAGAGCTACAAGGTGGAGCAGCCGGCCACGCCGGTGCAGGTACAGATGCTGCCGGACGCCGGCATCAGCGAGCTGTTCTGGGCCACGATCGAGGCAACCGAAGAGGCCATCTTGAACGCCCTCGTCGCCGCCGAGACGAGCACCGGGCGCGACGGCATCACCGCGCACGCGCTGCCACACGAGGCGCTCGTCGAGATCATGAGGCGGTACGGACGCGGGCCCGCCTGAACCCGCCCTCACCGGGCAGGGCTGCGGTGCAGTGGTCGGGGCGGTGAGATTCGAACTCACGACCTCGGCGTCCCAAACGCCGTGCGCTAACCAGGCTGCGCTACGCCCCGTGCCCGTCGATCGTAGCGGGCATCGCCGCCGATCGGCCGTTGCGCGAACCGGCCGATCGGCCCTAGGGTCCGTGCATGGCCAAGGAGCATCCCCGCTCGGTCACGGTGGGCTACTACGTGGGTTCGGTGCTGCTGGTCGTGGGCCTGGGCATCGCGGCCCTGCTGTTCACGATGCTGCTGCGCCCGCCGAGCACCTCGCGGATCGAGGTCGGCGATGCCTTGGCCACCGCCTGCGAGCCCGGCAATCGAGCGCCCGGGTGCTTCGCGTTCTCGGTGGGCAACGGCGGGTCCGAGGTGGTCTCGGCCCAGTGCGTCGTGGTGCCGGCCGAACACACCGACGCACGGTTCGTGACGGGTGACCCCGCCACCGTGATGACGCTTCGACCCAGCGAGGAGCGCATCGTGCACACGAAGGTCGACCCGCTGTCGGGCGGCGTGGTCGTCGCGCCGACGCTCAGCTGCACGCCGATCGAAGGCGGCTAGATCTCGAAGGCGCCGTCGCCGACGACGCGGACGCCCCCGCCGACCCGCACCCGCCACGCGTCGTGGGAGCCCTGCACGTCGACGTGCAGGAAGCTCGGCCGCTGCACAGCCTCACCCTGGGCGACCACCGCACGGCCGGGAAGTCCCGCCAGACCGAACGAGGCGAGGTAGGCGCCGAGCGGCCCCGCGGCCGACCCGGTGGCCGGGTCCTCCCCGATGCCGAGCAACGGGTCGAACATGCGAGCCACCACGTCGCCGTCACCCCGCAGGGCGAACGGGTAGAGCGCGGCGCCGGTGCGCTGATAGACCTCGAGGCACTGGCGTCCGTCGCGGCTGGCCCGTCGCAGCCTGGCCTCGTCACGAACGGGCACCATCAGGTGCGCCAGGCCCGTCGACACCGACCGCACCGGCAGCTCGTCGACGAGGTCCTGCGTCTCGAGCCCGATCGCGGAGGCCACGAGGCCGCGGTCCTCGACGATCGGGCCGAAGACGGGAGGAAGCTGCTGCATCCACCCGAAGCCCGAGTCGAGGTCGATCTCGACCGGTACCTCACCGGCCTCGGTCGTCTGGATAGAAGGGGTCGTCACGCGACCTTCCCGGACGAGCACGAACGCCGTGCCGAGGGTCGGGTGCCCGGCGAAGGGGAGCTCCTCGTCCGGGGTGAAGATGCGCATGCGGTACCGGTCGGCGGCCGCCTCCTGGACGAAGGTCGTCTCGCTGAAGCCGATCTCGCGCGCCAGCGCCTGCATCGTCGCCGCGTCGAGATCGGCCGGCACCTCGGGGAACACACACAGTTGATTGCCCGCAAGGGGCTCCTCGGTGAACACGTCCACCAGCCGGAAGGCGATCCGCATGCCGGAAGTCTACGGAGCCGCCGCGCTATCCTTGGGGACGCGCGGGTGTAGCTCAATGGCAGAGTTCCAGCCTTCCAAGCTGGCTATGCGGGTTCGATTCCCGTCACCCGCTCTCGTGGAAGGGGGATGCCGACCCCTCCCTCTCCCTACTTGGTCCGCTTCCGACCGGTCGACTTCTTGGCGGCGGTCTTCTTACGACCCGAGGACTTCTTGGCCGTGGGCTTCTTGGCCGTGGGCTTCTTGGCCGTGGGCTTCTTGGCCGCGGTCTTCTTACGGCTGGTCGACTTCTTGGCCGTGGGCTTCTTGGCCGCGGTCTTCTTACGGCTGGTCGACTTCTTGGCCGTGGGCTTCTTGGCGGCGGTCTTCTTGCGACCCGAGGACTTCTTGGCCGTGGGCTTCTTGGCCGTGGGCTTCTTGCGAGTGGTGGACTTCTTGGCGGTTCGGCCACCGGCCTTTGCAGCCTTCTGCTTCACGGTCAAGGCGACGTCGTCGGCCTTGTCGACCGCGATGTCTTCGACCTTGTCGACGACCGCTTCGATCACACCTTGGGCCGTGTCGGTGGCGAGGACCTTCTTCCCTGCGCGTTTCACTGTCGTCGTGACTGCCATCGTTCCCCCTCTGTCGGATGAGCCGTGCCCATGACGGCACGACATAGCAATCGTGCCGGGCGTGGCTTACCCGGAAGGAACGGAACCCAACCCCGCGCACTCACCCGCGGGGACCAGCGCATCAGGCTTGCAGATGAGCCTCGAGGAACCACAGGTGCTTGTCGATGTCACGCGACACCTCGGTGAACAGATCGGCGGTGTCCTGATCGCCGAGGTCGTCGGCCGTATCGATCGCCGCACGTGCGCTCTTCGCGAAGGCACCGTATCGATCAGCGAGCGCTCGCACGTGGGCCATGCCGTCGACGGCATCCTCCGGATATTCGGCCAGGCTCGAGGTGCCGGCGGCCATGCGAGCCGTGCCGAGCGCCGTGCCACCGAGGGTGGTCGCGCGCTCGGCGATCAGGTCGACGTGGGGCAGCACCGCGGTCGCGATCTCGTCGAACAGCTCATGCAGCTGGATGAAATCGGTGCCCTTGACGTTCCAGTGGGCCTGCTTGGTCTGCGAGTAGAGGTCGAACACGTCGGCGAGCTGCTGGTTCAGCACCCCGACGAGCTTGTCACGCACCTCTTCCGCCAGGTCGATCCGGGTCTCGTGCATGCGCGTCATGCGTGTTCCCTCCCTGCCGTCGTACCGAGAAGAACGCGGAACTCATCCAGATGCTTCCCTTCCCGAGGGTAGGCTGAAACCCGCCCGAGCGGCGAGCGCCGGTAGCTCAGCCAGGACAGAGCGACGGACTTCTAATCCGTGGGCCGCAGGTTCGAATCCTGCCCGGCGCGCTCCGACAGCATTGACTCGGAGGGCATCGGTGGGCGAGGCTGCCCCAGTGCCCCGGCTTCCCCTCGTCGTGGTGGCCCGAGCTATCGCGGCCGCCCTCCTGCTCACACTCTTCGTGCCGTCGAGCGCGAGCGCCCCGCCGGCCTACCCGACCGCGCAGTGGGTGATCGATGAGAACGCACGCCATGGAACACGGGCCTGGCGCATCCCGAAGGACGCCCCACGCGACATCGAGGGCTACGCCGACCGCGTAAGCGCGCAGGTCGGTGACCGGGTGCGCCTGTACGTGTCGACGACCGCCGCCTCGTTCCGCGTGGAGGCCTACCGGCTCGGCTACTACGGAGGGCGGGGAGGCCGGCGTGTCTGGGTCTCCGGCGTCGTGCCGGGAACCCAGCAGCCTGCCCCCACGGTGGAGGGCACCACGAACACGGTCGATGCGCGCTGGTCATCCACGGTGGCGCTGCGCATCAAACCGAAGTTCGTGCAGGGGAGCTACCTGCTCAAGCTCGTCGCCTCGTCGGGCGGGCAGTCCTTCGTGCCGCTGATCGTGCGCGACGACACGAGCCGGGCGGCGCTCGTGCTGCAGCACCAGACGACCACCTGGCAGGCCTACAACCGCTGGGGCGGCTACAGCCTCTACCTCGGCCCCGACGACACGTTCCAGTCGCGTTCCCGGATCGTGTCGTTCGATCGCCCGTACGCCAAGCGCGGGGCAGGCGGCATGATGCGCGCGCTGCCGTTCATCGCCCTCGTCGAGCGGGACGGCATGGACATCACGTACTGGAGCGACAACGATCTGCACGAGCGTCCCTGGCTGCTGCGGAACCACCGTTCACTCGTCTCGCTCAACCACGATGAGTACTGGTCCACCCGGATGCGTGACGGGCTGGAGTCGGCGCGCGCGGCCGGCGTGAACTACGCCAATCTCGGTGCCAACGCGATCTACCGCCACATCCGGTTCGAGGACTCTCGGCTGGGCACGAGCCGGCGCGTGGTCGCCTACAAGATCAGGCAGGAGGACCCGCTCAACGGGGTGCAGGATGCCGAGGTGACGGTCAGCTGGCGTGACCCACCGGTGAACCGGCCCGAGAGCGCAGTGCTCGGCCCGATGTACCAATGTTTCGGGGTGCATGCCGACATGGTGGTGCCCGACGCCGACGTCTGGGTGTTCGCCGGCACGGGGCTACGGGACGGTGATCGGCTGCCCGGAGCGATCTCCGGTGAGTACGATCGGATCTGGCCCGACGCCCCGACGCCGCGCACGGTCCAGATCCTGGGGCACTCGCCCTTGTTCTGCCGGGGCCGCACCAGGTACGCCGACACGACGTACTACACAGCGCGCAGCGGCGCCGGCGTGTTCAACGTCTCCAGCACCGACTGGGTGGATCTGCTCGAGTGTGACCCCCCCGTGAAGGCCGGGTCGTGCGATCGCCGCGCGATCACCATCACCCGCAACGTCCTGCGCCTGTTCGGCGCCGGCCCGACCGGGCCGACCCATCCGTCCGTCCCGAACACCTCGACGTTCGGCTACCACCTCACGCAGCCGATCGACCCCTGACGTCGGCTCGACTCGTTCCGCGCGGGAGCCGATACCCTTGGGAGACATCCCCCGAGGAGGAACCGATGCGCCTGCCCGCCCGCACGTTCGCGATCGCCGTCGTCCTGTCCATCGTCATGGTCGCCTGCGGCGGGACCGACGACCCTGTCGGAACGGACACACCGGCCACCGACGGCGCCGCATCGCAGGCGCTGCTGCGCGCCGCTTCCCAGGATCTGAGCGAGCAGCCGATCGAGGCGACCTTCACGATGTCGTTCGGTCAGGGCGCCGAGTCGTTCTCGTTCGACGGGGAGATGACGATCGACCCCGCGACCGAGCGGGCCCACATGACCTACTCGTTCGCCGATGTGCCCGGGGCGCCCGAGGACGCCTCGATGGAGATGATCGTCGACGGCTCCACGATCTACCTGCGCGGGGCGTTCCTGCCCGATGCCGGGTGGATCAGGGTCGACGCGGACGCTGAGGGTCTCGAAGGTCTCGCTGTCGGCAGCGGCAGCTCCGACCCGTCGGCGTTCCTCGACTATCTGCGGGGCGCGGACGACGTGCAGGTGGTGGGCGCCGAGCAGGTCAATGGCGTCGACACGACGCACTTCCGCGGCACCCTGGACCTCGGGGAGATCGTCGAGCAGGCGCCGGCCGAGGCGCGACGTGACGCGCGTGAGGCGATCGAGCAGCTCGAGGCCGAGCTGGGCGACCTGACCACCGGCTTCGAGGCGTGGGTCGACGGTGACGGCATCCCGCGGCGGGTGCGGTTCTCGTTCGAGCCCCAGGCGGGCGAAGGCAGCTTCGAGATCGAGATGGAGATCGTGCGTATCGGCGGCGACGTCGAGATCACGGTGCCGCCGAAGAGCCAGGTGACCGATCTCGGCGCGCTCGGCCTGCCGGTCCCGGCGTAGCTCAGGCCTCGGGCACGACCTCGACGATCCGCTGCAGGCGGGCCTCGAGCTCCTGCTCGTCGTCGGCCACGATCGTGACGTGGCCGACCTTGCGGCCCGGCCGCGGCTGCTTGCCGTACAGATGCAGGTGCGCTCCCGGCACCGTGACCACGTCGGCGGGCGAGGGCAGCGCGCCGATCAGGTTCACCATCGCGCTGTGGCCACGAGTGGACGGATCCCCCAGCGGCATGCCGGTCACGGCCCGCAGATGCTGCTCGAACTGACTGGTGGCCGCGCCTTCGATCGTCCAGTGGCCGGAGTTATGCACGCGCGGGGCCATCTCGTTGCCCGACAGGCCGTCGTTCGTCTCGAACAGCTCGATCGCGAGCACCCCCACGTACCCGAGCCGATCCATCACTCCCTGGGCGTGATGCTCGGCCTCTGCCTGCAGCTCGGCGCCGCCCCCCGGCGCCGGCGCACGGCTCACCCGAAGGATGCCCTCGCGGTGCACGTTCTCCACCAGCGGATAGAAGGCGGTGGCCCCGGCTTCGTCCCGGGCGCCGACGATCGAGAGCTCACGATCGAACGACACGAAGGCCTCGAGGATCGAGGGCTGCTCCCCCACCGCCCGCCAGGCGTCGTCGGCCCGCAGACGGTCGCGCAGCACGAACTGGCCTTTGCCGTCGTAGCCCAACCGGCGCGTCTTCAGCACCGCGGGCAGCCCCAGGGTCTCGATCGCCTCGTTGAGCGAGGTCAGGTCGTGCACCGCCGCGAACGCCGGCACCGGCAAGCCCACCTCGGTGAACAAGGTCTTCTCGGTCAACCGGTCCTGGGCAACCTCGAGCGCCTCCGGCGCCGGGTGCACCCGCGTGCGCGTTGCCAGGAACCGGGCGGCTTCGACCGGCACGTTCTCGAACTCGTAGGTCGCGACGTCGGCCGTCTCGGCGAGTGCCGCGAGCGCGTCCAGGTCGTCGTAGGCGCCGGTGAGCGCGGGAGCGACCTGCGCAGCGGGCGACGAGGGGTTGGGGTCGAGCGTGGTGCACACGATGCCGAGTGGGTGCGCCGCGAGGGCGAGCATGCGACCGAGCTGGCCGCCCCCGACGACGCCGACGCGCATCAGTCGACGGCGGGGTCGGGGTGGGCGAGCACGTCGCCGGTCTGCGTCGCCCGGAACCGCACGAGCCGCTCGCGCACCCCGTCGTCGTGCAGCGCGACGATCGAGGCCGCGAGCAGCGCCGCGTTGATGGCGCCCGCTCGTCCGATCGCCAGCGTGCCCACGGGCACACCCGCCGGCATCTGCGCGATCGAGAGCAACGAGTCCATGCCCTTGAGGGCCTTCGACTCGACCGGCACGCCGAGCACGGGAAGATGGGTGTGCGCGGCGGTCATGCCCGGCAGGTGCGCCGCTCCCCCGGCCCCGGCGACGATCACCTGCAGTCCCCGGTCGGCGGCGCCACGCGCGTACTCGGCCATGAGGTCGGGGGTGCGATGCGCCGAGACCACCCGCGACTCGCAGGGCACCTCGAGCTGCTCGAGCAGCTCGACCGCGTGCCGCATCGTCTCCCAGTCCGAGTGGGAGCCCATGATCACGCCGACGAGCGGTTCGGCCACGCGCGGAGTCTATCGAGCCACCGCGCCCGCTAGGATGCCCGGCACATGGGCTACTTCTTCGCCTACGGCGCGCGCATGAGCTCGACCCACATGTTGCTGACGTCCCCGAACGCTCGTGCCGTGACGCAGGGCCACCTGGCCGGCTACCGGCTCGAGTTCAACGTGACGAGCAGGGAGTTCGGGGGTGGCGCGGCCAACGCGGTGCCCGACCCGCAGGGCAAGCTGTGGGGAGTGGTATGGGACGTCCCCGACGACGAGCTGACCGGCTTCGACTCGTGGCGGGGTGACGCCCCCAGCGATACCCACGGGGTCGACGTCGAGATCGTGACCGCGCAGGGGCCGGTACCAGCGCGCACGATGATGCTTCAGGAGACCGACGGATTCGTGCGGCCCGCCGACGCCTACCTGAACATGTTGCACGCCGGCGCTCGCGCGCACGGACTGCCCGACGAGGCGCTGGACGAGATCGACCGCGCCGTGGCTCGACCGAGGCCCACCGAACAAGACTGAACCCCCGCAGACCTGCCGCCCATGCGCTCACGCATGGGCGGCGGATCTCCGACGGACGAGCGCGCCGGCCACGCCGGAGCCCAGGCCGGCCGACGCGGCGACGATCGCGACCGGCACCACGAACCCTCCGAAGCTCGACGCCGCCGAGTCGGCGGCGGCCTCCGCGACCTGACGGGCGAGCCCGCTGCCGCCGACGTAGGAGGCGAGCACCGGCGCCAACCCCATCGCCACGACCCAGCCGAACAGCACCATCGCGGCGGTGCCGAACCCCAGGAACGCGCCCGCACGGAACCGCTCGCGTGCGGTCACGACCGCGACGGCCGCGAGCACCAGCCACGCCCCCACGAGCAGCACGCCGCTGCGATCGATCGCACGGAACGCGACCCGCGCATCGTCGACCCGGTCGGCGGGCACGATCTCCACCTCTCCCCGTCCCGGCGTGAGCTGGCGGCCGAACGCCGCCTCGATCACCACCGTGGCCTGCGCGGGTGTCGGATCGGCGGGCAGTTCGGGGATGCCGCTCGTGTCGATCACCCTCGACAGCGGCTGGCGCAGGCCGTCGATCAACACCGCGACCGCGGTCAGCAGCCGGACGCG
>Ga0299913_10001147_pt1 | contig 18963 bp, 17 predicted proteins | sample RVTome_9_FD_201360 | JGI IMG/M metagenome (GOLD analysis project Ga0299913, IMG submission 201360) | Soil microbial communities from uranium-contaminated site in the Upper Colorado River Basin, Wyoming, United States - RVT155D38 (version 2) ... | reverse complement strand
ATTCGTTGCCGCGGCGTTCGCCGTAACGCTGGCGGTTTTATACGTTTACATGTACCTGTGGCGCTGATGTCTCACGCCGCGGTTGTATAACTGCACCCACGTCTGATTGAAAAAGAAACGGAATGGGGTCAGCGCCCTTCCATACGGTTCAGGGATGAAACCGGTGTCCGCGAGGCCGTCGCGCAGCGATTGCCACGGCATTGACGGATCCGGCGTAATGGGAGCGCGGAAACCGAACGCGCCGACGCGACGGTAATCGGCACCGAAGGGAAAGGGATCGGAACCGGGCAGCAGCCGGAACCCGGCCCGGCTAGCGACCTGCAGCAACTTCGGCATTCCCCAGATCCGCAGTCGGCCGCCGTTGTCGCCCGCGAACAGCGAGTCCGGCATGGACGTACCGAACAGGTCGCGGACGAGTGCTCCGGCGCGCCCCGTCCATTTGCCAAATGCCCACGGCACCACCGCCAGCGCCCCGTCTGCCCGAACCCGGTCGAGCGTGTCTTCCAGTGCAGAACCGTCCGGATAGCACGTGGTAGTGCCGAGCGCCAGTACTTCCAGTCCGAGTTCGCAACGTATCTGTCTTCCACAGATGATGGCTATCTGTCGTCCCCTGGAGCTGGCAACTATCGTTTGCGGTTCTAAAGGTAAGGAAAGCAAGCGCCAGGTCCCGCAGGATGCGGTTTCGGCGAGCTGTTCGAAGACGTGCTCGCGCGAACCCTGCGCCAGCAAAAGCGCGCCCAGCAGGGGAGCCGTGGGTGCGCCGAATCTTGCAAAATTCTTCGCCGCCGCATCGAGCGTAGATTCCACCAGTTGCTCTCGATGAAAGTGGACATGGGCGTCCACGGGCAGCCGGGGACCTTCGTGAGACTGGATCACGCTATCGATCACTCATTCTGCATCCCGTACCAGTTCCACACGGCGGTTCAACGCTCGGCCAGCTCTTCATCGTCGATCCCCCTCCGCACCGGACTGGTGAACGGATAATAATAGCATCGTGAACACCTGCACCTTCCCGAAACATCGTCGGGAGGATCGTTGGCGCCGTCGCGAAAAACCACGCCTGACCGCAGTATCAGGGCTCTGCCGCGCCGCCGGCCGTGGCGCCGGCAAAGACGGAAAACTCTTCTATACTTAATTGAGCGTGCAGCAGCCTGTCACACCAGCAGTGGACAGGCCGAACAATGAAAAATAGGGGGACATCGCCATGAATCGTCTTTTCGTGTCCTGGACTATCGTCACAGTTATTCTCTTGATCGCAGCCGTCGAGGCGCTCGGCCAGAGCGAGCCTTCCAGTCTGCCGGAGCCCGCGCGCGATGGAGATTTTCAACATCCCGACGAAGACCGGGTGGCTTTGGGCCAAATGCTCTTTTTCGACAAGGAGCTAAGCGGCAACCGGAATATTTCCTGCGCGACCTGTCACTCGCCGGTCGTTGCGACCGTCGATGGACTGTCGACCAACATCGGCACCGGCGGCCGCGGCCTCGCGGTGCTGCGCGATGCGGGAAATTACCCGGACACCACGCTTTTCGACCCGCAATCGCGAGGTGCTCGTAACATGACACCCCTGTTCAACCTCGGTCACAGTCAGTTCCAGAAGCTGTTCTGGGATGGTCGCATCCAGGTCGACCCGACTATTCCACAAGGCTTCGCTACGCCGGCCGGCGCGAATTTGCCGTTCGGCTTCGATAATGCGCTGGAGGCCCTGTCGATCTTCGCCCAGACCGATTTGCAGGAGATGACCGGTCAACCGGGCACGAACGAGCTTGCCGGCGCGTCAGAGATATCTCCGCACGTCGCTGTGTGGGAGGCGCTGATGCTGCGGCTTGGGGATATTGCCGAGTACGTCAATCTCTTCACCGCGGCCTTCCCGGAAGTCGGTAACCATCCTGAAAACATGAGCATCGTACACGTCGGCAAAGCGCTTGGAGCGTTTCAGGCCGTCGCGTTTCGTTCGGACAACAGCCCCTTCGACCGATTCCTGCGCGGCGACGAAAAAGCGATGAGCCAGAGCGCCAAAAAGGGCATGCGGTTGTTTTACGGGAACGCAGGCTGCTCCGATTGCCACAGCGGCGTATTCCAGACCGACCATGACTTTCACGCCATCGGCATGCCGCAAATCGGCCCCGGATTCGGCGACGGTGCGAATGGTCACGAGGACTTCGGCCGCGAAGGATTCACTGGAGATATGAATGACCGGTATCGATTCCGCACGCCGTCTCTGCGTAACGTGTATCTGACCGGGCCGTGGGGGCACGACGGCTGTTTCAACTCGGTCAGAAACGCGGTATTGCATCATTTCGATCCGCTTGCCTCGCTGGCTAATGCCGACGCGTGCCAAATGGTCATGCCTCCGCGTCCTGACCTGGACGAACTGGATCTGATCGCGCTCAACGATCCCCTGACAACACAGGCGATCGGAGCCGCTGTCGAAATCAACCTCCCCGAACTGTCAGAGCAGGACCTCGAATACGTGCTGGATTTTCTGCAGGCGCTGACCGACCCGTCGGCAATGGATTTGCGAAAGACGGTGCCCGTGCGCGTGCCGAGCGGTCTGCCGCTCGCGGAGATCCGATAGCAGGGCAGAGCGGCGTTGTAGCTTCCGCAGGCACTGGATAACGACTCAGCCGCAAGCACGCGCGTCAACTGAGCCACGCCCGGGAGATGCTCTCGCGATGATCGCCTGGCAGTCGATGGTCCCGGCAAATGCGCCATAGGTAATTGGTGCAGCAGTGTCGAATCGCGTGGCGACGAACCCGTCCGCGACAAAGGATGGCGCATGTACCGCGAGGATCGACGCTTGCATTGCGAGCGCCATCCGCTCGCAGAATTGACGCGCATTGCGGTCATCCAGATGCGTTGCAAGGCGGGGCAATTCTGTGAGAACGTGATCGAGGCGAGGGTCGAATCCCCGCGCGTGCTCGAGCTCTCCGAGCAATGTGTCGAGCAACGCCGGGCACCCCTTGATCGCGCGCAATACATCAAGAGCGATCACATTGCCTGAACCTTCCCAGATGCTGTTGAGCGGTGATTGCCGAAAGTACCGAGGCAACGGCGACTCCTCCACGTAACCGTTACCGCCGTGGCATTCCATTGCTTCATAAACGAATGAGGGTGCACGCTTGCAGATCCAGTACTTGGCAATCGGCGTCAGGACGCGGGCAAGTCCGGCTGCCGTAGCACTCGTGCCCGCATCGTCGAAGGCGCGCGCGAGACGAAAGGCAAGGGCGAGCGCCGCCTCCTGTTCCAGCGCCAGATCGGCCAGAACCTTCATCATCGCCGGCTGCTCGATGAGGGCCGAGCCAAAAGCCGCGCGGCGAGTGCAATGCCAGATGGCGGCGGCAAGCACGTTATGCATGAGTGCAGCGGAACCCACCATGCAATCGAGGCGCGTCCCCTGCACCATATCGATGATGGCGCGCACGCCCTGCCCTTCGTCGCCAACAAGTCGTGCCCACGCGCAGTGATACTCGATTTCGGCGGAGGCGTTCGAACGGTCGCCGAGTTTGTCCTTGAGGCGCATGATGTGCAGCGCATTGCGGCTACCGTCCGGCCGCCAGCGTGGAACGAGGAAGCACGACAGGCCGGCAGCCGACTGCGCAAGTGTGAAAAACGCGTCGCTCATTGGTGCGGAACAAAACCATTTGTGCCCGATGAGTTCGAATTCGCCGCGACCGGGTAGCGCCTTGGCACGGGTGGTGGTGGCACGCAGGTCGGAGCCGCCCTGCTTTTCGGTCATGGCCATGCCGATCGTAACGCCCGCTTTCTCAGCCGCCGGCCGGCTCGCCGCGTCGTATCTTGCCGCGATGATTCCCGGCTCCCAGTCGCAAGCCAGGTCCGGCTGGCGGCGCAGCGTCGGTATCGACGCGTAGGTCATGGAGAGCGGACAACAGACACCGGCGTCGGCGGCCGTCATGAGGTACAGGAGCGCGGCGTGGGCAGCATGGCCCCCGCTCGCTGCCGTCCACGCGATCGAACTGACGCCGGCCTCGATCCCAAGGCGCATCAGGGCATGGTACGCCGGATGAAACTCCACCTCGTCGATACGCCGGCCGAAACGGTCAAAGGCCCTGAGTTCCGGCGGATGCCGGTTCGCCCGCACGGCCTGGTCCTGCACCTCGGCAGAACCCACGCGATCGCCGAGTTCCACGAAGGCAAGTTCGGCAAATCCGGCGCCTTCGCGCCCGACCGCCTCGACGAGCACCTGGTCGCTCGTGTACCGGTTAACGTCTTCGAACGGCGGCGGCTGATTGTCGACCTGGTGGGTTCCGAGATTCGCAACTGGATTCCGGTACTGCATTGTCCGAACCTCACTCGGCGTCACCTGCGAGAGATAGCGCCTTCCAGTGTACCTTTCCTGGAAAGCGCCTGTCGGCCGCTCCGGAGCAGTGAGCCTCATCCCCAGGCGTCCAGCCGAGAATTGCACCGAGGCAAGCTGCCGGATGCGGGTGGACTCCACGCTCCTTCGGGTCCGTCGCCTGTTGGAGACACTTGTCTGCACGAGACTCGCGTGCTAGTTACTCCTTATTAATTGCGTCGGGGAGTTGATGAGATGTTTGAGCGCGGGAAAAAGGACGAAGGTCTGGACGACGGAACAGAGGTCAGAACTGCCGTACCACAGCGAAGTCACGCGGCGGCAAGCCCGAAGGCGGCCAGGCAAAGCGGCGAGTGCGCCGTGATCGGGCAATCCATTCAGATCAACGGCGATGTGCGCGGCGATGAGGATCTTCGCATCGAAGGCGACATCAGCGGCATGGTGCAGCTGAAGAACAGCAACCTGACGATCGGTAAGGAAGGCAAGGTCAGGGCCGATGTCTATGCGAAGTCGATCACCGTCGACGGCACGACCGAAGGCGACCTTTACGCGACGGAGCGTGTCAACGTTCACATCAACGCCCAGGTTCGCGGCAATATCACGGCGCCGAAAGTCGGTATCGAGGAAGGCGCCAGGTTCAAAGGCTCGATCGAGATGGATCAGGACGCCGTCGACAAGGCCCTTGCCAAAGCGGACATGCAGGGAGCCGCCAGGCAACCCGCCGCCAATCAGTCGGAGAAAGCCGCTGACGCCAAGGTCGCATCGACGAAGGTCGTCAAGGAAGCTGCCGCCAGCTTCAATCCTCCGTCCGGAGTCAGATAACGGCCGTGACCGCATCGATGGGCCGGGCCACGGCCCGGGCGCCGATGGTCAAGCCGGAGGCGCTGAAGGCGCCGCTCTTTCGGCTGCTCGTGGACCAGCTCGAGGTGGACGGACGCCGCGTTATTCTCGATCTCGGCGCCGCGTCGACACCAATGCTCTCGCTGCTCGGCCGCTTCCGCTGCCGCGTGGAAATCGCGGACGTGGCCTGCGACGGCGGGATCGAACGGTTGAACGCGGAAGCGCCGGCGGACGTCCTCGTCGCGAACGCCGAATCGCTGTTACCCGGGCACCGGGCGGACGACGACGCTGTCGACTTCGTGTTCTGCTGGGATCTTCCGAACTACCTGAAGCCGGCAGGGTTGTCGGCTTTGATGAGCGCCATCGCCGCGCGCGCACGCCCAGGGGCGCTCGCCCACGCCTTCATCGTCTATTCCGAACGGTCCATGCCGGATCGTCCGGGGCGTTTCGTCCCCGCCGAGGACTTGAAACTGGTCAATCGCGGCCGTCCGACTGCAGAGATCAAGGCACCGCGTTATTCGCCCGAGGACTTGGGACGGATCATGGGCAGGTTCGCAATCGACCGCGCGATGCTGCTTGCCAACGGCATGCAGGAATTCCTGTTCCGCCTGCAAACCTGACGAGCCGAGCGAGAATCACGGCCACCGGCTTCTGGCCGTCGCGTTTTCACCGGTCGTCTGCCTCTCGGCAACGCTTGCGCGGCTTCTGAATCACGATTCCTTGGGGCACCGTGATCGAGCTGATCGAGGGCCGCAGGGGACTCCGCCAGGCCGTTGCTCGCCCAGGCTGCACCACCATCCAGAAACGTGAAGCCCGTCGGGCAGCGTCGCGCGACCGCATTTACTATAGCTCCTGGTTGGCCAGTTCGCTGTTATGCTGAGGCCGGCATCGAGAACCTTAAACGGAGGAGTTAAAGGGTGCGGATCGGCGTAATGATGCGCGCGGCGGCAGAGCGTGGCGGCGTAGGCGTCTTCACAGTCAATGTCGTCCGCGAGCTGCTCCGTATTGGCACGGATCATCAGTGGCTGCTGTTCTATCCGAAGGCCGGGGATCTGGGGGGGTTCGCCGGGCTCAGCCACGTTCGGGAAATCCTCATTAAAGGCCGAAGCAAACTGCTTTGGGATCAAGTGCAAGTGCCGCTGGCTTGCCGCCGGGAGCGTGTGGACGTGCTCTATCATTCAAAGTTCACGGTTCCCCTGTTGTCGCCCTGTCCGTCCATAATGACACTCCACGGCACGGGATGGTTTACGTCGCCTTTCTTCGGCAAACTCGACGTTGCCTATATCCGAGCATTCTTGCCTCTGTATTTGCGCAAGTCAGCTGCGGTTGCATCCGTGTCCAAGCTGACGACCGAGTTTTACACGAGCCGCTACAAGCTTCCGATCGGCAAAGTGCGAACTACGTACTTTGGGCCCGCGCCCAACTTTGTGCGTGTGCGCGACGAGGATCAGCTCTCCCTCGTACGTACGCGATATGCCCTTCCCGACCGCTATGTCCTGTACCTCACGAAGTACCGGGATGCGGAGCGCAAGAACATAAGAGGCACGCTCGAAGCATTTCGTCGCGTCGCATCTCACACCGATCATGATCTCGTCATCGGTGGCACCGATGTCGAAAGGTTCCGGGAAGAGTACAACGTTCCGTCAGACGGGTGGGGCAAGCGCGTGCATTTCGTGGGCTGGATAGATCAAGCGGATCTTCCCTCGGTGTACTCGCTGGCGACGGTATTCTTCTATCCGTCCTGGATGGAGGCGCATCCGATCCCCATTACCGAAGCGCTGAAATGCGAGACGCCTGTAGTGACGAGTAACCGCAACGGTCTTCAGGAACTTGCCGGAGACGCGGCGTTGCTGGTCGATCCAGATGATCCGGCAAGCATGGCGGAAGGGCTCGAGCGCGTCCTTGCGGACGAGAATCTGCGCAACGATTTGCGGGAGCGCGGCATTGCCCGTTCGCCGGTCTTCAGCTGGGAGCGATGTGGACGCGAGACGCTCGAGCTCATCATAAGCGCCGGTCGGGATGCGCGCCGCGGACCAGACGCGCCGATGCGGGAGATCGGACTACCGACCGACAGCCCGCGACACTCGGGCAGCCGTTGATTTGAGGAATGGGACGCGCTCGGCGGTTCTTTTGCTTCCAACTCTGGCAATATAGGAAGCTTGGTTGCCGGTGGCGCGGCGGCGTCGCGCTAGTTCGGTCCTCGCGGGAGCCGCAGCAGGTCGTCACAGCGCTTGGGGGCCTCGCCGGAGCCCCTGGGTTTGATGAGCACCCTGATAAAAGACTTGAGATCGCTTCTGCCAAAGGCGTTGCGCCGTTGGCTCGTCCGGCAGTCACGCCTGCCACGCATCGGCACCGTCGACGCTGGCGACCTGCGCCGGCTCAAGCCCTTTAGCACCGCGTGGGGCAATGACCGCGGAACACCCGTTGATCGCTACTACATAGAAGCATTTCTAGCGCAGCATGCCCCCGACATCCACGGTCGTGTGCTCGAGATCGGCGACGACACCTATACGGTCCGATTCGGCGGGAGGAAAGTCGAGCAAAGTGAAGTTCTGCACGCAGCACCGGGAAACCCAATCGCGACATACGTCGCCGATCTTACCGACGCGCCGCAACTACCGACCGCGGCCTTCGACTGTATGATATGCACTCAGACGATTCATGTGATAAACGATGTGCAAGCGGCGATGGCGACTATCCATCGAGTACTGAAACCCGGTGGAGTGCTGCTCGCGACGTTTCCGGGCATTAGCCGCATCTACCGGGATGCCGACGGACAGTGGCTTGACTATTGGCGCTTCACGGTCAACTCGGCTCGCTCTCTGGCCGAGCGCTACTTTGCGCCGGTGGACACGCAGACACGCGTCTACGGTAATGTGCTGAGCGCGACCTCTTTTCTTTACGGCTTGGCAGCCGAAGAATTGCTACGTGAAGAACTCGACTATCACGATGAGCTTTATCAGGTCACGATTGGCGTTCGCGCCGTAAAGCAGTGAGCGTAGCGGCGATACCATGAAAGTCGGCCGTACCACGACGCGCGCATGGCGTTGGATGCGCAGCCGCTTTTCGAGAAACGCGCTGATCCTGCTGTATCATCGCGTGTGCGACGATGGAGACGATCCGTTCGGGTTGTCGGTCACACCAATGCGTTTCGAGGAGCAGATGAGGCTGCTCACGAGCCGTTATCGGGTTGTCCCGCTCGACGCGCTCGCGAGCGACGTTATCAACGGGTCCGTGGTTCCGGGAACCGTAGCCGTCACTTTCGATGACGGCTATGAGGACAACCTGACGACCGCAAAGCCCATTCTCGAGCAGACCGGTGTTCCGGCAACGATCTTCGTCATCAGCGGTGAACTCGGCCGGGAGTTTTGGTGGGACGCGCTGGTGAGACTGGTCCACCGAACTCCGGAACTACCTGCCGTGCTCGAGGTATCCGGCCGGCCCTTCGCAATTCCACCGGCGGCACGACGCGGCACCGCAGCCGCAAGAAGACGGCTGCTGCTGGCGCTGCACTCCTTGCTGATCGATCAGCCCCTCGTAGAGATTCGTGCGGCAATCGCCGCGCTCGCGGCACAACTGCGAGAGCCACCGACGACACCGCAGCACCGCAGTGCGTCTCCATCCCTGCTACGATCGACGATCCGCGCACAGGATTCGATTGAGATCGGCGCGCACACCGTGTCGCATCCTGTCCTCAGCCGTCTGGAACCCGATGAGCAATACAAGGAAATCTTCGACTGCAAGACGCAACTCGAAGCGCTGCTCGGACGACGCGTGGCCTCTTTCTCGTACCCTTATGGTCAGCCCGGGCAATACAATTCCGATTCCCTCAAGCACGTCCGCAACGCGGGCTTCCATGTCGCTTGCACGGTGGGCAGCGACACGGTGCGCGCGACAAGCGATCCGATGCGGCTTCCGCGGATTTGGATAAGAAATGCTGGTGGCGACGCTTTCGGGCGATTGCTGCAGAGGTGGACTGGTGTCTGAGCCGGGGCTCGGAGGTTTCGCTGCGCCGTCCAAGGAATCGGTGGCGCTCATTATCCTCACGTTGAATCAACGCGAGGCCACGCTTCGCTGCCTGCAGAGTGTCGTGCGTTCGACCGGGATCCCCGTCCACGTCTTGCTATGGGACAACGGCTCCGCGGACGGCACCACCGACACGGTTCGCGCTCAGTATCCCGACGTGCTCGTCCTGCGTTCCGAGTCGAATCTTGGCGTCGCCGGTGGACGTAATGCCGCGGCCGAGGCGGCGATCGAGCGCTGGCACCCGAAGTATCTCTTCTTCATGGACAACGACATGGAGATCGATCCGCAGTGCGTCCGCGAGTTAGCCGCCGCAATGCAGGCTGATCCGCTGACAGCGCAGGCCACCGGCAAGATCCGAATACTCGGCCGGGAGGCCCAACTGTACGGAGCCGGCGGTTGCGTGCTCGATTTCCGCCACGGGAAGACCGGCCACGTAGCGCACGGCGAGCACGACGATGGCCGTTTCGACCGCCCGGGACCATGCCTGCCGAGCGGCGGATGCATGATGATACGCACGGACGTATTCCGGGCACTGGGCGGATTCGACACGATATTCAATCCATACGGGCCGGAGGATCTCGATATCGGCCTGCGCCTGCGCAAAGCAGGTTATTCTGCGGTCTATGTTCCGAGCGCGGTCGTATTTCACGAGGCCACTCCGGGTCATACTGGCGGAGGCGGCATGCATTCCTGGAAATACGTTTGTCGCAAAGCGCAGCATTGGCTGATTTTGCTGCATCGTCACGCCACGCTGCGCGAGCAGGCCTATTTTTACTTCATCGGTGGTCCGACATTGGCGCTGTTCGTTCTGTGGCGACGCGTCGCCGGGGTGTTGGCAGATAACGCTAAGCAAAGGAGCTGAATGGAAGACGATGTCATTTCTGCGGTCAAGCAGTTCTTACAGAGCAGGCGTTTGCTGAAGTCCTCCGCCGAGGTTGCGGACGAAGAATCGCTACTGGAAACCGGCGTGATCGACTCGCTCGGGGTCGTCGAGCTCACGGCTTTCATGGAGGAGCGCTTTTCGATCCGCATCGACGAGGACGATCTGGTGCCTGAGAACTTCGACTCATTGCTCGCAATGAGAGAGTTCATCAACCGCAAGCGAAGCCAGGGGTCTGCGCGGTAGAAAGTATTCCTACTGCGAATGCTCCACAGCGGCCCATTCTTTCGATTATTCTCGTTGCGTAGTCCCACTATGCGCCTCAAAAATCGAAAAAATGGACTCGCTGTGGCACATTGCAGCTCAGGATATTTCTACCGCGCAGACCCCTCGCTCCGGAGTTTCGTCAGTGGATAGTTTCATCAGGTTGCTACAGCGCCACATCATCCCCTCCATCGTCTCTTCCCTGTACTACTTGCTTCGATGCAAGGCCTTCGTCAACCCTAAGGCAGACGTGCAGGCGACGAAGAAGATCGAACTTGGCGCGGGGACCGTCGTTAAGGCCTTCGCGGTGATCCAAACCAGCGGTGGCCGGATCTCGATGGGCAAGCAGTGTGCCGTCAGCAGCTTCAGCCATATCTCCGCAGTGAACAGAGACATCGTGATTGGCGACTATGTACGCATGGGGCCGCACGTCACGCTCACAGGCTCGACACGCAACTACCGACGGAAAGACAAATTGATTATCGAGCAGGGCTACGCGGATAAGGGGATCCGAATCGGCAATGACGTGTTCATCGGCTCGGGGGCTACGGTGATCGACGGAGTCACTATCGGCGACGGCGCCGTGATCGGTGTCTCGAGCGTGGTTACGTCAGACGTTCCAGAATACTCTGTGGTATTCGGCAGCCCAGCGCGCGTGATTTTCAAGCGCAGTTGACTTCAGTGGCTCCTGAGACCGGAATGCAGTCAAGGGCAACACTATTGGAACATGTGGCGGATCGCGTTCAGCGATCGCCTGAAGCGCCTGCGTTCGTTACGGCAAAAGAGCGGCCGACTACCTACTCTGCGCTGTGGTCACAGGTCCGCGAAGCCGCCGGCGCCTTGATGGCATGCGGAATCAGGCGGGGAGACAGAGTCGCTCTCATTGCGTCCCCGAGCACCAGTTTCCCCGTGTGCTATTTGGCTACGCACATGCTTGGCGCAATCGCCGTTCCGGTCGATCCGAAGATGCCTGCGGCGCGGGTACGCTGGATCGCCGACCAGGCGGACGCAAAACTCATTCTAGTCGAAGCGGCGCAGAGCGACGATTCCCGGGAGTTGGCGTTCGATCGACTGCTCACGGCGGCGAGCACTCCCACGACGCTTACGTTCCCACGACCCGATGAGCTGGCCGACATGCTGTTCACTACCGGCAGTACGGGAGAGCCGAAGGGCGTAATGTTGAGTCATCGCGCCATCCTTGCAGCCGCGCGGAACATCAATCTGTTTATCGGTAATCGACATGATGATGTGGAAGTCGTACCCCTTCCGCTGAGCCACTCATTCGGCCTTGGAAGAATGCGCTGCAACCTGCTCGCCGGCGGCACGCTCGTCCTGGTGGGCGGTTTTTCGTTTCCGGGAGTCCTGTTCAAGGCCATCGAGGAAAACGCGGCCACCGGATTGGCATCCGCGCCTGCCGGCCTGGAGATTCTGCTCAAGGTGGGGGGGGATCGTCTCGCCCGCTATGCTCGGCAACTTCGCTACGTCGAGATCGGTAGTGCCCCGATGGCGGAGACCAGCCGCCTTCGGTTGATGCACCTCTTGCCGGCGACCCGGATCTGCATGCACTACGGGTTGACGGAGGCCTCACGCTGCGCCTTTATCGAGTTCCATGCCGATTCGGCTCATCTCGATTCTATCGGTCGGCCGTCCCCAAACGTCGATCTCGCGATCTGGGATGACCGGGGTAATGAAGTCGCCGCCGGTATAACAGGCCGGATCATGGTGAAGGGAGCAATGGCGTCCGAAGGGTACTGGAACAACGCGGCCGCGACCGAAGCGGCCTTTTTCGGCGAGTGGCTGTATACCGGTGACTACGGACACCGTGACGGCGACGGCTATTTCTACCTCGACGCCCGTGAAAAGGAGCTGATCAACGTAGGTGGACGGAAAGTGTCGCCGAACGAGGTCGAAGCCGAGATCCAAAAGTTCGAGGGGATCGACGCCTGCGCATGCATCGGGATTGCGGATCCCGCCGGGATAACGGGCGAGACGGTCTGGGCCTGCCTCGTCACCAGTCGCGGCATCGATGAGGCCGCCCTGGTCGAGGCGCTACGGCAAACGCTGGAGCCCTACAAAGTCCCGACAAATTTCTTGTACATCGAAGCCATTCCGAAGACGGAATCCGGGAAGATTCTCCGGCTGGAACTGAAGCATCAAATAACGGAAACCCTTTCAGCCGTCGAGTAACTCCATGCCGCGCGTTCAGGTCGACGGGACCGTTGCCTTTTGGTTCTCTTTCCGCCGGAAAACAAAGATCGGTTCATCATCGCCCGCTTCATACCAAGTGCGCTGTTCAACGAGCTCGAAGCCGGCGGCCGCGAACTGAGCGCACAACTCGCGCTCACTGAACGTATTCACCCAACCGCTGCGTGCACGCTTGGCGACCTCGGCGATCCTGCGCAGCGTCCCGGGAGACGAGTGAGCGCAGTTGTACGACGCGATGCAAAGGGAAGCCCAATCTGATAACCAGCGCATGACTGCAGGAACGTCGGCGATGTATTCGAGCACACCACAGAAAACGGCAGTGTCGACATTGCTCAACGACGGGAGCGGCCGCGCATTCAGATCGAGTACCAGCATTCCGGGCCCTCGATCGATGATATCCGACGGGATGTACGAGACACTTTGGTCGAGGAACGCTTCAAGCTGCCGAAGCCCAGCGCCGAATTCGACGACGCTGGCGCCCGGGGGAATAAGCGCGGCGGCTACGCGCGCGCGCTCGTCCCACTCGGCGTCGAAGGCGATGGGATCAGACCAGTGCGCCACGTCGGACCGACCGAGCAGTCGGCACCGCAGCGTGGCCCATAAACCCCCGATCTTGGAACGTCTCATGCGCGTGTGGCGATGGGGGCGGCTGGCAACCGCGCGTTCACGATGTCGTGGATTCTGCGGTACGCAGCGCGCACCAGTTCGATCTGACGATCGGCTGCGGCTAGCAGCAAAGGCCGCAGGTCCGGAGCGGATGTCCACAGTTCTTCGAGCGCCGAATCGAGTCGGGCCGGAAAGTCTGGCGAGCCAACAAACTCCACACGGCAGCCGAGTTTGAACATATCAGCCAGCCCGAGCATCTTGTCCCGGTAATACTCGGAGCCGGCGAGGGCCACAACCGGAATGCCCATCGATAGTGCGAATACGGCGGCGTGGTAACTGCCGGCCATCACGATGCGGCAACGAGCCACTTGGGCAATCGCCTCGTACGGCGTTTGAACGCGGCAGTCGAGAGCATCGGGGAAGAGCATGCGCGCGATATCAATGTCGTCGCCCTTGCCGTAAGAAGTGATCGGCGCCGGAATAATCGGCGCCGCGTGGCGCCGCGCGAACGCGTTCACAACTGGCCCGATCAAACGCATCGCGGCCTTCGAATCGACGCCGGCGTAGCTCTCGGCTCGCACGTTCACTCCGAGGCCGTTGCCCGGGGTCGCCGGGGTTTTGGATCGCGCAAACTCGATCGCGTCATCGCCGGTCACCTCGATGCGCTGGTCGCTCACACCAAAGGATCGTAGAAGCTGTGCGCCGGCTCGTCCTTCGCGCAGCGCGAACAGATCGACCCGCGGCAGTACTGCCGCAGCACGTGCGTGGAGTCGGGGTTCATCGATGGGCCCGATGCCTTGGCCGACCATGACGACCGTTACGCGGCTGTCGAGGGCAAGCTCGATCGAGTCGAGCAGCGCAAGTGCAAACTCGTAAAACGCGTCTGTCAGGCCGCCCATACCGGCCACCAGCAACAGGTCCGAGCGCTCCACCGTTTCACGGTAGGTGCGAAGGTCGGCGTCGGCCCCGGCGAAAACTCGCCGACCGGAGCGTACGAGGCGTTTCGCGAACTCGGGCCATCTGCGCCGTAACCATCCGTCAATCGGCCGCAAGTAGCGCGAAAATAGCGGCAGTGACTGGATATCCGCCGTAAAGGCATGTCGGCCGCAGGTCGGCAACGTCAACACGTGCGGGCAATAGCGCGTCAGCACGGCCGGGTCATCGCTGAAGACGGAGATTTCTCCGTCGGGCCAAAGCTCGCGCAAGCGATCCAAAGCCGTGCAAAGCATGGCCGTGTCGCCCTGGTTGTGCAGAGTTGTGTCGCTCGGCTCGACGAGAATCTTGGGCCGCTTCGGCGCCGGCATCCCTTCTATGTTTCCTTCCACTTCGTTCGTGGCGCTCATGGGCCGGGGCTCCTGCTCATACCGAGTCTGATGCGGGGGAAGAATGTGGCTGCCGAGAGACGAAATTCAGTGCATAGCCAGCGCTCCGATGCCGCGGCGAGCACGAACCAGACGCATGTCCCCGCGATACCTCCAATGATTGCCCCGCTGATCCCGCCGAGCGCCGTTGCGCTCGCATGCGCTACTGCGCCCGCGGCGGTGGATAGGAACAGCACGGCAATCGCAGTTCGAGCGAACGAGCGTCCCGAGCGCGTCAGCCTCCTGCGCGCCCAAACCACTGCGGCAATGGATACTACGACGCCATATAGCGCCCAGGCGACAGCAACGCCGGCGAGCCGCAACGGCCCGATCAGCGTCAGCGCGCCGGTTAGCAATGTGCCGAATCCCAAGACCTCCAGGAGAAAAAGGTCCCACGCTCGGCCCGTCCCCTTCAATAGCGGCGCCAGCGCATCGAAGAAGAATCTCAACGAATACGCGAAAGCCAGGAGCGCGATCATTGGCGCAGTTCCCGCCCAGGCGGCGCCGAGAACATGGCTCTCCAGGGGTTGCGCGAGACCAATGACCAGCGCCGTCACGGGCAACAGCAACATCATCGCACCGATCAGGTGTGCCCGGAACACGGTGCCAAGGCGCGCGCCATCGCCGCGCAGCCGTGCGTAGAGCGGAAAAGCGGCTGAAGCGATAGCCTCTCCGGCGAACTGAGTGGGCGCCCACGCGAGTTTAGCGGCGAGGAACAATATTCCCAAGTCCGTTACTCCCAGTCGCCTCGATACCAGGACCTGCACGAGCAACTCAACGGCTACTCCAGTTATACCGATCGCAAGCATCCAGCGCCCGAATGAGATCAGGTCGCGAGCCGCAGCCGCGTTCAGCCGCAAGCTCGGACGGTAAGGAGCCACTACGTAACTCAAGAGTACGAGCGTCACGCTGCCTACCAATCGGCCGACGATGATCGCCATGCCCCCCCATCCGGGCGCGAGCGCGAGCGCGACGCCTACATCGACGGCTACCGCGACGACTTCGATCGCAGCGAGCGCTTTGAACTTGAGCTCGCGAATCAGATCGGCCAGGCGTGGGCTGCGAAACGCGTCAACCAAAGGCTTGAACGCGATTAGCTGGAGCAGCGGTACGGCCCGAGGTTCCGCGAACAGATCTGCCACCCACGGTGCCAACAATAAAAGCGCGCCGCTCACTATTACGCCGCGCAGCAGACCTACCGACCACGCCAAATGGTAGTGCACAGGCTTACGGGCAGGTAGCTGCACGAGTGCTGCGGTCATGCCTGTGTCCGTGGCGACCATTGCAGTGACGATCGCTACGGTCGCGATCGCCACCAGACCAAAGTCGTCCGGTGTAAGCATACGACCGAGAACCAGGGTGCCTGCGAGATAAAGGGTCTTTGATCCTCCCATCTGCACGACCTTCCAAAGAAGTGCCGACCCCGCACGGCTTTCATCGTTGGGAGAGCTTCCGTTCAGATGCACTTCTTCCGCATCATGCTGGACTGGACTGGGCATAACGTCAGCTTGTAACTATCGCGTGCCGACTATGTCGGATGCGGCTTGCGGACTTGGAATGGACTCGGGTATCGTAATCGTAGCGAACGCGGGACAGGCCGCCCAGTGTATAGAACATAAATTTCTGCACGAAGGCGGCGTGCTCATGCATGAATGTGAAGCAGTGCCGCATTCTGGACGGGGGATCGGGATGAACGGTCGAGGCCGAACGGCCTCCGGTCACTCACGTCGCTATGATTTCATTGCGCTGCGTCCAGGACGTGCTCGCCGATATATGTGCCGAGAATATCTGCGACGGCGGCGTGGCCCGTCGCGCTCCAGTGCCCATCGACAGGATAGTAGAGGTTCAGGCGATCAGGGCGGTCTCGCAGGGGCCCTGTGAGATCTATGAAACCGGCGCCCGCTTCCTGTGCGGCGCCAGCCACTACCGCGCTCGCGCTCGGAAGATTCGACGTATCGTCCGACAAAACGGGCCCCTGGCCGGGCGAGAATACGAAAATCGTGGCGGCACCGAGCGCATCAGCCGTTAGCGTGACGTCGCGCAGCAGATCGGTCGCGAGCCTCGCGTCGTATTCGTCGAAGTCGTACGCCCGCGTCAACGCTCGCTGTGGAAGAAGGCCGCTGCGCATTGCCAGATACCCGACCCGCTCGCTTACGAAAGCCAGGAGGTGGCTCTGGCGTTTCGCCCATGCTAGCGCGCGATGCCACGCAGGTTGAACCTCGGTCGGATCGACTGCATCGGCTTTGAGAACCAACCAACCGTCCCGCGGCTCGAAAGCTCCCTTGGCAGGCGTCCGATTCTCCATGAAGTCGGTTTCGGGCAGAAACTGTACGAGCACGAGATCTGGATCGAGTATGGCGCTCCGGCTCTCGAGAAAGTGCAACTGATCTGCGGTGCCATAGCCCGGGACGCCGGCATTGAGGACCTGAACGTCCAAAGCGGGATACTGATCGGCGAGTTTTCGCTCGAGTCGTGCCGCAAACGTTTCGGACGTTCGGACGCCAAACCCCCAGGTAAACGAGTCGCCAAGGCAAACGATGCGAAAGGTGTTTGCCTGGCGAGGGCGAGGCTCGGCGCCACGCAGGCCGAGCGCGTTCGTCTCGACTGCGTGGCTAAATTCTGCTCTTTCCAGGACGCCGTTGAAGCCGGGGGTGAGCACGTAGCCGACCGCCTCGTCGACGCTATACATCCCGCGAGGATGGACGTCGAAGACCTGCGGGAAAAAAAGCCGAAAGCCTATCTCGGCGGCAATCAGCGTCAAAGTGAATGATGCGACCACCACCATTACAGCAGCCCACGATACATGGTGCAGCATTGCTGTGAGCCGACTAGTCATACTTACTCCTGCAACGTCGTCATCAATCGAGAGTAAAAGCTCCCTCGTAGCGCTGCTTCAAGGCGATGTTCTGCTCGGTCTTTTGTAGATAGCAGTTTTCCACGGCGAGCACTTCGGTTTCGGTGCCCATGAAGCAGCGGAAGCTGTCTTCAGGCGTGCATACGATGGGCTCGCCGCGGACGTTGAAGCTCGTATTCACCACCACAGGGCAACCGGTTAGCTCGTAGAAGCGCGAAATCAGGGCGTGGTAACGCGGATTCGTATCGCCGTGCACCGTCTGTATACGTGCCGAGTAGTCGACATGGGTAACCGCCGGAATCGCCGATCGCGGCACGTTGAGCTTCTCGATGCCGAAGAGCCCTTGCTGCTCAGAGGTCATCGGAATCCGGTGTCGCTCGCATACCTCGGCCACCAGCAGCATGTACGGACTGTCATCGTCGAGCTCGAACCAGTCGGCGACTCGCTGACGCAACACCGAGGGCGCGAACGGACGGAACGATTCGCGGTACTTGACCTTGAGATTGAGCAGCTTCTGCATCGTTGGAGACCGTGCATCGCCCAGTATCGAGCGGCCGCCGAGCGCCCGCGGGCCGAACTCCATTCGGCCCTGGTGCCAGCCCACGGCTTTACCCGCCGCCAGCGATTGAGCGCAACGATCGATGATCTCGTCGTCGCTCAGCACTTCGAATCGTGCACCTGCCGCCGACAGACGCCGTTCGACGTCCGGCTGCGAAAACGCCGGGCCGAGATAGCTCCCCCGCATCGCGTCCGCATTCCCGTTCGCTTTGCGCGGCTGTTCCTTGTAAAGGTGGTGCGCAATCAGTGCGGCTCCGAGCGCACCACCCGCGTCGCCGGCGGCAGGCTGCAACCACAACTTGTCGAACACCCGCTCGCGCAATAGCTTGCCGTTCGCTACGCAGTTCAATGCAACGCCGCCGGCAAGGCATAGATTGCGCTCCCCGGTATCGCGAGCAATGCCTCTCGCGAGCTTGATCACGACCTCCTCAGTCACGGCCTGCACGCTGGCTGCGAGATCCATCTCCCGCTGCCCCAGCCGCGCTTCGGGCGCTCGCGCCGGCCCGCCCAACAGCGCATCGAACTTGCCGTTCGTCATTCGCAGCCCGGTGCAATAGTCGAAGTACTCCATGTTTAAGCGAAACGAGCCGTCGTCCTTGATATCGATCAAGTGATCTTTGATCAGATTCACGTAGCGAGGCTCCCCGTAGGGTGCGAGCCCCATGACCTTATACTCTCCGGAGTTCACTCTGAAGCCGGTGTAGTACGTAAATGCCGAGTACAACAGGCCGAGCGAATGCGGAAAATGAATCTCCCGCAAGACTTTCAGCTCGCTTTGCTTTCCCAAAGCGAGCGACGTGGTCGCCCACTCGCCGACGCCGTCCATCGTGAGGACTGCGGCACTTTCGAATGGCGAGGGGTAGAAGGCACTCGCGGCATGGCTCAGGTGATGCTCCGAGAACAGCAGCTTTGCTAGCCAGTCCACGTCCCGACCGCAGGCTGTATTAAGCTCCCTGATCAAACCGCTCTTCTGAAAGAGTTTGTCCTTTATCCATAGAGGAAGCGCGTGCCGAAACGACTCGAAGCCGCGCGGTGCGAACGCGAGATAAGTCTCCAG
>Ga0299913_10001146_pt1 | contig 18967 bp, 16 predicted proteins | sample RVTome_9_FD_201360 | JGI IMG/M metagenome (GOLD analysis project Ga0299913, IMG submission 201360) | Soil microbial communities from uranium-contaminated site in the Upper Colorado River Basin, Wyoming, United States - RVT155D38 (version 2) ... | reverse complement strand
GAAATTACCATCGACGGATCGGGGCGAGTCGTGATTCCCAAGGAGATCAGGACGGCGCACGGCCTGGTGGCCGGGTCGCGGTTGACACTGGTGGACGAGGACGATCGGCTGGTTCTCGTGCCGCTGGCCTCGCAGCCCCGGCTCGTCGAGCGGAACGGGCTCCTCGTGGTGACGGGCGTAGGCGGCGCGGAGATCCCCGACCACCGGGCTCTCCGCGAGGAACGCATCGCCGGCCTGGGCCTCCCGCGATGAGGCTGGCGTTCGACACCTCGGTCCTGGTGGCGGCGCTCGTCGACGGACACGTCCATCACCGCCGCACCGGGCCATGGGTGGAGGCAGTCGCCAGGGGAGGGGTCGAGGCGCAGATCACCTGGCACGCGGCGGCGGAGACCTGGTCGGTCCTGACCCGTCTCCCGGTCCCCCAGCGCCTACCTCCGTCGACGGCGAGCCTGATGATGGACCGCCTGCTCGAGAGGTTCCGCCCCGTCGAGCTGACCGGCGAGGCCTACGGAGCGGCCCTCCGGCGCTGCGCCGAGAAGGGAGTGAGCTCCGGCGCGGTCTTCGACGCTCTTCACCTGGCGAGCGCCGAGGCGCAGGCGGTCGACGGTTTCGTGACCTTCAACCGAGCCGACTTCGAGCGGCTCCGCTCCGCCGGCTCGCCGGAGATTCTGGTGCCGCCGGATCCGCCGTCGTCGCCCGTCTGATCCCGCACCGGATCGGTCGACCACCGCGGCCAGGACGCAGCGGCCGTCGCCTCACGCCACCGCGGCCTCGTCGATCGGCGGCGCCCCCGCTCCTCGTGAGCGAGGCCGACCGCCTCGGCACGCGAGGAGCTAGAATCCTCGTCATGCTGGCGATCGGGCACCGTCCGCACCGTTGCGCCGTCGCGCTCGCCGCGGCCCTGCTCGCCCTGCTCGGCGTCGGTGCGGGCGCCGCGGAGGGCCGGCCGGACTCGGAGTTGTGGGCCCTGCTCGACGCTCGCGGGTACCAGGCGCTCCGCGAGCGGGGACCCGCCGTCCTCGACGAGCTCGCCGACCTCTACCGCGCGACGCCCGAGCCCGACGAACGGCTGAAGATCGCCAACGCGTTCTACGTGCTCGGCTGGAAGTCGGAGGCGGCCAGGGAGGCGATGCTCGCCGATACCGGGACCCGGCACCGCGACCTCCGGGTGCAGGTCCAGTGGGCCCTCGGGCGGGTGAGCGACGACGACCGGGTCGTCGACTACCTCTTCGAGACGCTGATCCGCGGCGACGACCTGCTGTTCCGGGACAAGGCGGCGTGCGCCCTGGCGAGCGACCAGATCCACCTCTCGGACGCGCAGCGGGTGCGGCTGCTCTCGCGCGTCATCGACCTGCTGGAGTCGCCGGAGCCGTGGCTCCGCTGGACCGCCATGCGGGTGCTCGAGACGCAGACCGGGCAGCGCAAGGGGTTCCTGCCGAAGGCGCCGCCGGCCGAACGGGCCGCGGCGGTCGCGCGGTGGCGAGCATGGCTCGACGAGTACAGGTCGCAGCTCTAGCCCTCGCGGCCGCGCTCGCCGCGGCCCCGCGCGCCGGCGGCGCAGACGAGCCGGCCTTCACCACCCTCGCCGACCACCGCTTCGACGCCGAGGCGGCCCCGACCGGCCCCGACACGTTCAGGGTGTTCGAGGCGGCGCGCGGCCGGGTGGAGGTCACGGAGGCCTTCCGCTGGAGCGGCAACCGGTCGGTCGAGATCCGCGACGTCGCCGGCGACGGGGACTTCCCCGAGCTCCAGGGCTACTTTCCCCAGCGCACGGAGGGCACCCTCTGGATCCACTTCGCGCTCCTCTTCACCGACCCCGACGAGCGGTTCAACGTCGCCCTCGCCGGGCCGGCGGGCTTCCGCCTCGCCGCGGACGGCATCGCCTTTTGGCTGACCAACCGAGACGGCCGGCTGGCCCACGTATCCGACGGCATCCCGAAGAAGCTCGGCCCGATCGTGCCGTTCACCTGGTACCTGGTCGACGTCTGGTACGACGTCGACGCGGGCCGCTACGACCTCGCCGTGCGCGAGGAGGGGCGGAGCGAGACGCTCGTCGCACTCGCCGGCCAGCCGAACGCCGCCGCCCGAGCCGGCTCGTCGGTCGACAAGTTCTCCTTCATCGGGGACACCGGCGAGGACCTCTCGCAGGTCGTCTACTACGTCGACGACGTGGTGCTGGGCACGGAGCGCCCGATCGACCTCGCGCCCTTCGTCGCACCCGGCCGGCGGCGGCTCTTCTTCGACACCCTGCCGGCCGCTGAGCCCGAGGTGCGGTTCGACGCCACGGGCCGGCCGACCGCAGCCTGGTCCGAGTGGGACGGCGACCGGGCCGCCCGCGACGGGGCGCTCGCCGCGGCGGAGGCGTCGTACCGGCGGGCCCTGGCGAGTGGCGGCGACCCGGCCCGCCTCCTGCTCAAGCTCGCCGACCTCCGCTTCCTTGCCGGCGACCTCGAGGGTGAGCGCGCGCTGCGCGAGCGGATCTTCGGCTCGCTGGACCGTCGCTCCGGACCGCCGCCGGACGTGGACGTGGACGTCGGCCTCTGAGCTGAGCTGAGCTAAGCTAAGCTAGGTGTTGGCCGCCGGAGCCCGATGCCGGTCGGCGAGAGCCGGCGCCCTCAGTCGTAATGCTTCACCGCCGGCCAGGCCTCCTCGAGCGGGGCCTCGAGCCCCCACGCGACCCAGATCGTCCGGTCCCGCTCGTAGGGCATGCAGAGCTCGCAGGTGGTGCGGCCGCGGGCCTCGTGGCGCGCGAAGAGGCGGGCGAGGTCGGCGGGGTCGCCGCCGATCACGAGCAGGACCTCGCCGGTGCAGCCCTGCGGTCCCCAGAGCCAGTAGCTGTTGTGGCCGGAGATCGCGCGGGGCAGGCCGAGTTCGGGGCCGAAGAGGTCGACGGCACCCGCCTGTCCGTAGTTCTGGGCGAAGACGCAGGCAGCGGCGCGCTCGCCGGGAGAGAGGGTGCGATGGACGGCCGCGACGTCGGCGGCGAACTGCGGCCAGCCGTGCATGTCGGCGAAGAACTGGGGCAGCTCGGCGAGCTCGTGGCGCTCGCCAGAGGACGGCACGATGCCGAGACGCGAGGCGTAGGCGACGAAGGTCTCGACCGGGAGGAGCGGCTTGGCGAGCGGCGCGAGCAGCGCGCCGACCGTGACGAGGACGACCGGGAGAGCCAGCCGCAGCAACCGCTTGCCGGAGGTCCAGCGCTCGACGCCCACCCCGCCGGCCGCGAACGCGATCGGGTAGGCCGGCGCCATGTAGTACGGCTTGCCGCCGCTCACGGCGAGGAGAGCGAGGATCGCCAGGAACGCCCAGCCGAGGGCGCGCCAGCGGCGGAGGGCCCCGAGGCCGAGAAGCGCGGCGACGCCGAGGGCCGCGAGCAGGCCGCTCGCCGGGCCGACGAGCAGGGGCTGCTCGGCGAGGAAGGCGAGGGGCGAGAGCTCGACGATCTTGCCCGCGCGGGCGTTCGCCATGAACTCGACAGTGGGCCAGCCGTGGGCGGCATTCCAGGCGACGTAGGGAGCGAAGAGGAGGAGGACGAGCCCGGCGCCGAGCCAGAGGTAGCGGGACCGGAGCAGGTCCCACCGTCGGGCGGCGACCAGGCCGACGGCGAGCCCCGCGCCGACGAAGAGGACGCCGATCTTGGTCTCGAGGCCGATCCCCGCGACGAGGCCGAAGACGAGCCAGAGGCGCGGGTCGGCGCCGGCGAGCAGGCGGACCGCGAGCCACCAGAGGACCGCCTGGATCAGCAGGTCGAGGGCGTTCATCGACAGGAACGAGAAGAGGGCGAGGAAGACGGGGGCGGCGAGGACGGCGAGGGCGGCGAGGCCCTGCGCGAAGCCGCCGCCGCCGAGGCGGCCCGCCGTCGCGCCGACGACCCAGACGGTCGCCGCCGCGCAGAGAGCCGGGACGGCGCGGATCGCGAGGAGCGACTCTCCGAGGGTGGCGCGGACGAGCGCCGCGACCCAGCCGATCAGCGGCGGATGGTCGACGTAGCCCCAGCCGAGGTGGCGGGCGTTGGCCAGGTAGTAGAGCTCGTCGCGGAAGTAGCCGTAGCCCTCGGCGGTCGCCAGGAAGAAGACGAGGGTGGCGCCGGAGAGTGCCGGCAAGAGCCAGCGGCCGCGCGCGTCTCCGGAGTCGCCCACGCGTGCCTCCGTCGGGTGCCTGGGCGGCGGGTCGCGGTCTCGGCTCTCGGCGGCTCCGGGTCCCTCCCCTGCCGCGCCGATCGGCGCTCCTTCGATCCTCATACCACCGCCGCCTCGTCGATCGTCAGGGTCCCGGCATCGGCGTCGAGGGTGGCGTCGAGGCCGATCGGCAGGGTGAGCTTCTTCTCGACGTGGCCGAAAGCGAGTCCGGAGACCGCAGGGACGCCGAGGGGGCCGAGGTGGTCGGCGAGGATCTCCTCGAGGCCGAGGCTCGGGCCGCGGACCGGACAGTCGGTGCAGAAGCCGAAGACGACGCCCGCGGCCGCGCCGAGCTTGCCCGACTGGGCGAGCTGGGTGAGCATCCGGTCGACCCGGTAGGGCTCCTCGTGGATGTCTTCGAGGAGCAGGATCGCGCCCTCGGCGTCGATCTCCCACGGCGTGCCCATCAGGGCCGAGATCAGGGTGAGGTTGCCGCCGGCGAGCCGGCCGCGGGCCCGGCCGCCGCGCAGGGTGACGGTGCGGTAGAAGCGGCTGACCAGCTCGTCGTCGCGCTTCGGCGGGTTGGCGAGGACGCCGATCGGCTCGGCGCGCATCAGGACGCGCCGGAGGTGATCGAGGGTCCACGGCTCGAGGTGGCCGGCCGCGTTCGGCCCGTGGAAGGTGACGAGACCGGTCTCGGCGTGGACCGCGTTGATCAGCGCCGTGTTGTCGCTGTAGCCGACGAGGACCTTCGGGTGCCGGCGGATCAGGTCGTAGTCGAGGTGCGGCAGGATCCGCGGGCTCCCCCAGCCGCCCGAGTAGCAGAAGACGGCCCGCACCTCGGGGTCGGCGAACATCCGGTGGACCCCGGCCGCGCGCTCGCGGTCGGTGCCGGCGAAGTAGCCGCGGCGCGCCCCGGCGTTGTCGGCGACGACCGGGTCGAAGCCGGCCGCGGCGAGCTGGTCGCGGGCGAGGCCGAGCCGGCTCGGCTCGATCTCCATCGAGGCGGCCAGCACCAGGCCGACGCGGTCGCCTGCGGCGAGACGCTGCGGCTTGAGGAGCGGACGATCGCGGCTGGGCGCGGCTCGAGCCGTCTCGTCGGCCATCGCCACGCCGGTGGCGGCCGCCAATCCGGAGAGCGCGAAGAGCCGCGCGAGCTCCCGCCGATCGAGAGTACTCATCGGCGGGTGGCGGCGGGCCGGTGCAGGACCGACGGTCGTGGCAAGGACGTTCGCATCTGGATCGACATCTATCGTAGCCGAGGCTCCTGCGACCCCTCCGATACGATGGCTGGACGCTCGTCTAGGTCCCAGTGTCTGCTCGCGCCTCGCGGAGGCAAAGAATGACCGACATCGAATCGAAGATACGCCGGGTCCGTTCGGCGCTGCGGAAAGAAGACCTGCAGAACCTCTACGCCGTGGCGGAGCAACTCCCCACCGCCACCGAGGAGCGGGTAGGCCTCCGGGTCTCGGTGCCCGTCTACTCGCAGGACCCTTTCGTCGCTTCGCGCGACGCCGGCCCAACGATCCGCACCCAGCTCGTCCGGTGGGAGCCCGGCTTCGCGGACGGCCCGAACAGCGCCAACCTGACAGTAGTCGACTTCGACACCGACACGGGCCAGTCGAATCCGCCGGTGCGCTGGAGTCAGGAGCATTTCTGCTTCCTACGTCCCGACGATGCCCCGGCGGCGGTCGACGACGATCCCGCAAACCCCTGGGGCCGCCAGCTCAACGCGTGGGGAACGGCCCAGGGGATCCTCGACTTCTTCACCGATCCCGGGGTGCTGGGCCGGCCGCTCGGCTGGGGGTTCGCCGGCAACCGCCTCACGATCTTCCCTCACGCCGGCCGCCGGAACAACGCGTTCTACGACCGCCGGAGCAAGTCGCTCAGGCTCTACTACTTCGGCGACGCCGACCGCCCCAGCTACACCAGCCTGTCGCACGACATCGTGGCGCACGAGACCGGCCATGCCGTCCTCGACGGAATCCGGCCCGGTTTCCTCGAGCACACGTCGCGCGAAACGGCGGCCTTCCACGAGACGGTCGCCGATCTCACCGCGATCCTGACCGCGTTCCGCCACAGCCGCAACGACGCGGTCGCTAGCGACGCGCCGACCCTCGAGCCGTCGGACTTCGCCGACTGGGTCGGCGGAGTGGCCGCGGAGTTCGGCCGCAAGACCAGGGACCGGCCCTTCCTGCGCAATGCCGCCGATCCGTTACGCCTCGGGGACCTGCGCCCCGAGGACGATCACCACCGCGCCTCCGGAGTCCTTACGGGAGCCATCTTCGAGCTGCTCACGTATCTCGCCGCGCAGTACCTGTCCCCGGAGCGGCAGGCCGAACGCAAGACCCGGGCGACCGTGCGAAAGGCCTTGTGGTGGGCTGCCGAGCGGATCGGGCGCATGGCCTTTCAGCCCCTCGACCTCCTGCCGCCGGCCGATGTCCGTTCGCTGGACTACGCCCGCGCCGTGCTGCGCAACCTGGAGATCACCGATCCGGAGGACCGGCATGCCTACCGGGACCTCGTCCGTGACGTCTTTCACCGGCGAGGTCTGTGCGACCGCGACGGCGAGACTTGCGACCCGCGGAGCTGCGCGCTGACGCCGCCCCCGCCGCCGCGGCCGACGCACTTCCACCCGATCGACCGCCTGTCCCGCTCCCCAGCGGCCGCCTACCGGTTCCTGCACGACAACCGCGACGACTTCGAGATCCCGGCCGATCAGGACCTGGAGATCGTCGGTCTATACGAGGCGGCGAAATATGGCCCGGCGGCTCGCCGCTTGCCGCGCCAGGTCGTCGTCGAGTATCTGTGGCGCGAGAGGATGAAGCTCGAGGGCGCCCGGTTCGGCTCTCTGGACGGCGAGCGCACCTCCCTGCCCTGCGGCGGCACCGTGGTGTTCGACGAGAACGGCAACCTGCTCTCGTGGTTCCACAAGCCGGGTCTCGGCTCGGCGGAGGGGGAGGCTCGGCGCGGCGAGCTCCTCGACTACCTCGCCTCTCAGATCGAGGCCCAGAACGTCCAGGGGTCCGAAGCCGCCGCCGCTCTCGGCGGAGAGGGATCTCCCGTGTCGGCCCAGACCGACTCCTCCGGGGCTCTCCGCTTCGAGACCGCCCCGCACCTGTGCCTGAGCCGCCTAGGCCCCTGATGGGTGCCGCGGTCAGTTCACGTCGATGAACCGAAGCTGCGCCAGCGGCAGCCCGTAGACCTTCCTCGCTCCCGTCTTGTCTACCTCGGTGATCTTCAGGTCCCGGGTCCCGACTTCGCCGCAGAAGTAGTGCATGCAGGACTGCGGGTCATAGGCGGTCAGGTCGATGGTGTCGACCGTGGACTCGCCCCGGCAGACTGCCGGCGCGCCGCTGCGGATGTGCTCGTGCCGGAATCCCAGAACGTGCCCGAGCTCGTGGCGGAGCACACCGACCTGGTCGAACGAAGTTCGAAAGTAACTCGGGTCGATGACCACCCGTCGGCGGTTCCGCGGATCGTTGGGGAAGAAGGCCGCGGCGATGAACCGACCGCCGACGTCGAGTCCCCGGACCGGGAAGAGCACGCCCTCCGGTGCCGTCGACGCGCTGGCGTCGAGGTCTCCCTTGTGCTCGAACTTCACCCCGCAGGTCTCCTCCCACTCCCGGGTGGCGGTCTCCATGTTGTCGCGCACCTCTTCGTACTGGTCGTCCCTCTCGAAGGTGCTCCTGAGGACGCAGTAGCCGAGGACGACGCCTGGCCCCCAGCGGATGATCCGGCCGCCCTCGGTGATACCCACGAGCGCCGGGCTCGGCCGCGGTACGAGGCCGACACCACCTCCCTCCTCACGGATCTTGTCCATCTCCTCGAGTCTGGCCTGCCGCGCTGCGTACTCTCGGAGTTGGTCTTCGTCGAGGAGCAGGTCTCCCTCGACCAGGTACAGCTCCTCTCCGTCGACCTCGACAGTCCTCGCCCTCCGCCGGATATCTTCGAGCTTCTCCTCGAAGGACTCGACGATCTCTCCGTTCGGCATCGTTGCCTCCCTTCCGTCGTTATTCGCGGCACCCTGCCTGCGGGCGGGGCCGCGGCGTCTCATCTCGTGAACTCCTGCACGATCGAGTCGCGTTCGGCGGGCTCCAGTTCGGCGAAGAGCCGCCGGTTAGCCTCCCCCTGGCCGGCCGCCCCCTGGATAACCGCCTCCACGAAGAGATCGTCCTCACCGCCGAAGGTGTCCCCTCGGATGATGTACAGCTCCTCCCCGTCGATCTCGACGAACGCGGCTCGTTTGATCTCCCGGAAGGCTTCGGACTCGGCCATGCGCTGCTGAATCTCGGGCCGGGCGTCGAAGAACGCACGCGTTCGTGGCGAGCTCATCGTGTTGCACTGGGCGTCGCCCCAACATGGCATGTCCGGCTTCGATGGTCAACTGCGCATGCGCTCATGGACGACCCTCCAGCCAGGCGCCGCGGAGGTAGAAGGTGAGCCGCCGCCGGTCGCGGGTGCCGAGCGCCTCCGCCGGCCTCCAGACGGGATGGTGGATCGCGACCCGCAGGCCCTCCCGCGGCCGCGAGATCTCGATCGGCACGTCGAGCTCGAACGGGCCGGCGCCGATCGCCCGGACGACCGACGGCCCTTCCGGCGGGACGACGCGCATCCGCTCGACCGCCCGCGGGTGCGGCGAGCGCTCGCCGAGGACGTGCAACCGGTAGCGTCCCGCGGCGATCGGACCGGGCAGCCGGAGGACGCTGACCGGCGCGCTCCCCCACCGGCCGCTCGCGAGGTCGCCCGCGATCTCCAGGCGCGACCAGCCGTCCGCGCGAGTCTGGTCCTCCGGGAGGGCGACGGCGACGGCTCCGGCCGGTGGCTCGATCCCGGCCGGCCGCCACCCGCGCTCGCAGAGCGCCGCGAGCCGGTCCCGGTCGAGCCCGCGGAGCGCGTGCACGGTGACGAGCGGATCGCCCGGTGGCAGAGCGATCCGATGGATCGAGCGGGCCAGCGTGCCCGGGCGGAGCGAACGGGCCACCAGGCGATCCCGGGCACCGTCGAGGCCCGGCCACGGGTCGAGGTCGAGGACGACGGCCCCCTCGGCACTCTCGACGATCCCGCACGGCAGCTCGTCGATCGGCCGAACGGCGTACGGTGCGAGCGTGCGGCGGTAGAACGGCAGGAGCTCCGAGGGAAAGGCGAAGACCGGCCGCCCGGTGAGCGCGACGCCCAGCTCGCCCTCGGCGCGGGCCAGGCCGCGGCGCGGCTCGTCGATCCCGAGCAAAACCTGGCCGACCAGGCCGCAGACGATCCACGGGGCGATCCGGATCCAGGCGCCGACCCGGCGGACACGGCCTCCCGGGCCGCCGGCGAGCCCGGCGGCGGCGCCGAGCCCGAGGCTCCAGAGACCGCCGGCGAGGACCGGGTAGCGCGGAGCGTGAAACACCGGTGCGACGCCGAAGCGGGCGAGCCCCCAGAGGAGGATGACGAAGGCGGCGGTGACGCCGAGGCCGAGCCCGGCGAGGTCGCGGGCGGCACGAAGGTCGAAGGCGTCGGCTCTCGGCTCGTCGAGAGCCTCTCCCGTCCGAGACTGCCCCGCCTCGGCGTGCCCCCACGCCGCCCGCCGGAGGACGAGGGCGGCGAGCGGCACGACCGCCGCCGCGACGCCGAGGACCCGCAACGCGACCGGCGCCGAGGCCGGATCGAGCAGACGGCCGAAAGGGAGCCAGTGGATGAAGACCGCGGCGAGGTGCGGCCAGGTCGCTGGGGTCATCCACCCGGTGCCGCTCCGCTCGAGGGCGTCGAGCTGACCGAGGGCGGCGACGGCCCAGGGCGCGACGAGCAGGCCCGCGGCGAGGTGGGCGAGGACGGCCGGCGCGAAGCGAGTCGCCCTATCCCCTCTTGACCGGCGCCATGCGAGGGCGGCCCATCCGAGCCCGAGCAGCGCGAAGAGCGGGATCGCGAGCAGGTGGGACCACGCGGCGCCGGCCGCGGCGAGGGCGTAGGCCGTCCACTGGGCCGCCCGCCGTCCGAGCCGCTCCGCCGGCTCGGCGAGGTCGGCGACGAGGAGGAGGAGCGCCAGGGTCGCGGCGGCGAAGACGAAGGCGCCGCCCCGGAGCTCCAGCGCCCAGCGCACGGCGGGTGCGCCGCAGGCGAGGCTCACGGCGAGGAGCGGCGCCGCCCCGGGGTCGACCAGGCGCCGGGTCGCGAGGTAGACGGCGGCAACGACGAAGAGCCACAGACCGACGTGGAGGCTGCGAGCCCAGAGGACGCCGGGCTCGAGTCCGGCCGCCCTCCCCGCCGCCAGCCACCGGCCGAGGGCGAGGTAGTACCCCGGCGGATGGACGTCGCGGGCGGCGAGGGCGACGATCCGCGCGGGTCCCTGCGTCGCGACGGCGAGCGAGTAGACCTCGTCCTGCCAGAGGCTCGCCTCCTGCCCGGCCCGCCAGAGGGTCCAGCCGGCGCAGAGCGCGACGAGCAGCGCCGCCAGGGCGGCGTCGAAGCGGCGCGGCAGCCGCCTACCCCCCGCCCTGTGCCTCCCTGACTGCCTCGGTGAGCGCCGGGACGATCTCGTGGAGGTCGCCGACGATGCCGTAGTCGGCGAGGTTGAAGATCGGTGCACCGGGGTCCTTGTTGATCGCGACGACGACACCGGAGCCCTTCATGCCGACGACGTGCTGGATCGCGCCCGAGATGCCGGCCGCGACGTAGAGCTTGGGCGCCACCGTCTGACCCGAGGAGCCGATCTGGCGGTCGCGCTCGAGCCAGCCGTTGTCGACGACCGGGCGGCTGGCGGCGATCTCGGCGCCGAGCGCGGCCGCGAGGTCGCGGATCGGGCCGAGCTTGTCCTCGCCGCCGACGCCGCGGCCGACGGCGACGATCACGTCGGCTTTGGTCAGGTCGACCTGGTCGCTGCCGGCGTCCTCGACGCGCAGGATCTCGCGGTCGGCCCGTACCGCCGCCCGGTCGAGGGCGAGCTCGCGCACCTCGGCCGAGCTGCCGTGCGCCACCGAGTCGGCCGAGAAGGCGCCGGACTGGACGGAGACGAGCACCGGCCCCTCGCCCCGCACCCTGACCTTGGCCACCAGCTTGCCGCCGAGGATCGGCCGGCGGAAGACCAGGCCGCCGTCGGCGCGCTCGAAGCCCGTGACCTCGGGCAGGAGGCCCGCCCCGGCCTCGTGGGCCAGGCGAGCGAAGTAGTCGACGGTCTGGTAGGTGTGCGGGAAGACGACGAAGCCGGGCGCCGCGTCGCGGATCGCCGGCGCCAGCGCGGCGACGTAAGCGCCCGGGGTGTAGTCCGCGAGCGCCTCGTGGTCGGCGACGTGGACGGCGGTGAGGTCGGCCCCGGCGACCTCGCGGGCGAGCTCCTCCATCCCCGATCCCAGGAGCACCGCCTCGGCCTGGCCGCCGCCGAGCTCGCCGGCGAGCCGCTGGCCGGCGGCGATCGCCTCGCGGGAGATGCGCGACACCCGGCCCTCGCGCTGCTGCAGGACGATCCAGACCTTGGCCATCAGAGCACCCTCGCTTCCGTGCGGAGCTTCTCGACGAGGGTCCGGGCGACGGTCGCGGCGTCCCCCTCGATCATCTGCGCCCCCTCGCCGCTCTCCGGGAAGGCGACCGAGACGATCTCGAGCCGCGAGCCGGCCTCGCCGATCGTCGCCGGGTCGAGACCGAGGTCGGCCGGGCCGAGCGCGTCGACCGGCTTGCGCTTCGCCTGCATGATCCCCTTGAGCGAGGCGTACCGCGGGTGGTTGATCCCCGCCTGGACCGCGAGCACGGCGGGCAGCGGCAGGCGGAAGACCTCGTTCTTGCCGCTCTCCATCTCGCGGGTGACCTCGGCCGCGCCGCCCCCGTCCTCGACCGCGACCCCCATCACCAGCCAGGCGTGCGGCCAGCCGAGCACCCCGGCGACGACCGAGCCGGTCGAGCCGTAGCCGACGTCGTCGGACTGCGAGCCGGTCAGCACCAGGCCGAAGCCGTCGCCGCCGGCCTCGGCGTCGCGCCGGATCGCGGCGGCGAGCGCCCGGCCGGTGGCCAGCGCGTCGCCGCCCCCGAAGGCCGGGTCGGAAAGGTGGACCGCCTTCGCGGCGCCGAGCGCCAGCGCCTTGCGCAGGGCGTCCTTGACCCGCTCCGGGCCGAGGCTGAAGACGACGACCTCGCCGCCGGTCCCTTCGGCGATCCGCAGCCCCTCCTCGAGCGCGTACTCGTCGCTCTCGTTGATCTGGAACGGCAGGTCCTCCTCGTCGACCCAGCGGCCGTCGCGGCCGACCCGCAGCCGGGCCTCCGTGTCGGGGACCTGCTTGACGCACACCGCTACACGCATCGAGCTCGCTCCTTCCTCGTCCTTCGGGGGGATCGCCGGCGGGCCGGCGCCCGCCCGATCTCAGCCCGCCGGCCCCGTCACCCGCACGGCGGCACCGTTCACGCCGTGTGCCGCCTCGGTCGTCAGGTAGTGGATCACCTCGGCGACCTCCTCGGTCGAGACCCACGTGCCGCGGTCGGCGTCGGGCATCGCGGCGCGGTTCGCAGGGGTGTCCATCGTACCAGGGAGCACCGCGTTGGCCCGGCCGCCGAATCCGGCCCACTCCCGGGCCGCCGACTCGACGAGCCGGAGGACCGCCGCCTTGGTCGCCGAGTAGGCGCCCACGCCCGCCGCCCCCCGCGAGGCGGCCGGCGCCGCGACGGCGACGAACGAGCCACCGCCGGCCGCCGCGAACCGCCGCGAGGTCTCGGCGAGCATTCGAAAGGTCGTCTCGACGTTGGCGCGCTGGAGGAACCGCCAGTCGTCGTCCGAGAGCTCCGCGAGCTTGCCGTAGCGGAACCCGCCGGCGAGGTGGACGACGGCCGGCGGCATCCCGCCCTCGGCCTCCGCGGCGTCGAACAGCGCCGCGACCTCGGCCGCCTCGGCGAGGTCGGCCGTCCGCACGGCGACGAGCCCCTCCGGGGCCGAGCCGGCGAGCTCGGCGAGCGCGCCCTCGTCGCGCCCGACCGCGAGCACCGGCCGGTCCTCGGCGACGAACCGCGCGACCACGCTGCCGCCGAGCCCGCCGGTGGCGCCGGTCACCACGACACGCGGCGCGGGGCGGCCGCCCGAGGGAGGGCTTGGAGTCGACGGAGGGCTCACGGAACGGGGCGGGATCGTAGCACGCCGTCTCCCGGCCGCACCCCCAGGAGGGCGGTCCGGGGACGAGGCAGCGTCTCCGACTCGGGCGAACGTCCCTGCGGCGCGGCGTTTGCAGCCCGCTCCTCCGGCGGCTCGAAGACCTCCGGGAGCGTGCCGGCTCGGCGGGTCCCCCGGTCGGGTCGCGCCATTCCGGCACTCGGGACCGCCCGCACCAGGCGGTTGGCAGGCGCCGGGTTTTGTCGTAGGGTTTCTTTATGCCACCACGGCATCGCACCTCTCGGCCCCACCGTCCCCGCCCCGCGGCTCTCGCAGGGTGTCTGTCGCTGGGCGCCGCCCTCCTCGCGCCGGCCGCCGACGCCGCCTTCGTGCAGATGGTCGAGGACGTCGACACCGTCGGCACGCCCCTCTACGAGCCCTGCTACCTCGCCCCGTGCGTGCCGCCGGCCCCGCTCTACGGCTCGCTCCCGTCGCAGCTCACCGCGGTCGACCGGCGGCTCACCGAGCACGCGGTCCAGTGGCGGCTCGCCTTCGTCGCCGACGACCGGGTGCACGGCGCGGAGCTCTGGTTCAGCGACGCCACGGCCGAGGGCACGCGGCTGGTCGCCGACCTCCGACCGGGCGCGGCCGGCTCCGAGCCGCAGATCCTCGGGCCGCTCGGCAACGGCGAGCTGCTGTTCCTGGCGGACGACGGGACCGCGGGGGCGCGGATCTGGAAGACTGACGGAACCGCGGACGGGACCCTGCCCCTGGCCGATCCGTGCCCGGAGTGCGACTCCGCTCCCGGCGATTTCGGCGAGCTGACCTGGACCGAGCGCTGGGTCTCGGCGCAACGCTTCGACGGGAAGCTGTGGTTCCCGCTCCCGCGGCACGACGGCTCGAACGTCCTGTGGGCCTCCGACGGGACTGCCGCGGGCACGGCGCCTGCGTTCGACCCGTGCGGCGGCACGGCGTGCGGGGCGTCCATCCAGGAGATCCTCTCGGTCGGCGACGGTCTCTATGTCGGCGTGCGGGGAACGCCGACGGTCCGCCCCTCGCTGTGGGTCGTCGGGGCGGGCGGCGTTCCGCCGCTCCGCGTCGCCGAGGGGTGCATACCGCAGTTCGCGGGTCCGAAGAGCTTCGCCGCGCTCGGCTCGACTCTGCTCTTCGAGAGCCCCTGCCTGTCCGACGACCCCACGGGCGTCACCCGCTTCGGCCTGTACGCCTCCCAGGGCTCGCCCGGCGACGCGACGCTGCTGATCGGCCCGCTCGACCAGCACGCGCTCGGCCGGCCGGCCGCCTTCGCCGACGCCGCCTGGGTGGCGGTGAACGCCGAGGACGGCGGCACGCTCTGGCGCACCGACGGCACGAAGGCGGGAACGACGCCCGTGCTCTCCGGCCTCGACCGGATCGAGTCGCTGACGGCTCTCGACGACCGCCTCCTGTTCGTCTCCTGGAGCGCCGCCGGATCGCCGACGCTGCACTCGACCGACGGCTCCGGCTCCGAGGTCGTCGACCTCCTCGCCAGCGACCTCGGCTCGCCGGTGGTCGCGGGCGGCCAGGCGATTTTCTCGGGGACCGGGCCCGGGGGGGACCGGGAGCTGTGGCGGACGGACGGCAGCGAGCTGGGGACCTGGCGGGTCGCCGACGTCGCTCCCGGCGACGCCAGCTCCGCCCCGAGAGACCTCGTCCAGGTGGCGGCGTGGGTCTTCTTCTCGGCAGACGACGGCGAGCACGGGCGCGAGCTCTGGGCGCTCGACTGGGTGTCGCTCGAGTTCCCGTGTCCCGACGGAGAGCTCTGCCTGGCCGAAGGCAGGTTCCGGGTCGAGGTCGAGTGGGACGACGGCCGGGGGGGAACCGGGATCGGACAGCCGACCGAGTTCCACTCCGAGTCCTCGGGCCTGTTCTCGTTCTTCCGTCCCGACAACTGGGAGCTGCTCGCCAAGGTGCTCGACGGCTGCGGGGTGAACGGCCACTACTGGATCTTCTCCGCCGCGGCGACGAACGTCGGCTACACGCTGCAGGTGCGCGACGTGATCTCCGGCCTCGCGTGGGAGCGGGGGAACCCGCCCGGCACGCCCGCCCCCGCGATCTTCGACACCGAGGCGTTCCCGTGCGCCGACGCGGGAAGCGCCGCCTCGGCGCCGACGCTCGCCGCGGTGGCCGAGGGCTCGGTCCTCCCGGCCGTCGACGGCCTCACACCGCCGCCGCCCAATCACCTCCTCCACGGCGGGCGGTTCCTCGTCGGCGCGACCTGGCGCGACTTCCAGGGCAACGACGGGACCGCGTTCCCGGTCGTCGGCAGCGACCGCTCCGGCGTCTTCGGCTTCTTCCGCCACGACAACTGGGAGCTGCTGGCGAAGGTGCTCGACGGCTGTGCGATCAACGGCCACTGGTGGGTGCTGGCGGCCGCGCCGACGACGGTGGGGTTCGAGCTCGAGGTGCGCGACTTCGAGCTCGACCGCACCTGGAGCTTCGAGAACCCGCTCGGACGCCCGGCGCCCGCGGTGCTCGACACCCTGGCATTCCCCTGCGCCCCTTGAGCGGCTGCGGAGCTCCCATCCTCGCCCTGCTCTTCCAGCCCGCGGCGCCCGAGGGGCCGGGGATCGTCGAGACGTTCCTCGCCTCCGGGCCGATGGCGAAGTTCGTCCTCGCCGTGCTGCTCGTCTTCTCGCTCGGGTCCTGGGCGGTGATCCTGGCGAAGTGGCTCCAGTTCCGCCGCGCCGAGGACCACACCGCCCGCTTCCTCGAGACCTTCCACCGCTCGAAGCGGTTCAGCGAGGTCAGCGCCGTCACCTCGAAGGTGCACGCCTCGCCGATGGTCGGGATCTTCCAGACCGGCTACGCCGAGATCGACGCGCAGATCAAGACCGCCGAGTCCGCCCGGGAGGGCGGCGCCGGGGGCTCCTACAAGCTGCGCTCGGTCGGCGCCCTCGAGCGGAGTCTCCAGCGGGCGATCCACACCGAGCTGGCCGAGCTCGGCCGCTGGACCTCGTTCTTGGCGACGACCGCCTCCGCGACCCCGTTCATCGGGTTGTTCGGGACGGTCTGGGGGATCATGGTCGCCTTCCAGGACATCGGGCTGACCGGCTCGACCTCGATCACCGTCGTCGCCCCCGGCATCGCCGAGGCGCTGGTCAACACCGCGGCCGGCCTGGCGGCGGCGATCCCGGCGCTCATCGCGTACAACTACTACGCCGCCCGCACCCGCCGCATGCGGGTGCGGATGGAGGACTTCGCGCTCGAGCTGCTCAATCTCTCCGAGCGCAACTTCACGTAGGGGGCGACCGACCCCGGGGAGAGCGCACGATGGCCTTTCACACGCCCGACGAGTCCGACGCCGTCGTCTCCGACATCAACGTCACGCCGCTCGTCGACGTGATGCTGGTGCTGCTGATCATCTTCATGATCGCCGCCCCGATGCTCCACCAGGGGATCGAGGTCGCCCTCCCCCGCTCCAGCGCCGAGAACCTGCCGGTGCGCAGCGAGGACCCGCTCGTCGTCTCGATCACCGCGGACGGCATCGTCTACCTCCAGGAGACGCCGATCCACCCGACCCAGCTCGTCGAGCGCCTGCTGCCGATGATCGAGGCGCGCGGCGACGAGGCCGTCTACCTCAAGGGCGACCGGGGCGTGCCCTACGGCCAGGTCGTCGACCTCCTCGACGTCCTCCACCGCGGCGGCGTCGTCCACGTCGGAATGGTCACCGAGCTCCCTCCCCCGGAGACGGCGGCGGGGGGCTGAGGGCGGCGTGCACGACGCGGTGGAGCGGGTCCTCGCCGAGCGCGCCGCGCGCCGCGGCGCCCGGCTGCGCACGGTCGGGCTGACCGGGGCGGTGCTGCTGCACGCGGCGGTGGTCGCCGCCGCGGTCGTCGTCCCCCGGCTCACCCAGGAGGAGCGCGAGCCGCTCGAGTTCGTCGCGGTCACCATCGTCCCGGCGGCGGCGCTCGGCAACCCGCGGGCGACGAGCCGGGCCGAGCCGGAGCCGGAGACCGCGCCCGAGCCGGTCGTCGAGGAACCCGAGCCCGAGCCCGTGCCGCCGGAGCCGGAGACCGAGGCCCCGCCGCCGCTGCCGACAAAGGAGCCGGAGCCGAGGAAGCCCGAGCCGAAGCCCGAGCCGCGCCGCCCCGCCGCCGACCGCCGCGACGAGCGCCCGCCCCAGCCGGCCGCCGGCCGCGACGAGGGCGCGGAGCGCGGCACGCCGCGCGGCGCCGGAAGCTCGTCGTTCGGCCTCCAGCTCTCGGGCGTCGGCGACCCGACCTTCACCTACGGCTACTACCTCGACCGGATGCTGGCCCTCATCGAGCGCAACTGGCGCCGGCCGCCGACCGACGGCGTCCGCCTCGAGGTGGCGATCGACTTCACCATCCGCCGCGACGGCACGGTCGAGGACCTCGAGATCGCCGAGAGCTCCGGGTACAACGCCTTCGACCTCGCCGGCTACCGGGCGGTGCAGACCGCCTCGCCGCTGCCGCCTCTGCCGGCCGGCTACCGCAAGGACGCGCTGGCCATCCGCCTGATCATCCGCTAGCCCGAACCCGAACCCGAGGAATCCGCCGCATGCGCCACCGCCGCCCCACCCCGCTCGTCGCCCTCGTCCTCGCCGCCGCCGGCTGCTCGTGGATCGCCGCCGCGGCCCTCCTCGCCGGCCCGGCCCCACCCCCGCCGCAGGAACCCGACGTCGAGGACGCCTCGGACCCGCGCCCCCCCCAGGACCCCGACCGGTTGCGGGTGATCATGGACACCGGCGTGCGCGCCCAGGTCCGCCTCGCCTTCCCGGAGATCGAGGGCGTGGGCCGCTACGGCGGCGACTTCGGACGCGCCGCCCGCGAGCTCGACACGACCCTGCGCAGCGACCTCGAGCAGTCCGGGATCTTCGAGATCCAGGGTCCCTGGGCCTTTCGCCCGCTGAACCTGACCGGCGACCTCGCCCACGACTTCGAGCAGTACCGCTCGCTCGGCAACGAGCTGCTGCTGCTCGCCGAGGTGCGGCCGGAGCGCGACCGGCTGGTCTTCGAGGGGCGGCTCTACGACCTGCCGAGCGGCCAGTCGGTCCTCGCCAAGCGGTATCGCGGGCCGCTCGACGCCGCCCGCCGGATCGCCCACGTCTTCGCCGACGAGATCATCGAGTACGTCAGCGGCCGGCGCGGGCTGGCCCAGACCCGGATCGCCTACACCTCGCTCCGCGGGGGCCGCAAGGAGATCTGGGTGATGGACTACGACGGCGCGAACCAGCGGCCGGTCACCGCCCACCGCTCGACCTCGATGTCGCCGGCCTGGAGCCCGTCGTCGTCCGCGCTGCTCTACACCTCGTTCGTCCAGGGCGCGCCGGGGATCTACCGGGCCGACCTCTCCTCGGGCAAGAAGTTCCCGGTGGTCACCGACGGCGACCAGAACATCTCGCCGACCTTCTCGCCCGACGGTCGGCGGATCGCCTTCTCCCGCGCCCTCGGCGGCAACTCGGAGATCTTCGTCGCGAACGTCGACGGCTCGAACCTGCGCCGGCTCACCCACTCGCCGGCGATCGACACGAACCCGGCGTGGAGCCCGACCGGCGGCCAGATCGCCTTCACGTCGAACCGGGCGGGCAACCCGCACGTCTTCGTGATGGACGCCGAGGGGACCGGCGTGCGGCGGATCTCGACCGGCGGCACGCTGAACGACGGCGCCTCGTGGGGGCCGGAGGGCGACCGGATCGCCTACTCGTCGCGGCGGCGCGGGACGTTCGACGTCGCGGTGACCGACCTGGTGACCCTCGACACCCGCGTCCTCACCTCCGGCGCGGGCAGCCACGAGGACCCGA
>Ga0299913_10001145_pt1 | contig 18968 bp, 21 predicted proteins | sample RVTome_9_FD_201360 | JGI IMG/M metagenome (GOLD analysis project Ga0299913, IMG submission 201360) | Soil microbial communities from uranium-contaminated site in the Upper Colorado River Basin, Wyoming, United States - RVT155D38 (version 2) ... | reverse complement strand
CGGATGTAGTCCAGTGTCTCCCGGAGCCGGTCGGGGTCGACCGGGCCCTCGTGGGGAGCGCTGGAAGTGATTGTCACCGGTGTGCTGTCAGTCATCTCAAGTTGAAACAGTATTGGAACTGGGGTTCTTCCCCGATTGTAACTGGGGGCGGTCAGCTCAATCTGCGCGGGAGATCTCGGCGCCGAGCGAGGCCAGCCTCCCGTCGAAGTCCTCATACCCGCGGTCGATGTGGGCGGCATCGTTGACACGGGTGGCGCCGTCGGCCATGAGACCGGCGATCACCAGGGCGGCGCCGGCGCGAATATCGGGAGCGAGGACCGGGCATCCCGAGAGACGATCGACGCCTCTGATCACCGCGTGTTGGGACTCGGTGCTGATGTCGGCGCCCATGCGGGCCAGCTCGCCGATGTACCGGAACCTGGCGTCGTAGAGGTTCTCGGTGACCACCGAGGTGCCGTCGGCGACGGAGAGGAGGGCGACCATCTGCGGCTGCATATCGGTGTGGAACCCCGGGAACGGGAGGGTGGCGATGTCCACGGCGGAAGGGCGCTCGGGGCCTTTGACCCGTATCCAACCTTCCCCACGCTCGACGCCGCAGCCCGCCTCCTCGAGTTTCCGCAACTCCATGCGCAGGTGGTCGGGAACGCAGCCGGTGACGGTCACATCGCCTCCGGTGACGGCTCCGGCGACGGCATAGGTGCCGGCCTCGAGACGGTCGGGCACCACCCGGTGGTCGGAAGTCCGCAGCGACTCGACACCGCGGATAGTGACCAGCGAGGTGCCGCCTCCGGTGATCTCGGCACCCATTGAGACCAGATGGGCGATCAGGTCCTCGATCTCCGGCTCCCGGGCGGCGTTGACGATGTTGGTCACGCCGTCGGCGAGCACACCGGCGAACAGCAGGTTCTCGGTCGCACCCACCGAGGGGAAGGGAAGCTCGACCTCGGCGCCCCTGAGTCGGCCGTCGACCCGCCCCATCAGCTCACCATGGACAAGCTCGAACTCGGCTCCCATCGCCTCCAGACCGTCGAGATGCCATCCGATAGGCCGCGCTCCGAGATCGTCGCCACCTGGCAGCGCCACGCTGACCTCCCCGCAACGGGCAAGGAGCGGCCCGAGTACGACGATCGACGCCCGCATCGCCCGGACCAGCTCTATCGGCGCCTCCGGCACGAGGTTCTCGGGAACCACCAGCCACAGCTCGTGGTCGCCCTGCTCGACCTTGCATCCGGTGTGCTCGAGGACACGGCACATCAGCTCGACGTCCACGATGCTGGGAACATTGGACAGACGATGACGACCGGGGGCGAGGAGGGCGGCGACCATTTCCTTCAGCACCGCGTTCTTGGCGCCGAGTATCCCGACCGTCCCCTGGAGGGGCGTGCCTCCGGTGACGACTATGGATGACATCGACAGATGAATCTAATGCCGCCCCGGCGACTCCTGGCTACGCTCCCGCCCGGATGAGAATCGCACTTGGCTCCGACCACGCCGGATTTTCCCTGAAAGAGCACATGGCTTCCTGGCTGGCGGAGGCGGGACACGCGGTGTATGACCTGGGGACCCATTCCGCGGATCCGGTCGACTATCCCGACTATGCCGCGGCAGTGGCCCAGGCGGTCCTCGACGGCCGAGCCGACCGGGGCGTGGTGATCTGCGGGTCGGGGGCGGGCGCCTCGGTGGCTGCCAACAAACTCAACGGAATTCGGGCCTCGGTGGCTCATGACGCCTACACCGCCCATCAGATGGTCGAGCACGACGACGTCAACGTTCTCTGCCTGGGCGCGCGAGTGGTGGGGACCGCTCTGGCCGAGGACCTCGTCGAGACCTTCCTCAACTCCGAGTTCAGCCGGGAGGACCGCCACGTCAGGCGTCTCGACAAGATCCGCTCGCTGGAGTCCTAGACGCCGCTGGCGAGGGTGGCGAGAGTGTTGAGGCCTTCGAGGCCGATCTCACCCGAGATCCGGGCCATGGTGTTGTTGTCACCGTCGAGGACCACATAAAAAGGTGTGCCGGCCATCCCGTAGGCAACTGCCGCCGAGCCGATCTCGTCATCCATGATCACCGGTGGCGTCCAGCCCTCATCCTCCAGCCAGTCCTGGGGCGGCCAGTTGGGGCGGAGCCGATCGGTGGCCACGGTGATCGCGTACATGTCGACACCATCGGGCAGGTTGCCCGCATCGAGCCAGTCCTGAACTATGGGCACCTCGTTCTGACAATGAGGGCACCAGTGGGCGAGGAAGATGATGATCTTGGACCGGCCATCGGCGGCGATGGTGGACGGGTTGTCCTCCCAGTCGGCACCGGAGACGGTGGGGGCGGTGAAGCCGATGGCAGGATCGGTCGTCGGGTCACCCGTGTACCCCGGGAGAATGTCACCTTCCACCGACACGGTCCCAAATCCGATGGAGGAGTCCTGGCCCTCCTCGCCGGCGATCGACATGGCCAGCAGGACGATTAGCCCGAGGCCGATCACGCCACCGCCGATCCACAAGACTGTCTTATTCACTGGTATCTCTCACGTAGAACATCAGAAGGACAGCGATCACGATAAACCCGGCCCCGGCCATAAATGGGATGGAGACGAACCCGAACTCCTCCACGTAGCGGGCCGAGCACGGGTTGGTGGGATCGCAGGAGCCGCCTTCGAGGGAGGGGTACATCTGGATGACGTAGTGGTAGATCGAGATCCCGAGCCCGATCAAGGCGAGAGGGAGGGCGTAGTAGCGGACGACCACCTCGCGGCGGATGGCGCCGACGAGGAGGATGATCGCCAGGGGGTACATGGCGATGCGCTGGTACCAGCAGAGCCGGCACGGGATGAAGTGGACGACCTCCGAGTAGATCAATGACCCCGCCGTGGCAACTGCGGCAACGAGCCAGGCCAGCCAGAGGGCGCCCGGACCCAGGAGCCGGGCCGCCTCCGGGCCTTTGACGAGGCGATAGACGACCAGGGCGACCGCGCCGGCGATGGCGACCAGCGAGAGCACCGCGAGGAAGGTGTTGTAGAGATCGAGTGTTTCAGGTGACATCGAACGGCCGCCACGGTAGCCCCCTGTTCAAATGACACCTAAAGTCGGCTGATGGACATCGTGCTCCTCGCGGGACTCTGGCTGCCCCAATCCATCTGGACCGAGGTCGACGTTGAGCTGAAGCGGCTGGGGCATCGACCGATTGCGCCCGACATGCCCGGAGTCGATGACGGCTCGGTGACTGCAACTCTCACCGACCAGCTCGAAGCGGCTCTCGCGGCCGCGGACGTCGCCGACCGCCCGATCGTGGTAGGTCATTCGGCGGCCGGCACCCTTGCCTGGATGGTCGCCGATCGGCGACCCGGTGCGATTGGCCAGGTGGTATTGATCGGCGGCTTTCCCGCTTCTGACGGCGATGCTTATGCCGACTTCTTCCCGATCGAGGGCGGTGTGATGCCATTTCCGGGCTGGGAGCCTTTCGAGGACGCCGACGCGGCCGACCTCGACGCCGACGATCGCGACCGTATCGCCGCCATGAGTGTTCCGGTTCCCGAGGGTGTAGCCAGAGGAAAAGTCACGTACGACGATGACGGACGTTTCGGAGTACCAACGCTCCTGATATGCCCCGAGTTCACCCCCGACCAGGCCAAAGAATGGATCGATGGCGGCGAGCTCCCCGAGCTCAGCGGGGCCGAAAGGTTGGATTTTGCCGATATCGACTCGGGTCATTGGCCGATGGTCACCCGCCCTGCCGAGCTGGCAGGGATCCTGGACTCGGCGGCGAGAGGCCCCGGTCGGCACATCTAGGTGTAGGTGTAGGCGTGGGGACTCAGTTCTTGAAGGGAGCCGGCATCTGAGATCCGCTGGTGTTGTTCGTCGCTGAGGGTCAGGTCGACGTACCTCAGAGTCTCGTTGAGCTGCTCGACGGAGGTCGCCCCGATGATTGGTACGGATGTGAGCCCGGGAAGGCGACTTACCCATCTGACTGCGACCTGAGTGGCAGTTGCTCCGACCTCGTCGGCAACCGCCTCGACCTCGCCAAGGACGTGCCACCACCGTTCGGGGAACTCACCATAGGACTCCGACATCGAGCCCCTTGACCCGTCGGGTTTGATCGTGTTCCCATCGGCGTCTCTCTTGTATTTGCCCGTGAGGAATCCTTCCGCAAGGGGTGAATATGAGCAGACAGCCACGTCCATGTACCGACACGCATCGAAGAGGTCGGGAAGTGCCATCTCCGAGGGGTCGACCGTGTACGGGACATGATCCACCGCGTTGTACCGGGGTTGGATGACGGATACAGGCGCCCAACCGCGGGACTTGCAGATCTCATTTGCCAAGACCAGCTGCCAGGAAGCGAAGTTGCTCACCCCGAGGTAATGGACCTTCCCCCTGTGAACTAGATCATTGAGAGCCGAGAGCGTTTCTTCAAGGGGCGAAGGGTCATGCCAGCCGTGGATGTAATAGATGTCCAAGTAGTCCGTGCCGAGGCGATCCAGCGTCCCTTCGATCTCGGCCAGCACGATCTTTCGGGACAAGCCGACATGCTGCCGACCGGAGAGAGCAAAGAACACCTTGCTGGCCACGACAAAGTCCTCACGATCCTTCCCTGTCAGCCACTTCCCTATATATTCCTCGCTGCGGCCGCCGCTGCCATACACATTGGCCGTATCGATGAAGTTGATTCCTTCGGCCCACGCAGCATCGAGGATCGAAAGAGACTGCGCCTCGGTAACGATCTCAGAACCAGTAGGCGAGTTCGCTCCAAACTTCCAAGTGCCCAGGCACACCTCCGAAACCTCCATACCAGTGCTGCCCAGGGTCAGGTACTCAACCATTTGACGCCCCATGTGTCCGAGCCATGGTCGAGTTATACACACTCGACGTACCCCATGCCGCCACACCGTCTGGTCAGGTAGTCATATCGCGCGGAGAGCCGTCGACGATTCCGTCGGCCGGCCGTGTCGACTATATGACCTTCGCCACCTGACATGCAGCCTGGCTGATCGCAGCCGGTGATCACCCTGAGACCATCCTGCAGCGTCTCAAGCATGGTCGATAACAGTCAAGCTCGACGAGTACGGGCGTCCGATGGAGGTCTCACGAGGCGGCGGCTGACACGCTCAACGCTCTTTACGTGTCGGCGTTGGATGGAGGCATTTCACGGCCAGCGCGTACGCTGAGGGGTACAACGACCCAAGGAATCCACCATCTGGCTGCGCTCACCGACGGGATTTGCCGAGGTTCACCGAACCACGCTCCGCAAAAGCGGCCTTTCGGCTGCCATGAAGCAGTTCGCGCGGGGTCATGGCATGGTCGAGGAATAGAAATGTATTCCGGCTGCTCGGTTTTACGCCACACCCAGACAGGAGGTGACTCATGAAGGTTCGGATTCCTGCCTTGATCGCGTTGGGGGCCATAACGGTTGCGGCAGTCGCCTCGGTGGCATCCGGAGACGACCACACCGACCTCACCGGTCCAGAGAAAGCTCTGCTCCTCATCGAGGAAGAGATCGCCGACCACGAATCGAACGGCATGGAGCCAGACCACCCGGTCATGGTGAATCTGCTTGAGAAGCAACAGCGTTACCAGGAACTTGCAGCCGGACCGCCGCCAGACGAACCGAATCCTGAGCGCGTAGCTGAGATCCTCGCTTACGAAAGCGAATCGAAGGGCGGCTGGGAGGTGGGGCTACTCGAACAGTGCGAGGGAGGAGTGGGCACACCCGACATACCCGACGACGTCATCCTCAAATGTGTCTCCGTCCCCCAGAACGCCGACAGCAATGTCGTCGCCTGGCTGATGAGCGACGGCAAAGCGTGGATCCACCTACATAAGAGTCACAGGAGTGGAGAGTCAGCCGACTCGACCTGGTTGGACATTCCGATGTGGCCCGACCTGGACAAGGCAGAGTTCGAGGTTGACGGTGATGAATTGCGCGTTGTCTTCAGTGATGAGACGTTCATCTTCGACACGTCTGAGTGGCGCCAGGCTGCCAGGGCCGCTGGATAGCCGCGAAAAACCCCGCCTAGACGCGTGTGCGGTGCCATAGACCGCGTCGTCGCGACGTTTCGCTTTGCAGTCCCGACCAGATTCGAACTGGCGTTTCCGGCTTGAAAGGCCGGCGTCCTAGGCCACTGGACGACGGGACCAGGGCAGGTAGAGGTTATCGGCGGGCAGCGGTCAAATCGAAACCATCAGCTCCCTGACTGCGGTGGTCCAGGAAGGAAATGTCGACGGTGTCGGCCCCGAGAGAAGTCAGGGCTGACCCTGAGGCGCCGCCAAACAGGTTCTGGCAGCATATGAGGGAGTCATGTCGAAGCGTTTCGCCGTACTGATCCTCTCCACAGCCGCCTTGATCAGCGCCGCTGCCTATGGCGCTCAGCAATTTGCCCTGGAGCGGTATGACCTGAATCTCGCCATCGTGGAATGGCTGTGGGTGCAACTAGCCGCTGGATGGTTGTTCCTCTTCGCGGGGTTGGCGACCGCCAGGAGCCGGCCCGAGATGCCAATGGGGAACTGGATGATCGCGTTGGCGATGATCTGGCTGACCAGGCTGATCTTCACCCCGCCGCTGATCCAATGGGAGTCAATCGGCGCGGCTCTGGCCTTCTACGGGATTCTCTTCGTCATCTTGTACACCTATCCCGACGGGAGACTCGACCGTCGGGAACGGTGGGTCACGGCCGGCTTTCTCCTTCTCGTGGCGGCGGTGGCCTATGTCGATGTCGCATTGGAGGACTACTACGGCTGGGTGCGTGACGACCACCCGACGTGTTGTCCCTCCCATCTGTTGCTGATAGAGGACTCACCTGACGTTCGTCGTACTCTTCTGTCCTGGGCCGCGGTGGCCACGGCCATCATTTTCATCGCCATCACCACTCGCTTCCTGGTGAGGTGGATGCGGTCGTCGTCCGTTGGTCGTAAGGGCCTCGGGCGTCTCGGGTTCCTGCTCCCGATAATGGTGGTCCTGGTCCTTATCCCGGGTGCCTCCGCCCTAGGGAGTGGCTTCACCGAGGCTCCGTTCGCTGACACGGCATCGAGCAGACCGGCTCTATACATTCAGAACGGCGCGCTCGTACTGTTTGCAGGGTTCATGGCCGCCTCGTTGATCGGGGCCCGGATGTCTCGCGCTCGAGTCGCCGACCTGCTGGAGGGTCTCGCCGAACCGATGACTCCCGATTTACTTCAGCAACGGATGCGAGACGCATTGGGAGACCAGGATGCACGCCTCGGGTTTCGTCTCGGAGTCTCAGACGAGTTTGTTGGCGTCGACGGCCGCCAAATCGATGTCGAGCGATCCTCCGACCTCGAAGTGACCGACCTCGGAGACGAGGCGACAATCGTCCACGACCCCGCGTTGGACAGAGGCCTGGTGCGCTCCGTGGGCGCAGCAGCACATTTGGCGTTGGAGAATGCCCGCCTCCAGGCCGAACTGAAGGCCCAGCTCGAGGAGGTCTTGAGATCGAGAGTCCGCCTGGTGGCGGCCACCGACGAGGCCCGGCGCGCCGTCGAACGAGATCTACATGATGGGGCTCAGCAACGCCTGGTCACCCTCGCTGCGACCCTTCGCCAGGCTCAGCGAACTGCGGACCAGGCCAACCCAGCACTTGAGGCGTTGCTGGCTGTGGCGACCGACGAGGCCGGGCTGGCCATAGATGATTTGAGAAATCTGGCCCGGGGTGTCCACCCGGCGATCCTGAACCAGGCAGGGCTCGGTCCGGCTATCGACACCCTCGCCGACCGGTCGAGCATCCCGGTGACCACCGACGTCACCGACCGGCGCTTTGAGACCGCGATCGAGACAACAGCCTATTTCGTCGTGGCAGAGGCACTCACGAACGCCAACAAGCACTCGGGAGCCGATCACGTCGTGGTTTCAGCAAAACTCGAGTCGGATTATCTCGTCGTCGAGGTGTCCGACGATGGGAGGGGTCAGGCCAACTGGGATGGTTCAGGCCTCAGCGGTCTCAGGGATCGGTTGGAGGCTCTCGGAGGCTCAATAGAACTGGCGTCCTCGCCTGAGATGGGCACCCGGCTCAGAGCGAGAATCCCGACCTCCGGGAAGACCACCGGATGAGGGTGCTCATCGCAGAGGATTCGGTTCTGCTTCGCGAAGGCCTCGCTCGTCTTCTCGAGGACGAGGGCATGGAGATCTCCGCGCAGGTTGGGGATGCGGAGTCGTTCAAGAGTCGGGTGAGAGCGGACCCACCCGATGTCTCCATCGTGGATGTGCGAATGCCCCCGGAGAACAATGCCGACGGCCTGATAGCCGCCATCGAGCTGCGTGGCGAGACCCCCGACATCAAGATCTTGATCCTGTCCCAGTACGTCGAGCCTCACTATGCGATGGAGCTCCTGGAAACGGGAGCCGCGGGAGTCGGGTATCTGCTCAAGGAGAGGATCAGCGCACCGCGCAGCTTCATCGAGAAGGTGCGCAACGTGGCCCAAGGAGGAACAGCAATCGACCCGGCCGTCGTCTCGCAGCTGTTTGATCGAAAGCGGCGCGATGACCCGATCGGGCGTCTCACCGAACGTGAGCGAAGCGTGCTCTCCGAAATGGCCGAGGGGAAGGCCAACGCCTCTATCGCGTCAAGTCTGTTCATGAGCGAGAAGACAGTCGAGTCACACATACGACAAATCTTCATGAAGCTCGACCTCGAAGTCGATCCGGACGCCAACCGAAGGGTCCTGGCGGTCCTCCGCTGGCTCAGAGCATGAGCCTCAGGGTTACCCCTGATGGGAATCCAAGGGGAGCACTGATGACCTCGCACGCGAATTCACCAATCATCGCCAAATACCCAGAGTTTGGAGAAGGAATCGTGCTGAACGCCCACCGCCCGCAGCGAATGAGGAGAATCCTCGGGATCGTGGTGCTGGTCCTGACCCTCGCCGGCGTTTTGTTCGCGGCAACGTCGATCGAAGCGGTTGTCCATCTACCAGTGGTGATCGCCGACCAAACCGTCGACACCATCTCGGCGCACATCCAGCTCGAATCCATGCACCCGTCATCTGGATGAGGCGACAGAGCTTCACCCTCGCGCTGGCAATCATCGCCATCTCTTGTGGCTCCGGAGGGGTGAGCCCGGACGCGGGTGTTTGGGTGAGCAGCGACGGCCGAGGGTGGGCACAAACGACCGTGGACCAGCTGGGAGGACCGGGGGCGCAGCAGATGCTGGACCTCGTTGTACTCGACGACCTGCTGATAGCCGTCGGATACAGCAGCGAGGGCGACGAGAACGCGGATGCTCGGGTCTGGACATCACCCGATGGAGAGAACTGGGAGGTAGCGACAGTAGAGGCAGCGCCCGGTTCTCAATGGATCACAGCAGTCGCGATCACCGGTTTTGGCCTGGTCGGAGTCGGCTTCGACCAACGTGGGAGTGAGGAAGACGGTGCGATCTGGTCCTCTCAAGACGGGAACGAATGGGTCCGGGTCAGATCCGAAGGTTTCGAAGCGCGCCAGGCTCAATCGATGTGGGGTGTAGCCGAGTTCAATGGCAAGCTCTTCGCCGGCGGATCCTGGAACCAGAACGCAGCAATCTGGAGCTCGGAAGACGGCTCAGAATGGGCAAGGGTCAGGGGCCAGGGTGATCTAACCGGGACGGTTCAGAGCGAAGCACGAATCTGGGACATGACAGTCGTCAACGGCTCGTTGGTCGCTGTCGGAACCCGAGGAGACGACGGCGCCATCTGGGCCTCATCGGACGGAACGTCGTGGGATCTGGTCTCCGATCCCAACATCTTTGGCGGCGCGGGTCGTCAGGAGGTCACTGCCGTCGTGGACACCCGAGACGGACCGATCGCGGTAGGCATCGACTGGGGCAGGGAACAGATCAATTTTCTCGGGAGAGGAATGGTGGATCGACCTGCTGCAGCGCTGTGGACCTCGGACGACGGGCTGACCTGGCAACGTATTCACCAGGACACACTGGGGAGATCCGATTTCGAGGAGATTGCCGACGTTGCAGCTTGGTCCAGTGGCTATGTGGCAGTCGGTCGAACGGCATCAGGTTCCAACCTCGGTGGGTCATTCGACGACGGCGAACCGGCAGTATGGCTGAGCAATGACAGGCTGGATTGGGAACGAGTCGAGAACGATGAGCTCGGCGGACCAGACTGGCAGGATCTATTCGCTGTAGTGGAGTTCGAAGGACGCCTCGTCGCAGTCGGCGGAGACGACCACGGATTCACCGATTGAGGTCCCTCAGATTTCTCAGATCTCGGCCGTTGCTCTACAGGAGGGCCATCGCCCGGTCGAGACGCTGCATCGACTTGTCCCGGCCCAGGGCGGCCAGGCATTCGAACAGCGGCGGGCTCACCGAGGTGCCGGTCACCGCCACCCGGATCGGCTGCAGGGCCTTGCCCACACCGATTCCCATCGACTCGATCATGCCCCGGAGCGATTTCTCGATCGACGCGTGATCCCACTCTTCGAGGTCGGCGAGGGTGTCGCGGGCGGCGGAGAGGATCTCCTTCACCCCGTCCTTGGTCATCACCTTCTCCCACGACTTCTCCTCGTAGGTCTCGAAGTCCTCGAACAGGAAGACCACCTGCTCTCCCGCCTCGGGGAGGAGCTTGGTCCGCTCCTGGACCAGATCGGAGATGGATTCGAACCGCGACCACTCGTCGTCGGTCAGGGACCGGTCCAGAACCGACTCCACATGAGGTCTGATCAGATCCTTGAACACCTGAGGCGACATCGCCCGGACGTACTCGCCGTTCATCCAGGCCAGCTTCTCGGTGTCGAAGATCGACGGGTTCTTGGAGACGTTGGCCAGATCGAATGCCGCGATCGCGGTCTCACGGTCGAATATCTCGGTCTCTCCGTCAAGTGACCATCCCAGCAGCGACAGGTAGTTGAACACCGCCTCGGGCAGATACCCGGCGTCGCGATAGTCGGCGAGAGCGGTGGCGCCGTGCCGCTTCGACAACTTCTTCCCGTCGGTGCCGAACAGCAGCGGGAGATGGGCATAAACGGGCTCGGTGGCCCCCATCGCCCTGGTGATCAGGATGTGCTTCGGAGTCGAAGGGAGAAGGTCCTCGCCCCGGGCGACATGGGTTATCTCGTAGTCGACGTCGTCCACGGTCGATGCCAGGTGATAGGTGGGCGTCCCGTTCGAGCGCAGGATGACGAAGTCATCCACGTCCTGGGGCTCGAATCGCATCCCCCCACGCACCAGGTCGATGAACTCCACCGGCGCGTCGTCGGGGATGGACATCCGAATCACCCCGGCGGTCGCCTCGGAGGCGGTCGTACGGATGTAGTGGCCCGGATGCTTGCCCTCCTGCTGAGCCTGCTGACGAAGTGCCTCCAGCTCCTCTCCGGACCGATCGTCGAAATATGCCGCCCCCGCATCGACCAGGGACAGAGCCACCTCCCGGTAGCGGTCGTATCGGTCGGACTGGCGGTAGGTTCCATGAGGCCCGCCGACCTCGACGCCCTCGTCCCAGTCGAGTCCGAGCCAACTCAGCGAGGAGAGGATGTCAGTCTGGAACTCCTCGGTGGAACGCTCCTCGTCGGTGTCGTCGACCCGGACGATGAAGACGCCGCCGGTATGGCGGGCGTAGAGCCAGTTGAAGAGTGCGGCCCGGGCGGTCCCGACGTGGAGCGTCCCCGTCGGGGAAGGGGCAATGCGGACCCGTGAGCTCATTTGGCGACGACGGGGTTGACTAGCGACCCGATTCCGTCCAGCTCGACCTCGACCACATCCCCATGCTCGATCTTTCCCACTCCCGAAGGGGTGCCGGTGAGGATGACATCACCAGGGAGCAGCGTCATCACCGCCGACACGTATTCGAGGATCTCGGCGACACCAAAGATCATGTCCGCGGTGAACCCGGCCTGGCGTACCTCCCCGTTGACCTTGCATATCACTGCGAGACGCTCCAGGGGGTCGAGCTCGGTCTCGATCGCTGGGCCGAGCGGACAGAAGGTGTCGAAGCCCTTGGCCCGAGTCCACTGGCCGTCTCTCATCTGCAGGTCGCGGGCGGTCACATCGTTGCCGGCCGTGTATCCGAAGATGTAGGCCGATGCGTCCTCGGCCCTGACGTTGCGGGCGATCTTGGAGATGACGACCGCCAGCTCGGCCTCGTGGTGAACCTCGCGTGAGCTGGGAGGGAGGATGATCGGCGCGTTCTGGCCGATCACCGTCGTGGCCGGCTTCATGAAGATGAGCGGCTCCTCAGGAACGTCGCCGTCCATCTCCTCGGCGTGATCCTCGTAGTTCTTGCCGACGCAGATGACCTTGGTGGGAAGGACCGGCGAGAGCAGCTGGACCCTGTCCCATGGCACCACGATCTCGGTGGGCTCCCAGGCCACGAAGGGTGTTCCGTTGTAGACGAGGACGCCTTCGGTGTCGGCGACGCCATAGGCGATGTCGTCTCCGGCCTTGATCCGGGCGATTTTCATGAGACGAAGACGGTAACGGTTGTCCCAGGGAAAGACGGTCGGCCCGTCACCCGGCGTAGTGTTTTTGGGTCAGCGCCCAGCGGACCTTCTCCGGCGGGTTGACGATCAGCTCCGGGTCGACCTCGGCCACCGCGGTGGATCCGGGCCGGGACTCGTGGGGAACGGCCGACAGCCAGCGCTCCCTCCGCTCGATGATGTCCGCAGGCGCCTCGTAGCCATACCCGCACAGGACCAACGCCACCTCGATGTCCTCGGGGACCGGGGCCCGTCCCGCCCGGGCGGCGCGGGCCATCATGAGACCCTCAACCACGGCGGCGACCTTGGGATCGTCGTCGGGGAGATCCGCGTTGGCCAGCAACAGCAGACCCCAGCCGGCGTCGGGGCCAGGGGTCCCGAACCGACCGCCGGTGGGCACCTGGTCCGGCGCGTTGATCAGACCCGGCTTTTTGGACCGCCAGGCCACCGCTGACGGGGGCTGGAGCACCGACCTCGGCTTCTCAGCGTCGGGTATGTGGATATTCGGCTGCTGGCCCATCAGACGTATGACAGCCAATGCCGGTATTCGGGGACCTTTCCGGCAACCACGGCGTGGAACCGATCTTGGGCGAGACGGGTCACCGGCCCCGGTTCGCCGGAGCCCACCGGGCGGTCGTCGATCTCTCGAACCGGGGTCACCTCGGCTGCGGTCCCGGTGAGGAAGACCTCGTCTGCGGTGTAGAGGTTGCCCCGGGCGATCTCCGTTTCCCGCACCTCGACCCCCTCCACCCTGAGCAACTCGGCCACCGAGTTCCGGGTGATCCCTTCGAGGATCCCCGATGCCACCGGCGGCGTGTGAGCCACGCCATTGGTGACCAGGAAAATGTTCATACCGCTTCCCTCCGAGACCGAGCCGGATTCGTTGAGCATGAGGGCCTCCTCGTACCCGGCGCGCAACGCCTCCTGCTTGGCGAGGATCGAATTGAGGTACTGGCCCGAGCCTTTGGCGGTGGGGATGAAGCTGTTGTGAGAGATCCGCCGCCAGCTCGACACCATCGCCCTGATGCCCCTCTTGATCCCTTCCTCCCCGAGGTATCGACCCAGTTCGAAGGCAGCCATGAAGGTGTGCACCTCGCTGCCGGCCGGATTGAGCCCGGTGGAGCCCAAGCCATAGAAAACCAGGGGACGGATGTACGCCGACTCCAGCTCGTTGACCCTGAGCAGCTCGAGACACACCTCTGCCAGCTCCTCGGGGGTGTGCCTCATCGGGATCGCATAGGCACGTGCCGACGCCTTCAGCCGGGTCATGTGGTCGTCGAGACGGAATACCGCGGGCCCCTCCGGGGTGTTGTAGGCGCGAATGCCCTCGAAGACGCCCGAGCCGTAGTGGAGGGCGTTGGACATGAAATGGACTGTCGCGTCCTCCCAAGCGACGAATTCTCCATCCGCCCAGATCCTGGCTGAAGGTTTCATCAGCCGCAGGCTATACCGGTCGACAGCATCGCGAAATCCCGGATCTAGTCTCGACTGATGCCCCGGCTTCTCGCATCCTGGTTTGGCACCGGATTGATCCTGCGCCGGGCCCGCGGCTCCGACCCGGGATCCGGCACCGTCGCATCGTTGCTCACCTATCCGGTGGCTGTCGTCGTCGGCGAAACATGGGGCTGGCCGGCCCAGGTGATTCTGCTCCTGGTCACGATCGCCGCAGGACTTTGGGCGTTGAGGTCCCTCTCCGCCGACGGTGATGCCGCCTGGATCGTCGCCGACGAGGCCGCGGGCACCATGGCTGCCACCATCGGACTCGGGTGGGGGCCCGGGCTGGTCGCCGTAATCGTCTTTCGGATCGCCGATATCGTCAAACGGCCCTTCCCCGGCGTCAGTCAGGCGGAGAGACTCCCCGGCCCCGCCGGCGTCATGGCCGACGACCTGGTGGCCGGTCTCTACGGCCTGGTGGCGGGGCATCTCGTCAACGCACTGATCTGACCCGGTATAGATTTCGCCCTTGGAGGTAGATGAAATGGGATGGAGCCCGAAGACGATCGTGGTCGGTGTGGACGGCTCGGAGGTGAGCACCTCGGCGGCCGAGAGCGCCGCCGACATCGCCAGACATTGGAAAGCCCGGCTGGTGGTGGTGACTGTGGTGCGCCCGCCCGAGGGCTGGTGGGGTATCGGAGGACAGCCGCCGACACCGGAGGCACTGGCGGAGGCGGTCACCAAAGGGCAGGAAGAAGTCCTCGGCGCCCTGGAGGATCAGCTCGACCTGGAGGGGCTCGACTACGAGCTGGTCGGGGAGATCGGCGATCCCACCAACCAGTTGCTCTCGATCTGTGAGAGCCAGGACGCCGACGTCCTCGTCATCGGCCGTCGTGGCGCCGGCCTGGCCGAGAGGGTCCTTCTCGGCTCCGTCGCCGACCGGCTCACCCACCATTCCAAGATCCCGGTCCTGGTCGTCCCCTGACCTGAGACAGCGCCGGAAAGGCCGGCCGATCCACCGTGGCTCTCTCGGGGATACTCTCGGTTTGTGCCGATCATCGCCATCCTCCCGGTGAAGTCGTTCCACTCAGGAAAGGGGCGCCTGGCGCACTCGATCGCTCCGGAATCTCGGTCCGCCCTGGGACGCGGCCTCGCCAACCGAACTCTCTCGACCGCAGAAGCCGCCGGTTTGATTCCGGTGGTCGTCACCGGGGATGACCGGGTCTCCTCATGGGCCGCGTCCCTGGGGGTGCCGGCCCTGGCCGATCCCGGCACCGGGCTGTCCGCCGCCGCCACAGTGGGTGTGGAGTGGGCCCGGGCGACCCGGAGCCCCTGGCTCGTCCTTCATAGCGACCTCCCCCTCCTGACGGCATCGGACCTGGCCCCGATGACGGATGCGATCTCAGGCGGGAGGGAGGCCATAGCCCCCTCGTCGGATGGCGGCACCAGCGCAATCGGGGCCAAGCGCCCGATCAAATTCTCCTACGGAGTAGGGAGCTTCGGCGCCCACCTGGGCCGGATGAGAGACCCGGTGATCGTCACCTCCATCGGCCTGCTCCATGACCTGGACACCCCGGCCGACCTGGAATCTGCGCTCCGGCACCCTCGGGGCTCATGGCTGGGACCGCTCCTGACCTGAGCCGGTCTTTTCACGACCACGGCCCCTCTTCCTGTCTTAGAGTGATCCGGGAGAGACCAAAGAGGAATTCTTGAGCAAGACAGTTGTGATTCCGGGCGGCACCGGCGGCCTGGGGACCGCCCTGGTCCGAAGATTGTTGACCCAGGATTACCGCCTGGCGGTGACCTACCTGCTTCCCGAGGAGGCGGCTGCCTTCGAGGAAGAGTTCGATGTCGACGAAGACCAGGTCCTCCTGACCCGGGTGGACGCCACCAACGCCGAGGCGATGACGAGCTACGTCAAGGAGGTCGCCGAGCGCTGGGGCAACGTGCACGGACTGTGCGCCCTGGTCGGGGGTTGGGCCGGCGGGCGCGACGTCGATGAGACCGACGATGTCCGGTTCGAGAGAATGCTCGACCTCAACCTGCGATCGGCCTTCTACTCGGTGAGGGCGGCGCTGCCCCACCTCAAGGCGGCCGGGTGGGGGCGCATCATCCTGGTTGGCTCTCGGGCCGCGGTGGACTATCCGACCGGCCAGGCCGCCTTCAACATCGCCAAGGCGGGTGTGGTCGCCCTGGGCAAGTCGGTAGCCCAGGAGCTCGACGGGACCGGCGTGACCGCCAACGTGCTGATGCCCTCGGTGATCGACACCCCGGCCACCCGGGAGTCGCTTCCCTTCGCCGACTACGTCAACTGGCCCACGCCGGATGAGATCGCCGCCGTGGCCGAGTTCCTGCTCACCGGGGACTCCGAGGTCATCAACGGGGCGTCGATACCGGTTTACGGCCGAGCCTGACTTTCTGTGAAGATCGGAGGCGGTCACACCGCCCAAAATCTTCACAGAAGCTCTATCCACTCCCCATGAGGATGGGCGAGCCCGATCTCTACGGGCCCGGAGCCGTCGTCAACCACGAGATGCGCCCCGACCTCTTCCTTGACCAGGATCTCCATGGACACCCTCAGCGCCGGGCGGTCGGCGCGGGCGGCGTCGACCAGGTCGTCCACGGCGTCCCTCTGCTCCGGGGTTAACTGGATCATGACGAAGGAATTCATCACGACGACCGGCTCGCCTGCCGGCAGCCCGGCCAGGGTCGACGCCAGAGTCTCCAACGCGTCACCCGGGATCAATTCGTACTCCAGTCGAGACAGCTCCGCGATGGCGGCGGTGAGACGCTCCCGGCGCTCATGCTGCTCGGGCCAGATGAGGGCGACCAGCCAGTCCCGGGCGTCGTCCGACCTCGAATCGATGGGGCTCAGGTCGAGCCCGATTCGGGAAAGGATCGAGATGTCGCGAGGTTTCGGAGGCCTCCCCCTCGACTCGGCTTCGATGCTCACCAGGCCCGAGCCCCAGGCGACCCCGTCCCAACGGTAGGAGTACCGGTCGACGGCGAGGTTGAGCCCGGCGCTGGTGCCCAAGTCGACGAGGTGGAACTCGTCGTGATGGCCATGCCAGATCATCGGCAACAAGCCCGAGCAGCGCCGGCACTCGTTGGTCTGGGTGCGGCGGGTGCGGCCGATCTCCGCCAGCTCGTCCTCATGAGCCAGGACGAACTCGGTGAACACCGGTCCCGCCTGGCCGGGAGGCAGCGGCTCGGGGACCAGTGACGCGTAGAAGGCGGCCAACTCGGGGGTGGCCCCTTTCGCCAGCAAGTATTGGACGCCGGCGAACAACAGGTTCGGCCTCGGTTGGTTCTCGATCCGGTTGAGGACCCGCATCAGCTGGGGATCGGAGGCGACGACCTCGGTGAGATGGCCATAGAGAGGTGAACGGTGGGTGTGCCTGCCCCACGCTCTGACATATTCCGGCGTGTTCGGCGGGTGGCCGGTCACATCTCGGCCCGGCGATAGGCGGTGGCGAGGGCGTCGGCGTATTCGTTCCACCGGTTGCCGGCGTGCGCCTTCACCCACCTGATCTCGACCCGGGGACGCGCCTCGGCGAGGGCGTACGCCTCCTTGACCAGCTCCAGGTTCTTGATCGGGCCCGTCGACTTCTTGGTCCAGCCCCGGGATCTCCACCCCGCCGCCCACTGGGTGAGGATGTTGACCACCAGCTGCGAGTCGGTGTAGACCGGGGCCTCGGAGTCGGTGGGAAGCATCTTCAGGCCGGCGATGATCGCGGTCAGCTCCATCCGGTTGTTGGTCGTGTGCGGCTCGGAGCCGTGCTCCTCGGCGACGACCTCGCCATCGAGGACGTAGACTGCGCCCCAGCCGCCGGGTCCGGGATTTCCCTCTGCCGCCCCGTCGGTGAAGACCCCGGTCTGAGGGCCGTCGGTGAAGCGTTCCAGCACCTCGGCGATGGACAGGTCGCGACCCCTGGTCACCGAGGAGGACCGGATCGGGTTGTCAGACGACGCGGCGGCGTTCTTGCAGTCGAGACATTGACGGGGAGCCCACCCCGGGTAGCGGTCGAGGATGTCCTGGCGGACGTGAAACTCCTTGCCACACTCGTCGCATCTGAACATCCCGGACGAGCCTACGACAGCGTCTCGAGATGGGGGGCGACGGCGTAGTCGAGAAGCTCCGGGCCGTCGTCGGTCAACGCGACATGGGTCACCGAGGTGTTGGTCGGGGTGAAGAGCGCCTCGGCATGGGTTTCCCGAACCGATGTGAGCGAGGAAACATAGGAGCGGATCGCACCCCCGTGGGCGACCAGGATCGTCACCCCCTCACCGGCCGTCGGCACACCATGGACGGCGGTGCGGAATCTCGCAGTGAGCTCTCCCCAAGATTCTCCGGTCTCTCCCCGTCTGAGGTCGACGCCGTGCCGATAGATCGTCTCCATCCGGTCGGGCCATTTCTCCAGGATCTCGTTGGAGGTCAGTCCTTCCCAGAGCCCCATCGAGAGCTCCTTGAGACCCTCCACCTCGACCACGCCGTTGCTGGCGACCCGGGCGGCGGTCTGGGCGGCCCGCATCAGCGGGGAGGAGTAGACGGTCGGATGGCGCCCATACCACTCCCCGAGGGTCACCGCCTGTCGTGACCCCAGCTCGTCCAGCCCCCAATCCCCATGACCTTGCCAACGACGCTCGACGTTGGCCTGGGTCTGACCGTGTCGGATCAAGCTGAGGACCGTCTCCCCCTCGGCGAGCCGCTCGGCCACGGCCCCCGAGCGGGGGCCGAGATGCCCGGTGTCGTTGAACGATGCCAGCCTGGGCGAGCCGAATGACCACACGACCCGGGACAACCCGGTGTTCGCGGAAAAGGCATGGATCCGCCTCCCCTTGGCGGTGAGGTGCCGGCCCAGCACGGCTTGGAGAAAGCCGCCATGGGTGACCACGATCGCCTTACCGTCCTCTCCCAGCTTCTTGGCCAGCCCGTCGACGGCCCGTAGCGCCCGCTCTCCGACATCGTTGAGCGACTCGCCGGTGCGGCCCATCGGGTGGTCGTGATCCGCAAAAGCCTCGGCGAGCTCGTCGCCCTGCTCTGCCTTGATCTCGGCGAAGAGCATCCCATCCCATTCTCCGAGGTCGATCTCCAGGAACTGGTCGTCGACCACGAAGTCATCCTCGAACGCAGC
>Ga0299913_10001144_pt1 | contig 18979 bp, 17 predicted proteins | sample RVTome_9_FD_201360 | JGI IMG/M metagenome (GOLD analysis project Ga0299913, IMG submission 201360) | Soil microbial communities from uranium-contaminated site in the Upper Colorado River Basin, Wyoming, United States - RVT155D38 (version 2) ... | reverse complement strand
CCCGGCGGGCAACGGCACCGGGGAAGTCGGCAGCCCTGCGCGGACGAGTCAGAGCACGACTACGGCACTGCCCTGGGATTGGCGCCCGCCGCCAGGAAGTCGAGCGCACGTCGGCCACTCACCGGATAGTCATTGGCAATGAGGTCAGCGAACCCGCGGCGGATCGGGCGCGACTGGCGCGTGTCCGGCATCACCAGCAGGAGGCCGTCGGCGCGACTGTCGCGCAGCTTGAGCTGGAGACGCCGTGCGGCCCAGGGCTAGGACGAGCTCCCGACCGCGACGCCGGCCACGATCTCGTGCTCGCTCGGACGTTGCCATTGCGCACAGTGTGGCGAGTAGTCGTTAGCCGGCCGTTATGCCGTCCATACGGGCCGATCAACCAAAGGGCTGGACGGCCGACCGCCGGCTTGGCGCCCTGGTTTTGCGCGCTGCGCACGAAACCTCCGGGCGGCAGCCGAGGTCAGGACTCTTCTTGGCAACTCCTTGCGGCCGGCGCCACGGCTGGCCGCGCGGGCACCCTACTTTGCATGTGGCGCAACGCCTGGCGCCGCGTGCCGCACTCGCCCGGCGGTTGCTTGCATCGCATGCAAGCCTGCGAGAGAACGTTGCATCGGGCGCAAGAATCGGAGCCTCGCCGGCATGAGGGCCGCCCCCGGTGCGCCCCCTACTCCAGGTAGTCCTTGAGCTTCCGGCTGCGGCTCGGGTGGCGCAGCTTGCGCAGCGCCTTGGCCTCGATCTGGCGGATCCGCTCGCGGGTGACGTTGAACTCTTTGCCGACTTCCTCGAGCGTGCGCGCCCGGCCGTCCTCGAGTCCAAAGCGCAGCTGCAGCACGCGCCGTTCACGGCCGCTCAACGAGTCGAGCACCGCCTCGACCTGCTCCTTGAGCAGCTGGTGCGATGCCGCCTCCGCCGGCGCCAGGGCGCCGCGGTCCTCGATGAAGTCGCCCAGGTGGGAGTCCTCCTCCTCGCCGATCGGCGTTTCGAGCGAAACGGGCTCCTGCGAAACCTTGATGATTTCGCGCACCTTCTCGGGCGTGACCACGACCTCCTGGCCCTTCGACATCGCCTCGGCGATCTCCTCGACCGTCGGCTCGCGGCCCAGCTCCTGGAGCAGGTTGCGCGACACACGGATCAGCCGGTTGATCGTTTCGACCATGTGGACGGGGATGCGAATCGTACGCGCCTGGTCGGCGATGGCGCGCGTGATCGCCTGCCGAATCCACCAGGTGGCGTAGGTCGAGAACTTGAAGCCCTTCTCGAAGTCGAACTTCTCTACCGCCCGGATGAGCCCGATGTTGCCCTCCTGGATGAGGTCGAGGAAGTTCATTCCGCGGCCGATGTACTTCTTGGCGATCGAGACGACCAGGCGCAGGTTGGCGCTGGTCAGCTGCTCGCGACCCTCGCGCCCGATGCGCACCAGAACGCCGCGCCGGTCGCGCGGCTTGAGGCTGGTATCCGCCTCCGGATCCCAGCCCATCTCGAGCATGATCTCGGCGTCGTGGCCGGCGATGATCCAGCGCCGGAGGGCCTCGTGGCCGACCTCGCGCGTCCAGTCGTAGAGCGCGCGCAGGCCGGGGTTGTCGCGTGATTCGAGGTCGGTGTTATGGACGGCGCGGAAGGCGAAGTCGGCCACCTCGGTGAACTTGTCGGCGGTGGGCGACTCGTTATGGTCGGCGACGAGCACCTTGGCTTCCTTCAGCCAGTGCTTGGCCGCCTCACCCTCGGCACCGCGCTGGGCCTTGACGAGGTGAAGGTCCGGTGCGGGCTGGATCAGGCCGTCGGCCTCGGCGGCGCGGAAAGCCGCACGCACGATGCGGTCGGTCTCCTCCTTGTACGGCAGGCGATGCTGGGGAAACTTGTCGCGGGTCTTCTTCTCGGTCTCGTTCCTGGTCCACTCCCACAGCGAGAGGACCGCCTTCCAGGGCTCCTCGACGATCTGCTCGCCGAGCTCGATCGACTTGGCCAGGACGACCTCTTCCTCGGCGTTGAGCAGCGGGACCTTGCCGATCTCCTTGAGGTACATGCGCACGGGATCGTCGATGCCGATCATGTCGGCGGCGATCGCGTCGAGCTCCTCCTGGGTCGGCTCCTCGGCAGTCTCGGCGTCGAGCTTGGCCGGCGGCTCCTCCCAGGCCTTATCGGCCTCGTCGACCTGGACGTCGACGCCCAGGCCGGCGGCCACGGCCAGCCCGTCGCCGGGTGCCTCCTCCAGCTCGTCCTTCGGTGTGACCAGGTCGTCCTCGTCACGTCGGCGCTTACCGCGTTCGAGCACGCTGGCTACAAGTTGCTTGTCATTCGGGTCCATCAGGTTCCTCCAGTCGTCGTGGCAATCGGTCGTCGTCGGCTGTTCATCAGAGTCGTGGTCGCGCGCCGTCGGTCGAGCTCGAGGCGCCGGTTCTGTAAGTCAAGTACGTCGTTGCGCAGCTGGCCGACCATCGCGCCGTCCGCTTCGGCCTCCGCTTCGGCCAGTTCGGCGCGCTTGTACTCGAGCAGCTCCGAGATCCGGCTGCGCTCGAGCGAGAGCAGGCTCTGCTCGACAGCCTGGCGCAGGTCGTCCTCGTCGTCGGCCAGCGGATCGGTGCGCGCGAAGAGCGTTCGCGCAATCGCGCCGAGGGTCGGGTCGAGCGACTCGACGAAGGCGGCGCGGTCGAAGCCGGCGGCCGGCCAGGCATCGATCGCACGCCACAGCTCGCGCGCCGGCGTGGTCACGAAATCGGCCGGCGCAAGGCGGCCGGCGACCAGCTCGCGCAGGTACGGCCGCAGTAGCAGCAGGCGTATCAGGCCCGCCTCGACCGGCTCGATGGTGCGCGCCACTGCCTCCGGGTCAAGGGCGTCGGGGCTGGCCAGGACGGCCTCAAGGTTGATCTTCGCCCCAACGTGGACGTCGGCCTGGCCGCCACGCCGAGCGCCGGCCATCAGCGGCGTCGGACGGCGTAGCTCCTCGAGCAGCGTGCGCTCCTCGACGCCACTCCGCCGGGCAAGCAGTTGCAGGTAGCCGTCGCGCTCGGTCGGGCTGCTCATGCGGCGTAAGGTGGGCATGACCGCGGCAACCAGGCGTTCGCGACCGGCGATGGTGCGCGGATCGTGGCGCCGGGCATGCACGTCGATCAGGTACTCCATGATCGGCACCGGCCGCTCGACGGCGGTCCGCCAGGCGTCCGGATCGTCGCGGATGACCTCGTCGGGGTCGCGCTGGTCAGGTAGACGCACGACGCCGACATCGGTCAGCCGCCCGGCGTGGCGCGGGTTGCGCTCGATCTCGCCGACGAGGGCGGTCAGTTCCTGCGCGCCGAAGGTGGCCGCGCCCTGGCCGGCCGGGTCGACGTCGTAGGCCAGCGCGATACGCGGTGCGTAGCGCGTGACCAGCTCGATCTGGGCGGCGGTGAGGGCCGTGCCGAGCGTGCCGACGACGTTGTCGAAACCCTGCTGGTGGGCCATCAGCGCGTCGGTGTTGCCCTCGACCAGGACGGCGTAGCCGTGTTTGCGAATGGCCGACTTAGCGCGGTCGATGAGGTAGAGCGTGCGGCTCTTGTCGAAGAGGAGCGTGGCCGGCGAGTTGAGGTACTTCGGCCCCTGCTCGCGCGCCGCCTCGCCCTTGCGTTCACTGCCCACGATGCGGCCGCCGAGGCCGGTCGGATTACCCGATGCGTCGCGGATGGGGAAGATGATCCGACCACGGAAACGGTCGTAGACGCCGCCGCGCCGGCCAGGCCGGCGGCTGACCAAGCCGGCTGCGTCCAGGTCAGCCTCGCCGAAGTCGCGCTTCTCGATCAGGGCGCGGGTCAGCGTGTCCCACGCGTCGACGGCGTAGCCGATCTGGTGCATGGCGAGGGTGGCATCGGTGAAGCCGCGGCCGCGCAGGTATTCGAGCGCGGGCTGGCCGTGGCGCGACTCGGTGAGCACGCGGTGGTAAAAGGCGATCGCCGCCTCGAGCGCGTCGCGCAGGCGCTTGCGCCGCGCATCCTCGCGCGTCGTCCGCTCGCTGATCTCGACGCCGGCGCGCCCGGCCAGCCGGCGCAGCGCCTCGGGGAAGTCGACCCCGTCGCGTTCCATCACGAAGTTGAAGATGTCCCCTCCCCGCCCGCAGCCGAAGCACTTCCACGTCTCACGCGCCGGTGTGACGGTGAACGACGGCGTCTTCTCGCCGTGGAACGGGCACAGGCCCTTGAAGCTCGCGCCAGCCTTGCGCAGCTGGACCGTTTCGCCGATCAGCTCGGCCAGGTCCAGCTTCTGCTTGACTTCAGCGGCAACGCCTACCGACGTGGTGGCAACCTCCCGTGTATGGCGCTCGACCCGAGGCGCACGGCCGCGGCCGGCGCTTCGCGCCTGGTCTTGCCGGGTCGGGTTCCGCCGCCCGCCGGACACACGTATGGCCTTGTCAAGTCTTGACAAGGCTCAGTGAAACCATTCTAGCGCTCGACGAACCTCTTGACAAGACCGTGTCAATACCCGGTGGGGGTATTGACAGGCACGGGCGGGCCCGCCCAGACCGAGCGATTGGGCAGACCCGGGCAGCCGGCGGGCCGATCAGGCGGATGGCGGAACGGACGAGCCTTGAGGAGCGCGCGCCGCAGGACGGACGCCCGAACCGGTCGCAACGCGCGCCACGAAGATCACTGCAATTGCACCGACAACGGCGATCACGGTGCTCTCAAGGGAGACTCCGTCGATCGGGCCCATGTTGAGCACGGAAGTCGCGACGTACCCACCCACGATCGCACCGACGACCCCGAGCAGCATCATCCTCAGGAGCCCGCCGTGCGATCTCATGAGCATGTTGGCCGCGTAGCCGGTGATGGCGCCGATGACGATCCAGGCGATGAAACCCATCTGAGAGGCCCCTTGCTGTGCTCAGGCCGCCGAGCGGCGGAAGATGCCCACCGACCAGATCACGATCAGCTCGAGGATGGTCCAGCCGACGAAGGCCACGATGGCTGCGATGTCGAGGACGGAGCCCGCCGAGCCGAGTGAGTCCGTTCGGAGGATCCCCTCGAACGGCGCCACGAACAGCTGGCTGATGTTGAGGATGCCGGCCACGAGGGCGTTGCCTTCCCTGGCGTCGAGCAGGAGCAGGATGATGCGAGCTCCGATCACGATCTGGATGAGGCCGAATACGAGGACGATCACGCGCCGGGCCAGTTCGGGCCCGCCCGGGCCGGTGGTGGTTATCCGACGGCTTTCTGTCCGAACCGTCGTCGGCGCCGCGGGCGCCGCCGGTTCGTGGGTCACGACCTGACGGTCGACGTGTTGTTCAGTCATTCGAGTGCTCCTTGAAACAAGGTGTCCCCGAGGCGATCTTTGGTCAGGGCGAGCGGGGCGTCATTACGATCTGTCATCTCGGGCTCGGCAGGGCCCCGTCGAAGGGTTCCCGGTGAGATCGTGCACTGCCGTCGGACAGTTCGCTCAACCGGCCACCCCGCGACGGGGTTCCTGCGCCGGCCGGCTCGCTCACGTAGCCGTCCGACAGGGGTCGTCTCGTGCCCCCAGGCTCGAGACGGTTAGGGATGCGTTTCTAGAAGGGCACACCCGCCGCACGACCGGCGGCGGCAAGCGCCACCGGCAGCATGACCAGGATCAGAAAGATCGCCAGCGCCACGAGGGCGGCATAGCGCAGCAATGCGGAAGCCATCCCCGCTGCGTGGCTGGCCGAAGGGACGTCGCCCTCCGGTCCCGGGAAGTGGATGTCGCTCAACGTGTTGCTCCTGGTGTACCCCACCAGGCAAGAGTGTCCGGTCGTCAGGCCGGCCCGTCATGACAACCCGTCATACCGGGCGCCGACGACTCGGTTTGCGGTACACGTGGCGGAGCGCGCCGTCAGTGGCTCTGCGTCTCCTCAGCGGTCGACTCGGCCAACTCGGTGCCCCAGCCCACATTGGAAAACGTCGGGATGAAGCGGTAGCCCTTGCCCGGAACGGTGGCAATGAAGCGCGGCTCTCGATAGTCGTTCTGCAGCTTCACGCGTAGGCTGCGGACGTGGCGATCCACGATGTTGCTCTCGGCGACGAAGTCCGTGCCCCACACTCCGTCCAGGATCTCGTCTCGCGAAACGACGCGCCCGTTGCGACTGGCGAGCAGGTAGAGCAGGCTCTGCTCGATGCTGCTCAGGTGCACGACGGAGGAGCCGGCGCGCACCACGCGGTTGACGATGTCGATCTCCATCTCGCCCAGCCTGATCGTGGGGACGATCGGCCGATCCGTACCCAGCACGCGACGGGTTATGACCACCGACCGGGCGAGCAGCTCCTCGGGCGAGAAGGGCATGGTCAGGATGTCGTCGACGCCCAGGTCGAAGACGCGCAGCTTGGTCTTCAGGTCGCCGCGCCGCGTGAGACCCAGGACCGGCGTCTGGCTCCTCGTCATGGCCTTCGAGGCGCCGATGAAGGACAGCAGGGCGGTGCTGTCGTCATGGTCCATGTCGATGACGGCCATGTGCGGCTGCCAGGCCGCCATGATCGACTGCGCCTCGGACAGGCTGCGTGCCGCCTGGACCACGAAGAGGCCGTGGTTCAAGGTCAGCTCGATGAGATCGACGACGAGCGCGTGATTGTGCAGAACAAGCGCGCGCCGAGCCTCGGCGTCGACGCCGACCTCGTTCCCGTCTGACACAACTTGATCACGGTCCATCGGCACCGACGATTCTACCTCGCCCCGATCCCTGCGAGCCTGGATCGCCCCGGACTGAGGCCTCGCATCCGCGACCTGGTCCTTCTGGCGTCAGCCGCCGGCGGTGAAACGCTGGAGCGCAGCGCCGATCTCGGCCCGGTGCTCAGCCTCGTGCTGGGCGAGATGGTGCAGCACCCAGGCCGGGGTAACGTCGTAGGCCGGCAGGGTCCGCGGCCGATGGAGATCGGCCGTCGTCGTGCCGAGCAACCGCTCGAGCATGACAGCCCGAACGCGGGCCAGGCGGGCGAGGTGATCGTCGAGCGACTCGCCGGCCAGCACGGACAAGATGCCGGCTTCGTCGCGGTGCTCGACCGGAAAAAGCGCCGCCAACTCGGCCGGCGGGTCCTCTTCGAGGATCTCGCTGAACAGCCAGTCGACCTCGATCAGCGCGACGTGGTAGAGGATCGAGCCGATGCTGTTGCCGCCGGTCGGTCGGTCGACATCGCGGGCGGGCAGGCCGGCCAGCGTCCGCAATGTACGGTCGCGTGCATCCTCCAGCCGCCAGAGCGCGGCACCCACCTCCGGCTCGTAACCCTCGAGGGCGCCGGCAACGAGCTTCTCGCGGGCCGGCCTGGAAGCACTGGGCGAGGGCATCGCATCAGTCTGATGGATCGCCGGCGGGCCGGTCGGCCCGCCGATAAAGGCCCGATGGCACGGTCGCGACCGGCGGCACACGCGTAACTTGGCGGCCATCAAGGGGACGGACCGCCGAACAGCGCCACGATAGTCGCACCACTCGTCCGGATAGGGTCGCCCGAGGCCGGCGGAAGCGACACAATTGGGCCTATCACGACGGTCCGTCGCCGGTTTTATGAGAGGTGAGCCATGAACGTCCTGTCTTCACGCGCCGCCATCTACGCGCTGGCGGCCATGGCGGTCATTTCGCTCGCGCTGATGGTCGTGCCCCAGATCGCGCCGACCGGCGATCTGCACACCGTCGTCGTGTGGGTCTTCTGGATCTCGTTCATCGCCTTGACCATCGCGCTGTTCGCCTACGGTCGCGGCCCGGGGTCGGAAGAGGTCCAGATCGAGGGACCGGGCTTTGCGCGCTTCCTGTTCAACAACCGCGCCGCCGGCCTGTTCTGGCTGCCCATCCGCATCTTCCTTGGTGTGAGCTGGCTGCTCAGCGGCCTGGGTAAGTTCAACAACCCGGCCTGGACCGACGGCGGCGCCGCACTGCGCGGCTACTGGACGAATGCCGTGACCACGCCGGAAGGCGGCCGCCCGCCGATCACCTACGAGTGGTACCGCGACTTCATCAACATGCTGCTGAACAGCAATGCCGAATCGTGGTTCGCCTGGCTGGTCATCTTGGGTGAGATCGCAGTCGGGCTGGCCCTGATCCTGGGCGCCCTGACCGGTATCGCGGCCTTCTTCGGTGCGCTGATGAACATGAGCTTCCTGCTCGCCGGATCGGCCTCGACCAACCCGGTTCTCTTCATGATGGCGATCGGGCTGATGCTGGCCTGGAAGGTGGCCGGCTACTACGGCCTCGACCGCTGGCTGCTGCCGATGCTGGGCACGCCCTGGCGGCCGGGCACGATCATTCCGCGGGGCAGATCGGGCCCTGAGCCGACGACGACCTGAGCCGATTCACCCCTGAGCGAAGGAACACCCGCGACCATCTCGGTCGCGGGCGTCGATCTTGGCGCGGTACTGGGCTCAGGGGACGACAGTGTTACCCGTCGTGCCGTTGTTGTTGGCGGCGCTGTAGACGGCCGCCGTGTCCGAGTTGAACTTGGGGCCGTACATGTTCTTGACGCCCGAGTAGCCGTACGAGTTGAGCGACGTCAGGGCGCCACGGCCGTCTGACTCACTGAAGTTGAGGAACCACGGGCCACCCGACGACCCGCCGGTCATGTTGCAGCCCAGGCCCCACGTGGCGTTGTCGTTGTTCCCGTCCTCGATTGCGTTACCCGCACAGTAGGTGAGCGTGTTGCCCTTGTACTTGCCGGCGGCGGGATAGCCGAAGGCGTAGACGCGCTGGCCCAGCAGGTCAGTGTCGATCGGTGAGACGAGCGAGAAGGTCGGCACGACGTCCTCGAGCTGCAGGCTCTGACCAGGCTTGCCGCCCGGGCCGACGACGGCGAACGCGAAGTCGTAGCGCGTCGCCTGGTCGTTGAAGCCGCCGGCGGTGGCATACCCGTCGTGAACCACGAGCGCGGACGCCGTCCAGCAGCCGTACTTCGTGGCGCCGTATTGGGTGCAGTCGACGCCCTGGAAGCCGGCGGGCGCGCTGCCCCAGGCGGGAATGAAGATCCAGTTGGAGGCGAACTCGCCTTCGCTCTCGTCGAAGGCGCAGTGGCCGGCCGTCAGGACGAGCGAGTAACCGCTGCGTGAGTCCTGGGCGCCGGTTCCCGAGCACTGATAGCTCGAGGCGCCCATTGTGAAGTAGACCTTGCCTACGCCGTCCGCAACGTCGCCGCCCTTGCTCCAGGTGGCGCCGGTGACGGTGCTGCTGCTGCCCCCGCCGCCGCCGCCACCGCCGCCGGGTGTTCCGGGCGGCTTGGCCGCGGGCATGAATCTGTTGCCAGAGCGCACGAAGTCGCGCGGACTGGCCGAAGCCATGCGCTCGGGCGTCCAGTAGCGCACGATGCGGTCGTGCTCGGCGCGGGCGGCGTCGGGTCGCGCGGGTGGCGCGGCGAGCGCGGGCGCGGCGCTGAGCGTGAGCAGCAGGAGGGCGGCAAAGCCGGATCGGGAGAAGCGCACGGGCGGGCACTCCACTGCGAGTTGTAGCAGGCGCCAACATGGCCCCCGCCGGCTCGTGCTGTCAATACACGAACGCGCAGGTAGGGTGTGACCGTGCGCCGGCGAAGTGCGATCAGCCGGTTTCAGGCAGCGGCCGTGAGGCACCGACCGGCACGGCGGGTACGGTGCCATGCGCGGGAATGGGTGCGGGCAGCGCAGCGGCAGGCAGCGCCCGCGGCGTCGGCTGGTCGGCCGGCACTGGCCGCGGCGAGATCACCCGCATCGCCACCAGGCGCAGCCCGCTCGAGATCGCGTACAGGCCGGCATAGACGGGGTATCCAAAGCTGCCGCCCAGGGCCAGCGCCGTGCCGCTGGCCAGCTGCGCCGCGGTCATGGCGCCGGCGTTGGTCGCGGTGAAGCGGCCGTACTGGCGCAACACGGCCGGCCCGTTGATCAACCGGAACAGCCGCTCGTTGGCGGCCAGCACGCCGGACGAGAAGCCGATCGCACCAAGCACCGACGACAGCATCATCAGCAGCGGCGCGAAGGCCATCCCGGGCAGGGCCAGGATCGGCGCCGCCATGGCGCCCGCTCGGATCGCGAACGAGAAGCGAAGCAGCCTCGCCGACGACCCGCGGGTAAGCCACGAGCCGGCGACCACCGACGCGACGACCATCGTCAGAATGCCGACGGCGGCCATGGCCATCGTGAAGCCGGGCGTCAGCCCGAGCACGGCGATCGAGTAGACGGCGACGTAGGGCGCGACGCCCATGCCCAGCGCGTTGAGCACGCTGGCGCGCATGAACTGGGTCAGGTCGAGCGGGCGCTCCGTTCTGCCCGCCAATGCGCTGGCCGGCACCTGCACCCGGCCCGGCCTGGGCAGGTTCCATTGCACCATCAGCTCGACCACGCCGAACACGCCGGCCAGGCCGAAGGGCACGACGTAGACGATCAGGCCGAACGCGTCGACGAGGGCGTCGAGCACGAGCGCCATGGGCAGCAGCAGCAGCGCGCCGATGGCCATCGCGACGGCCATCAGCCGCGGCACCACCAGCCGCCGGTCCTGCTCGCCCAGCACGGCGGCGTGCCAGGTCAGCAAATTGGAGCCGACCATCGCCGCCAGGACGCCGTTGACGCCGACCACCACCAGCAGCAGGAAGACGGACAGTTGTGTAGGCAGCACGCCCGAGATGACCAGCAGCACGATCAGCACGAGCATGAAGCCACGCGTCTCGGTCATAGCACTGATAAGCATCGTCAGCCCGCGCAGGTTGCCGTCGGTTCGGGCGAGCATGCGCGGCATGGCCAGCACGGCCATGCCGCCGGCAAGCGGCAGCATTCCGAGCAGCGGCGTGATCGCCGGCGGTGCCCCGATTTCGAGGGCGAACGGGATGAGCACGTCGAAGCCGGTCATGATGCCAATGATTCCCTGGCACACGGCTAACAGGTGATACCAGCGGAAGCGGCGACCGCCGAAGTGCTGCCACTCGGCCAGCGCGGCACGCGGCATTGGCACGCTCATGCGCACAGGGCGGATGCGATCGAACACCGGCAGACAAGACCTCGGGGCCTGCGTCCCCGGAGCCGGCCGATCCGGCACCCCGCGCCGTCGGGCCTTCTTCTCGCCGGCCGGCGCGTCCGCCGCCGCAGGGGGCCGTCGTAACGAGGCAGCCCGCGAGACCCCAGTGGATCCACGCTCAGGATACGCGTTTCACCGCGTGGCCGGCACAGTACGATTGCGCGGTGGCAGCCGACCCCCATCTAGCCGACCTGCCCACCACCGACCTGCACGCTCTCCGCCTAGCCGCCCAGGTCATGCGCCACAAGGCCGAGCTGGGCGGTCGAATGGCGATCGCCGGCTACTTCGCCCGCCTCTTCGAGGCGTCGCTGGTCGAGCTTGCCGCGCGCGGCGAGGGCGCGCGCGTTCTTACGCTAGCCGCCCCGGTCGGCCTGCCGCCTGAAGCCGGCCGTGAAGACCGTCGCCTACTGGCCGAATACCTCGGCCTCCTGATCGCCAACGAACAGCTCTCGGCACGGCTGCGGTCCGCCCTGCGTGGGCTGCGCGCCCGCGACTGCCGTTGAGCTCCGACATCCCAAGCGGGGGCCAGACTGGCATGCGCGCGCGCGGGCGCCGGCTGGGCGACCAGCGCATCCGCATCGAGCGCGTCAAGCCCGAGGAGTACCGCGCCCCCGCCCCGCCGCGCCGCCGGCGGCAGTGGCCGCCCGGCCTGGTCCTGATCGTCGGCTTCGCCACCATGATCGCCGTCGGCACGGCCATCCTGATGCTGCCCGTGGCGAGCGCGGGCGGGCAGTGGACCGACCCCGTGACCGCCCTCTTCACGGCCACGTCGGCCGTCTGCGTGACCGGACTCGTCGTTGTCGACACGGGAACCTACTGGAGCCCGTTCGGGCACGTGGTCATCGTCGGCCTCATCCAGGCCGGCGGATTCGGCATCATGACCTCCTCGACGTTGCTGCTGCTGCTCGTCGTGCGCCGCCGCACGCGGCTGCGCGACCGGGTGCTCGTCCAGCAGAGCATGGGCGGGGGCGAGCTGGGCGACGTGACCGGCCTGGTCAAGCGCGTCGCCATCTTCACGTTGCTGGCCGAGGCAGTCGGGGCCGTAGTGCTGGCGATCGCCTTCGCCGGCGTCGACCCGCTGGACGTGCCAGGCGCGCTCTGGTTCGGCATCTTCCACTCGGTGTCGGCATTCAACAACGCCGGTTTCGATATCACTGGCCTGGTCGGCTCGAGCAGCCTGCGCGCCTTCAGCGCTGACCACCTGATGCTGGGCGCGATCGGCGTGCTGATCATCTTCGGCGGCCTTGGCTACGCCATCGTCGAGGACATCGTGCGCAACCGGCGCTGGGTGCGCCTGGCGCTCGAGACCAAGGTGGTGATCCTGACAACGATCGCGTTGATCATCGTCGGCACGGCCACGATCGCCACCTTCGAGTGGAACAACGCGGCGACCCTCGGTGCGCTCGACCCCGAGGTGCGCCTACTCAACGCCCTCTTCGAGTCGGTCACGTTGCGCACTGCCGGCTACACGGCGCTCGACACCGGGGCGCTGATCGAGCCGACGTTGTTCGTGGTGATGGCGCTGATGTTCATCGGTGGCGCGTCAGGTTCGACGGCCGGGGGGATCAAGGTCAACACCTTCTCTGTGCTGTGGATCGCCATCGTCTCGACGGCCAGGGGCCTGCCCTCCGCCGAGGCGTTCGGACGGCGCATCCAGCACGTCGTGATCTACCGCGCGCTGGCCGTGGCTCTGCTCAGCATCGCGTTCCTGTTCTCGATCGGACTCGCGCTGGAGCTGCTGCACCCGGTGGCCAACTTCGTCGACATCCTCTTCGAGGCCGTCTCGGCGTTCGGCACGGTGGGGGCCAGCCGCGGCATCACGCCCGACCTCAACGACCCGGCCCGGCTGGTGGTCTCGTTCGCCATGTTCGTCGGCCGGCTCGGTCCGCTGACCCTGGTCCTGGCGCTGGCTGCGCGGGCCCGGCCGGTGGCGTACCGTCATGCGGTCGAATCGGTCCGCATCGGCTAGTGCAGAGATAGGAGCAGCGATGAAGGAGCAGGTCATCGTCGTCGGCCTCGGCCGTTTCGGCGGCGCGGTGGCGCGCGAACTGCACCGGCTGGGTCAGGAGGTGCTGGCGGTCGACGCCAACGAGTCGATCATCAACGACATCGCGCCCGAGGTGACCCACGCCGTTCAGCTCGACGCCTCCGACGAGCACGCCCTGCGTGCTGCCGGCGCGGCCGAGTTCGGGGCGGCGGTGGTGGCGATGAGCAGCGCCGTCGAGGCGAGCATCTTTGCCACCATGGCCCTCAAGCGGCTCGGCGTGCCCAACGTCATCGCCAAGGCCAGTGGCGCCCTGCACGGGGCCATCCTCGAGCGCATCGGTGCCGACCGGGTCGTCTATCCCGAGCGCGAGGCGGGCGTTGACGTTGCGCACACGTTTCGCCTGCGCAACGTCGTCGACTATCTCGACGTGGCCCCCGGCTTCGGCATCGCCAAGATTCGCGCCCCGGCCGCGTTCGTCGGCCAGACGCTGCGCGAGCTCGACCTCGCGGCACGCTTCAAGGTCACCCCGATCGCCCTGCGGCGCGGTGCCGCGGTGACCGTCAACCCGCATCGAGACGAGCGCCTGGCCGAGGGTGACGAGCTCGTACTGATTGGCCTCGACGACCAGCTCGCGCTGGTCGGCTGACTCGGCCGGCACGCCCGAGGCGCTGACCGCGCTCGGTCGGCTATCGTGGCGCCATGTGCCGCAGCATCATCACCCTCCGCCGCCCTGACCAACCCGCCACCGACGACGAGGTCCGCGCCGCCGCCCTGCAGTACGTGCGCAAGGTGAGCGGCTATCGCGTACCCAGCAAGCGCAACGAGGAGGCCTTCGCCGCCGCCGTGGCCGATGTGGCCGCCGCCTCACGCCGGCTGCTCGACGCCGTCAGCCCGACCACGCGCTGACCGGGGCGGGACGTCGGCCGCCGGCGCTCGAGGATCCCGCGACCATTCGGTGTATCGGGCTTGACACTGATGCTGTACGATCCGCCCAGCGGCCCATGTGCGGGCCAAAATCGAAAACGCCGGTCCCACGACTCCCTCTCACGGCTCTTCGCGAGAAAGCGTCGCGAAGTCCGGCACAAGAAGGAGTCGTTTTCTTTGAACACGGATCGAACGTTGACCTGCGCCGATTGCGGCCAGGAATTCGTTTTTTCGGCCAGCGAGCAGCAGTTCTACACCGACCGAGGCTTCTCGGATCCCCGTCGATGCCCGAACTGCCGCCGCGCGCGCAAGGCGCAGCGCGGAACCGGTAGTGGCGGCGGTTATACGTCGATGGATTCGGGCTACGGCGGTGGCGGTGGCTACGGCGGTGGTGGCGGTGGCTACGGCGGTGGTGGCGGCGGCGGCTATCGCGAGCGCGCGCCGCGCGAGATGTTCGAGGCGACATGCTCGAACTGCGGCAAGACGGCCAGCGTGCCCTTCCGCCCGACGAGTGGCAAGCCGGTCTACTGCGACGACTGCTTCAGCCGGCGGCGGATGTAGCACCAACCTGCGACTGACGTCGCAGGCGTATTGAATAGCAGAGGTCATCGCCGCTCCCGTGAGCGGTTGGGCAGCCTGGCCGCTGCGGGCTACTTGTCCCGTTCGGCCGCTCCGGTCAGCGCCGCCTGGGCGGCCGCCAGACGGGCGACAGGCACCCGGTACGGAGAGCAGCTGACGTAGTCGAGGCCGACCTCGTCGAAGAATGCGATCGAGGCTGGGTCGCCGCCGTGCTCGCCGCAGATGCCCAGCTTGAGGTTGGGGCGCGCCGCGCGACCCTTCTCCACCGCCGTGCGCACGAGCTGGCCGACGCCATCGACGTCGAGCGTCTGGAAAGGGTTGTCCGCCAGTACGCCGGTCTCGATGTACTTGAGCAGGAAGCCGCCCTCGGCGTCGTCGCGGCTGTAGCCGAAGGCCATCTGGGTCAGGTCGTTGGTGCCGAAGCTGAAGAACTCGGCATGCTCGGCGATCTCGTCGGCGGTCAGCGCGCCGCGCGGAACCTCGATCATCGTCCCGAACTTGTAGTCGACATCCTGTCCGGCAGCCTGCACGACGCGCTCCGCTTCGGCATCCAGGATCCGTCGCGTCTGGGCCAGCTCGTTCACGTGGCCGACGAGCGGGATCATGATCTCGGCGTGCGGGTCGCCGCCAGCTCGCTTACGGGCAATGGCAGCGTTCAGAATTGCCCGGGTCTGCATCTTGACGAAGTCGGGGATCATCAGGCCGAGGCGGCAGCCGCGCAGGCCGAGCATCGGGTTCTGCTCGCGCAGCGCCTCGACGGCGCGCAGCAGTTCGCGCGAGCTCGCGAAGTGCTCGTCGTCTTCGGATGTTCCCAGCGCCGCCATGCGCGTGACTTCGACTAGCAGCTCGGCGTGGTTGGGCAGGAACTCGTGTAGCGGCGGGTCGATCAGGCGAACCACCACCGGCAGCCCGTCCATCGCTTCAAAGATGCCCTCGAAGTCGCCGGTCTGCAGCTTTTCCAGCTTGGCCATTGCCTCGTCGAAGCGGCGCACTGCCGCCTCGTCCTCGCCGGACAGCGCTTCGCCGGCCGCGCGGCGCTCCTTGGCCCGCGTGGCCTGGAAGGCGACCAGGATCGCGTCACGCACGATCTCGAGCCGCTCGCCCTCGCGGAACATGTGCTCGGTCCGGCACAGGCCGATGCCCTGCGCGCCGTAGCGGCGGGCGAGGGCAGCCTCTTCCGGCTTGTCGGCGTTGGTCCAGATCTGCAGGCGGCGGGCGCGGTCGGCCCATTCGAGGATCTTCTGCAGCTCGGCCTGGTCCTCGAAGCGGACCTCGACCGTGGGCAGGGCGCCAACGAAGACCTCGCCGGTGGTGCCGTCGAGGCTGATCCACTCCCCTTCGCTGAAGCCCAGGCCGTTGACCCGCGCCGAGCGCTTGCCGTAGTCGATGACCAGGCTGGCGCAACCGGCGACGCACGGCTTACCGATCTGGCGGGCGACCACGGCGGCGTGGGAGGTGGCTCCGCCACGCGCGGTCAGCACTCCCTGGGCGGCGGCCATGCCGTGGAAGTCGTCGGGGCTGGTCTCGATGCGGACAAGGATCACTTTCTCGCCCTGGCCGGCCATGTCGAAGGCGCGGTCGGCGTTGAAGACGGCCTTGCCGACGGCAGCGCCGGGCGAGGCGTTGAGACCGGCGGTGATCCTGGTCGCCTTCTCTCGCGCGCGCTGGTCGAACTGGTCGCGCAGCAGCTGGTCGACGTGGGCCGGCTCGATGCGGGCGAGCGCCTCGCGCTCGCTGATGATGCCCTCCTCGACCATGTCGGCAGCGATGCGCACGGCCGCCGTGGCGGTGCGCTTGCCCGAACGGGTCTGCAGCATGTACAGGGTGCCGCGCTCGATGGTGAACTCGAGATCCTGCATGTCGCGGTAGTGGCGCTCCAGGCGGCCCGCGATCTGCTCGAACTGGGCGTAGATGCCGGGCATCTGCTGGCGCATCTCGGAGATGTGCAGCGGCGTGCGGATGCCGGCCACCACGTCCTCGCCCTGCGCGTTGGTCAGGTACTCGCCGAAGAGCACTTTCTGGCCGGTGTTCGGGTCGCGCGTGAACGCCACACCGGTGCCCGAATCGTCGCCCATGTTGCCGAAGACCATCGTCACGACGTTGACCGCCGTGCCCAGGTCGTGGGCGATCTTGTTGTAGTCGCGGTAGTCGCGCGCGCGCTTGCCGAACCATGACCCGAAGACGGCCTTGATGGCCAGGCCGAGTTGCTCGTCGGGGTCGGTCGGGAAGTCGCCGCCGGTGTCCTCGCGGACGATGCGTCGGAACTCGTCGACGAGCTCGCGCATGGCCGCCGCGTCGAGGTCCGTGTCCTGCTTCGCGCCACGCTTCTCCTTGGCGCCGTCGAGCGCCTCGTCGAAGCGGTGGCCGTTGACGCCCAGCACGATCCGGCCGAACATCTGGATGAAGCGCCGGTACGCGTCCCAGCCGAAGCGCTCGTTGCCGGTCAGGTCGATCAGGCCATGCAGCGTCTGCTCGTTCAGGCCCAGGTTGAGGACGGTGTCCATCATGCCTGGCATCGAAAACTTGGCCCCCGAGCGGACGCTGACCAGCAGCGGGTTGGCTGCGTCGCCGAAGCCCTTGCCCGTCACCCGCTCGACCTCGCGCACGGCCTCGAGCACGTCCTCCCACAGGCCCGCGGGCAGCTTCTCGCCGGCGGCGAAGTAGTCGTTGCACGCCTCGGTCGTGATGGTGAAGCCGGGCGGCACGGGCAGCCCGGCGTTGGTCATCTCGGCCAGGCCTGCACCCTTGCCGCCGAGCGCGTCGCGCATCGTGGCGTCGCCCTCCGCCCGGCCGCCGCCGAACGAGTAGATATAGCGCTTGGCGGAGCGGTGGGCGCGTTGGGCAGGGGCAGCGGCGGTTTCGGTCATGTCTTTCCTCGGGCTCTGGGCGGCGCCGCGTCGGACGCTCTCGTTCCTCGGTCGGCCGATTGTACCGGCGCTGCCGCGGCTGCCGGTTCGGCAGCACCGGGCTCGGCTGGCGCTGCGGCCGGGTGCTCGACCGGGTCGGCGATCTCGGGCACGAACGGCTGGCCGGTGATCAGTCGGCTGCCCCGCCCGTGGGTTATGAAACTCCATGCCCAGCGCACGATGACCACGACGCGGTTGGCAAAGCCGATCAGGTAGGCGATGTGAATGCCCAGCCAGAGCAACCAGGCGGGGAAGCCCGACTGGCGGCCGAACGGACCCAGCCAGCCGATGTTGGTCACTCCGGCCAGGCGGCCGATGATCGCCACGTCGCCCAGGTCGCGGTACCGGAAGCGCGGCGTGCGAGGGCCGTCGAGCCGCGCACGGATGACGCGGGCGGCGTGGCGCCCGCTCTGGATCGCGCCCTGGGCGACACCGGGCACGGGCTTGCCGTCGCGAAAGGTCATCAGCGCCGCGTCGCCGATGACGAAGATGTCGGGATGCCCGGGCAGGGTCAGGTCGGGCGCGACGATGGCCCGGCCCGCCTTGTCCGTTTCGCTTCCCGTCGCCTCGGCGACGCGGCGGGCGAAGCTGGCCGCCAGCACGCCCGCCGCCCACAGCACGGTCCGCGTGGGCAGCGTCTCAGTCGTCGGCGGCTCGTCCTGCTCGCGGCCGGCAATCTCGAGGCGGACACAGTCTCCGTCGACGTGCACGACGCGCGCGCCGGTCCGGACCTCGACACCGAGCCGCTCCAGCTGGCGCCGCGCTGACGCGGAGCTGCTTTCCGGGTAGCCGGGCAGGACGCGGTCGAGCGCCTCGACGAGAACGATGCGCGAATGGGATGGGTTGATCCTACGGAAGTCGCGCCGGAGGGTGTCGTTGGCAATCTCGCCCAGCGCGCCGGCCAGCTCGACGCCGGTCGGTCCGCCACCGACGATGACGAAGGTCATCCACTCCTGTCGCCGCTCGGCGTTGGCCTCACGCTCGGCCGCCTCGAAGGCGATGAAGATGCGCCGCCTGATCTCCAGCGCATCGTCGACCGACTTGAGGCCGGGCGCGTGACGCGCCCAGCTGTCGTTGCCGAAGTACGAGAAGCGCGCGCCGGGGGCAACGATCAGGCTGTCGTAGCCGACGACGCCGCCGTCCGCCAGGATCACCTCCCGCCGGTCGGGGTCGAGGCCGGTCGCCTCGCCCAGGATCACTCGCGCGTTGCGCCGGCGGCGCAGGATCGCGCGCAGCGGGTGGGCGATCTCACCTGGCGACAGCGCGCCGGTGGCCACCTGGTAGAGCAGCGGCTGGAAGAGGTGGTAGTTGTGGCGGTCGATGACGGTCAGCTCGAGGCGCTCGTCACGGGCCAGATCGCGCGCGGCGTACAGCCCGCCGAAGCCGCCGCCGACGATCACGGCGCGGTGACGGGGAGAGGCCGATTGCGTCATCAACGCCGAGTCTAGTGCTCCGCCGCCGCGCGCCCGCCCGACGCGCTCCCCACGCCCGCGCCGCCGACCGCGCGCCGGCGAGCGCAGTTACCATCGCGGCATGACCCATCACGGCGAGGACGAGCGCGTCATCGACGCCGACCACGAGTCGTACAACGCGACGCTGGTCCGGCGCGTCGACGAGACCGCCGACCTGGCCTATTTTTGGGTCCGCTTCGAC
>Ga0299913_10001143_pt1 | contig 18984 bp, 24 predicted proteins | sample RVTome_9_FD_201360 | JGI IMG/M metagenome (GOLD analysis project Ga0299913, IMG submission 201360) | Soil microbial communities from uranium-contaminated site in the Upper Colorado River Basin, Wyoming, United States - RVT155D38 (version 2) ... | reverse complement strand
GCTTGAGCGAGAGCATGATCACCCCGAGATCGTCGATCGATCCGATCGAGCCGATACCGTCGAATAGCCCTCCCAGGGAATCGAGGTCGGCCGCGGCGATGGCGTCGACATCCATGCCGGATGCGAAATAGTCGCCCACCGTCCGAGACGGCGAGCCTGGCGCGCCTCGATCGTCCCTCGATGCCTCGAGCAACCCGTGGAGGATCTCCTCGTTGCGAACATGCACCTCGTACGAAGCCCCCCATGCCGGATACTCCGCGGGTACGGGGTTGGCATCCAGCCAGCCACCGTTCACATGCCGGTAGAAGTCGACCGACGGCGGGGTCGCCGGGTCGAAGGCAGACACGTCCAGGTGATCGGTGAGACCCATGCCCCCGTGTCTAGCAGGCCGATCGGGCGAGCCTGGGCAGTCATCAGATGTGGCCCTCGCGGCGGAACCAGCGAAAGGTGCGCTGCAGAGTGTCGTCCACTGCCGTGTACTCGAGTCCCAACTCGCGCTCGGCCCTCGATCCGTCGTAGGAGTGGCCATGGAGCAGGACGCGGGCCGACTCGGGACAGAGCGGTGACTGACGGTGCAATGCCCGGTAGGCGGTGTCGACGAGTGGAGCCGCTGCAGTCAGGATCGAGGGCCTCACGAACCACGGCGAGCGTCTGGTCCCCGAGACTCGCTTCAGGATCTGCACGGCCGCACGCACGCTGAGCGTCGCCCCGCTCAGGATGTACCTCTCGCCCGGCGAGCCCCGGTCGGCGGCGAGGAGATGGCCACGTGCGCAGTCGTCGATGTCGACGAGAGAGAACGTGGTGTCGACGAGGAAAGGGAGGCGACCGCGTGCCGCGGCGAGAAGCAGCGCCCCGGTCCCGGTCGAACGCCCGGGGCCTTGCACCGAGGATGGGTTGACCGAGACCACCTCGATTCGATGGATGCTGTCGTGGACTAGACGCTCCGCCACGGTTTTCGACCTCTCGTACTCGGAGATGAAATAACCCCTGTGCTTGGAATTCTCGTCGCCGACGGACCCCTGCTCCTCTCCGATCGTCACGGCCGACGAGGTGTGGACGAGACGTTCGACCCCGGCACGGGCGGCGGCTTCCAGCACGCCGAGAGTCGCATCGACGTTGACCGCCCACATTCGCCCCGGGTGACGCGAGCACATCTCGTTCACGCCGGCGATGTGGAAGACGCGACGGCAACCCACGACCAGACGCCGCACCGCAGTGTCGTCGCGGAGATCGCCGTGCACGACGGACGCCCCCAGCACATCGAGCTTTTCCGACGCCTCGACGGAGCGGGCGAGGGCCCAGACGTCGTGTCCCTCTGCAACCAGATGGCGAACCACAGCCGCACCGACGACCCCCGACCCGCCGGTCACCGCCACTTTCACGACTTGACCTGTGTTGGCCCTGTCCTGACCACGTCCCAGAAGGCGGTCACATAGCCCCAGGCCGACCCGATGGTGGCCACCACCGCCACCAGCATCAACCACTGATCGAAGTACCACGGCCCCCACCTGTCGGCGAGCCGGATGAAGGCGAAGAAGATCGCCGCGTACTGGGTGAATGCCTTGATCTTCCCCCAGGTCGACGGGGCGATGAGACCGCCACGTTGGGCCACGACACCGCGCAACGCCATCACCGTGAACTCTCGGAAGATGATGATGGCCGCCGGCCAGATCGAGACCCGGTCGACCGACACGAGGGCGAGCAGGGTGCCGGTGACCATGATCTTGTCGGCAGTCGTGTCGAGGAAGGCGCCGAGAACGGTGCCGCCGGTGGTGCGGCGTGCCCAGTAGCCGTCGAGAAAGTCGGTGAAGGCTGCGATCAGGAACAGGATGGCCGCGATGAGGTAGTGGTTCTCGATCCCGTCGACGCGGGTGAACGACATGATCGGCACCACCATCGCGATTCGAAAGAGCGCGAGCGCGTTGGGGAAGTTGACGTCCATCCTCCCCGCGATCATAAGCGGAGGCGGGGTCGAGCGGTCCGGTGTGCTCAGACCCAGCCGAGCGAGCGCTCGATGGCCTCACGCCACCGCTGCTGGAGCTCGGATCGCTCCGAGTCGGCCATCTGCGGGGACCACCTCGCGTCCTCGGACCACATCGAGCGGACCTCGTCGAGACCGGACCAGATCCCGACCGCCAACCCGGCACCGTAGGCAGCGCCGAGGGCCGTGGTCTCGGAGACGACCGGTCGGACCACCTCGACCCCCAACAGATCGGCCTGGAACTGCATCAACGTGTCGTTGCCCGTCATGCCACCGTCCACCCTCAACTCTGCCAGATCGACCCCGGAGTCGGAGACCATGGCCTCGAGGACGTCAGCCGACTGGTATGCAGCCGCCTCCAAGGCCGCCCTGGCGATGTGGGCCTTGGTGGAGTATCGGGTGAGACCGACGATCACACCGCGTGCGTCCGATCTCCAGTGTGGTGCGAACAGCCCCGAAAAGGCCGGGACGAAGTAGACGTCTCCGTTGTCGTCGACGCTGTTGGCCAACTCCTCGACCTCCTCCGCAGAGGAGATGATGCCGAGGCTGTCCCGCAGCCACTGGATCAGCGACCCGGTGACCGCAATCGAGCCTTCGAGGGCATACACCGTGCCCTCACCAGCGATCCGATAGGCGACGGTGCTGAGCAAGCCGGCATCAGAGGACACCGGGTCGGTGCCCGTGTTCATCACCATGAAGTTTCCCGTGCCGTATGTGTTCTTCGCCTCCCCTGGTTGGAAGCAAGCCTGGCCGAACAGGGCCGCCTGCTGGTCGCCGAGCATCGCGGTGAGCGGAACGCCGGCCAATGGGCCCCGGCACTCCCCGATCTGTCCCACAGAAGCGACGATCTCGGGGAGCATGTGTGTCGGGACACCGATCTCCATCGAGATGTCCGAGTCCCAGCTCGTAGTGGCCAGATCCATCAACATCGTCCTCGATGCATTGGTCACGTCGGTCACGTGCCGGCCCGTGAGATTCCACGCCAGCCAACTGTCGATAGTCCCGAAGGCCAACTCACCCCGTTGCGCCCGATCGCTCAAGTCGTGGTGATCGAGCAGCCAGCGGGCCTTGGGCCCGGCGAAGTAAGTGGCTAGCGGGAGCCCGGTCTTGGCGGTGAACCGAGCCGCCCCCTCGTCGCCCCCCAGTCTCGCGATGAGGGGAGCCGTCCTGGTGTCCTGCCACACGATGGCGTTGGCCACGGGCTCGCCCGAGTCGACATCCCAGATGATGGTGGTCTCACGCTGATTGGTGATGCCCACGGCCGCGAGATCCGACGGGGTGGTCCCCGTGGACTCGAGAGCAGCCGCGATCACTGCACAGGTCTTGTCCCAGATCTCTACCGGGTCGTGCTCGACCCACCCCGGCTCGGGGAAGATCTGGGAGTGCTCTTCCTGGGCGACTCCAACCACCGCCCCAGCGTCGTCGAAGATCATGAACCGTGTGGAGCTGGTTCCTTGGTCGATGGCACCGACGAGCTCAGCCATCTCTGTCCCTGAGCGCGGCCTGCTCCTGTGCCCGCTCCCGGTCCTCCAGCCATCGCTCGACGACGTCGGCGGCGTCTTCGACGATCAAGTCGACCTCTCGCCGCTCCGCTTTCGAGAAGGGCCGGAGGACATAGTCCGCCGGGTCCAGCGAGCCCGGGGGGCGGCCAACACCCACCTTCAACCTGGAGAAGTCCTTGGTCCCGAGGGCGCGCTCGAGGGATCTGACCCCGTTGTGCCCGCCACTGCCCCCGGCGACCTGGAGACGTAGGCGCCCGAACGGCAAGTCGATGTCGTCGTGGATGACCAGCAGGTGGGTTGGCTCGAGCTTGTAGTAGTCGAGCGTCGAGCGGACGACCCGACCGTTCTCGTTCATGAAGGTGAAGGGCAGCAGGAAGAGGGTGCGATGGTCTCCCACCCCGGCATGGGCGATGGCTCCGCTGATGCGGGACGGCGCCCGGCCCGGAGGGGTCCCGACGCGCTCGAGCACGCGCTCGACGACCTCCGAGCCGACGTTGTGACGGGTGCCCTCGTAGTCGGCTCCGGGATTGCGCAGGCCGACGACGAGATGCATCGGGTCACTCGGCGGCTTCTTCGTCCCCTTCGCTGTCTTCTTCAGCCTCTTCAGCGCCCTCTTCAGGTTCCTCACCCTCCTCGAGCTCCTCGCCTTCGAGGAGTTCGACCTCTTCGGGCTCGGGCTCTTCGATCTCGGCGGCCGGGACGGTCACGGACATGACGACCGCGTCGGGCTCCTCGAGGTAGACGACGCCCTCGAGCACGGGAAGGTCCTCGATGCGAAGTGAGCCCCCGATCTCGATCTCGGAGACATCTAGCTCGATGTATGCCGGTATCTCCGTCGGGAGCACCTCGATGAGGACATGGGTGCGCCGCGGGCTGAAGACACCGCCTTCCTTGACACCGACAGGTGTGCCTTCGAAATGTAACGCCACCTCGGCGTGGGTCTTTTGGGTTAGGTCGAGGGTCAGGAAGTCGACATGGCGATACTCGTTGCGGAACGGGTGGCGCTCGATGACACGGGCCATGGTGGTCAGTGTCTCTCCGCCCTCGATCTCCAGGTTGATGATGGCGTTGGTCCCGGCCTCGGTGTGCAGGGCCACTTGGAGGTCGTGGGAGTCGACGGACACCGGGATCGGCTCGGAGACGTCAGGGCCGTAGACGATGGCGGGCACCTGTCCCTCGCGGCGAACCCGTCGGGACTCTCTCGAGCCTGGCTTCCTGCCGGCCCGGGCGCGCAGGCTTACTTGCTCCATTCGAAAAGACTCCTTGGAAAGAGAGAGGGGTGGCCCCTGATTATGGCCGCGATCAGCCGCTTGTGCCAGACGAGACTCTCTCGATCCATGCCAGGGAGAGGGTGACATAGCGCTCGGTCATCGTCTCGACGTTCCATCCGCCACCGCGCGGCCCATGGCCCGCACCTTCCAACAGCCCGACCTCCGCGTTGGGCAGGGAGGCGATGTGCAGTTCGAAGAGGTCCATCCGGGAGAGGGCGTCTTTGGTCCCCTGCAGGAACAGCATCGGGAGCGAGATCTGGGCGAACTGGTCGGTGCGAAGCTTCTCCGGACGTCCCGCCGGGTGCAGCGGGTATGCATAGAGGATGAGCCCGTCGGTCGGATAGCCGTCTGCCGCCAGATAGGTGCCCATGCGACCGCCCATCGAGCGGCCGGCGAGGAACATCCGCCCCACCCTGTCGGCGAGGGTGTCGGCCGCTGCCCGATGGCACGTCAGCAGCCTCTCCAGGCGGTCGGGACGCTTCGCCCCACGCTCGGCGTATGGATAATTGAAGGTCATCACCGTGTGACCGCCACCGGCCAGACCCGCGCGAAGGGCCTTCATCGAGGGATGGTCCTGGCCGACACCGGCGCCGTGGGCGAGGAGGATGCCAACGGGCCCCGACCCCTCGGTGACGGCCGTCACCTCACCCCCGTCCCAGGTGACCGTCTCCTCGGTGCTCATCGTCTCACTGTAGAAGGCCAGGTAGCGTCTCCCCGATGAAACTCGTCACGTACGAATCTGCGGAGGAAGCGGCCTCGGGCGCAGCGGAGCGCATCGCCGACCTCGTCGCCACCGCCTCCGACGGCTTCACCCTCGGCCTCGCCGGCGGAGGCACCGCAGCCGACACGTACCGGGCGCTCCGGGATCGGGCGACGGAGTGGGGTCGCGTCGACGCCTGGCTCTCCGACGAGCGCTGGGTCCCACCCGACCACGAGCGATCCAATGGCCGGATGGCCGCCGAGACCCTCATGAACCACGTCGAAGCCAGATTTCACCGGCCCCGGTGGAGCGAGTTCATAGAACCTTCCGATTCGGCCGCCCATTACGAGGCCACCATTCGCTCTATCCACGACGGGAAGAGACCGGATCTGATCCTGTTGGGGATGGGCGAGGACGCCCACACCGCTTCACTCTTCCCTGGTAGCGGCGCTCTGGAGGAGAACAATCGTTGGTTCGTTGCCAATACCATCCCCGCCACCGGAGAGGACCGGCTCACTGCCACCTACCCGCTGCTGTGGCGCGCTCGTCGGCTGATGGTGGTGACCGCCGGCGAGCAGAAGGCCCCTGCCCTTCATGACGCTTTCGAGGGCACCTCGACCCCGGTCGGGCGGATCGGGGAAGGCGACGCCGAAGTGGAATGGCACGTCGATCGAGCCGCAGCCTCGCTGCTCTCCTGATCGCGCTGGCGGTCGCCGCCTGCGCGCAGCCCGAGGGGGAGGGGCCGACAGCCAGTTCGCCGCCTCCGCCGCCGCCGACGCCGACATTCACACCTGATAGCACGACCCTGGCTCCGGCTACATCGGCCGCGACGGTGACGTCGACAACCGCCCGAGTCCAGGACGTCGATGCAGTAGTGGGGGTGCCCGACGGCGACGGGCCTTTTCCGGCAGTCGTTCTGGTCCACGGCGGCGGTTGGGTCACGGGAGGCCCTGCGATCCTGACGCCGCTGGCCACCCTGCTCGAGGAGAACGGCTACCTCACCGTGAACACGCGCTACACCCTGGCCACCTTCGAGAGGAGTGCTTTCCCGGACGCTGTCGACGATGTCGCCTGTGCCGTCAGGTATGCCGCCAACCATCCGGACGGCGACGGGACGGTGGCCATCGTCGGGCACTCCGCGGGAGCCCACATCGGAGCGCTGGTCGCCCTGACCGGTGACGCCTACGGAGCCGATTGCCAATTCCCGGGCAGCGGGCTCCCCGAGCGGTTCGTGGGTCTGGCTGGACCGTACGACGTGTCTCGTCTCGAGTTCGCGGTGGCCGCCTTCTTCGGCGGGGGGCCTGAGCAACTCACCGACGCCTGGGCGGCCGGCAACCCTCAGCTACACACCGACCAGAACGTCGACCTGAGGTCACTGATCCTGTACGGCGAGCGCGACGGGATCGTGCCCGAGGGCTTCTCCCTCGATTTCTACGAGGCGCTGAGCAGAAACGGGTCCGATAGCCTTCTCGAGCTGGTCGAGGGTGCCCGGCACAACCAGATGCACGATCCGGACTTGGTCGGCGATCTCATCCTCACCTGGCTGGATCGCTAGCCACATCATCGCCTCGTGATGTCCCTCGGAGTGAGCCGGGGTCCGAACCTCGGCTCGTGCCCGAGGGCGTGGAGAAGCCTCAACACCCTCCCGCGATGGGGATGGAATGGCTCCAACAGCTCGAGCATCTCCTCGTCGCTGCCCCGATCGCGCCCCGTCATGTGGTGGACGACCATGTGCTTGAAGTGGAAATCGCCCACCGCCACCTGGTCGGGGTCGCCATGGGAGATCTCGAGGGTCTTGGCCGTCGTCCAACGCCCGATGCCGGGGAACGAGCTCAGCGCTCGCTCGGCCTCGGAGGGGCCCTCGTCACGAAGCTCGTCGATCCGATGTGCGTGGCGGGCCACTCTTCTGAGCAGGTCGGCTCGACGCTTTTCCAGATGAAGACGGTGGTAGGTGTGATAGGGGGCCGCCGCCATCCGATCCGGGTCGGGAGGAAGACGGAGTCGGTCGTTGGGGCCGGGGGCAGGATCGGAGAACTCCCTCACCAGCCCGCGCATGGCATTGGTGGCTTCCTGGCCGGTCACCTTCTGGCCGCAGATGGCGATGACCAGTGCCGGGAAGACCAAGTCGGTGCGGCCGAAACGGTCGCCGGGATGACGGCGATGCAGCTGCGACACCATCGGATCCTCGGTGGCGAACGTGGATGGGTCGTCGTCCAGGCCGGCGATGGGCCCGAGTCGATCGAGGAGCCAACCGCTTCCATCGCCCCACGCCTCACCGATCAGGTCTTCGCTCGTGCGTCGAATCCGAAGCGAACCTGAGCCCTCCGGTGTCCTCGCCGCCAACCACCATCCGTCGTCGGCGAACCTGCCATGCAAGGGACGTAATGTTCGCCGCAGGTCGAGCGGGCGACCGTCGATCGGGATGGTCAACGACTCCACGCGGCTCATCATGGTCGCTCGGGGCGGATTAGAGCCATCGTGGCAGGTGTTGGAAGGGACCCCGAGCATGGAGGAGAGAATGGCACGTGTGAACATCGTCGGTGATGGGCCTGGCGGGCTGTCTGCCGCATTGTTCCTGTCCAAGAACGGCCACGACGTCACCGTCTACGGTCAGGACGAGACAGCGATGCACCACGCATACGTCCACAATTACCTCGGCATCCCCGAGGTCGCCGGCAGCGAGTTCCAGGACATCGCACGCCGGCAGGTGCGGGAGTTCGGTGCCAGCCTCGTCGACGAGGAAGTGACCTCGGTGTCCGCCGGTGAGAAATTCACCGTCATCGCCACATCAGGTGACTCCGAATCCGACTATCTGATCCTCACCGAGGGCAAGAGCCCCGATCTCGCTCGCTCTCTGGGCCTCACCCAGGACGAGTCCGGCGCCATCTCCATCGACTCCAACTACATGTCTTCGATCGACAAGGTCTACGTGGTCGGCCGTGCGGTGCGTCCCAGCCGTAGCCAGGCCATCATCTCGGCCGGGGCGGGAGCGGTCGCCGCGCTCGACATCCTCGCCCGCGAGGAAGGCAAGGACGTCCAGGACTGGGACACGCCGCCTAAGGAGTGAAGAGGTCGGTGCAATCACTCGGCTGGAAGCAGCTCAACAGGGCCGTCCTCGCCCGTCAGATGTTGCTGCAACGTTCCGACCTCCCTTTGCATCGGGTGGTGGAGCGGATGGCGGGAGTCCAAGCGCAGTACATCCCGTCTGCCTATGTGGGGCTCTGGTCCCGGACGGCCGGCTTCGAGAGGGAGACGCTCACCAGAGCCCTCCGGCGAGGTTCGGTCATCCAAGGGACCCTCATGCGAGGGACGATTCATCTCGTCTCACGGGCCGACTATTGGCCCTTGGCGGCGGCCATCCGCGAGATGATGCGTGAGTGGTGGCTGCGGGTGGCCCGGAGTGGGAAGACGGCGGAGGAGATGTCTCAGGTGGCGACCCGCCTGAGGACCGCACTCGCCGACGGCCCCCGGAAGCGAGGCGAGCTAGTCGCGGACCTCGGCATCGACAGCTCCGAGTGGAGCGGGGTCGGCTACTGGGTGGAGCTGGTGCGGGTGCCACCGTCTGGGACCTGGGACTCCCGACGCGCCGACCTGTACGGTCTGGCGACAGAATGGGTGGGACCTGAGCGAGGGAACGCGATTTCGGGCACCGATCTCCTGATACGCCGCTACCTGGCGGGATTCGGCCCGGCGAGCCGTGAGGACATCAAGTCCTTCACGGGCCTCGGACAGGCGACGATCGAGGAGACACTGGAGCGCATCCCGACGAGGAGCTTCACCGATGTGGGCGGCCAACCCCTCTTCGACGTCCGGAAAGGACCACTCCCCGACCCCGACGTGCCCGCTCCGGTGCGATTCCTGGGCACATGGGACGCCTCGTTGCTCGTCCATGCCCGCCGGGCGCTGATTCTCCCCGAGGAGTCCCGGGGGCGCATCTTCCACACCAAGGCACCCCATTCGTTCAACACATTCATGGTGGACGGCCAGGTGGCCGGGACGTGGAGTGAAGAGAGCGGCGGGATCCGCCTCGAGGCTTTCGGACCCATCCCGAGACGGTTCCAGCGCGACCTCGAGGACGAGTCGTCGAGGTTGGCGGCCCTGTTTGCGTGAAGGGAAACCCGAGCCGGTGACGAGAGGAGAGTCATGAGCGTGACGGATTGGCTGCTCGAGTCGGACCCTGCCGTTCGATGGCAGGTCATGAGAGACCTCACCGACCAACCCGAGAGTGCTGTCGACGCGGAACGGGCCCGTGTGGCGATCGAAGGCTGGGGAGCCCGGCTGCTCGCCATCCAGGGTCGGGACGGCCAGTGGGCGGGCGGCGCCCACTTTCCGTCGTCGTTCTCGTGGGCAAGCGTCGAGAGGGGCGTGGACGGTCGACTCGTGGGTCAGCCATGGACCGCCACATCCTGGTCTTTGTCCTTGCTCCGCAACTTCGGCCTCGACCCCGACAGCCCTGAGGCGCGTCGTTCGGTGGCCATGGTCAGGGAGAACAGTCGGTGGGAGCACGCCGGCCAACGCTTCTTCGACGGTGAGGTGGAGCCATGCATCAACGGAATGACCGTTGCGGCCGGCGCATACTTCGGCGAGGACGTGTCTGGGCTCGTCGATCGTCTCATCGACGATCAGATGGACGATGGGGGATGGAACTGCGAGCAGGAGAACGGATCGACCCGGGGGTCGTTCCACACCACTATCGCCGTCCTCGAGGGGCTGTTGGAGTATCAGCGCAGGTCCGGTCGGTCGTCCACAGTCGGCGAGGCGCGGTCCCGCGGTGAGGAGTTCATGATGGAGCGGCAGATGTTTCGCCGCCTCTCCAACGGCGAGATGATCGACCCGCGGTGGACCAGGTTCTCGTTCCCAACCTGGTGGCACTACGACGTGCTGCGCGGGCTCGACTACCTGCAGGACGCAGGTGTTGCACCCGACGAGAGGGTCGACGAGGCAATCCGCGTCGTCGAGGACAACCGCAGCGGGGACGGCCGCTGGCAGCGTCAACACGTCCATCCCGGTGACGTGCACTTCGAGATCGACGCTCCCGAGGGTGAGCCGAGCCGCTGGAACACGCTCCGGGCGCTCCGGGTCCTGAAGTGGGCCGGACGCGATGCGCCTTCGACCTGATCGGCCCACACAGATTCGCTGACACCGGATCGCCGCCCGGGCTCCGCAACCCCCGCCTAGAAGTCGATCCGCATGACGCAACGCCGTTTGCTCGGGTGGGTGACTTCTTCGAATCCGGCGGCCTCGAAGACCCGCCGATGCCCGACATGGATCTCGCCCCAGGTGACGGTCTTCCCCGGCTCGGGGTCCATCGGATAGCCCTCGAGGGCACGGGCCCCGCGCCCGCGCGCGAACTCGACCGCCGCCTCAGCCAGCTGATATGTGATCCCCTGACCCCGGAAACCAGTCCGAACCACGAAGCACGTCACCGCCCACACCGTGTCGTCGGTCCTGTCCTCTGATCGACCCTTCCATGGCGTCTGGCCCAGACGTAGATGCTCGCTGCGGGCATCCACGGCGCACCACCCGACCGGCTCGCCGTCGAGATAGGCGACCAGGCCACTGGTTGTCTCCGAGCCCGAATAGCCGCAGTCCGTTTGTTGTCGCATGCGGAAAATTCGCTCCTCCACCGGGATCGGGGCGTACCACCACTCCTCGGAAGTGGTCCGGAAACGCTGGCATCGACAGCGGGCCGGATAGCCGCGGATCCCGAAGATGGCGTCGATGTCCTCACAGGTTGCCTCGTTGGCGGGGACGATCGTGAGATCGGGCACGTCACGAATCATGAAGTTGCGATGTTGACACCCATTGCGGACAGGTCCTGTCCGTGGTCATCCGACGTCGCGCAGCTCCCCATCCACTACCAACTCGTCGATGACGCCCACGATGACGGCCCTGATGGCACCGGCGTCGAGTCCGAGGATCTGACGGGCGGAGCTGCCCTCGTCGAGGATCAGGACCGCATCACCCACCCCGGCGTCGACGACGTCGATGCAGATCGTGTGACCGGCGACGTCGCCGTCGACATCCTGGATGTCGCACAGCAAGAGACGATGCTCGTCGAGCAAGGGGATGTTGACCGTCGAGACAACGGTGCCGACGACCTTGCCCACCTTCATGAGCCGGCCACGAGGTGGACCTCGTCGACGATCCCGGTGATGGCGTGATCCACGGGGACGAACCTCACGGGCAATGCCTCGGCGGCCTCCCTGGAGCTGACGAAGTAGACCAGCTCGCCGGGGCCCGCCATGTGCACCGCGTCGGCGGCGACCACTGTGCGGCCGACGGGCTCCTGGTTCTTGTCCAGAGGCTGGATCATCAAGAAGCGGACGCCCGCGAGCCCTTCCACCTTCTCGGTGGCCACGACACTTCCGATGACCCGGGCGAGCTGCACCTCAGCCTCCCGTTCCCACACGACGTAGGAAGCCGAGACCTGCCTCGAGATTCTCCGCCATCTCCTCGTGGAGTTGGGCGATGACGTCGGACCGCACCAGCTTGCCGTGTGGCTCGACTCGCGTCGTCGCCGACTCGACCGCGGCCTCCACCTCGGCGACGACGCCTGAGAACAGGACGTAACCCTTTCCCCCGAGCCCATCGGCGAGCCGGATCGAGGACACGGTGATATCCGCCGTCTTGACACCGGCGTCGGCAGCGTCGATCGCCGCTGCCACCGTTGACGTCTCCACGATCCCGAGAGCCTCGGCGGCGAGCGCGGCTGTGTCGGCGTTGCCGACGACGGCCGACATCACCTCGGGGTGGATGTCGGGAAGGAAGACCCAATCGGTGACGTGGCTGCCCCCGAGTTGGCGCCCGGTGGTGAGGGCGATCTCCACGCTCGCGGTGTCCCCACCCACGAAGACCAGGTATTTGCCAGGATGGGCGGTGCCGGCGTAGATCGAGCCGACGGGAGCGGTCTTGACCATGGCGTCGGCAGACACGATTCCTGCGCTGATCGAGTCGAACTCAAGCAGAGCGATCGCCGGGTCAGACAATTCGGAGCGCTCCGACCACGCTCACCCTGCGCACGCGGGAGAAGTGGCGGGGCCGGGTCAGGCCCTCGCCCGTGGGGCTGGCGATGGAGAAGGAAGTGAAGCCCTCGCCGCCCTCTCCCAGGCCGCTGTAGTTGGGCCCGTTGGCCACGAGGATGCTGCAGTTCATGGCACGGGCCATGCGGGTGATGGTGTCGACATTGGTGGAGTGGATAGAGGCCGTGTGCCGGAAGCCGTGCTCGGACCTGACCGCGAGGTCGATGGCGTCGTCGACATTGGAGACTCTCACCACGGGCATCACCGGCATCATCTGCTCAGTCCACACCAGGTTGTGCTCACGGGGCACCTCGGCGACGACGAGACGGACGTCGTCGGCGACGGTGATCCCGATCTCGGAGAGGATCCTCGACGCGCTCTTGCCGATCAGATCGGGATTGATCATGCCCGGCTTGTTGGGTGGGCCCATCTCCCGGAAGATCACCCGTTCGATCCGCTTGATCTCGTGCTCTTTCAGCCGGTAAGCCCCGTTGGCCATCATCGACTGCACCAACCGGTCGGCCACCGTGTCGACGACGATCGTGGTCTTCTCATCGGTGCAGATGACGTTGTTGTCGAAGGAGGCCCCGCGGACGATGTCACGTCCCGCCGCGTCGACATCGGCGGTCTGGTCGACGACCGCGGGAGGGTTCCCCGGCCCGGCCGTGATCGCCTTCTTGCTGGTCTTGAGCGCCTCTTTGACTACTCCGGGCCCACCGGTGACCAGAAGCACCCGGACGTCGGGATGATTCATTACCTCCCGGGCGCTGTCGAGCGTCGGCTGTGGCGTGGCCACGATGAGGTCGAGCGGACCGCCGGCGGAGACGATGGCCCGGTTGAGGAGCTTGATGTTCTCGACCGACACCATCGCCGCGTTGGGGTGGACGTTGAAGACCGCGGCGTTTCCCGCGGAGACGATCGAGATCGAGTTGTTGATGATCGTCGAAGTCGGGTTGGTGGTTGGAGTGAGCGACCCGATGACTCCGTAGGGGGCGTACTCGGTGATCATCATGCCGGAGTCGCCGGTGACCACATGGGGCTCGAGGTCCTCGGGCCCGGGTGTCTTGGTGGTGACGAGGCGGTTCTTCACCACCTTGTCCTCGGCGCGACCGATCCCGGTCTCCTCGGCGGCCATGTATGCCAGCCGCTCTCCTTCCCGCAGCATCGCTGCCCGCATCGACTCGACGATGGTCTTGCGTCTTTCGAGACCCATCTCCCGGTAATGGGCGAACGCCTGGCGGGCCGCGCTCACCGCTTGGTCGATGGTGGCGTGGATGCCGTCGCCGAGCTCGACCTCGGAGACCGCCAGCTCGGCGCCCGCCTGAAGCGCCGGCCCGGTTCGTTGCGCGAACTCGGCCGCCGCGATGCGCCCCTTCACCCGATCGATGATCGAGCGGATCTCCGACTCGCTCAACTGCGACCTATCCAGAACGCGCCTCCTCTCCCTTGTGATACCTGACCTCGCCGCCGACGTCCCACGAGTCGACGATGGCCATGATCACTGCGTCACAGGGACGATCCCGCGTCACCTCGGTCTGGCGCGCCGAGCTGCCCGAGGCGTATAGGACGACTTCGCCCACCCCCGCGCCGACGGCGTCGACAGCCACCACATAGGAGCCGGTCTCGGAGTTGTCCTCGTCGATCTGCCTCACGACCAGGAACTTCATCCCCGACATCAGAGCTTCCTTGCGACTGGCGACCAGCGTCCCGGTGACCCTGCCTAGCTGCACGGGCGCCTACTCGAGGTCTTCCTGAGCCTGCTCCTGACGGCCGAGTGGCAGGGAGAGATCCACATTGACGTGTGGGCGCGCGATGACGTGTGTCGCCGTGACCTCGCCGACCTTCTCGGCACCACGGACACCGGCGTCGACTGCGGCTTTTACTGCGGCGACGTCGCCGCGGACGATCGCGGTCACGTACCCGCCGCCCGTCTTCTCCATGCTCACGAGCTCCACCTTGGCCGCCTTGACCATGGCATCGGCAGCCTCGACCATCGCCGGGAAGCTGCGGGCTTCGATCATTCCAAGAGCTTCAGCCATGAAGCTCCTCCTTTCTCTCCTTCGGGAGACTCATCACTTGTCGGATTCCCGTCCTGTCAGGCCCTCCAGCGCGGCGACCGCCGCCTGCCAGCCCACATCTATGTCCCGCTCCTCACCGCCCAGGTAGACCCGGCCCATGGACCCGAAGCTCCGCACCTCGAGGACGTTGATCTCGGCCGCCTTCTCCGCCTCGTTGGCGGCGAGGGATGCGTAAGCGGCCGGCTCGCACTCCAGGACATAGAGCGTCTGGCCCGGGATGATCATCTGGCCGTGCCGTGTGCGGTTGATCAATTGGGCGTGGTGGTCGTCGAGACGCCTGATTATCTGAGAGCTGAGGATGCGGGGCTTGATGCGATCGTCTTCGCCGTGCTCGATCGATTCGAGAATGGCGGCCCCGGCGGCCCTGGTCTCGGCTTGGTCCGGCGAGTGGATCTCGAGGACGCCGTAGTACCTCTCGATGATCTGCAGTCCCGGTTTCACCGCGGTGGCCTTCAGGGCCACGTCGCTGAGCCGGTTGATCTCGATCCCGGGAGCGACCTCGACCCAAAGCGAGGCATCGCCGGCCAGCGGGAGGAATCCCTGTGCCACCGTTCCCAGGAATGCGGCGTACTGGGGTTGCAGGCTGTCCAGGAACGCGTAGGACCTGAGCTCAATACCTCTCGTCGTCACTCTCTCCTCCATCCGATCGGCTGACGATCTGCACTCCGGCCGAGGCGCCGATCCTGGTGGCGCCGGCCGCGATCATGTCCTCGGCGTCGTGAGCCGTGCGCACACCGCCCGACGCCTTGACTCCCATCTCGGGGCCCACTGTCTCACGCATCAGGGCCACGTCATAAACGGTGGCACCTCCGGGACCGAAACCGGTGGAGGTCTTCACGAAGTCAGCTTTGGCCCGCTTGGCCAACGCCGACGCCACCACCTTCTCCTCGTCGGTGAGCAAGGCAGTCTCCAGGATGACCTTGCACACCGCTCCCACCTCGTGGGCCGCGTCGACCACCTTGGCGATGTCGAGGTGGACGAGGTCGTTCTGCCCCGATTTGAGGGCCCCGATGTTGATCACCATGTCGATCTCCCTCGCCCCGTCGCGTAGGGCCTTGCGAGCCTCGGTCATCTTGACCTCGGTGGTGGTGGCGCCGAGCGGGAAACCGATCACGGTGCACACAGGGACACCGGTGCCCCTCAGGTTGTTGGCGGCGCGTTTGACCCAGGTGGGGTTGATGCACACCGAGGCGAAGTGATGTTGCTCCGCTTCCCTGCACAACTGGTCGATGTCCTCCGCGGTGGCATCGGCGTTGAGCATCGTGTGATCGATGAACTGGGCGAGATCGAGGGGAACGTCGGCGGCCTCGCCGTGGAAGGCCACGCGGTCGGCGCCGTTGGCCACCACCTCACGCACCTGTTCCCCGGTCTCGGCCATGTCATAGCGGGAGGAGAGGGCGGTGAGTACCTCTCTGGTTATGGCCTCGACGAGGGCTTCACGATTCATGGTGCCTCAACTCCGCCCCCTGCGTACTTCTTCTCGATCGACTCGATCTTGGCGACGCGTCTGGCATGTCGGTCTCCGCCCCACTCGGTGGACAGCCACTCCTCGACGATCTGCCACGCTAGCCCCTCGCCGATCAGCCCAGCGCCGAGACTCAGGACATTGGCGTGGTTGTGCTCGCGGCTGTTGCGTGCGGAGGAGATGTCATAACAGGTGGCGGCGCGGATCCCGGGCACCTTGTTGGCGGTGATCGCCGAGCCGATACCGGCGCCGTCGATGACGATCCCCCAGCGGCATCCTCCCGACGAGACCTTCTCGGCCACGGCAAGAGCGAAGTCCGGGTAGTCGACCGACTCGTGAGAGTGGGTGCCGCAGTCCGCCACCTCCCAGCCGGCCTCCTTCAACTTGAACGCCAATCGCTCTTTCAACGGGAAGCCGCCGTGGTCTGACCCGATGGCGATACCCGAGCCCTGGGGTGTCGCCGCGGTTGCGCGCCGTGGTGGATCCTCGGGTGGAGCTGCGGTGTGATCGACGGCTCCGGAATCGATGACGCCGGCGAGGATGCGAGCGACGAGAGAGCGGATTTCTTCCTCTGAGGGGAGACCGTTTCTTTGCGGTGTCATCGAGGACGCCATCCTAGGAGTGGGCCCGACGCACCCGGGAGCAACGCTCTTATGATGCGACCATGTCGAGCCGCGACCCTGCATTCCAGTGGGAGACCGAAATGCTTCGCTCGACGCGCCCCCAGCCCGCAACTCCATCCAGGATCGCCATCGACGACGCCAGTGACTGGCTGACTCTGCGTGAGGCGAGCGAGGCTACCGGGGTGCCCACGTCCACGATTCGCAAGTGGGTGAGACACGACAAGATCCCCAGCTTCCTCGAGAACACCTCCGAGGGCTTACTGAGGGTGGTCTCGATGAGCGGGATCAGGAGATGGACCGAAGAGATCGGCCGGGAAATCGAGGCGTCGGATCACGATGACACCGACCCGGCGGGCGAGACCGAGGTCGACCTCACCGCGGAGGCCACCGAGGGGCGAGGCGAGACACCGTCGGCGGCGGAGGGATCGATGATGGTCCCCCTCGATGCCTGGAACCGCATGCTCAACCAGCTGGGCAATCTCCATGAGGCCGGCCAGCAGTTGGCCGAAGCCCGCGAGCGTGCCGCCAAGGCAGAGACGGAGGCGCGCTTCCTCAAGGAGCGATTGGCTGACCTGCGCGAGCAGCTGGAGACCTCGAGAGAGTCTCCGCCGCACCGCGAAGAAGCGGCGCCGGCCCAATCGCTGGTGCGAAAGGTCTATGTCGGCTGGCGGGCAAAGCGGCAGAATCGCCGCTGAACTCAGCTACCCGATCCGTCGATGAGCCGGTAGGTCAGGTCCTGGCCGATGGTCATGTCCATCTCGAACTCGACCAAGTCCCCCGTTGTCTCGTCCGGGATGTTGACATCCATGATCATGTGGGTGTCACCGGTCATCTCGGCCTGTCGTGAAACACCTGCGACGTAGTCGAACCAGGTCGTCATGTTCGATGCGGACTCGTCGACGGAGAAGGCGAACCGCAGTTGCTCGACGATGGCATCGAGCTCGGCAAGCTCCTCCTCGGTGGCGTCCTCGGGGACGAACGCCGTCATGAAGCCGATCAGCAACTCGCCGAGATCGAACTCGAATGCCGACGTGGTGCTGGTGGTCTCGATGACGAACACTTCGTTGCCGTCGACCTCATCCGAGCTGACGACCTCGCTCTCCACCGTCGTGACGATCGGATCGGCATCCGGCATCATGGGAGTCTCCACAGTCTCCGACCAAGTGTCCCCGACGGTGAACTCGCCCTCGGAAAAAGGTGGGCCGATGAATTGGCCCGGTGTCGTCGCCCCGAACTGGTCGAGCATGCTCATGCCGCCGAGTCCACCCAGGAAGTCCTCACCGGGGCCGGCGCTGTCGTCGGGGATCACGTTCCCCTGCTCGTCGACCACGATCGTGACGTCGACGGGCTCCATCTCGGCCATCTCGGGTATCTCCGACGGGTCGACCGGCTCACCGTCGATGGTGCCGCCGAACTCGAGGTCAGAGAAGTCGCCGGAGATGGTGACCTCGTAGGTACCGGACTCTGGCCCCGCGGCCACGCTGTAGGTCAGTGTGGTGGTGCCGGCGATGACCAGGGACATGTCCCCGGGAAGGTCCTCCCCTTCTCCGAGGGCGCTGGTGTCACCGCTCGTGGAGAGGTCGATGGTCTGGTTCATGTCGACCTCGTACTGATACGACGCTCCCGGCTCGAGGGCGTAGGAGAGCTCTACGGCCTCGACGGACGCGATGGTGGTCGTGCTCTCCGCGGCGGATGACGTCGTGGATCCCTCGGTCCCCTCACCGCCACAAGCGGCGACGACGAGGGCGAGGATTGTCAGAAGAGTGAAACGGCGATGGCGCATGGCCCCATTATCGGTGGATGCGTCCCCTTAGTTGAACGTGGCTACCGTGCCCGGGTGAATCCGTGGACCCCGCTGGTAGGTGCGACCCTCGGGTGGGCCACTGGATCGGTACTGACCCGGGCAGTTCTGGTGCGAGGGGTGAGCACCTGGACGATGATCCCGGTACGAATGGCGTTCGCCCTGGTCAGCCTGGTGGTGGTCATCGTGGCGTCGAGGCGCTTCTGGACACTCGACCCAACGGCATGGAAACGGGGCGTCGTCCTGGGCGTGATCGCCATGGCCCTGCCCATGGTTCTGATGACCCTGGCCTTCGAGGACCTACCGGTGAGCCTGGGTGGCCTGCTGATCGCCCTCGTGCCGTTGGCCACCATCGGGGCCGCTCACTTCCTCGTCGACGGAGAGCGCTTCCCCGTCAAGTCACTACCCGGGCTGCTTCTGGCCCTCGGCGGCTCGGCACTTCTCGTCGGGCTGGGCGGCGGGGTGGAGGGAGTGGGGAATCTCTGGCGGGGCGTCGGCCTGATGGTGGGCGGTGTTGCCATGGCCGGGATCGGCGGTGCCC
>Ga0299913_10001142_pt1 | contig 18985 bp, 16 predicted proteins | sample RVTome_9_FD_201360 | JGI IMG/M metagenome (GOLD analysis project Ga0299913, IMG submission 201360) | Soil microbial communities from uranium-contaminated site in the Upper Colorado River Basin, Wyoming, United States - RVT155D38 (version 2) ... | reverse complement strand
CGTGATGTCGACACTGGCGCCGTCGGCTATCACCGATGCGTCGGTCATGAACCCGACCAGCGGGCCGTCGAGCTCGAAACGCTCCAGGGAGGCCGGGGCGCCGAAGCCCGCCTTCCAGCCCAGGTGACTCCGCCCCGCAGAGATCAGCTCACCGCGCCGTGCCAGTTGCCGCTCCAGCCCGCGGCTCACCCTGGAGTCGCTCATTCGGGCAGCTCATAGCCGGCCGCTTCCAACGAGCCTGCGCCGCTCCAACCCCAGACCAGGGTCACGTCCTCGTCCCCGGTGTTGTTGAAGCCATGCCAGTGACCACGCCGGGTCAACAAGACGTCGCCCTCTCCGGCCGGCTGGTCTTCCCCATCGGTGTAGATGAGACCGTGCCCGCTGAGGACGATGAAGAACTCGTCGGCGTTGGGATGGCGATGCCGATCGTGTCGTGCCCCGGGTGGGAGCACGGTCCAGCCGAGCAGCAGGTCCTCGGAGCCGGCCTGCACGGCATCGACCAGGAACTGGACCTTCATGTCCACCCAGCCCTCATCCGAGCGCAGCCCGGCCTCCAGCGGCACGTCGTGGCGGTTGACCCGGAACTGGCCGCTCACCCGGCGCCACCCAGGAGGCGATATGCATCGAACACTGTCACGAAGTCACGATGACTGAGGCCGAGACCGTGACAGGCGTTGAGCATCTCGTTGGCCGCGGCGGCGAGTGGGACCGGGCTTCCCTGACGCCTTCCCAGGTCGAGAGCGAGCAGCATGTCCTTCTGCTGGAGGGTGACGTCGGCCAATGGCTTGTCGGGCATCCCGCCCTCCAGGATGAACGGTCCCCGGTAGCCCATGACCGGTGAGGCGACAACACTCTTCAGCATCGCATCCACCGCCACCCCCCGGTCGACTCCGCCCTTCTCGGCCAAAGCCACCGCTTCGCTGAACGCCACCATCTCGACGATCAGGCAGAGGTTGATCGCCACCTTCATCTGCACCGCCAGCCCACTGGCTCCTATGTAGCTGACGCTGGGACCGATCGCCTCCAGGACCCGCTTCGCCCTTTCGAAGGCATCCCGATCACCACCCACCATCACCGACGCCTTGCCCTGCTCCAACGAGATCGGGCTGCCGGAGAGGGGGGCATCGAGCATGATCCGGCCGGCGTCGGCGAAGGCGGTGGCGATCCGGCGTGACACAGCGGGGTCGATGGTGCTCATGTCGGCGTAGATGGCGTCCTCGCCCAATCCTTCGAGGACGCTGCTCGGGCCGAGGGCGACGGCTTCCACCGCGGCCGAGTCGGTCACGATGGAGAGGACGAGCTCGGACCGGGCCGCCACACTGCTGGGGGTCTCACCCCACTCCATGCCCAGGGCCAGCAGCGGCTTCGCCTTCTCCGCGGTCCGGTTCCAACCCGTCACCTCGTGCCCGGCAGCGAGAAGCCGGGGCACAATGCCCTGGCCCATGTCACCGAGACCGATGAAACCAACCTTCAACAAAACCTCCAGCTACGAGTCGGGGAGTGTAAGCAGCGGCTCCCCGGGCCGGGTCAGGCCTGCTCGAACCGCACCGACCGGGTGGAGATCGAGGCTTCCACCAACCGGACCAGCAACTCTTCACCGAGGTCGATGTCCTCGCCATCGATCCGGGCGTGGACCGCGGGCCTGCGCAACTGGACCTCACCGTGCGGCCGCTCCCGATGAAGATCGACTACCACCCCGGCGAACACCTCTCCCTCACGGCCGCTCATGACCGCCGCTTCGACCAGGTCGACGCAGGCGGCCTCGTAGCGCCCGGCGCGCGACGCGGCTTGCGCCATGATCAGAGGGAGCGGGCCCATGGCCTCGGCGAGCGCATCCGGGACCTCTGAGCCCGCGGAGAGAGCCAGACAGGTCTCACCCACATAGCGGTCGACCAAACGTCGCAGCGGGGCGGTGACGTGGGCATAGATGGCGGCGATGGCGGCATGGATCCCCGCCGCCGCTCCCTCCCCCAACACCTGGTAGCCCGCTCCCGAGAAGAGAGTCGTCGCCTCGGAGAGAAATGCGGCGTGGGCGGGAAGCCTGGGATCGAGGCTGCGGATCAGGTCGGGGTACTCGACATCGGCGGGCCACACGATCTCCAGGGCCTTGGCGACCCGGCGCAGCCGCTGCACCTCGTTCGGGTGGGCCGGGGGGAGGGTTCGCAGCACCCCGATCCCTGCCTCCACCATGATCCGAGCCGCGAAGATCCCGGTGAGCAGTGAGATCTGGGCGTTCCAGTTCTCGACCGGCAGGGGCGCCTCGTACTCCAAGCCCCAGCCTCCGTCTGCTCCCACCACTCGTTGTTCGGGGATGGGCAGCGTCACCGCGCCTCGCTCCTCTTCCAGCAGGCGGCGCAGCCGCCCCACCTCGGCGAGGATCCGGAGCGAGGCGGGACCGGTCGACGAGTCGAGCTGCTCCTGGACCTGGTGATAGGTCAGCTGTTGCCGGCTGCGCACCAATGCCCGCCTCACATTTCCTCCGGCGATCTCCCCGCCCTCGTCGAGGTCGATCTCCCACACCAACGCCGGCCGGTTCCGATCGGGGAGAAGACTGGCCATGCCTTCGGACAGTGCCGTGGGGTAGAGCGGGGTGCGCAGGTCCGGGGCATAGAGGGTGGTACCCCGGTTTCGAGCCTCCTGATCGATCACGTCACCTATTTCCACGAAGGCGCCGACGTCGGCGATGGCGTAGTGCACCCGGAACCCGCCTCTTCTCCGCTCCAGATGCAGCGCCTGATCGAGGTCGAGCGACCCGGGCGGATCGATGGTGACGAACGGGATCGCGGTCAGGTCCAGTTCGGCCTCCCGCGGTCGGGCGGAGGAGACCTGGGCCATGACCTCGTCGGGGAACGCGGGCGGGATCTCCATCTCCGCTCGGATCTGGTCGAATCCGGTCTCGACCAGCCGGTCGGTGGCGGCGAGACGCAGATTGCGTCGGGGCATCGCACCGATCCTAGGTCCGGTGTCCCCGCCTCTCTCCCCGAGGAATAGCGGTCGGCCACAATGGGTTGCAGAGGGCAGGGATAGTTGAGCAGTCAAATAAATCGGAGAAGTGAGATGCAGTTCGGAGTATTCAGCGTCGGAGACGTGACCACCGACCCGACCAACGGCCGCACCCCGACCGAGGCGGAGCGGATCGAGGCGATGGTGACGATCGCCTTGAAGACCGAAGAGGTTGGTCTCGACGTCTTCGCCACCGGTGAGCATCACAACCCACCGTTCGTCCCCTCGTCTCCGACGACGATGCTCGGCTTCATCGCCGCCCGCACCGAGCGGATCATCCTCTCCACCGCCACCACGCTGATCACGACCAACGACCCGGTCAAGATCGCCGAGGACTACGCCATGCTCCAGCATCTCGCCGACGGGAGGGTCGACCTGATGATGGGCCGGGGCAACACCGAGCCGGTCTACCCATGGTTCGGCAGGGACATTCGCGACGGGATCCCGCTCGCCATCGAGAACTACCACCTCCTCCACCGTCTGTGGCGGGAGGACGTGGTCGACTGGGAGGGCGAGTTCCGCACCCCCCTGCGGTCTTTCACCTCGACCCCCCGGCCCCTCGACGGAGTTCCACCGTTCGTGTGGCACGGCTCGATCCGAAGCCCGGAGTTCGCCGAGCAGGCCGCCTATTACGGAGACGGGTTCTTCGCCAACAACATCTTCTGGCCAAAGGAGCACTTCATCCGGCTGATCAACCTCTACCGGCAGCGCTTCGAGCACTACGGGCATGGCCAGGCCGACCAGGCGATCGTCGGTCTCGGCGGCCAGGTGTTCATGCGCAAGAACTCCCAGGATGCGATCAACGAGTTCCGCCCTTACTTCGACCACGCACCGGTCTACGGGTATGGCCCCTCATTGGAGGAGTTCACCGAGCAGACCCCGTTGACGGTGGGCAGCCCCGAGCAGGTGATCGAGAAGACCCTGGAGTTCCGCGAGTATTTCGGCGACTACCAGCGTCAGCTCTTCCTGATGGACCACGCCGGTCTGCCCCTCCGCACCGTCCTCGAGCAGCTGGAGATCCTGGGCGGCGAGGTGGTCCCGGTCCTGCGCAAGGAGTTCCAATCGAAGCGCCCGGGACATGTTCCCGCCGGCCCCACCCACGCCTCGCTGAAAGCGGCGGCAGAGACCGGGAGGATCGAGGTCTCGGTCAGCTCTGGGCAGCCAGCCCCCTCTGTCTGAGCAACCGCCAGGCGAAGTCGGCCAACCACACGGCGAAGCCGATCAGGGCCGGCACCGGCCATCCGGAGACCAGGGCCAGCCCGCCTGCATTGGCTGCGATCAGGGGCAGTGACCATCTCTCCTCGAATAACTCGAGACGTTTGCCCAGTGGCGGGCCGAGCAGGACCGCGGCGAGATAGGCGACCGACCCGAGTAGGACCTGACCCACTCCCACGACGACTGCTGCCGTGGTCCACCGGTTGAAGGGGCCGAATCCGCCTCCGCCGATCAGGCCGTAGGCGTCGATCACGGCCCAGGCGACGAGCCAGACCACGCCGGCCGTGATCTGAAGGAACGCCAACTTGTCTTGACCCTTCTGCGATAGCCTTCCCACGATTCCCGCCAGGATCATGGATGCGGCCAGAGCCACCAGGGCCGATCCCACCCCGATCACCTCCCGTGGGGCAAAGAGCCCGGAGACGAAGGCGATCCCGGCGGCGACGCAGAGCCACCAGGCCACCGTCGCCTCCTTCCCGCTCACCGCGCGGTGGTGGGCCACCGTGGGGAGGAAAGTGGGGATGGTGCCGATGATGGTGAAACCGACCAGCCCGACCAGATTCAGGTGGTAGTGGACCAGCCGAATCCTGTCGTACGATTCGGCGACCCAGCCCGATCCGAGGATGGCGCCGAGCACCACCCCGACCATGCCCGCGGCGAAGGCAGTCAGGTAGAAGCGGGCCGACAGATCGAAGCGTCGGAGCAGACTGTGCCGGACCGCCCTGATGATGGACGCGCTCAGGGCGCCCAGCCCCCCGATCACGGCGAGCGCGCCGAGCCACACCAGCCATTCCAGGTCGGCGCTGACGCCGATCAGCACTGCGCCCGCGCCTGCCCCGACCAGCCAGCGCTGCACGGCCGACAGCCAGCCAGGTGGCGCCGGGGAGGCAGACCAGGTGATGGTGAACATCTGACTGGCCCCGGATATGGCGAGAAGGACGGTGCCGACCATGAAGGCGTGGAGCGGTCCCCACCAAGACCCGCCCCCGGTCAGGACGACGATCGCCCAGACCACGGCGACCACGGCGAAGAACGCGGCTCCGACCAGGGCGCGCCGGGCGATGGTGTGAGAGTGCACCACGCGACCGGCCCGGTCGGGCAGCTGGCGCGGGCTCTGCTCCATCGGCGCCGACCCTAGTTGCGACCTTGGATCGTCCATGTCGGGTGGTCGCGGTACCGTCGGGCGGATGCAGATCAAGCTGACCAGCACCGGGCGCAGAAGCGGCCGGCTCCACGAGGTGGTCCTCTATGCCTGGCCCGATGGGGACCGTCTCGTCGTTGTCGGCTCGTACGGGGGGAGTCCCTCCGACCCGGATTGGGCCTCCAACCTCCGCGCCCACCCGAGAGCAACGGTGAGGAGGGGGCGAGAGACCGCCGAGCACGTGGCCCGTGAGGTGGAAGGTGCCGAACGGGAACGTCTCTGGGCGCTGGTCACCGCCAAATTCCCCCTCTACCAGTCCTATCAGAGCAGCACCGACCGGCTCATCCCTCTCTTCGTCCTGGAGCCAGCAGGCTGATCAGTTCCACCGCGTCCCGGGGAGCATGACCCCCGGAGTCGTTGTCGAAGTACACGTAGACGTCACGGTGTTTTCGGGGTGGTGGGTCCCGTTCGGTGAGCCGCCGGGCGTCGTCGGGTTCCGATCCAGAGGACCAGGCCCGGATCCTCTCGGCCCACTCTTCGAGCTCAGACCTGGTGTAGCCGCTGGAATAGAGCGCCCTCGGGCCGTGGAGGCGTAGGTAGACGAAACCGGCGGTCAACTCCTCGGTGTAGGGCCAGGCCGAAGAGTGGGAGAAAGCAATGGCCACGCCATGTCTCCGGGCGATGCTCGCCATCTCCTCGACGAAGAAGCTCTCGTGCCGGGGCTCGATGACGTGACGGACCCGATGGTTGGCGCCCAGCCGATCCCTGGCCGACGCTCGCTCCAAGGTGGCCTCTCCGGCCAGGTCGGCCACAGCATCCAGGTCACGGGGGAGGAGGGCGAGAAACCGGTCGATGCGCTCCGCGTCGAAACGCAGACTCGGCCCCAGCTGCCACAGGATCGGTCCCAGCTTGTCTCGAAGCTCGAGGATTCCCGAGGCCATGAAGTTGGCCAGCGGCTCGCCGACGTCGTTCAGCTTCTTGTTGTGGGTGATGAACCGGCTCCCCTTGACCGCAAACACGAAGTCATCTGGCACGGTCTGGTACCAGGCTCGCATCGTCTTCGGGGTGCTCAGACCGTAGAAGGTGCCGTTGATCTCGAGACTGGGAAAGTGCGAGGAGGCATAGGCCAGCTCTTGTTTCTGGGGGAGCCCCTCGGGATAGAAGTCGCCGCGCCATCCCCGGTAGGACCAACCGGAGAGTCCGATTCGCATCTTTCCCGAGCCCATGTCGGGGATTGATTACCACTGTGCGCGATAGGTGACACGAGCGTGTGGCTACGGGCCGCGAGGAACGTTGACTCCCCCGACCCGCCCCAGGGCTTCCCTGATCTCGAATCCGCTCGGTCGGGATGGTCGTACATGGAAGATCCTGGGACCCGGCCATGGCCGGGGCGGGGGCTCTTCACCCAGCCTGGTCCCGTCGGGTCGGAAGAAGCGGAGGTCGCCCGGGGTGCCCGTGATCGCCCATCCGGCCTCGTGGACCAGGGTGTGATGGTGACGGCAGAGGAGGACCAGGTTTTCGATGCAAGTAGCCCCGTCGTCTGCCCAGTGAATCAGATGATGGATGTCGCACCACCTCGCCGGGCGGTCGCAACCGGGGAAGACGCAGTGCAAGTCGCGAGCGATGACCGCGATCCTCATCGCCGGAGTGACCAGTCGTTTGGTGCGGCCCACGTCGAGCGGCTGGCTCTCCGGCCCGAACACCACCCGGGTCAGATCGGCGTCGCATGCGATCCTCTTGATCTCGTCTGCGGTGAGAAAGGTCCCGTTTCCGGTCTCGGAGAGGCCGGGCGCACCCTCGAGCAGGGTGTCGGCGGAGACGATGATGCTGATACCGGGGCGAGTGGAGGAGCCGTTCAGCAAATCCAGGAGCAGGTCAGCCCGCCGCGCCGGAGCCGATCTGGCGTCCCCGTCGGCAGGTGGTCCGGGATCGAGCCCGACGGCGAGTCGCTCACCTGACTCGATGTCGAGCCAGCCGTTGATCCGCATCATCTCCCCGTCCCGACGAAGGGTCAGGGAGCGCACCTCGCGGATGTGGTTTCGGTCGGAGGCCAGATCCTCACCGGCGACTCGCGCGACCCAGTAGTCGAGCCGCTTTCTCAGTTCCCGGACCATGGGAGTTTCCATGGCCATCGCCACCAGCTGGGCCTCAGCATCGCTAAAGGGCTCTCCGGCAATTGCCCTGATCTCGATGAGCACGTCGACCTGGGCGCCGCTGATCGAGCCCGACCGGTAGGCGAGCGATGTAAGCGGCATGGCAGGCAGGGCGTTCGACCGACGGACCAGACGTTGCGCCTCACCGGGGTGGAGCGACATCCGATGCTTGAGCAGTGCGGTCGGGGAGGAGTACCCGTCCCGTTCGAAGGCTCGGGTCTCGTGGACCTGGGTCAGGAGCTGGGTGGCCCGTGCCTCGTCCCGGTCGCGTTGCACCAGGATGGCGGCCAATTCGTCGACCAGGTCCTCGGGCGCAACCAGGTCCGCAGATTCGGTGGGGAAGTTCGCGGTGTGGGTACTCTCGAACATATGTTCGAGATTACCGTTGGACACAGAGAGATGCAAGGGTTTTAGACGATCCTATGATCTATAATGTTCAGGGCCGGTGGGGACTCGTTGTGCGACTAGCTTGCCCCTCATGGAGCACAAACCGAGCCAATCCGCCATCTGGAACCCGTCGTCGCCAGAGCATTTCACCGGCAGCGTGTGGAACTCGAGGATCAGCGATCCTGAGGACGAGGTCAAATTGCTCGCCGTGCAGTTCGCCCCTGGCTCCCGAACCGATTGGCACACCCACCCCGGCGGCCAGCTGCTCTATGTCGTCTCCGGATCGGGGCTGGTTCAGACCGGCGATGGCGTCACCATCGCCATCTCCGCCGGCGACGTGGTCGAGGCACCCCCAGGTGAAAGGCACTGGCACGGCGCCGGGCCCGACTCGCCGATGATGCACCTCTCGGTGACCAGCGGCGGAGACACCGAATGGGAGGGGAGCGTGAGCGACGAGGAGTACGACCGTCGCTGAGCCGGCCACTTTGTGGCAGCCTTTCTGAATGACCGCGGCCACAGCCCGAACATTGCGTCTCGGGGCACGGAGCTTTCCGGTGGTCCTGCCCAGTGTGCGCGATCCCCGACTTCATCTGGCCAGTGTCATCATCACCATCCACGTCCTGGGCCAGACCGCCCTCGGCTTCCGGGTCTCGGTGCCCCAGATAGTGATCGCGATCGTCACCTGCGCCTTGATCGAGGTGATCTGGGCTCTGCGCCGAACCGGGCAGATCGTGTGGCCTGCCAGCGCCATGCTCACCGGGAGCGGAGTGGCCCTGATCCTTCGTCTGGTCGGCATGGAACGTGGCGACCATTGGAGTTGGGAGGGGTGGCACATCTTTGCCGCGGTGGCCGGGATCTCCCTGCTCACCAAGTACCTGATCCGGTATCGAGGCAGCCACGTGTTCAATCCCTCGAACGTGGGTCTGGTGGCGGCGTTCCTCGTCCTCGGTGAGGAGGTGATCGAGCCGCTCGACTTCTGGTGGGCACCGCTCGGGCTGGGGATGGGGCTGGCCTACCTGGTCATCCTCGTCGGCGGCCTCCTCATCACGCGACGTCTCCGTCTTCTCACCATGGCGGCAGCTTTCTGGCTCACCTTGGTCGTCGGGATCGGTGTCCTCACCGTCTCCGGCCACTGCATGACCGCGGCGTGGGCGCTGCAGCCGGTTTGCGGGACCTCGTTCTGGTGGGTGATCGCCAGCTCGCCGGAGGTGCTCATCTTCCTCTTCTTCATGATCACCGACCCCAAGACGATTCCTGAGGGCGGAGCGGCCCGGGTTGCGTTCGCGGTCAGCCTCGCCCTGGTCTGCACCCTGCTCATCGCCCCGCAGACAACCGAGTTCGGGGCAAAGGTCGGGCTGCTCGGCGGGTTGGTCCTGATGACCCCGCTTCGCCTTCTCTTCGACCGGTTGATGGAGAGGGTGGATCTGCTCGGGCTGCGGCCGGGAATCGCCCCGGTTCGCACCTTTGCCCGCGGCGCCGCGATCGGTGCCCTGGTCGTCGTCATCGCCGTCGGGATCGTCGCCGCCGGCGCCCCGGCACGGGACACGGCCGAAGCGGCGACCCCAGCCGCGATCGAACCCGAAGTCGACATCGACCCGACCCTGCTGCCCCCAGTCACGGTGAGTGCCGAGGCCCAGGCCCTGAACGAGGATTTCGACCCCGATGCCCTGGCAGTGTTTCTCGCCGAGGCCCTTGCCATCGAAGCCGATGCCCTGCGCACCGGCGACACCTCCCTTCTCCGCGCAGCCGATGACGGGAAGCGTCTCCTCGCGATGGAGAGAAAAGTCGAGATCGCAGCAACCAGGGGCGAACAGGTGATCCCGGAGCACACCTTCGACAGCCTCCATATCGACGTGATCTTCCCCGACGGGTCTCAGGACGGGGCGAGTCTCGGTTTGGTGGCGACCGGGACCGTCGAAAACGTGACCTACGATGCCGGCGGGGTCGAGCAGGGTCGGGAGGGCGATACCTTCGCCACCACCTTCGTGATGAGTCAGGGAGCGGGGGAGAGGTGGCTGATCGTGGCGGAGGCCGATGAATGAACGGCAACCCGGTGATCGAGGTCTTGGGGCGTCGTCTTCGCCTGGCGGTGATCGGTGGCGGCCCGGGGAGCTTCATCGGCGCCATGCACCGCGCCGCGGCCCGGCTCGACGATCGCTACGAGTTGGTGGCCGGTGCTCTCTCATCCGAGCCCGAGCGCTCCCGATCGGCCGGGGTCGGGATCGGGCTGGAGGCGGAGCGCTCCTACAGCGACGCGCTCGAGCTCCTCGACGCCGAGGCTTCCCGGCCCGACGGGGCCGAGGTGATCTCGATCATGACGCCCAACGACAGTCATCACCTCTATGCAGGGAAGGCGCTGGACCTCGGCTTCGACGTCATCTGCGACAAGCCACTCACCAACACGCTGGAGGAGGCGCTCGACCTGGTGGGCAAGGTAAGGGAGAGCGGTCTCGTCTTCTGTCTCACCCACAACTACACCGGCTATCCCATGGTCCGGCAGGCCAAGGCGATGGTCGAGGATGGCCAGTTGGGCGTGATTCGCCTGGTCCAGGTCGAGTACGTCCAAGGGGGCAAGGCCGACGAGAACGATCCCGACCCCGGGGACGGCCTGCCCTGGCGCTACGACTCGGTGAGGGGAGGGCCGTCGCTGGTGATGGGGGACATCGGGACCCACGCCCACAACCTGGCCCGGTTCATCACCGGGCTCGAGGTGGAGGAGGTCGCCGCCGAAGTGGGCGCCATAGTGCCGGGCCGGGTCGTCGACGACTATGCGGCGGCCATGCTCCGCTTCGACAATGGGGCTCGTGGCACGTTCTGGGTGACCCAGGCGGCGGCCGGGGTGGAGAACTGTCTTCGGATCCGGGTCTCCGGCACCAAGGGGAGCGCGGAGTGGAATCAGGAGAGCCCGACCAGGCTCGTCTTCACCCCTCTCGACGGCCCCGCCGAATCGAGGACCCCAAACGGCCCCGGCACCCTTCCCCTCGCGGCGCGATCGACCCGGATCGTGGCCGGGCATCCCGAGGCGTTCCTCGAGGCGTTCGCCAACATCTACTCCGACGCGGCCGAGGCGATTGCCGCCCGTCGCAGCGGCACCGACCCCGATCCGCTCGCCCTGCATTTCCCCGATGTGGTCGACGGGGCCATTGGTATCGGCTTCGTGCGATCGGTGATTGCGTCGAGCGCGGCGGGTGGAGCCTGGACCGGTGCGGCACTGGAGATCTAGGCCAGGGTGATCACATGGTCCGGCCGGAGCAGGAACGGGGGGAGATAGGCGGGGATGTTGGAGAGAGGGAGCACGTCGGCGTGGAGCTCGATCCCCAGTTCCTCTTTCATGAAGGCGCGACGCGCCTCGATCCGGTTCCAGGCATCGGGATAGCGGGCGGCGAGCTCGGCGCGCAGGTCGTCGTCTGCGAGGGCGATCCCATCCTCGATGTTGGTGGTGAAGTAGTCGGTCCCGGTGGCGGGGATGATGTCGACCTGCAGCGCCATCCCCGAGGCAAGCTCGATGTCCGACCCCGGTCCCACCGGTGAGTTGACCCACTCGTCGAGATGGATCTGATGGCCCGGGTTGAGGAAGATCCCGAAGAAGGGGTCGCCGAGCCGGCGGTCGATGATCTCCTGAAACACCGCGCCGGTCTGCCCGATGTGAACCGCCTCGTACCACTCGGCCACTGCCGCGAAGTAGGGCGCTACCAGACGGTCGACGTAGTCGCCAATCCCGGCGGGCAGGTCGCTCGGCCCTTCGGCCACGAACCCGGCCCGGCAGTTGAGGGCGCCCCAGACCCCAAAAGCAACGGTGAACCGGTCACCCTTCTCGATCGGACGGTCGCCGGGGCTGAGCAACCCGAGAGATGCTCTCGGGCCGGCGGTGAGCATCAGGTGGCACGAGAGTGGCATCCCGTTCCATTCGAGCAGTCGGACCGCTTCCTGCTCGGTGATCCCGGGACGGAGGCCGAAGAGGAGACGACGCACTCCGCTGGAGGTGTGGCAGGCGGCGTATTCGAAGGCGGCGAGCTGCTCCACCTCATTGATCACCCTGAGCCCGTCGCCGGCTCCGATCAGGATGTCGGTGGCGTTCTCCACCTGCCCGCCCGTCATCTCGCGCAACTCGTCGACGACGAAGGCCGGGACGTCGATCGGCCCTTGGCTGGCGAAGGCCTTCCATCCGACCACCCCGACCCGGCTCCCTTTCCCGATTCCCTCGTCCCCGAGGATCTCGCCCAGGGAGCGGGAACGGTCCCGGGGCTGGCTGGGGAGGCTGAGCTCCTGATACAGATGGCGGCGCATTGCGACCGGGGCGGCGGCTGCCATCCCCCAGCACTCGTTGCCGACCAGGATCGCCGGATCGTCATCCTGGCCGATCACGAGGAGTGCCTCCTCGAAGCGGGGGTCGAACCCGGTTAGGTAGGAGAGGTTGGCGCTGTGCTCACGATCGGCGTAGACGACTAGCCGGTGGTAACCCCGCTCGGCCATCCGCCGGCGCAAACGCTGGAGACGGTCCCGGTAGACGGTGGGCGGGATCTCCGGCATCTTCTCGGGCATGCCGAAGTCGGGCAGATCGACGCGCCTGAGACTCGTCTGACCCATCCTCAATCCTCCTCGATCGGTATCACGATTGCACGGTCTGTGCCCCGAGAGACCTCCACGAACGTGTTGGTTCCGGCATTCAGCCACGGTCCGCGGTCCCCGTCGGGCCACATGACCCTGATCTCGACGGTGTCCGCGCCGTCTACCCCGAAGTGGGCCCAGCCCAGCTGCCCTCCCGCGTGGCCCCCACCGATGCTGATCTCCCTCTCAATCACCCGGTTGCCCACCTTGACCTCGACCCAAGAGCCGATTGCGTCGACATTCGGGGCGTCTTGTTTCAAGCGGACCGCGATCCAGTTGCCCATCGCCGCCGGCGCCGAGGCCTCGCCCCACCCCACGTTGCGCCAAAGCTCGACGTTGACCCGGCGATTCACCTCGACCAGGTCGAGCATGCCGTCCATGTTGAGGTCGACGAGGGCGGCGCCCCGGGCCCTGGCGAAATTCACGAGCCCAGCCTCCTCCGCAGCCTCGGTGAAAGTCCCATCGGGGTTGCCCAGAAGGAGATTGCTCGGGTCCTCGGCCGCGAAATCAGGCTGCGCCTCGACATTGCCCTTCGAGATGTAGAGGTCGATCAGGCCGTCGTTGTTCACGTCCCGGAACTCGGGATGCCAGGCCGTCGAGGGGTAAACCGGATCCCCGACGAAGGGACGATGCGCGGTCACGCCGAGCTCGAAGGCGATGTCCTCATACTCGGGCCGGGACGGCCCTTCGGTCAGAGTCTGCAGCTTGTTGTCGGCCTGACTGGTGAGGAAGACCTCGGGGAAGCCGTCTCCTGTCAGGTCCTGGCTGGCAATCCCCATTCCCCAGATCTGCATCGGCTGCCATCCCTCTTCATGGGTGTAGAGCCGCGGCGGCTCGCCCTCTTCCAGTCTCCACAGCTGCTCTTCCCCGGCGCGGTAGTAGTGCCGGTCGTTGGTCGTGCGCAGGTCCCGCCTCCCCGATCGGTCCCAATCGCTGAAGAGGACCGACAGCGTGCACCACCCCGGGCTCAGGGGAAGTGGTGGGTCGTAATGACTCCCATTTGGGCGGAAGAGGGCGTTGTCCGAGCAACTCTGCGTCCGGTCGCCGTTCTCCTCCAACTCGACGTAGTTCCCGAATGCCAGCGTGGGGCGTTCGGCGACGCCCTCCCATGTTGCGCTGAAGGCGGTAGTCCACGAGTCTCCACCGGCTATCGACCATGCCTCGTTGGCCCGCTCGAACCGGCAGTCGCCCAGACCGCGGAGGACGACGTTCTCGCCGAGACGGAGGACCGCCAGATCGATGTTCCCGTCACCGTCGATGTCGATGGGGTAGGCGCCCGTGACGGAGTCGAGGTCGGTCTCCAAACCAGCGACCTGCTCGAAGCTCAGATGGCCGGCCAAGGTGCTGGTGTTTCGGTACATTGCAGCGGGGTTGGCGCCCCCGGCAAAGAAGAGGTCGGGCCGGGTGTCGGAGTCACAGTCGAACACGGCTACCCCACCCCCGACGAAGAAGGTGAACTCACCGTCGTAGATGTGGTTCACACCGGCCACCCCCGACTCCTCGACGAAGCGAGGAGCTTCGCCTGCGCTGTCTGGCAGGTCGGGCAGGAACAGTGCCCGCACTCCGAGTGCGAGGGCACCGAAGGCCAAGGCTCCAGTGACGACTCCGGCCACCAGCCATGCAAGCGCGCGACCGTTCACGGGTCCCCAATTCGAGTAACGAGCGCCGGGTACCGGGTACCTTGCCTTCCCACGTCCCGATTCTGTCGAGCGCCGGAGGGTATGCAGTGACCGAACCAGTGAGATGGGGTGTCCTCGGATGTGCGGACATCGCGGTGAAGAAAGTGATCCCGGCGATGAGGGCCTCGGCTGCGAGCAAGGTCATCGCCATTGCATCCCGTTCGCCGGAGCGGGCTCGGGCCACGGCCGATCAGTTCGGCATCCCCTCGTGTCATGCCGGCTACCAGGATCTGCTTGACGATCGGGAGGTCGAGGCGGTGTACATCCCGCTCCCCAACCACCTCCACGCCGAGTGGGCCATCGCCGCTGCTCGGGCGGGGAAGCACGTCCTCTGCGAGAAGCCGATGGCTATGACCAGTGCAAAGGCACGGGAGATGATCGAGGCAGCCGACCGGGCGGGGGTGAAGCTGATGGAGGCGTTCATGTACCGGCTTCATCCTCTGTGGGTGGAGGTTCGCAGGCTGATCGGCGAGGGGGCGGTGGGAGAGCTGCTCTCCGTCCAGTCCTTCTTCTCCTACTTCAACGACGACCCCAATGACATCCGGAACCAGGTCGAGGCCGGGGGCGGTGCCTTGTACGACATCGGGTGCTATCCGGTGAACGTGTCCCGGATGCTGTTCGACGCCGAGCCCATCGATGTAGACGCTGTCATCCGACGTGACCCGCGGTTCGGCACCGATGTGCTGACCTCTGCGATGCTCGATTTCGGCGGCCGTCATGCCACATTCACCTGCTCAACCCAACTCGAGGACGACCAACGAGTGCACATCCAAGGGACCCGGGGCCGACTCGTGGTCGAGATCCCCTTCAACATTCCCAACGACCGCCCGACCCGGATCACGGCCATCGCTGGGGGCGATCCACCGGTCGATCCAGGCATCGTGGTCCACCAAGTGCCTGCCGCCGACCAATACGGGGTGCAGGCCGATGCCTTCTCGCTGGCGGTCAGAGAGGGAACGCCGGTGCCGACGCCTCCCCACGACGCAGTGGCCAACCTCGAGGTCATAGAGCGAATCTTCGCTGTTGCCGCCCGGCCCTGACCGAGGTCGCCGGCTTTCAGGATCAGCCGCCACGTTTCCCTTGGACCGGGAGTCGTCTGCCACTGCGCCTGGCTCTCGCCGCCGGGTCGGCTATCAGCTCGGAGAAGACGAGCTCGGCCGCACCGATCAGTGGCGCGTTCGCTCCCAGCCCGCTATTCGTGATGGTCACTGCCGATGCCGGCGCGGCCAGGGCCCGCTGGCTCGCTCCGGCGCTGACCGCAGAGTCGAGGTAAGAAAAGAGCGACTGGTAGGTCCCACCCAGGACCACGAGCTCCGGGTTGAAGATGTTCACCAGATTGGCGATGCCGAGGCCGAGCCAATGCCCGATTTCGGTCAGGGCGTCCAGGGTTCTCTGGTCGCCCGCTGCCGCCAGCGTCTTCACGGTCTCGAGGATGCCCAGCCCGACCACGGTCATCGGGATACCTGCAAGACGCGCCAATGCCGCCTCTCCCGCCTCGGTCTCCCAGCACCCGATGGCCCCACATCGGCACTTGTGGCCCTTTGGATTGATCAGTGTGTGACCGACCTCGCCGGCAAATCCCGCCGAGCCGAGCATTGGCTTCCCATCCTGGATGATGCCGGCTCCGATCCCTGCCTCACCCGACAGGTATATGAGGTGGCCAATGCCGACGCCCTTCCCTCGGCGATGTTCGGCGAGGGCGCCCAGGTCGGCTTCGTTCGCGACCATCACATGGACATCGCTCCCGAGCTCGGTGGCGAGAATCGCTCCAAGGGGAACATTGCGCCAGCCGAGGTTGGGGGCGAGATGGACGAACCCGTCGCTGCGTCGGGCGACACCCACCACCCCGGCCCCGATGCCGGCCATGACGTGATCGTCCGGGAGTTCATCGAGCAACCGCCCGGCCAGTCGAGCGACATCTTGGACCGTCTCCTGAGGAGAGGATCTCCCACGGGGTCGGGCGACCCGAACCTGATCGTATATCCGGCCGCCGAGACCGACCGTGGCGACTGCGATCGAATCCACCGAGAGCTCGACGGCCAGAGCAACCGATCCCTCGGGTCGGGGGCGGACCACCGGTGAGGGACGGCCGGGCCCTGAGGCAGAGACGCCTGGGCCTTCCTCGACGAGACCGAGAGCGATGAGCTCGCCAATGAGGTCGGCGATGGTGGAACGGTTTAGCCCGGTGGTCGAGACCAGGTCGGAGCGGGAAACAGGGCCGGAGAGATGGAGTCGCTCCAGCACCGTGGCCAGATTGTGTCTTCTCAGCTCCTCGGCGGCTATGCCCCGGTTACGGTTGCGGGGTTCGAGATGGGGGGTGTGGGCACGGCTCAACTCGTCCGGGGCCTCGTGTAGGGGAAGCCACTATATACGAAATCACCAATCCCCCATTGGCTGATCAGGCCGATTCGGTTTCCCTGCGAACACAGGGGGCGCATTTGTTGCGGGGCCAAACATATGGGTTGTATCCTCGACTGCGGGCCGCTGGTCTAGCGACGGCGGCCCCGCAACAGATCGAGAAGAAGCTGCAGTCCTACGGACTGAAACTCAGGAGGAAGGAACAGAGATGAAGAAACGCCTATGGGCGTTCGTTGCTTTGATTGCCCTTGTCGTCGCCGCATGCGGTGGCGACGGTGGCGAGAGCACGACGACGGCCGCCGGCGGTGCCACTACCACTGAAGGTGGGGGCGCAACCACGACAGAGGGTGACGGGGCTACGACCACGGTTGCCGGCGGCGACGGTGATTGCGTTGTCGGCATGTCATGGAACAACTACAACGAGGAACGATGGGCCAAGCACGATGAGCCGGCGATGAAGGCGGCCATCGAGGCGGGTGGCTGCACCTACATCCCCGCGGACGCGGGGTCGTCCGAGGAGCAGCAGATCACCGACGTGGAGAACCTGATTTCTCAGGGAGCGAACGTCGTCATCATCCTGGCCCAGAACACGCAGGCGATCCTGCCGGCGGTTCAGAGTGCGACTGACCAGGGAATCCCTGTGATCGCCTATGACCGTCTCATAGAGGACGCGAACACCTTCTACGTCAGCTTCGACAACGTCCTGGTGGGTCAGTTGATGGCCGAGGTCGTCTTCGATCTGGTGCCGACGGGGAACTACTTCATCGTCAAGGGCAATGGTGCAGACGCCAACTCAGACTTCCTTCGTGAGGGGATCGGGTCTGTCATCGATGCCGCGGCCGAAGCCGGCGACATCAACATCCTGGAGGAGGACTACACCGACAACTGGGATCCCGGGCTCGCTCAGACCACGGTGGAGCAGTGGCTGAGCGCGCACGACAATGACGTGCAGGCCATCGTTTCCGAGAACGACGGAATGGCCACCGGCGCCGCCGCCGCACTCGACGCCCAGGGTCTCCTCGGCACGGTGGTGTTGTCGGGTCAGGACGCCGACGTCGCCGCCCTCCAGCGGGTGGCAGCGGGGGATCAGGCGGTGTCGGTGTGGAAGGACGCCCGTGCGCTGGGCACGGCTGCCGGTGAGGCTGCGGTGCAGTTGGCCGGTGGCGCAACCCTCGCCGATGTGGAGGGAACCGTTGAGTTCGTCTACACCAATAAGGAATCGGGCGCTGAGACGGTATTGATCAGCATCCTCCTGACTCCGATCCCGATCACCCAGGAAAACGTCCAGGAAGTGGTCGACGCGGAGTGGATCTCGGCCGAGGAACTCTGCTCGACCGGGGGGACTGTCGGCCCCTGCGCCTAGTGACCAAGCACTGAAGCGAAACCGATGAAGGCACTTGCGCCCTTGGAATGTTGGGGGCGCAAGTGCCTTCCTTTTCCCTAATCTGGTGAACCGATGAGCGTGGTAGAGGCTTCGCCGACCCAGCCGGATGTTATAGAACCGGGATCGCGCCGGTCGCTGGGATCGTATCTGCGGGACAACGAGATCGATACCCGAATGGTGGGGATGATCGGTGTCCTCCTCGCGATCTGGGTTGTCTTCCATTTCCTGTCCGGGGGAACGTTCATCACGCCCCGCAATCTGTGGAACCTCTCGGTGCAGACCTCGGCGATCGCGATCATGGCCACCGGGATGGTGCTGGTCATCGTTTCCCGCAACATCGATCTCTCGGTCGGCTCGATGGTTGGCACCGTTGGCATGGTCATGGCCATGCTCCAGGTCGAGTGGCTTCCGCCGTTGATGGGCCGGGGCAACTCGTGGATCTGGGTAGTCACCCTCGTCGTCGGAATGATCCTGGGGGCGTTGATCGGCGCCTTCCAGGGTTCGATCATCGCCTATGTCGGTGTTCCCTCGTTCGTCGTCACCCTGGGTGGTCTCCTGGTGTGGCGGGGGTTCGCCTGGCTCACCGCCAGCGGCCGAACCATCGCCCCGATGGACGCCACTTTCCAACTCCTCGGTGGTGGTTCGAAGGGGTCACTGGGAGAGGTCGGGAGCTGGATCGTGGGAGGCGTCGCCTGTGTCGGCATCGTCGCCCTCATGGTCAATGGACGGCGCAAGCGTCGAAAGTTCGGCTTCCGGCTCCGTCCCATGTGGCTCGACGTCGCTCTCGGCGTTTTTGGCTGCGTCGTGGTTCTCGGCGCAGTCTGGGTGATGAACAGCTATTACCTGCCCGAGAACCTGGCTGCCCGATATGCCGAGGAACACAACATCCCCATTCCCGATGGTGGTCTTCAGATCCCGCTCGGCATCCCCTATCCGGTGCTGATCCTGGTCGGGGTCACCCTGGCCATGGGCTTCATCGCCAACCGGCTCCGCTTCGGTCGTTACATCTTCTCGATCGGGGGCAACCCCGAGGCAGCGGTCCTGGCCGGCATCAAGA
>Ga0299913_10001140_pt1 | contig 18999 bp, 18 predicted proteins | sample RVTome_9_FD_201360 | JGI IMG/M metagenome (GOLD analysis project Ga0299913, IMG submission 201360) | Soil microbial communities from uranium-contaminated site in the Upper Colorado River Basin, Wyoming, United States - RVT155D38 (version 2) ... | reverse complement strand
TTCGGGACCACGTGACAGATCCCGCGGTAGCGGTCGTAGCCGTAGCGCTGCTCGATCCGGCGGCGGGTCGCGCGCCAGTCGCCGTCGGCCGCGTGCCAGTCACGCACATCGCCGATCACGCGGGCGATCACGCTGTCGCTCGGGATCTGCGCCGCGCCGGCGTCCAGCAGCCGCCCGACGTCGGCCTCCACGAACGCCTGCGCCTCCATCGCGGCGACGACCCGCGCGGCGTGGATCGCCTCGCCGTCATGGCTCACGCTCGCCGCCCGGCGCGCGAGGTCGGCGGCCTTCTCGGGGTCGCCCGGGCAGGCCATCGCCCAACCGTCGACGAAGATCTGCGCGCCGATCTGCTCCGACAGCACCCTGCCGTTGACCGCCGCCGAGCCGGTCTCCGGCGCGCGCATCCCGTCCTTCAGGTGCAGGTAGACGGTGTGCTCAACCGATACGCCGACGCCGCCCCACCAGTGCGTCGAGCGGCCCTCCACGACGTAGTTCAGCCACGTCTGCCCGATCTGCGCGGGCGTGACGCCCGGGCCGTAGTCGGCCAGCGCCCGCAGGAAGGTGAACGTCCCCGACACGTCGTCGTCCGTGACGACGAGCGGGTTCGCGCGCTTGGCCGGCTCGATCGCCGGATGGCCGGTCACGTAGCCGCGAATCTCGCCCAGCTCCTGCTCGATCCGCTCGTGCGTCCACTGCTCGAACGGCCGGCCGAGGTAGACGCCGACGAGCTTGCCGAGCACGCCCGCGTAGACGCGCTCGGCGTAGTCAGGCGGGAGCGCCATCGAGCAGTCTGCGTAGGTACGCGCCGCACTCGCGGACGGCCTCGGCGGGCTCGCCCCGCAGCCGGCACTCGACGGAGACGACGCCGTCGAAGCCGACCCCGCGCAGCGTGGCGACGATCGCCGCGAACGGGACGTGGCCGGTGCCGGGCTGGTGGCGGTTCGAGTCGGACAGGTGGACCGCGCCGAGCCGGCCCGCGGCGGCGCGCAGCGCGGCGCACGGGTCGTCCTCCTCGATGTTCATGTGGTACGTGTCGGCGAGCACGCGGACGCCGGGCGAGCCGCTCGCCTCGGCCAGCTCGGCGGCGGCCGCGACGGTGTTGACCATGTGGTCCTCGTAGCGGTTGAGCGGCTCGAAGAGCAGCGCGACGCCGGCCGCCTCGGCGTGCGCGCCGAGCTCCGAGAGGCCCTCGACCAGCACCTCGCGGTCCTGCTCCGGCGTGCGCGGCGGCTCGTCGAACGGCGGCAGCCGGCGGGTGAACATGCCCCAGGCGGCCGGCGTGATCACGCCCCGGCCGCCGAGCGCGGCGATCCCGTCGAGCTGGCGCCGCAGGCCCTCGATCGCGCGCCGCCGTGCGGCGCGGTCGAAGTCGCCGAGCCGGCCGTCGAGTTCCGGGCAGGCGGTCGGCGCCTGCCCGCGCACGGCCTCGAGCCCGCCACGCGCGGCGTCGCGCAGCTCGAGGGCGTCGAAGCCGGCGTCGAGCGCGAACGCCAGCTTGTCGGCGACCGTTTCGCCCGGCACCAGGTTCTCCTGGATGGCGAGGATCACGAACCCGGGCGCCGTGGGTCGTGGACCTCGTTCATCCGCCGAGCCCGCGCGCGGCGAGCAGGGCGTCCACGTTCGCCGGCTCGAGCACGTGCTCGAGCGCCAGCGTGGTGGCGCCGACCACGCCCGCCCGCGGGCCGAGCCGGCTGGTGAGGATCCGGAGCTCGCGCGTGGCCCGAGCCGAGGCGCGCTGGTAGACGCTCTCGCGGATGCCGGCCAGCAGCGGCTCCGACGCGTCGGCCATCTCGCCGCCGACGACGATCGCCGTCGGCGCCACCACGCTCACCACGGCGGCCAGCGCGGCACCGAGCACGCGGCCCGCCTCGCGCACGTGGTGCATGGCGACCGCGTCGCCGCCACGGACGAGCTCGACCACGTCGGCCGCCGACTCCACCTCGATGCCCGCCTCGCCGAGCTGGCGGATCACCGCCGAGGCGGTGGCGAGGACGGCGACGCAGCCGCGGTTGCCGCACGTGCACATCACGTCCGACTGCCGGATCGCGCGGATGTGCCCGATGTCGCCCGCGCGGCCGTGGTTGCCGCGCAGGAGCTCGCCGTCGGAGATGATGCCGGCGCCGATCCCCGTCGCCACCTTGACGAACACCATGTGCGCGAGCTCGGGGTGGTGGCGGCGGTGCTCGCCGAGCGCCATCGCGTGCACGTCGCGCTCGAGCAGGGCAGGGGCGCCGAAGCGCTCGCGCAGGTGGTCGGCCACCGGGTAGCCGTCCCAGCCGGGCATGATCGGCGGGCTGACCGGCCGGCCGGTCTCGACCTCGACCGGCCCGGGGACGCCGATCGCCGTCGCCAGGACGTCGGCGCCGTCGCGCCCGGTCTCGGCCAGCAGCGCGTCGAAGGTCCGGCCCACCCAGTCGAGAACCGGCTCAGGCCCGTCGGCGATCCGGATCGGCTCCTCGCGCTCGGCCAGCGCGGCGCCGCCGAGGTCGCACACCGCCAGGCGGCCGTGGCGCGCGCCGAGGTCCGCCGCCAGCACGACGCCGACACGCTCGTTGAAGGCCAGCGTGGCGGGGCGGCGGCCGCCGCTGGAGGGGCCGCCGTCCGGCTCCTCGAGAACGAGGCCGGCCGAGAGCAGGACTCCGAGCCGCTGCATCACGGTCGAGCGCGAGAGGCCGGTGACGTCCATCACGTCGGTCCGCGTCAGCGCGTGACCTTCGCGGATGAGGCGCAGAACGCTGCCGGGTGAGCCGGTCACGGGCGCGGTCGACACCACCCGGACTTTATCGGCGCCGACCCGGCCATGTCCAGGGTTTCTGCGTAGTTGGAACGCAGAAGTCAAGTAAGAAGCGAACCTTCAGGCAATCTTGTGCTTGCATGCAACAGCGAAGTTGCTGTACGCTCGCCGCTCCGTTCGCGCAAGAGCCGGAGGAGGGTCGAGTGGGCCGCGTGCTTGTGCTCGAGGGGCCACGCACACTGCGACTGCGGGATGAGGACGCGCCGGGACTCGCGCCCCGCGAGGTCCGGGTGCGGGCACTCGTCAGCGGCATCAGCCACGGGACCGAGCTCAACCTCTACCGCGGGAGCTCCGCCTTCGCCGATCGCGAGTTCGACCGCGAGCTGCGCGCCTTCGTCACGCCCGACCCGCCGCGCGCAACGTACCCGGCCCTGCTCGGCTACTCGCTGGTCGGCGTCGTCGAGCAGGCGGGCGACGCGGTCACCGAGCTCTCGCCCGGAGACCTGGTGCACGCCGGCGTCCCGCACCGCGAGGAGGCGGTCGTCGACCTCGACGCCTCCGCGCGTGCGACCTACCCGTTGATCCGCCTGCCGGCCGGCGAGCCGCCCGCGTGGGCGCTGTTCGTGAGCCTCGGCGCGGTCGCCCTCGTCGCGGCGCACGACGCCGCGCTCAAGCTCGGCGACCACGTCGCCGTGTTCGGGCTCGGGGCGATCGGGCTGCTGCTCGTCCAGATGGCGCGGCTGGCCGGCGCGGGGCGCGTGACGGCGGTCGACCCGGTCGCCGCGCGGCGCGAGCTCGCGCTCGAGCTCGGCGCCCACGCGGCGGTCGACCCCGCGGAGTCCGGCGCCGGCGCAGGCGCCGCCATCAAGCGCGCGGGCAGCCGCGGGCTCGACGTGGCGATCGAGACCTCCGGCGCGGCCGCCGGCCTGCACGACGCGATCGCCGCCACGGGTCTCGGCGGGCGCGTCGTGACCGTCGGCTTCTACCAGGGCGGTGCCGAGGCGGTGCGGCTCGGCGAGGAGTGGCACCACAACCGGCTCGACATGGTCTCGAGCATGGGCGCCTGGGGCGCGCCGCATCGCGCGCACCCCGCCTGGGACCGCGCGCGCGTGATGCAGACCGTGGTCGATCTGCTGGCCGCGGGCGCGGTCCGCGTCGACGATCTTCCGGTCCGGCGCTTCCCGTTCGAGCAGGCCGCCGAGGCCTACCGCTGGCTCGATGCCAACCCCAACGAGGCGGTCAAGGTGGCGCTCACCTACGACGGTTCCAACCCAGCAGCAGGAGGAGAGCAGTGAACATGCGACGTGCAGCTTTGGCCTCCCTGGCCGTCCTCGCCGCGGTGGCGGTCGGCTGCGGGGGCGACGACGACGAGGGCGGCGACGCCGCCGGCGGCGGCAGCGGCGAGACGCTGACCGTCTGGAACAACGAGTTCCAGCCCGACCGCATGGCGGCCACGCAGGAGATCCTCGACGAGTTCACCCAGGAGACCGGGATCAAGACCAAGCAGGTCGCGGTGCCGGAGGACCAGCTCGCGACGCTGATCACCAACGCCGCGGCGGCTGGCGAGCTGCCCGACGTCGTGCTCGCCACGCCGGTCGCGCAGTCGCACCAGTACGCGGCGGAGGAGATCTTCGACGCCGAGGCCGCCCAGGCGGTCGTCGAGAACCTGGGCGCCGACACGTTCTCGCAGAAGGCGCTCGACCTCGTCAGCAGGGACGGCGTCGCCACCGGCGTGCCGAGCGACGGCTGGGGTCAGCTCCTGATCTACCGTCGCGACCTGTTCGAGGAGGCCGGGCTGGACGCGCCGCAGTCGCTCGACGACGTGCGCGCCGCCGCCGAGCAGCTCGACGGCGACGGCGTGGCCGGCATCACGCTCGCCACCGCCGCGGGCGACGGCTTCACGGCCGAGACCTTCGAGCACATCGCGCTGGCCGAGGGCTGCCAGATGGTCGACGACGCCGGCAACGTCACGTTCGACTCGCCCGAGTGCGTCGAGGCGCTGCGCTGGTACGGCGACATCGCCTCCAACTACTCGGTCGAGGGCGCGCAGGACGTCGACTCCACCCGCGGCACCTACTTCGCCGGCCGCGCCGCGATGATGTTCTGGTCGCCGTTCCTGCTCGACGGCATGGCGGGCCTGCGCGACGACACCAAGCCGTCGTGCAAGGAGTGCAAGAACAACCCGGCGTTCCTGGCCGAGAACAGCGGCCTCATCGGCCCGCTGACCGGGTCGGCCGGCGAGCCCAGCCAGTTCGGCTCGGTCTCGACGTTCAACATCGGCGTCGACGCGCCGACCGAGGACGCGCAGGCGCTCGTCGAGTTCATGATGAGCGACGGCTACGTGCGCTGGCTCGGCCTCTCGCCGCAGGGCAAGTACCCCGTGCGCGCCGGCGACGACGAGGACCCGGAGAAGTTCAGCACCGCCTGGGCCGAGCTCGAGAGCGGGGTCGACACCAAGGCGCCGCTGGGCGAGTTCTACTCCGAGGAGTCGATCGCCTCGCTCGGCGAGGGCGTCGAGAGCTTCCAGCGCTGGGGCTTCGCTCAGGGCCAGGGGCCGCTGATGGGCGCGCTTGCCGGTGAGCAGCCCGTGGCCAACGCCGTCGCCGACGTGATCGGCGGCAAGGACCCGGCGGAGGCCGCCAAGGACGTCCAGGCCACCGCCGAGGAGCTCCAGTCCGGACTGCAGTAGGGCCGCGTGGCCGCCCAGGTCGAGATCCAGGCCTCCTCCACCAGGAAGCGCCGCGCGCGGGACACCCGCGCGCGGCGCGACTCGCGCGCCGGCGTCGCGCTGGTCTCGCCGACCGTGATCGTCGTGGTGGTCATGGTCGTGCTGCCGGTCCTGTGGGCGCTGCTGCTCTCCTTCCAGCGCATCCGGCTGCTGCAGATCCGCCGCCTCGACCTCATCGGCGGCGAGTACACGCTGCGCAACTACGACCTGCTGCTGTCGTCGTCCGACTTCTTCGTGACGGTGCGGACGACGCTGTACTACTCGGTGTTCGGCACGCTCGGGGCGATCCTCCTCGGCCTCGCCGCCGCGCTGCTCGTGCGACGCGCGTTCCGCGGCCGCGCCGTGGTCCGCGGAGTGTTGCTGCTGCCGTACGTGGCGCCGGTGGTCGCGGTCGCGTTCATCTGGCAGGTTCTGCTCTCGCCGCAGCTCGGCTTCGTCAACGCGGTCGGCACGGACGTGCTCGGCTGGGACTCGCCGATCCCGTTCCTGAGCCAGGAGAGGGGAACGATCACGCTGTTCGGGCTGAGCATCGGCGTGCCGACCGCGCTGCTGATGGTGATCTGCTTCGAGGCCTGGAAGTCGTTCCCGTTCGCCTTCCTGTTCATCCTCGCGCGATTGCAGGCCGCGCCGGCGGAGCTCGAGGAGGCGGCGAAGGTGGACGGCGCCACACCGACCCAGATCTTCCGCCACATCATCCTTCCGCAGCTCATGGGCGTGATCGCGCTGATCGCGGTCCTGCGCTTCATCTGGACCTTCAACGCCTTCGACGAGATCTACCTGCTGACGGGCGGCGGCGCCGGTACCCAGGTGCTGGCCACGCAGGTGTACTCGTTCCTGACCGCCCGCAGCGACGTCGGCGCCTCCGCCGCCGTCGCGATGTTCATGGCCGCCGTCCTGGCGGTGGTGCTGCTGGTCTACCTGCGGTTCTTCGGCGACCGGGACCGGCAGCAATGAGACGCCGGCGCTGGGACCGCTACGCGATCGAGGTCGCGGCCCTGAGGGTCCTTCGGCCGCTGGGGATCGCGTTCTTCGTGCTGATCACGGTGTTCCCGTTCTACTACATGGTGATGCTGTCGATGCGCGAGATCTCGGCGGTCATCGACGCGCCGGGATCGCTGCTGATCGGGCTCGACGAGATCACGACGGACGCGTACGAGCGTGTGCTCAAGCCCACCAGCCAGGGCGGCGAGGGGTTCGTGCGCTTCCTGCTCAACTCGGCGTTCCTGGGCCTCGCCACCGTGTTCGTCACGCTCGCGGTCTCGATCCTCGGCGCCTACGCCGTGTCGCGGCTCGAGTTCTTCGGCCGCCGCACCGTGCACTTCCTCTTCCTGTCGGTCTACCTGTTCCCGGCGATCCTGCTCGCGATCCCGCTGTTCGTGGCCTTCTCGAAGCTGGGCTTGCGCGGCGAGCTGCCGGTGCTGGTCATCGTCTACGTGGCGCAGACGCTGCCGCTCTGCGTCTACATGCTGCGCAACTACTTCGAGACCGTGCCGGTGTCGCTCGAGGAGGCGGCGGAGGTCGACGGCGCCACGCGGCTGCAGGTCATCCGCAAGGTGACGTTGCCGCTGGCCGTGCCCGCGATCGCCGCCACCGGCCTGTTCGTGTTCATGATCGCCTGGAACGAGTTCCTGTTCGCGCTGCTGTTCCTCGTCGAGGAGCGGCAGAACTGGACGGTCTCGCTCGGCGTGGCCCAGCTCACGAACATCGAGACCCCGGCGACGACGCTGATGGCCGGCTCGGTGATCCTCACCTTGCCGATCATCGTGCTGTTCCTGTTCGCCGAGCGGCTGATGACCGAGGGCCTCACGCGGGGCGCCGAGAAGGGATGACGCTCGCGCGCGCCGCCGAGGCGGTGCTGGCGGCCAACTGGACGGGCGCCTCCACCGTCCCGTCCCGCCGCCAGTACCCGCACCAGTGGGGCTGGGACGCGGCCTACATCGCGATCGGCTGGTCGTGGATCGACCCCGGGCGCGCCGCGACCGAGCTCGAGTCGCTGCTGGCCGGCCAGTGGCAGGACGGGCGCGTGCCGCACATCGTCTTCCACCCGGACGTGCCGGAGGAGGCCTACTTCCCCGGCCCGGCGTTCTGGGGCCGGCCGACCTCCGGTCTCACGCAGCCGCCGCTGCACGCGCGCGCCGCGCTCGAGGTGGCGCGGCGCAGCGCCGACGGCGGCTCGTTCCTGCGCCGCGTGTTCCCGCGCCTGGTCGCCCAGCACGACTACCTGGCCGCGCGGCGCGACGCCGGGGGCGGCGGCCTGGCCGCGATCGTCCATCCCTGGGAGTCGGGGCTCGACGACAGCCCGGCGTGGGACGGCCCGCTGGCGGCGGTCGAGCTGCCCCCGGAGGGCGTGGCGCCGTACGAGCGGCGGGACCGCCGGCACGTCGACCCCAGCGAACGGCCGAGCGATGCCGCGTACGACCGCTTCGTGCAGCTCGCGCGCGCCTACCGCGACGGCGGCTACCAGGACGACGGCAGCGCGGCGTTCCTCATCGAGGATCCGCTGTTCAACGCGATCTGGCTGTGGTCGACGCACGCGCTGGCCGAGATCGCCCGCCGCATCGGGGCCGACGCCGCCCGGTTCCGCGAGGCGGCGGCGCGCATCCACGTGGCGCTGCTCGACCGCCTGTGGGACGGCGAGCGCTTCCTGCCGCGCGACCTGCGCGCCGGGCGGCTGGTCGAGAGCCGGACGATCCTGTCGCTCGGCCCGCTGCTCGACCCCGACCTGCCTCCGGAGGTGCTGCGGGCCGTGGCGGCGGAGCTCGAGTCGCCGCACTTCCGCAGCGAGCGCGGGATCGGCGTCGCGTCGGCGGACCTGCGGGCGCCCGGGTTCGACCGCCGGCGCTACTGGCGCGGGCCGGTGTGGGCCAACCTCAACTGGCTGCTGGCGCGCGGGCTGCGCGGCCACGGCCTGACCGCGCAGGCCGCCGCGCTGGAGCGGACGACGCTGTCGCTGGTCGAGCGCGCCGGGATGCGGGAGTACTTCGACCCGATCACCGGCGACGGGCTGGGCAGCGACGACTTCTCGTGGACGGCCGCCGTGGCGGTCGACATGCTGCACGCATGAACGTGACGATCTGGAACGAGAACGTGCACGAGCGCACGGAGGAGCACGTGCGGGCGATCTACCCAGAGGGCATCCACGGCGCGCTGGCCGGCGCGCTGGCCGACGTCGGGACCGTGCGGACGGCGACGCTCGAGCAGCCCGAGCACGGCCTGCCCGCCGACGTGATCGGCGCCACCGACGTGCTGACCTGGTGGGGCCACGTCGCCCACGACGACGTCGACGACGCGGTGGTCGGCCGTGTGCACGACGCCGTCCTCGGCGGGATGGGCCTCGTCGTCCTGCACTCCGGCCACTACGCCAAGGTGTTCAAGCGCCTGCTCGGAACCTCCTGCAGCCTGCGCTGGCGCAACGAAGGCGAGCGCGAGCTGGTCTGGACGGTCGACCCGGGGCATCCGATCGCGGCGGGCGTGCCGCAGCCGATCGTGATCGAGGCGCAGGAGATGTACGGAGAGCACTTCGACATCCCGGCCCCCGACGAGCTGGTCTTCGTGAGCTCGTTCGCGGGCGGCGAGGTCTTCCGCGGCGGCTGCTGCTTCCGCCGCGGCCGCGGCCGGATCTTCTACTTCAGCCCGGGCGACCAGGACTATCCCGTCTACCACCACCCCGACGTGCGGCGCGTGATCGCCAACGCCGTGCGCTGGGCGGCGCCGGCCTGCGGACGGCATCCGGTGCCTGACGCGCCGGAGAGCCCGCGCGGCTGGTTCGAGTGACGCCGCTGCGCGGCGTGGTGGTGGGCGCCGGCCGAATGAGTGGCGGGGCGGCGCGCGCTTGATCAGACTCTGCCGGTGACCTGGCCGCTGGTGGGGCGCGACGGAGAGCTCGGCTACGTGAGCGGGCTGCTCACGGGCGGCTCCGCCGGCGGCGTCGTCGTGGCCGGCCCGCCGGGCGTCGGCAAGACGCGGCTCGCGACGGAGGCGGCGCGGCTCGCCGAGGCGGGCGGGTGCGCGGTCGAGTGGGTGCGGGCGACCCGCTCGGCGGCCTCGATCCCGCTCGGCGCCTTTGCCGGCGTGCTCTCGCCGGGCGCGCCGGGCGGCGCCGAGCTGCTCGCGGTCGTGCGCCAGGCGCTGATCGAGCGCGCCGGCAGCCGCCGCCTGGCGCTGTGCGTCGACGACGCCCAGCTGCTCGACCACGGCTCGGCCGCACTCGTGCACCAGCTCGTCGGCACCGGCGAAGCGTTCGCGATCGTCACCGTCCGCGCCGACGATCCGGTGCCGGACGCCGTGCGCGCGCTGTGGAAGGACGACCTGTGCGAGTACGTCGAGCTCGGCCCGCTCCCGCGCGAGGAGGCCGAGCGGCTGCTCGAGCAGGTGCTCGGCGCGCCGCTCGACGGCCGCAGCGCTGCCGCGCTGTGGGACCTCACGCACGGCAACGCGCTGTACCTGCGCGAGCTCGTGCTGTTCGGGCGTCAGCGGGGCGTGCTGACGGAGGACGGCGGGTTCTGGCGCTGGAGCGGCGAGGTGGCGGCGGACACCCGGCTCGCCGAGCTGCTCGACGCCCGCCTCGGCGGGCTCGCGGAGGACGAGCACGGGCTGCTCGAGGTGATCGCGGCCGGCGCGCCGCTGGAGCTCGCCGTGCTCGCCGGCGACGAGCAGGCCGTGCTCGAGCGGCTCGAGCGTCAGGAGGTCGTCGAGGCACGGCCCGACGGCCGGCGGCGGGTCACCGACGTCGCCCATCCGCTGCACGGCGAGGTCATCCGCGCGCGGCTCACCCGCACGCGCCAGGAGACGATCGCGCGCCGGCTGGCCGACGCCGTCGAGGCGCACGGCGCGCGCCGCCACACGGATCTGCTCCGCCTGGCGGCATGGCGGCTGGAGTCGGGTGGCGGGGACCACGAGCTCTTCCGGCGGGCGTCCGAGCAGGCGTGGGCGGGCCGCGAGCCGGCTGCCGCGGAGCGGTTCGCCCGAGCGTCGGTGCAGGCGGGCGGCGGGTTCCAGGCGCGGCTCGCGCTCGGCCGGGCGCTGGCCGCCGATCGCGCCCTCGAGGCGGAGGCGGAGCTGACCGCGCTCGAGCCGACGGCGTCGACCGACGACGAGCGGGCGGCGGTGGCGATCGCGATCGCGCGCAACCGCTTCTTCGGCCTCGGCCGCACGGACGAGGCGCTCGCGGCGCTGCGCGCCACCGAGGCGGCCGTATCCGACCGCGCGACGCGCGACGAGCTCACCGGGCTGCGCGCCCGGCTCGTCGCCGGCGCCGGCCGGCCGCTCGAGGCGCTGGAGCTCGCGCTGCCGATCCTCGAGGCGCCCGGCGTCCGCATGCACGCGCGGCTCCACGCCGCCGTGGCCGCCGGCGAGGCGCTCGCCGTCAGCGGGCGCGGCGAGGAGGCGCTCGTGCTCCACGAACGGTGGGCCCCGGCCGCCAGGCGCCACCGCGACGATGTCCCGGCGGTCGAAGTCGTCCTCCTCAGCCTGCCCGGGCTGGCGCTGCGACTGCTCGGGCGCTACGCCGAGTCGATCGCGCACACCGAGCCGATGTACGAGCGGGCACTGGGGTGGGGGTCGGCGCAACCCGTCGCCGTCGAGGCCGGACTGCTCGGCTGGAGCTGGCTCGGCTGCGGCCGCGTACGGACCGCGCTGCGCCTGTTCCGCGAGAGCGCGATGCTGCTGCGCGATCGGGACGTCGTCGGCATGCTTCCGTTCTCGCTCGCCGGCGTCGCGCAGTCGGCCGCCCAGGCCGGAGACGCCGCGTTCGCCGCCGAGGCGGTGGCGGAGATGGACGGCGCGCGCCGCGGCTACCCGAGCTGGGTCCCGGACATGGTGCTCGGGCGCGCCTGGGGCGCCGCGGCGGCGGGCGAGCTCACGCGGGCGCGCGAGCACGCCCTCGAGGCCGCGGACCTCGCGGGCTCGCGCGGACAGCGGGCGTTTGAGCTGCACGCACTCCACGACCTCGCCCGGCTGGGCGACCCAGCGGCGGCCGCGCCACGACTCGCCGCGCTGGCGGGTCACGTCCAGGGCCCGCTCGCGCCGCTCGCCGCCGTCCACGCCGCCGCCCTCGTCGCCCGCGACGGCCCGGCGCTCCTCGACGCCGCCGCGGCCTTCGCCCGGCTCGACATGCTGCTCGCCGCGGCCGAGGCGGCCGGCGCCGCCGCGGCCGTGCACCGCGCGGCCGGCAGGGAGACGAGCGCGCGGACCGCCGCCGCGCGCGCGGCCCAGTGGCTGCAGGGCTGCGAGGGCGCCCGCCCGCCCACGCTGCTCGGCGACGCGGCCACGGCGGAGCTCACCCCGCGCGAGCGCGAGATCGCGCTGCTCGCCGCGGCCGGGCTGAGCAGCCGCGAGATCGCCGAGCGGCTCGTGGTCTCCGTCCGCACCGTCGACAACCACCTCCAGCGCGCGTACCGCAAGCTCGGCATCGCCGGCCGCGAGCAGCTCGCCGGGATCCTCTGAGTAGCCGCTCCGCCGGGAGGTTGAGTAGGCCGCTGCTCATGCCGCCCGGCGTGCCCGCCGCGACCATCGCGGCCATGACCCAGCTCACCATCACCCTCCACGGAGCCAGCGGCGCCCAGGGCGCGCCGCTCAGCCTCGACGGCGTGCCGTGCGGGTCCACCGACCTCGCCGACTGGGCGCGCCGGCAGGAGTGAGGGAGTCACGGGCCGCGTGAGGACAGGCGCCGCAGCACGGCCAGCGCCTCCTCGCCGCAGCCCGCGGGGACGAGCAGGTGGTCGTGGTGATAGCCCGCGATCACGTTGCAGCTCAGCCCCGCCTGCGCGAGCGCGCGGCTCACCGCCGCGGTCAGCCCGACCGCCGCGAGCGCCGAGTGCACGCGCAGCGTGATCCACGCGGCCACGTAGTCGTAGGGGAGCCCGAGCGCGTCCGCCCGCTCGCGCGTCAGGACGGCCGAGAGGCCCTCCGGCTCGCGGACGGTCGCCTCGGGCTCGACCCCGTCGAGGTCGTCGACCACCACGTACACGTACTCGCCGGGCCGCAGCTCCGGCTCCATCGAGGCGAGCAGCGTCGCCAGGTCGGTCTCGCCGCTCACCGCCGCCGGGCGTGGACGCGCACCACGACACGCTGAGGCCGGGTCGGCTCGCCGAGCGTGAGGAACTCGCGCGCCGCGCCGGCGTGGCGGCAGTACGGGCAGTCCAGCGCGGCCGCGGGCGTCACCGCCCCGGCCAGGGCGACCGGGGCGTCGCACCGCGGGCACGCGAGCGTGCCCGACGCCACGTGCGACGAGCGCGCTCGCCGCACCTCGTACGAGCCGGCCGGCCGGTTGGCCGGCTCGGGCTCGTCGATCCGACGGTGGAACGCCACGCAGCTGAGTCTACGAGCGGCTCCGGTACAGCTTGGTGGTCAGCGGCATGAAGATCGCCGTCAGCGCGACCGCGACGCCGAGGACGATCATGATGTCGGCGCCGTCGGCGTTCCCGTCCATCAGCCCGCGCGAGGCGGTGGCGAGGATCGAGATCGGGTTGACGTCGACGAACGCCTCGAGCGCGCCCGGCAGCGTCTCCGGATCCACGAACACGTTGCTGAGGAAGGTCAGCGGGAAGATGCCCATGAAGCCCGCGTTCATCACCGCGTTGGGCGACCGCAGCAGCAGCCCGAGCGTCGTGAACACCCACGAGAGCCCGAACGCGAACACGATCGTCAGCGCCAGCGCGGCGACCACGCCCGGCACGCCGGCGTCGGGCCGGAAGCCGAGGATCACGCCGAGCACCACGATAACGGTGCCGGCCACGAGGTAGCGGACGCTGTCGCCCAGCAGCGCGCCGACCAGCGGGGCCGGCCGCCAGATCGGGAGCGTGCGGAAGCGGTCGACCACGCCCTTCGTCAGGTCGGTGTTGAGCGCCACGCCCGAGTAGACGGTCGTGAACAGCACCGACATGACGAGGATGCCGGGGAGGATGTAGTCGAGGTACGCGCCGGTCGAGCCCGCGATCGCCCCGCCGAACAGGTACGTGAACATGAGCACGAACATCACCGGCGTGATCGTCACGTCGAGGAGCTGCTCGGGCACGTGCTTGACCTTCAGCATCCCGCGCCAGCCGAACGTGAGCGCCGCCGAGAGCGCGCCGGCGCGCGGCGGGCGCGGGGTCGAGGCGAGCGCGGTGCGCAGCGCGACGTCCTGGGTCTGGGTGCTCATGCGGGCCTCCCTTCCACGGGGCTGTCGCCGGTCTGGTCGTCGGCCGTGTGGCCGGTGAGCGCGAGGAACACCTCGTCGAGGCTCGGCTGCGCCAGCGAGAAGCCGGCGATCCGCACGTCCGACCGCGCAAGCTCGGCGATCGCCTCGGCGGCGCGGTCGGCGTCGCTGCACGGCGCCGAGAGCGCGGCCGGGTCGGGCTCCAGGTGCACGGTGCCGAGCTCCGTGGTGAGGATCCGCTCGGCATCGGACCGCTGCTCGGGGTCGAGCAGGCGGATGTGCAGGGCGGCCGAGCCGACCGACGCCTTGAGCTGCGCCGGCGTGCCCTCGGCGATCACCTTGCCGTGGTCGATCACCGCGATGCCCTCGGCGAGCTGGTCGGCCTCGTCGAGGTACTGGGTGCAGAGCAGGATCGTCGTGCCGGCGGCGGCGAGCGAGCGGATGATGTCCCAGACCTGGTTGCGCGACCGCGGGTCGAGGCCCGTGGTCGGCTCGTCGAGGAACAGGATCTGCGGGGTGACGACGAGGCTGGCGGCGATGTCGAGCCGCCGTCGCATGCCGCCGGAGAAGTTCTTGACCAGGCGGCCGGAGGCCTCGGCCAGGTCGAACGCCTCCAGCAGCTCGGTTGCGCGCGCCTTGGCGTCGGCCCGCTTGAGGCCGAGCAGGCGCGCGAGCAGGATGAGGTTCTCGCGGCCCGTGAGGTCCTCGTCGACCGAGGCCATCTGGCCCGTGAGGCTGACGAGGCCGCGGACGGCGTCCGCCTCGCGCACGATGTCGTGCCCGAGCACGCTGGCGGTGCCCGCGTCGGGTCGTAGGAGCGTCGCGAGCATGCGGATGGTGGTCGTCTTGCCGGCGCCGTTCGGGCCGAGGACGCCGTAGACGGAGCCGCTGCGCACGGCGAGGTCCACGCCCGCGACGGCCTGAACGTCGCCGAACGACTTGGCGAGGCCGGAGGCCTCGAGGGCGAGTGGGGAGGTCATCGCCCCTAAGACTCGCATCGCGCCCGGGACTCATCGGTGGGGGCAGCACGACTATTGCGAGGGATCCGTCGGCGGCTGAGTCGCCGCGCTGCCGGCTGCCCGCCATAGCGTGACCGATGAGCCGAGCCGCGATGTGCAGTCCTACGGGCATGCGCAACGTGATCTTCTCGATGGGAGTGTCGCTGGACGGCTACATCGCCGGGCCCGACGGCGAGATCGACTGGTCGGCGCCGGACGAGGAGCTGCACCGGTTCCACAACGAGCAGACGCGCGAGCTCGGCGCGGCGTTCTGTGGCCGGCGGCTGTACGAGGAGATGCTCTACTGGGAGCGCGCCGACGAGCGCCGCGGCGCCGAGGCCGAGTTCGCCGAGATCTGGCAGGGCCTGCCGAAGGTCGTGTTCTCGAGGACGCTGACGGCAGTCGAGGGCAACGCGCGGCTCGCCACCGGCGGGCCGGCCGAGGAGGTCGCCCGGCTCGAGGGCGACGTGGCGGTCGGCGGACCCGGCCTGGCCGCGAGCTTCATCGAGTCCGGCCTCGTCGACGAGTTCCGGGTCTTCGTCAGCCCGGTGATCCTCGGCGGCGGCACGCCGTTCCTGCCCGCTCTGGACCGCCGGATCGACCTCGAGCAGGTCGAGACACGGACGTGGGGCTCGCGCGTGACCTACCTGCGCTACCGCCGCGCGCGAACTTCGGCTGGGTGAGGAGTCTGGGGGCGCCGGCGCGGCTGGTGTTCCACCCACCGTCCTGCCCTGTGGTCGTCTGACGACCACCAAGCAGGACAGCGGGCAAACGTCCCATCCAGGGGTCGTGTGGCGACTCCGGGTGGGACGCCCGCCGGAACGAGACGGTGGTTTATTCGGCAGCGAGACAAACGAAGCCAACAATCCCGCAAGATTGGACGGGTAACCGCCAAGTTCGTTCGAAGCCTTGACAAACGGCCCGGCATAAGGTCTGATGCCCGCGCCATGGCCTCGGGTCGAGCCGGCTCCCTCGAATCGCTGCGTCGCCTGAACCGCCTGCGCGTGATCCACGCGCTCCGCGATCAGGGGTTGATCTCGCGTGCCGAGATCGCGCGGCGCACGGGCCTGAGCCGGTCGACGGTGTCGAGCCTGGTCGCCGACCTGCAGGCCGACGGCCTCGTCGTCGAGCGCGCCGAGCTCGGCGAGGCGTACGGCACCCAGGGCGGGCGGCCGCCGATCCTGCTCTCGTTCGACTCCTCGGCCGGCGCCGCCGTCGGGATCGACTTCGGCCACAGCCACCTCCGCGTCGCGGTCTCCGACCTCAGCTCGCGGATCCTCGCCGAGCGCGCCGTGCCGCTCGACACCGATCACCGCGCCGAGGAGGGGCTCGACGCGGCCGCCGACCTCGTCGTCGAGCTGCTGACCGAGACGCACATCGACTCGGCCCAGGTGATCGGTGCGGGAATGGGCCTCCCGGGGCCGATCCGCCAGGAGGACGGGGTCGTCGGCTCCGGGGCGATCCTGCCCGGCTGGGTCGGAGTGCCCGCCGTGGCCGCGATGCGCAGTCGGCTCGAGATCCCGATCCTGGTCGACAACGACGCGAATCTCGGCGCGCTCGCCGAGGCCGCGTTCGGCGCGGCGCGGGATGCGAGCGACATGATCTACCTCAAGGTCGCGTCGGGGATCGGCGCCGGCCTGATCCTCAACGGTCGCCTGTACCGCGGCAGCTCGGGCCTGGCGGGCGAGCTCGGTCACCTGCTCGTCGATCCCGAGGGCATGGTGTGCCGGTGCGGCAATCGCGGGTGCCTGGAGACGCTCGCGGCCACCGGCGCGCTGGTCGAGCTGCTGCGGCGCAGCCACGGGGCGGACGTGACCGTGGCACGGATGCTGGAGCTGGCACGCGCAGGCGACCTCGGCTGCCGGCGCGTGATCGCGGACGCCGGGCGCGCGATCGGGCAGGCCGTCTCGATGCTGCTCAACGTGCTCAATCCGGAGCTGCTGGTCGTGGGCGGCGACCTGGCGGACGCCGGCGACCTGCTGCTCGACGGCGTGCGCGAGTCGATCGCGCGCGCCGCGCTGCCCGCGGCCGCGGACGCGGCCGGCGTCGTGGCGGGTGTGCTCGGGGAGCGAGCACAGGTGCTGGGCGCGATCGCCCTCGTCGTATCGGAGGCCGATCGCGCGTTTCCGACCCGCCTCGCGGCCGAGGCGACATGACAGACCCCAACCCCAAACCCACGAGGAGGAGCAGACCCATGCGGAACAAGGCATGGCAGATCGCGGCGGTGATGGCCGCGGCCGGAGCGCTGGTGTTCGCCGGCTGCGGTGACGACGACGAGGAGGGCGGCGGCGGCGGCGCGGCCGGCGGCGGCGAGGAGGCCGGCAAGGTCGCGGTCCTGCTGCCCGACTCCAAGTCGTCGGTGCGCTGGGAGACGGTCGACCGGCCGTTCCTCCAGCAGGCGTTCGAGGCGGCCGGCATCGAGTCCGAGATCCAGAACGCCGAAGGCGACAAGGCAACCCAGCAGCAGCAGGCAGAGCAGGCGATCACCAACGGCGCCACGGTCCTGCTGCTCGTCAACCTCGACTCGGGCTCGGGCGCGGCGATCGCGGCCAACGCCAAGGCGCAGGACGTCAAGGTCATCGACTACGACCGCCTGACCCTCGACACCCAGGACACCGACTACTACGTGTCGTTCGACAACGAGGCCGTCGGTCGTCTCCAGGGCGAAGGCCTCGTGAGCTGCATCGACGAGGCCGGCACGGAGAACCCGCAGATCGCGGTGCTCAACGGCTCGCCGACCGACAACAACGCGACGCTGTTCAAGAACGGCTACGACTCGGTCATCAACCCGAAGTTCGACTCCGGCGACTGGACCGAGGTCGACGACCAGTCCGTGCCCGACTGGGACAACCAGCGCGCGCTGACCATGTTCGAGCAGATGCTGCAGAAGGCCAACAACAGGATCGACGGCGTGCTTGCGGCCAACGACGGCCTCGGTAACGCGGCGATCTCGGCGATCAAGCAGCGTGAGCTCGACCAGATCCCGGTCACCGGCCAGGACGCGACCCTCCAGGGCATCCAGAACATCGTCAACGGCGATCAGTGCATGACCGTCTACAAGGCGATCAAGGGCGAGGCCGACGCGGCCGCCGAGCTCGCGATCGCGCTCGCCAAGGGCGAGGAGCCCACGGTCGAGACGACCCCGATCGACAACGGCGCCAAGGAGGTGCCGTCGGTGCTGCTCGAGCCGGTCGCGGTCGACAAGGACAGCATCGGCGAGTACCTCGGGGAGCCGGACTTCCCGAAGCAGGAGGAGATCTGCGCCGGAGACCTCGCCGCCAAGTGCGAGGAGCTCGGGCTCTAAGAGAGAATGGGAAACACGCCCCTCCCGCCCTTGGGGGGCGGGAGGGCGGTTCCCTTGGAGGAGGAGCTGATTTGAACGACGTCGTCCCGGTCCTCGAGCTGCGCGGAGTCTCCAAGAGCTTCGGCGCGGTCCAGGCCCTCTACAAGGTGGACTTCCACGTGGCGCCCGGCGAGGTGATGGCGCTGGTGGGGGACAACGGCGCCGGCAAGTCCACGCTGATCAAGTGCATCGCCGGCATCCACCCGGCCGACGAGGGCGAGACCGTCTTCGACGGCGAGACGGTGCACATCCACAGCCCGAAGGACGCCGCGCGGCTGGGCATCGAGGTCGTCTACCAGGACCTCGCGCTCGCCGACAACCTCGACGTGGTGCAGAACATGTACCTCGGCCGCGAGCTCACCGACGGCGCGCGGCGGCTCGACGAGACGACGATGGAGGCCAAGGCGCAGGAGACGCTGCGGGGCCTGTCCGTGACGACGCTGAGCTCGGTCCGCCAGACCGTGGCCGGGCTCTCGGGCGGCCAGCGCCAGTCGGTCGCCGTCGCCAAGGCGGTCATGTGGAACTCGCGCGTCGTCATCCTCGACGAGCCGACCGCGGCGCTCGGCGTGGCGCAGACGCGCCAGGTGCTCGACCTCGTCAGGCGGCTCGGCGAGCAGGGGCTGGCGGTCATCCTGATCTCGCACAACCTGCACGACATCTTCGAGGTCGCCGACTCGATCACCGTGTTGCGTCTCGGCCAGAACGTCGCCGAGTTCAAGCGCGGCGAGACCAACCAGCAGGAGGTCGTCGAGGCGATCACGGCCGGCAAGCTGTCGAAGGTGCCCGGCCAGGACGCGGAGGTGCTCACATGAGCACCGTCACCGCCCCGCCGCCGGCGACGCCGTCGGCTCCCGCATCGCAGACCATCGCCGACTACGCGCGCGGCTGGTGGACCGGCGTCAAGTCCGGCGACCTCGGCTCGCTGCCGATCGTCGTCGGGCTGATCATCATCGCGATCGTCTTCCAGAGCCAGAACGACCGCTTCCTGACGGCGGGCAACTTCGTCAACCTGCTCGTCCAGACGGCTCCGTACGCGGTCATCGCCATGGGCGTCACGTT
>Ga0299913_10001139_pt1 | contig 19004 bp, 19 predicted proteins | sample RVTome_9_FD_201360 | JGI IMG/M metagenome (GOLD analysis project Ga0299913, IMG submission 201360) | Soil microbial communities from uranium-contaminated site in the Upper Colorado River Basin, Wyoming, United States - RVT155D38 (version 2) ... | reverse complement strand
TGGTTTAGACCACCTGAGGTGGTCAAAACCAACACACCCCGGGTTACGACAGGCGGGGGAGGGCCGAGGCCACGACGATGGCGACCACCGCCGCCACCGCCACGCGGACGGCCCAGACAGCCAGCGCCGGACGGCCGAGCGGCGCCAGAGCGGCGTCGGGCGCAGCGGCGGCCCGGGCAGCCTCGGCCTCGGCGAACAACTGCCGCGCGGCTTCGGCGTCCTCGGTCGGCACGCGCAGCCAGATCCCGCGTCCACTGAGGGTAGCCGGGTATTGCCCGCCCGCGTCGTCGGCCACCACAACCGCATCGATGCCGTTGGCATTGAGATAGGTGACCGCCAGCTCAGCCAGGCTGCGCGAGGCGAAGCTCCCGACACGCGCGTACTCGACCATGATCTGCTCCCTCCGGCGGACCCGCCCAGTATCCCCTCCCCCGGCGTAGGTAGCCGCGCACTACGGGAGTAGGTAGCCCCCGCGGCAGGGGCCAGGCGGTCTGCGCAACGGCTCCCCAGCCGTCGACCTCTCTTGCATCGCGTCCGCCTCGGACGCCGGACGCTGGAGGAAGCATGAATGTCGTCGCAAGCAGCGGCCGCCGCTTGGCGGCGCCGCGCCTCGCCCTGTCCGCCGCGGTCCTCACGGCCACGATGAGCCTCGCCTCGGTCGGCACGAACCAGTTCAACTGCCCGGGTTCGCAGATCGCGTCGCTGTTGAGCACGCCGCTGTCCGCTCTCAGCACCACGCCGGGCGCGCTTGCGGGCCTTCAGACCGCGGCCGGCCAAGGCACGCCGCTGCGCTTCACGCTGACGCTGATCAACGGCGCCCCCAAGACCATCCAGGGCAAGACCACCAAGATCACCTACACGATCACCGCGGTCCCCCGCGCGGCGAAGTCGCTGTAGTCCGATGAAGGCGGCGGACGGCCAACGCGCCCCGGTCGCATGGCGCATCGCGCGCACGCTGCCGTCGGCCGTGGCCGCCGCCGCCTTCGTCACGCTGGTCGTCGGGCCTGCGGTCCTCGGCTACCGGATCCTCACCGTGCTCAGCGGCAGCATGGCGCCGCGCATCCCCACGGGCGCCATGATCCTGTCGCAGCCGATCGAGCCGGAGGCGCTGCGCGTGGGCGACGTGATCACCTACATCAGCCCCGGCGCCGAGCAGATCGTGCTCACGCACCGCGTCGTGGAGATCCTGGAGCGCGGGAACGAGCCACTGGTGCGCACCCGTGGTGACGCCAACAGCGCCGACGACCCGTGGACCGCCCGCCTGCGCGGCGGCACCGTGTGGCGCACGACCCACGTCGTCCCCTACCTGGGCAGCGCCGTCACCGCGCTGCACCGCCTGAACCTACGAGTCCTAGTGCTGTGGTCGGTGTGCGCGACCGGCTGCGGGTGGGCCCTGTGCCGCATCTGGCGCACCCCCGCCGGCCTCGTGGTGGACTCGCACACCGCCGCCGTGCCGCCCTGGCCTGCCACTGCGGGCTACGCGCTCGTTCCCGGCTGGCCCGCGCCCTGACGAAGTGCAAAGACCCGGTTCAGTCCTGACTGGTCGGGTCTGCGCATGAGGTGGAGCGCTTACCGCACATCGTGCGGACCTGAATCGTCACTCGCCACGTTGATCCGACTGATGGCGTACCCAACCTATGGCGGGAGACGGTCATGGCGGACGAACAGATCGGCGTAGTGGTCGCAGAAGGCGAGTTCCTCCTCCGGGCGGGACTCAGCGGACTGGTCGGCGGCTTCGCCGACCTGCGCGTCGCGGGGCAGGCGGGCACCACCGTCCAGCTCGAGGCGCAGCTCCGCCGGGGCGGCGTCGACGTCGTCCTCATGGGCAGCAGACTCGAGGACGCCCGCGCCAGCCACGCCGTCACGACCATGCGCCAGACGGGCTGGCGCACCCCGATCCTCGTGCTCGGTGCCTCGTACCAGGGCCGCCAGCACGTCGCCGAGGCGGTGCGCGCCGGGGCGTCGGCATTCCTGCCCATGACGGTGGACCCCAAGGAACTCGCCCACGGCATCCGCCGCGTCCACACCGGCGAAGCGGTGTTCCAGCTCGACCCCGCCTGGGGCATGCACCTGGTGCGCGAGCGGGAGACCTGCCGCGTCACCCCGCGTGAGCGCCAGGTCCTGGAACAGGTGGAGCGCGGCCTGTCGAACCGCCAGATCGGGCTCGAACTCGGCATCGCCATGCGCACCGTGGACAAGCATGTCGAGAACCTCATGCGCAAGTTCGCCGTCCGCGACCGCCGCCTGCTGGCGAGCGTCCTCAGTACCGCGGCGTCGTGATGTCCGCCGGGCCGAACCGCCGCACCCGCGCCTTTGCCATCGCGGTGACCACAGCGGGCATCGCCGTCACGGCTGGCGTCGCCATCCAGCTCGTCCAGGGGGCCGCAATCCAGCCACTCACGCCGGGCGCAGGGCTGCTCGTCGCCCTGGTGCTGCTCGGCGAGCTGCTGCCCGTGCGCTGGCTCGACCGCGGCGGCGGAGTCGACGTGACGTCGTCCTGGTCCTACGCGGGCGCCCTGGTGCTGCTCGGCCACTGGCAGATCGGGCTGTTCGCGATCGCGCTGGCCTCTGCGACCGGCGATGTCCGCTGCGGCAAGTCCCCACTGCGCGTGGGGTTCAACGCCGCTCAACTCACGCTCAGCCTGGCCGCCGGCGCCGCCATTCTGCACGCGGGCGGCGGGCTCACCCCCGCACCACTGCTGCGGCCGCTCACCGCCGGGGTCGTCGCGACCCTGGCCGCGGCGGGGCTGGCGGTCATGCTGACCAACGCCATCCTCACCGCCACCGTCGTCGCGCTCGAACACACACTGCCGCCGCGGGACTTCCTGCGGCAGCCGCTGGGTTCGGAACAGTTCGCCGACGCGGCCGACATGGCGCTGGCCCCGCTGTACGCGCTGACGGCGGCCACGTCCGCCTGGCTGCTGCCCCTGGTGCTGGTGCTGTCGTGGCGCCTGCAGAGCATCGTCCGCCGCCAGGCGCGTGACGAACACGACGCCGCCTGCGATCGCATGACCGGCCTACTCAACGCCACGACCTTCCGCGACCGCCTGCACACGACCCTGAGCAGCCGGCATGCGGCACCGCTCGCGCTCGCGCTCGTCCGCGTCGCGAACCACGACGACATCGTCCTGCGGCACGGCGGCGTCGTCGGGGACACGATGCTGGGGGATCTGGCCGCGCGTCTACGGACCTTCGACACCGCGGGGGCCACCATCGCCCGCGTGGACCGTTCGGTGTTCGGCGTCCTGCTGCCCGACCCCGGCGAGGACAAGCTCGACGAGACGCTGCGCAGGCTCGCCGCCACGCTGCGCGATCCGGTGCAGATCCACGGCGCCGTGCTCGAAGCCGACATCCACGTCGGCGCGAGCCGGTATCCCGACGACGGCGTGGACAGCGAGCAGCTGTTGGACCGCGCGGGCGCAGCCCTGCACCACGCCGCGGAACTGCCCGGACGGATCCATCGCCACTGCGGCGAGGGCCGCCGCCGGGTGTCCTGGCTCGGCAGCGAACTGCTGGTGGAACTGCGCGAGGCCGTCGACGGCGGCCAGCTCCGCCTGGTGTACCAGCCGGTCATCGACCTGGAGTCAGGCGACGTGATCGGCGCGGAGGCGCTCGTGCGCTGGGACCACCCGACCCGCGGCGTCATCCCGCCCGACGCGTTCATCCCCCTGGCCGAGCAGACCGGCGCGATCACGGTCGTGACCAGCTTCGTGCTCGACCAGGCGGCGGCGCAGCTCGCCCGCTGGCGCGACGACGGCCGCACGCTGCACCTGGCCGTGAACATCTCCGCGTGTGACCTCGTGGACCCCGTCTTCGCCGAGCAGGTGGTGGCCCGCCTGGACCACCTCGACCTGGACCACGGCAGTCTCGAGCTGGAGCTGACCGAGAACGCCATGAGCCGCGACTGGGACATCAGCCGGTCGGTGCTCCAGCGGCTCCACGAGGACGGCGTGCACCTGGCCGTCGACGACTTCGGCACCGGCTACTCATCGCTGGTGCACCTGATGGCCCTGCCGTTCGACACCATCAAGGTGGATCGCAGCTTCGTGAACCACATCCGCGAGTCCGGCCACGCGGCGGTGATCGTGCGCACGGTGCTCGACCTGGCCAAGGGCATCGGGGCCCGCGCTCTCGCCGAGGGCATCGAGTCGGCTGACATCCACAGCGAACTGCGCAGCCTGGGCTGCGACGCGGGGCAGGGCTACCTGTTCTCGGCGCCGCTCGGCGAAGCGGACTTCAACGCCTGGCTGGAGGACGCATCCCCGGCCCTGTTCGCGACCGCGTAGCGCCATGGCCGGGGCGCGGACCGACGAATACGCAGCCCGCACGGCACGAGGCTACGTAGTCCCAGGGGTCCATAGGCCGGCGGGGCTCCACAGCCGACCATTCAACCCATGACCCGTGCGACCCTCTCACCCCCAGCGCCGCGGGCGACTCCCCCCCGCCCGCGTGCGCACCTCCTTGTGGTCGACGACGATCCACTCATCACCACGCTGCTGTCGGGTGTCCTCGGCCAGACCGGCTACATCGTCACAGTCGCGGCCTCGGGCCAGGCGGCGTTGGACCTGGTCGGCCGCGTACGTCCCGACCTGATCGTGTGCGACGTGAACATGCCCGGCATGGACGGCTTCGGGCTGCTGCGCACCCTGCGCGCCGACAGCGCGCGCCGTGCCATCCCGCTGGTATTCCTCACCACCCGGGGCGCGCGCGAGGATGTCGTGGGCGGGCTGCGCCTGGGTGCGGACGACTACATCCTCAAGCCGTTCGCGATCGGCGAGCTCGTCGCGCGGGTCGAGGCGAAGCTCGCGCGCCCGCCCGTCCCCGCCGACCAGCTCCCGCACGACCCGCAGACGGGCCTGCTCAGCCCCGGGCGCTTCCACGACGAACTCGAGGCCGAACTGCGCCGCGTGCGGGCAGGCGGCGGCGAAGCGCAGCTCGCGGTGCTGGGCGCGCTGGAGTCCCCGGGCATCGACGTCCGCCTCGGGCCGGCCGTCGCCGTCGAGCTGTTGCGCCACGTCGCGCAGCGCCTGGCCGCCCGCCTCGGACCTGCCTGCACCATCGGCCGCATCGCGGACGCAGAACTGGGGGTGATCCTGCCCGTCACCGCCGTGCCCACCGCGGTGCGCCTGTTGCACGAGGCGGCGCGCGACCTGGCCGCCGCCCCCGTCGACCTGCACGGAGAAAGCCTGCGGGTCACTCCCGTCGCAGGCATCGTCACCCTCACCAACGATGTCCTGCGCGACACCGCGATCGAGCGGGCGCGCGACGCCCGCGACCAGGGCGCTGCCGTCGGCGACCTGCAGCCGCGCGTGTGGGACGCCTCGCTGGGCCACGGCGACGCGCCGCGCCGGCGCCGCCTGCACCCCGGCGTCCGGCTGCCCCTGCAGATTCTCGCCACCACCATCGCCGCGCTGCTTGTCCCCTTCGCCGCGTACTGGGCCGCCGCGACGTGGTGGCGCGACATCAGCGTCGTGGCCTACCTCGTGATCGTGGGGCTGCTGCTGTTCGGCTCGCTGTTGATCCTGATCGAGTCGGTGCTCGCCCCTCGTGCCGACACCGCCCCGGAACAGCCGGGCTCGCCCTATCCACCGGCGACGGCCGTGATCGCGGCCTACCTGCCCAACGAGGCCGCCACGATCTTCGACACCCTGCGGACCTTCCTCGCCTTGGAGTACCCGGGCGGCCTGGAGGTGCTGCTCGCCTACAACACCGACCGCCCGCTGGCGACCGAGGAGGCACTGCGCGACCTCGCCGCGAACGAGCCGCGTCTGCGCGTGATCGCGGTCGAAGGCAGCACCTCCAAGGCGCAGAACGTGAACGCCGCCCTGCCCCTGGCGAGCGGGCAGTTCGTGGGGGTGTTCGACGCCGACCACCATCCCGATCCCGGCAGCTTCGCGCGCGCGTGGCGCTGGCTGTCCAACGGCTACGACGTCGTGCAGGGGCACTGCCTGGTGCGCAACGGCGGCGCGTCGTGGCTGTCACGCCTGGTCGCGGTCGAGTTCGAGGCGATCTACGCCGTCAGCCACCCGGGCCGCGCGCGCCTGCACGGCTTCGCGATCTTCGGCGGCTCCAACGGCTACTGGCGCACCGACCGCCTGCACGCCATCCGCATGCGCAGCTCGATGCTGACCGAGGACATCGACTCGTCCATGCGCGTGCTCGAACAGGGCGGGCGCATCGCCTCCGACGCGTACCTGGTGTCGCGCGAGCTCGGCACGACCACCGTGCGCCACCTGTGGCACCAGCGCCTGCGCTGGGCCCAGGGCTGGTTCCAGGTGTCCGTCCGCCACCTCGTCCGCGGCCTGCGCTCCCGCCGCCTCACCGTCCGCCAGAAGCTCGGCCTGGTCCACCTGCTCGGCTGGCGCGAGCTGTATCCGTGGCTGACCCTGCAGATGTTCCCCGTCATCGCCTTTTGGCTGACTTGGCGCGGCGGGCGGCCCCTGGACTGGTTCGTCCCGCTGTTCGTCGCGACCACGGTGGTGACGATGGCGACCGGCCCCGTGCAGACCGTCTTCGCCTACCGCCGCGCCCAGGGGGACATCCGCGCGCACCGGCGCTGGTTCGTGGCCTACGCCGTCGCGTCCCTGGTCGCCTACACGGAGTTCAAGAACCTCATCTGCCGTGTCGCGCAGTTCAAGCAGCTGTCGGGCGAGCGGGACTGGCGCGTGACCCCGCGCGACGCGGACCCGGTGCCCGAATGACCCGCCTGGTCGCCCATACGCGCAGCGGCCGACCGATCGCCGGACCGGCGACGATGCCGACCGACGCCGCCGTCCTGGCTCACCTGCCGGTGCCGATCCTGCTCGTGGACGACAGCGACGTCGTGGGCTGGTGCAACGCCGAGGCCGAGCGGCTCCTTGGCGTCACGGCCGCCCGCCTGTGCGGCCGCCCCCTCACCGACTTCCTGGCGCAGCGCACCGACCTGGCGCCCGGCGCCGATCAGCGGCGGCACCCGCGGACGGCCGGGGCGCTGCTGACTGCGGCGGCCATCGTGATCCCGTGCGAGATCGTCATGGCGCCGGTCGCGCCCGGATCGGCGTGGCGCAGCGTGACCCTGCTCAACCGCACCGGCGAGACGCGCCGCCGCACCACCGAGAGCCATCGGCTGACCGGACAGGTCGCGGCGCGCGAAGAGACCATGCGCTGGGCCGAACATCAGCTGCGCAACCTCGTCGCGGGCCTGCTCGGCCCCCTGCGCCTGCTGCACGACACCCCCGCGATCTCCGCGGTCCACCGCGACCGCCTGCTCGCGCTCGCGACCCAGGGCGGCGAACGCGCGCTGGGCCTGGTCGAGGACCTGCTCGGACTCGAGCGCCTCGAGACGCAGGAGCTGCGCCACGAGGAGTTCGCCCTGGACGGCGTGCTGGCCCGGGCGCGTGACCGACTGGCCCACCAAGCCGCCGAGCGCAGCGTGGACATCGTGGTGCATCCCCACGGCGGACGGTTCCGCGGCGACGAAGGGCTCGTCGAAGAGGCCGTCGTGAACCTGGCGGTCAACGCGATCCAGGCCGAACCGCATGACGGCACGGTCGAGCTCGCGGGCGTGGCCTATGGGCGCCGCGCCGTCGTCACCGTGCGCGACCACGGGCCGGGCGTCCCCGCGGATCTGCGCGAGTCGATCTTCGGCCGCTTCACCCAGGGGCCAGTCCGCACCGGGGGCAGCGGCCTCGGCCTCGCACTCGTCCATCGCATCGCCGAGCTGCACGGCGGTGACGTGTCCGTCGACCCCCACACCGAAAACGGGGCGCGCTTCGTGCTGCGGCTCGGCCCGCTGGAGGACTCATGAAGGTGCGCATCGTGGCGATCGACGACGACGTCCTGGTCCTGGAACTGTTCGAGCTGGCGTTCGCCCAGCTTCCCGGCTGCGAAGTGATCGGCGTCTCGTCGCTCGCGCAGCTCGACCGCACGGTCGTGTGGGACGTAGACCTCGTGCTGCTCGACGCGCACGTGCCGGGCACCGCCGTCGCGGAGCTCGTGAGCCGCGTGCGTACCCGCTGGCCCGCCGTGCCGATCGTGCTGGTGACCGGCGACGCGAGCGGCGCGCGCGAGCTCGTGTCGACGTTCGACCTGGCCGGTGCGCTCATGAAGTCGCCGGCGCTCACGCACCTGGCGCTCACCGCCCTGGAGCTCGCCGGTGTCCAGCGGGATTGAGCGCCCGTACGAGCACATCGTGCGGGCGGCGTGGTCCCGCCACCACGAACTGGCCACCGCGCGCGGCGCCCTGATCCTGCGCGTGGTCCGATCGGGCGCCCGCCGCGGCAGTGTCCCCGGCCGCAGCCTGGACCAGGCCGTCGAGGCGGCCCATCAGCTGGCCGGGTCACTGGCGATGTACGGGCTCCCGGCATGCGCCGAGCTGGCGCGGCACCTCCAGGACGCCCTCGACCGCGTCCCGCGCGACGCGGCGGAGTGGCGCGCGCTGCGCCCTGACGCCACGCGCCTGCGTGACGCACTGGCCGCGGCTACGCAGTCCTAGTCACTGCGGACTGCGCGTTCGCGACCCGCATCCACTGCGCAGCGCACGTCATCCCCGGCCCGCCGCCACCCTCAGCACTGGTCATGCCGTGAACGCTCCGGCACGCCGATCCTCCAAGTGCAAGGCATCCCAGCCCTCTTCCACTCAGGAGAAACCCACGATGCTCAAGTCGCTGCAGTTCCGTGTCGCCGTCCGCATGGCCAGTGTCGTCGCGCTGGTCGCCGCCCTCGGCGCTCCGCGCAAGTGGTAGCCACGCCTCGAGGCGCCGCGCCCATCGGGCGCGGCGCCTCGCGTTTGCCGCTCAGCGTCGCCGGGATCACCCGCGCGCGCCACGGCTGGAACCACAACCGCGGCTTCTGGTCGTTCGTGACCGCGACCTGCCTGGCCGGGATCATGCTGTGGACGTGGGCGCTGTCGGGCCTGTCCGGCTATCTGGACGTGCTCACGACGCCGTCCACGCTCATGTTCGTCGCCCTGCTGCTGGGCGCCGAGCTCCGTCCGCTCAAGTGGCTGCGACGGCAGGACGGCGGGGAAGTGACCGCATCGTGGTCCTTCGCCGCGGCTCTGCTGCTGATGGCCCCGTCCCAGGTGTCGATCCTCGCGATCGCCCTCGCCAGCGCCGCCGCCGACGTGCTGCACCGCAAGGACGCGGTGCGCGTGACGTTCAACGCGGCGCAGACAAGCTTGTCGCTCGCCGCGGGCGCGGCGATCCTCACGTCGTCGTCCACCCAGGCGTTGCTGATGCGGCACGAACGGGTCGGTCCGGCCTTCCTGCTGTGGGTCGCGATCGCCGGCGCGGTTGTCCTGGTCGGCAACTCGGCGATGACCTGCATCGTCCTCGCCCTGCACCAGCGCGTCCCGGTCCTGGAGATGACCAAGCGCAACGGCCTGCGCAACCTCTCCACCGACGGGATGCTCCTGGCGCTCGCGCCGGTGTTCGTGGTGGTCGAGCAGCGCAGCACCGTGCTGGTGCCGCTGCTGCTGCTGACCTCCTACGCGGTGCACCGCAGCGTCCGGCTGGCGCTCCAGGGCCAGCACGAGGCGACGCACGACGCGCTGACGGGGCTCGCGAACCGCCGCTGTTTCGACGAGCAGGTGAACAACGCACTCGCGGCCGCGGGGCGCCGCCGCCACGCCCTGGCCGTGATGATGATCGACCTCGACGGTTTCAAGGAGATCAACGACCGTCTCGGCCACCAGATGGGCGACCAGCTCCTGGTCGCCGTCGGCGACCGGTTGCAGGCCCAGGCGCGATCGTCGGATCTGATCGCCCGCCTGGGCGGGGACGAGTTCGCCGTCCTGTCCACGGGCGCGCACGACCACCACGGCGTCACCGAGCAGGCCGAGCGCCTGCGCCGCGCGATCGCCGAGCCGTTCGACCTGGGCGGCGTGGCGGTCCGCGTCGCCGGCAGCTTCGGCATCGCGCTGTATCCCGAGAACGGCACGGACGCGCTCACCCTGGCCGAGCACGCCGACGCGGCCATGTACCAGGCCAAGCGCAGCGGTGCGGGCGTGCTCGCCTACAGCCGGCTGGCCGCGAAGCAGGAGAGCGGTGGGCGACAGAAGCTGATGCGCGATCTCGAGGTCGCGATCGACGACGGCCAGCTCGTCCTGCACTATCAGCCGGTCCTGGAGTTCGCGACCGACGAGATCGTCGCGGTCGAGGCACTGGTGCGCTGGCAGCACCCGCGGCTGGGCATGGTGCCGCCCGGGGACTTCATCCCGCTGGCCGAGCAGACCGAGTTGATCGAGCCGCTGTCGCTGTGGGTGCTGAACCAGGCGATCTCCGACGCGGCCGCCTGGCGCCGCGACGGGCACGATGTCGGCGTCGCCGTCAACGTGTCGGCGCGCAACGTGCTCGACCTGCGCTTCCCCGACGTGGTCCATGCCCTGCTGCTGCGCGAGGGACTGCCCGCCGGGGCGCTGGACATCGAGATCACCGAGAACGCGCTCAACGGCGATCCCGCACGCGTGCGGCAAGTGCTGGAGCGCCTGCGCGGTCTGGGGGTCAGCGTGTCGATGGACGACTTCGGCACCGGCTACTCGTCGCTGTCGCACCTGATGGAGCTGCGGGTGGACACGGTCAAGATCGACCGCTCGTTCGTGATCGGCATGGCCGACCAGCGCGAGGCCGAGTTGATCGTGCGTTCCGTGATCGGCCTGGCCGACGGGCTCGGCCTCAGCACGGTCGCCGAAGGCGTCGAGACCGCCGAGGCGCAGCGCGCGATCGCGGCGCTCGGCTGCACCCGCATGCAGGGCTACCACCTGTCCCGCCCCCTGCCCCACGACGAGTTGTTGTCGTGGCTGCACGATCGGCGCCCGGCACGGCGCCTGCTGGAGGTCGTCCGATGATCCTGCTCGCCGCACTGGCCCTGGTGCTCCTGTCGGTGCCGCTGACCGGCGGCCGCCTGGGCGCCCTGGCGACGCTGCCGCTGCGCGGCCAGTCCCTGCTCGCAGCAGCGATGGGCTTGCAGATCCTGGTCGTGAACGTCCTGCCCTCGGCGGTGGCGCCCCGACCCCTCGCGGCGCTGCACCTGGTCAGCTACGCGCTCGCGGCGGCCGCCCTGCTGCTGAACCTGCGGCGCCTGCGGGGACTGTGGCTGGTCGCCGTCGGCGGCGCCATGAATGCGGCCGCGATCGTCGCCAACGCCGGTGTGATGCCCGCCGCCCCCGCCGCCATGCGGGCCGCCGGGCTGCACCCCGCCGCCGGGGAGTTCGTCAACTCGGGCGCAGTGGCGTCACCGAACCTGTGGTGGCTGGGCGACGTGTTCGCGTGGCCCGCGCCCCTGCCGCTGGCGAACGTCTTCAGCGCCGGGGACCTGCTGCTGGTCGCAGGCTTCGCGGCGATCCTGCACCTGGGCGCTCACCGGCCAATGGTCGGCGCGGCGAGGGCGAGCACTCCGTAGACGGCGCGTTCGTCGCGGATGGCCATGAGCACCCCGCGGCCGGCGTCGCTGTCGCGGCGAGCATCCTCGGCGGGATCAGCGGACGAGAACGCCTCGCCCAGCTCGTCCCAATCGTCGACACGCACGCTGCGCGGCAAGAACGCCGCAGTCCTCCCGGCCGCGGCCTCGAGCAGCAAGTCGTCGTCGACCCGGCGGTAGACCGCGGCGAAGGGGATGTGCAGCCTGCGAATCAGCCGCTCGACGACCGCGACCGGTGCGTCGTGATCGGCATGGCGCAGGGCATCGAGCAGGTCCGCCGCGGCGTCGATCGCCAGGTCGGCGGTGTGCATGGCCTCGTGGCGGATCGGCTGGCGCAGTCCGCGTTCCATGATGCTGTGTCCCTTCCGCACCCCTCCGATCCGAGTCTGCGCCCACGGACCCCTCGGGGGGCATGACCCGTTGTGCCTATTTCCGCCGGATCGTGCGGGCGGGGGGCCGCGTAGCGCGCCGGGCCTCGCTCATCCATGCGGCGGCTGGGTCCCGTCGATCAGGTAGCGGCGCCGCAGCGCCTGCGCGCGGGCGATCATCGCGTCGCGGTCCTCCACGCCCAGCTTGATCCACACGTGCCGCTCGTGCGTGCGGAAGGTGCGCTCGGACATGCCCAACGCCGTCCAGCAGTCGCGCTCGGGCCGCCCGCTCATCAGCGCGCCGAGCACCGCGCTCTCCCGCGGGGTCAGCACCGGCGGCGGGGCCTCCCGGTTGGCGGCGTCCCGCGGCCCCCATTCGCCAGCGTGCGCCCTCAGGACGGCCGAAGCGATCTGGAGCGCACTGCAGTCGTAGTGCAACGCCACCCAGGCCCCCTCCCGCAGCGCCTCGGCCACCCCGGTGAGCGCCGACCCCGTCATCAGCAGGATGGGCGTCTGCGGCCGCACGCTCCGCAGCCGCCGCACCACGGCCGCCTGGGTGACCCGAGGGAGGTTGCGTCCCAGGATCACGACATCCGGCCACACGCCCTCGACCATGCCGATCAGTTCGGGCATCGCGGTCGCCACGCCGGCGAGCGTCAGGCTGCGGCGACTGGAGAGTTTGTCTGCCACGACGCTGCGCAACGTGGGGTCGCCCTCTGCGAACACGACAGCAGCGTTGGCTTGGGGCAACTGCATCAGTGGGTCCCTCCGGGCGGTTCCCCTTTCGGCACCCGAGGTGATTATAGTCCAAATCAACGTGTCCGGACTCGTCCGTGCGTTTCGGGCATGCGCACCGCGACGACAACGCCCGACAGCGCGGTCAGGACGGCGACCCAGCCGATGGCGGCCGCCGCGCCAAGACGGTCGGCCAGCGCGCCGGCCAGCAGCGCCCCCGCGACGAAGCCGCTGTCGCGCCACAGCCGGTACACCCCCACGGCGGAAGCCCGCCAGTTCGGCGCCGCCACGTCGCCGATCGCCGCGAGCAGCGTCGGATAGACCATCGCGGTCCCGGCGCCGAGCAGCACGGCGCCCAGCGTCCACAGCCCGAACGTGGTCCCCGCGGCGATCAGCGCGATGGCCCCCGCCTGGAGCCACATCCCCGCCACGATCAGCCATTTGCGGCCCCACCGGTCCGACAGCGCCCCGGTCGCGAGCTGCCCCAGTCCCCACACCGCGGGGTACAGCGCCGCGAGCACGCCGATGCGGCCCACCGACAGCCCGTGCGCCACGAAGAACAGCGGGAACACGCCCCACGCGAGGCCGTCGTTGAGGTTGTTGACCAGGCCCGCCTGGCTGACCGACGACAGCGCGCGGTCGCGCAGGCTGGTGCGCGCGAATACCTCGCGCACCGACGGCCCGGCGTCGGCTGGGGCACCGGCCGACTCGTGGCGGGCGTGCGCACGCGTCTCGCGGACGAAGATCGTGGACAGGCCCAGGCCCAGCGCCGCGAACGCCACGCCGAGATAGAACGGCTCGGGCCGCAGGCCCGCGTGCGTCGCGATCGCGCCCGTCGCGAGCGCCGTGGCCGCGACCGCCACGTACCCCGCCGCCTCGTTCAACCCCATGGCCAGGCCCCGGCGCTCGGGCCCGACCAGGTCGATCTTCATGATCACCGTGGTGGACCACGTCAGTCCCTGGTTGAGGCCCAGCAGCACGTTCGCGGCGATCACCCAGTCCCAGCTCGGCGCCCACATCAGCATGAACGGCACGGGCAGGCCGACGAGCCAGCCGGCGACCAGCACGGGCTTGCGGCCGATGCGGTCCGACAGGATTCCTGCCGCCAGGTTCGTGACCGCCTTGACTCCGCCGAACACCGCGATGAAGGTCAGCGCGGCCGTGAACGCCTCGATGCCGAACACGCGCTGGGCGAGCAGCGGCAGTACCGTGCGCTCCTGTCCGAGCATGCCGCCGACCAGCGCGTTGACCGCGACGAGCAGGCTGAACTGCGCGATGTTGGCGCGCAGGCCCAGCCGCGGGGGCACGGTGGCCGTCACGAACGGTGCGCGGGGACGGCTGTCCCGGCGCCCTCGGGTCCCCCAACCACCACGGTGACGTCGCGGCGCCCGGCGCGGGCGAGCAGGCTGGCCCCGGTCATCGCCCGTTCGCCGTGCGCGCACATCACCGCAAGCGGTCCGTCCGGCACCGGCGTCACCGCCAGCGCCCCGAGCTCGACATGCGTGGCGCCGGGCACGTGGCCGCCGGCGAACTCACTCGCCTGCCGCACGTCGAGGATCGTGCCCACGGGCGCGCGCACGGGCGCGAGCGGCATGCGCTGGGCGGGCAGGCCGCTCGCCTGCCACGCCGCCACGCCGCCGCCGAGTTCGCCCAGCAGCCGCTCGTAGCCGACGTTGCGCGCCTGGCGGACCACCTCCGCGCGGTCCTGGCCGGGGTCCGCGACGAAGACCACCGGCGCCCCGTCGGGCACGACCCATCCGAGCCAGGTGCCGAACTGCGGCCGCAGCGCGATCGACACCGATCCCGGCAGGTGGGCCGACGCGAACGCACTCACGGGGCGCACATCGATCACCCACGCGCCCTGTTCCGCCAGGCGGCGGACCCGCTGCGGCTCCAGCAGGGCCAGCTCCGGCTCGCCCGCCCCGTACAACGCGGGCCCGGTGCGGTTCACCTCGCGCAGACGCAGGAAGTACGGCGGGTAGGTGCCCAGCCCGGCCTGGAGCCGCGCGACGAAGGCGTCCTCGTCAGGAGCGGCCAGCAGCGGATTCGCCGCGCGCTCGCGGCCGATCGTGGTCGTGCGCTCGCCACCGGCGGGCGCAGAGCAGAACGAACCGGCGCCGTGGGTGGGGTACACGGGCAGGTCGTCGGGCAGCGTCAGGACGCGCGCGCGCAGGGAACGCCACAGTGCCCGCGCGAGCGGCTCGGTCTGCGCGGGGTCGATCAGGTCGGTGCGCGCGACCGCGCCGGGCAGCAGCGCGCCGCCCGAGAACAGCGCGACGGGCCGCGCGCCGTCGAGCAGCAGATAGGCGAGGTGCTCGGGGGTGTGCCCGGGAGTGCCCAGCGCGCGCAGGGTCAGCCCGCCGAGGTCGAGCTCGTCCCCGTCGTCCAGGCCACGAACCGGGAAGACGTACCCACCCTGCCCCGGCGCCAGCACGGTCGCGCCGAGAGCGGCAAGCTCGCGCGAGCCCGAGACGAAATCGGCGTGCAGGTGCGTCTCGGCGGCGAACGCCACGGTCAGCCCGCGACGCTCGGCCTCGGCCAGGTACGCGCCGGGGTGCCGCGTCGGGTCGACGGCGAGCGCCCTGCCGTCGCCGAGGTCGACGAGATACGACGAGTTGCCCAGCCCCTCGTCGACGAAGGCGACAGGCGACGAGGTCATCGAATCAGCCGGCCCGGCCAAGGTGGACTCCTGGATATTCAAGCGAGTTCTTGAATATACTCACACGGCCGGCGCAGACTGTCAACGCGCCTGCCGCCGACACGGAGGAGACCATGGGGGACCGCGCCGCGAAGGACGCGCTGTTCGACGGGTTCGCATCGGTGGGCAAGGCGCTGTCGAACGGCCGCCGCGCCGAGATCGTCGACGTGCTCGCGCAGGGCGAGCGGTCGGTGGAGCAGCTCAGCGCCGAGATCGAGCAGAGCGTCGCCAACACGTCCCAGCACCTGCAGCACTTGTTACGCGCGGGGCTCGTGCGCACACGCCGCTCGGGCACGCGCATCTACTACGCACTGGCCGGAAACGAGGTCGCGGCGCTGTGGGCGAACCAGCGCGCGGTCGCCGAGCGGCACGTCCAGGCGATCGAGCGGCTGGCCACGGCCTATCTCGGCGACCGCTCCGCGCTCGAGACGATCTCGCGCGAGGAGCTGGTGCGCCGCATGCGCGCCCGCGACCTCGTGGTGCTCGACGTCCGTCCCCCCGGCGAGTACGCGGCGGGTCACATCGCCGGCGCGCGGTCGGTGCCCATCGGCGACCTGCGGCGGCGCTTGCGCGAGCTCCCCGCCGACGCCGAAGTCGTCGCCTATTGCCGCGGGCCCTACTGCGTCTTCGCCGACGACGCGGTGCGCGAGCTGGTGAAGCGCGGCCACCGCGCTCGGCGGCTGGAGGACGGCTATCCCGAGTGGGCGCGCGCCGGGCTGCCCGTGGCCGCGACAGAACGCGAGGGACAGGCGTGACCGTCGACCTGGGTACCGCCGCCCGCTTCATGACCGCGCACGCTCGCCGGCTCGACCGGCGGCGCTTCGCGCTGCTGACCGGCGCGGGCTCGCCCGACGCGGTCATCGCCGCGACCGAGGCGTACCGCAATCCCGACGGCGGCTACGGCTGGGGACTCGAGCCAGACCTGCGCGCGCCCGAGAGCCAGCCGGGCGCCGCCCTGCACGCCTTCGAGGCGTTCGCCGATGCGGCGCCGCTCGTCACGCCGCGCGCCCGCGAGCTGTGCGACTGGCTGGCGACCGTGTCACTGCCGGACGGCGGCGTGCCGTTCGCCCTGCCGCTCGCCGACTCGACTGCGTGCGCGCCGTTCTGGGCGGAGGCAGACCCGACGGTGTCGTCGCTGCAGATCACCGCTGCCGTGACAGCAGCCGCGTGGCGCGTCGCCGAGTACGACTCCGCGGTCGCCGCACACCCATGGCTCAGCGCGGCGACGGCCTTCTGCCTAGGGGCTGCGGAGCGTGTCGATGCCGGCACGCACGCGTACGAGCTCATGTTCGCGCTGCACGTCCTCGACGCGGTCCACGACCACGCGCCGGCGGCCCCCGCGCTCCTCAGTCGCCTCATCGCCCTCGTGCCGCCCTCGGGCACGCTGCCGGTGGCCGGCGGGACCGAGGACGAGTTCCTCCGGCCGCTCGACATCGCGCCGCTCCTCGGCCGGCCGGTGCGTGCGCACTTCGACGCCGGCGTCATCGCGGCGGACCTCGACCGGCTCGCGGCGACCCAGGGAGCACACGGCGGCTGGGAGCCGGTGTGGGACTGCTACTCCCCCGCGGCGCGAATGGAGTGGTCGGGCTATCTCACGGTGCGCAACCTCGGCATCCTGCTGGCCCACGGTCGGGCGTCGCGAGGCGACTCGGGGTAGAACCCCGCGTATGAATCGACTCGCGAACGCGTCCAGTCCGTACCTGCTGCAGCACGCGGACAACCCGGTGCACTGGTGGGAGTGGTCCGACGAGGCGTTCGCCGAGGCGCGGCGCCGCGACGTGCCGGTGTTCCTGTCGGTCGGCTACTCGGCCTGCCACTGGTGCCACGTGATGGCGCACGAGTCGTTCGAGGACGCCGAGGTCGCGGCGGTGCTCAACGAGCACTTCGTGTCGGTCAAGGTCGACCGCGAGGAGCGCCCCGACGTCGACGCGGTCTACATGACAGCGGTGCAGGCGATCAGCGGCCGCGGCGGCTGGCCGATGAGCGTGTTCCTGACGCCCGAGCGCGTGCCGTTTTTCGGCGGCACCTATTGGCCCAAAAACGAGCGCCAGGGCATGCCCGGCTTTCTGCGCGTGCTCGAGGCGATCCAGGACGCGTGGGCGAACGAGCGCGAACGTGTGGTCGAGTCGGGAGGCAAGCTCGCCGACCACATCCGCCGCCAGCAGGAGGTCGAGGCCTCCGACGAGCGGCCGGACCTGTCCGTGCTCGACCGCGCCGCGCAGCTGTGCCACCAGGCGTGGGACCGCCAGCAGGGCGGCTTCGGCCGCGCGCCGAAGTTCCCCCAGGCGATGGCGATCGACTTCCTGCTCGCCCACCACCTGCGCACCGGCGACGTCGGTGCGAGCGAGGCCGCGCTGCACTCGCTGGAGACGATGAGCCGCGGCGGCATCTACGACCACGTCGCCGGCGGCTTCGCGCGCTACTCGGTCGACGACGTCTGGCTGGTTCCCCACTTCGAAAAGATGCTGTACGACAACGCGCTGCTGCTGCGCGCCTATGTGCACGGCTGGCAGACGAGCGGACGCGGGCGCTTCCGCCGTGTCGCCGTCGAGACGGCCGACTACCTGCTGCGCGACCTGCGCCATGCGCGCGGTCCGTTCTTCTCCGCGACCGACGCGGACAGCGAGGGAGAGGAAGGCAAGTTCTTCCTGTGGGACGACGACGAATTCCGCGCGGTCGTCGCCGAGGCGGGCGAGGATCCGGACTTCTGGGCCGGCTACTACGGCGTGACGCCGGGCGGGAACTTCGCGGATCCCCACGTCGAGGGGGCGCCGAGCCGCACGATCCTGCACGAACTGGGTGCGCGTGACGAGCACGACGACGCGTTCTCATTGCGCGTCGACGCGGTGCGCCGCGCGCTGTACGAGCGGCGCGAACAGCGCGTGCACCCGGGCCTGGACGACAAGGTGCTGACGTCGTGGAACGCGCTGTCGATCGGCGCGCTGGCCGAGGCCGGTTCGGCGATCGGCGAGCCGCGCTACGTCGAGGCAGCGCAACGAGCCGCGGCGTTCCTGCGCGACGAGCTCGTGGTGGACGGGCGCCTGTTGCACGTGTGGAAGGACGGGCGCGGCGCGTCGGTCGCGGGCTTTCTCGAAGACTTCGCCTACCTCGCCCAGGCGCTGCTCGTGCTGTACGAGGCGGACTTCGACTCGGCCTGGGTCGCCTGGGCGACGGCCCTGGCCGACGAGGTTGAAGCGCAATTCGCGGACGGCGACACCGGCGCCTACTTCCAGACCTCCCACGACGCCGAGGATCTGGTGGCCCGGCCCAAGGACCTGTGGGACAACGCGACCCCTGCGGGGTCGAGCGTCATGGTCGACGTGCATCTGCGGCTGTACGCACTGACCGGCGGGGCGCAGTGGGCCGAGCGGGCAGAGCGGACGATCGCGGCGTTCCAGTACCGCGCGGTGCAGTCCCCCACCGGCTACGGGGAGTTCCTGCGCGCGATGGAGCGGCTGGCGTCGGGGCCCCTGGAGGTCGCGATCGCCGGGCCGCTGGCGGACCTGGCGACGCGCGCGCTGGTCGAGGTCTATCGGGGGCGCTGGCGCCCCGGTGCCGTGATCGCCGTCGCGGACCCGGCCTCGCCGTCTGCGGGGCTTTCGCTGCTGGAGGACCGCCCGCTGGTCGACGGCAAGCCCGCCGCCTACGTGTGCCGGCAGTTCCTGTGCGAGCGCCCGGTCACCGACCCCGACGAACTGCGCGACGCCCTGGAGCGCTAGCCCTGGTCTGCCTGGGGACAACCACGGTCGTCGATTTCGTTGCGACCGTACGCTGCCTGCGTCGAGTCACCCGCGGAGGCGGCCATG
>Ga0299913_10001138_pt1 | contig 19007 bp, 42 predicted proteins | sample RVTome_9_FD_201360 | JGI IMG/M metagenome (GOLD analysis project Ga0299913, IMG submission 201360) | Soil microbial communities from uranium-contaminated site in the Upper Colorado River Basin, Wyoming, United States - RVT155D38 (version 2) ... | reverse complement strand
GCGCGGCGGCGTCAACGGCACCCACTGCATGCGTCACCACGCTCCTGCAACGCCCAAGGATTCCTCGGCGTCCTGCCGCGACTCGACGAGCGTCACCGTCACGCGTTCCAGGCTCGACCAGAAGGATGCCTTCTTCTCCGCCTCGTGCCGCGAGGCGGCCGTCGCCGGGAGGTAGATGGCTCCCGTCTCGCTGTCGGCCACGATGACGCGCCAGAGTGAGCCTGCAGGAAGCACGCCTGCGCGCCGAAGCGTGCGCACGACGTAGCCTCGGTCGAACACCATCCGCCCCTCCGCATGCTCACGCTGCATCAGCGCGCGCAGGTGCGCCAGGCGACCGGCGTTGCGCTCCAAGAACGCATCGTCCGCGCCGCATACGTGGGGGCACGCATCCATCAGCCGCGCGTACCGGCAATGCCCGCACTCCAGCACGACGAACGGCTCACGCCCATCCTCCACGGATGCACGCTCGACTTCCATGCAGTAGCATTCGTCCCGCACGCTCAATCCCCCCTGCAGACTACCCAGACTACCTTCGCGTGCTCGACGCACACCATGTTCCGCGGCTCCCCGCCCGGCCACGCTGTGAGTGTGTCGAGCCGGCCTGCCAGGGCCTCCATCAGCCGTGCCGTCATGCCCCCCACACCACGGTACCCCAAGTGGCTGCGAAGCTCCGCCGCATACTCACTCGGCGACGCCCTTAGGAGCCAGTGCTCCGCCACCGTGCCCGCATGCTTCGTGACGAGTCTCCCCGCCTCGTACGCGTCCACTCCCCCTACCAAGATGCGGAACGCGACTTCCGCCGGCAGCACGACGGCACGCACGAACGGCTCCGCCCGGTCGGACGCGTTCGGCGCTTCACCCAGAAGCTCGGCGTCCCTCACGCTCGCTGCCGACCACGCCCCCAACCCCTTATCGTGCTTCTCTCGGAACCACGCTTCCGCCTCACGCGGCGCCTTCCCGATGGGTGCGAACGCCGACGCCACGACGCTCTCCTCCACCCGGTCCTGCGCGACCACGATAAGGACTCCTTCATACCCGTTCATCTTCGTCTCATCCATGCATTCACTTCCTGCTTCGTTCATCTACGACGTTCCAGAAACCTGTGGGGCACCGTCAGTACCTCGGCTCTGGCACGCTTGGAGCATCCGGTCCCAAGTACGCGCGCTCCATCGCGCGCTCCACCGACGCTTCCTCACGACCTGCCTCGCGGCACGCGCCCACGTGCTCTCTGGTCGCGTCAAGGCGCCAACACTCCGGGCACCTCGTACTCCGCGCCAACCGCACGACCACCGCTTGCTCCGGCGCGGGGACACCGTACGCCCGGTCGTGCGTCGCGCACCGTGCAACGCTCCGGTTCCCCGCATGCCAGTACTCGATGCAGTCGCACGCACGCACCACGACCTCCTCAGCCCCGAACGGGACTTCGAACGGGCGCATGTTGCCGAACTCGCGCCAATGCGCCCGAATCGCGCGCTCCGCCGCATCAAGACGGAGGTACTCGTCCTCCATCACGCGCGCCTCCAGCCCAACGCCGCCACGCGGCGCGCGTGCTTCCTTCTGACCTTCGTCCGGCTCTGCGCGACTGTTTCGCGGAGATGCTCCGCCTCTCGCTTGGAGAGGCCTGGTAGCTTACCCCCCAAGTCCTGCAGACGCTGCGTGCGCACCCGCTTCGTCACGCCCGCTTCACCTCCTCCGCCAGCACCGCGTCGCCTGCCACGACGCGCGCCTTGTTCAACACCTCTACCCCACGCAGGAAGCGCGTCCTCTCCTCCGGCGACGCGAACTCCTCCGCCGGGCCAAGACTGTTGACCGTCTGCACGAGCGCGTTCCAATCCGGCTCATCGAAATCCGGCACGCGAACGCGACGCGACTGTTCGAACTCCTCACGGAACTTCCGGTCATTCTCCCGCACACGCTCCCGGACGTCATACACCACGATTCCGTCCTTGTTCAGGAACATCGTCGGGTTCACGTGCACAAGCCGGAACCACGTTGCACGAAACTCCTGGTCCGCCATCTTGCCCGTGACCCACGCGTGCCACACGGTACGCACCTGCTCCCGCTCGTGCACGTACGCGCGCTCCAGAAGCACACCCACGTCCACCGGCTCCGTCGGACACCCATCCACGCTGCAGACATGGAACAAGCCATCCTCCTCACTCATGCAGAGGGGGCAGTAGACTTGAGGCGGCTCACCCGGGCCCGCCATCGAATCCGCGTACCCAGGGTCGAACGTCGCCACACTCTCCGGCAACGGCTTGAACCGCGCCTGGATGAGCGGGAAGAACGCGCCACAGTGGCACAGGTACTTGTCCTGGCAGCCGTGCGTACATTCCGCGTTCGCGACGCTCCACGCATCCGCCTCCCCGCAAAACGGACACGCCTCCGTCTTGGCCCACGGGTCCTCCGCGTCCGCGTTCAACCGCATCATCTCCTCGAACTTGTTCATCTCATCTCACCTTTTCGGTCCGCCACTCGTTCGCAATCCATCTCTTCCTTATCACACCATTTCGACGTCGTCCCCGACGCCGACGGCCACTCGCTTGTCCCCTACCCACGAGAGTTCCTCGCAACGACCTCGAAGGTCCACGCGATGTACTGCGAGGTCGCGCGCCATGCGTCGCGCCAACGCCTCCACCTCGCTGCGCGGCGTCCACGCGGCCACGAGCGTGCAGTAGGACTCGAATCCATCGTGCTCACCCAAACCGTCGCGGAGCGCCGCGATTTCATCACGCGCATCGAACCGCAGCAACGGGACATCCTTCTCATCCACATCTACGAAGTCTCCACCCAACCCCTCGCCGATGTACTCGAAGCACACTTGCACGTCATCCTCAACGACGCGCACGTCACCCACAAGCAGCTTTGCCTCCCACCCCTCAGGCCTCTTCGTATCCACGTACTTCTTCGCCATGCTTACACACCTCTGCGCCTCTACTCGACCATCGGCGCGGGCTTCGGCAGCTTCCTCAGCCACGCCTTCACGCCTTCGTAGTTGCGTAGGTTCTCGACGGCCCACGCCATCGGCACGTACACCACAACGATGGACCCAAGCTTCGCGTCGTGCTCCACCCGCACGAACCCACCCACGCGCTTGACCTCGCGCTGCACGGCCTTGACCACGCCACGCGCGAGCTTCTTCACCACACTCGGCGACGGGTCGTTGCGGTTCTGCGTGAACGGCCCCCCATTGTGCTGAAGCTCCAACGTAGGGGCGAGCCACTTCTTTCCCTTGTACGCAGCCGTGGTCCCGAGGTGCCAGCCCGCGCCCTTGTAACCCGGCACGCGCCACGCCTGCCAATCCTCGAAGATGAGTTGCGCTTCCGCATTCGTCAACGGATAGAACTTCTCACCCTCCGGCACGCGGTCCCCCGGCCAGCAATCACGGAACTCGTGACCGTCCGTCGCCGAGAACGACCAATCCAGCACCTGGAACGCCTTCGCGGCCCCGCCAACGGCTTCCGTGCTCTGGTTCGTCATCAGCACGGGCTCACGCGCCTGCCGACGCAGGAACTCTGCACCCGAACAGTTCATCCATTGGGCCGATTGCCTTGATTTCGGCCGCGCGACCACGCTCCGTATCAAGCCTTCGCGCTTGCATCGCTCAAAGGCTGCTGGCTCCACCCGCTTTAGGTATGCCGTGAGGTGCTGGAATCTTTGGGCCCTCACCTCGACCGTCGCACGTATCGACGTGTCGAGATGTCGCCTCGCGTACTCGAACCAGACGTCAGCCAGTTCCTCTTCCTCATCGTTCTTCTGAAGAAAACGCGCGAGCGCATCGAAACGCTTCGCATCTCCCTGTACATCCGTACCCATTTTGAGACACCCTTACTCCGCTGTTCGCTCGCTCCGTCCGGCTTCATACGCGCGCCGCAGAGCCTTCTCAAAATCCTTGCTTGGAAGACGCACCACGCTGTCCGCATCTTCCTGGCTCTCAACCTCGCTCGCGAAGTCAAAGCTCGGCGGAGATGCGCCGTTCACCGTGCGCTCGCTTCGGCCGGCTGCGTGCGCGCGCCGCAGAGCCTTCTCAAAATCGTTGCTTGGGAGACGCACCATACTGTCCGCATCCTCCTGGCTCTCAACCTCGCTCGCGAAGTCAAAGCTCGGTGGAGACGCGCCGTTCACCGTGTCCACGATAACTTGGGCCTCCTCCACGGCTTCGTCCCTCGTTGCGGACGAGAAGTCACCGTCACCATAGTGGTACGGCACCGTGCACACGACTTGGTCCAACGCATTCACGACCTCCACGTCATCACCGTCCTCGTCCTCACGGTCACGGACCTTCCACGGCACATGCCGCACGGACACACGCGACGACTCCTTCTCTTGCCTTGTTTCCTTCTCCGCTACCATCTTCTTCACCTTACTCGTTCCCTTATCGTTCGTTCGCTGCTCAAGTCCACGTTCCATCCGCGCGCCGATACTGGATGACGTGCTCGCCGCCATCACCCAGCGTCGCGAGTGCGTGAAGATGCGACTCATCCAAGCGCGTCTGCACACCACCCTCGCCGCACGAGCAGCGCCATGTGCCTTGGCGAGTCCCAGACAACCCCGGCCGGCGTCGTCATCGGCTTTCCACCCGTAGCTTGAGAATGCGACGCGCGGCGTCTTCATCCCCCACCGGGAGCTTGCCCAGGGGGCCATCGACCTCATGCCAGACCACGCCCGCTGCGGCATCCAGGGCGTCATTCACGGCTTGACGCACCACGCCTTCGATGTGACGGAATTGCTCATCGCTCACGCCCTCCGCAAACGCGGCGATTGCTTCGCTCGCGTACTCTTCAATCGACTTCATGCGCACACCTCGCTTCTTCTCATCAACTGTTCCCCCTACGTGCCTGGGTCGACGAGCTTCTCCCACGCGCGCTTCTGACGCGCCTGGAACGCCTTCGACCCCGGGTTCGGCCAGTCCACATCCGCACGCCGCTTCATGAGCGTGGGCACCACCGCGTTGCGCTTGTACCACCACACGTTCCCGTCCGCGTCCTCGTACGCGATGCAGTACAGCGGCGACTGCATCATCGAGGCTGGCTTCTGGTTTCGCGGACCGTAGTCCACCAGCGGCGTCTTCCGGTCCACAATCGGCTTCTTCGCGGCGCGTGGCGCCTTCTTCCCTTTCGCTTGCTTCGTCACCATTTGTCTCACTCTTCATCCTGCTCTTCGTTCATCCTTTCGAGGGCGCATCGCTCTGGTTTTCATTGCCTGCCTTCTGGGAGGTCGCGGAAGATGGCAAGGAGTGCGTCGAGGTCGCGCAGGCGGCGACCCGGTGCGCTGCTCGGACGGTCGTGGAGTTCCGCATTGTACTCAGGAATGATGTCTCTGCGCGCCTTTTCAAGCACATCCAGCATGACTTCCCTGTAGCCGAATGGTACCTCGTAGTCCAGGCGAGGCATCACGACCACCCCGGGCACGGCTCGGTGCGCACGTTGTCCTGCGCATCATGCACCGGGCCCCCGTCGCGCGGAAAGAGCGCGCGGAAGTGCGGCCCCTTCTCAGGCATCGGTGCACCACAACCCGGGCACGCGAGGAGACCCAGCATCGTTGGGTCTGCTTCACTCAAAGCCCCCACCTCGCTTCAGCAAAGACGCCCTTGCCTCGTCGCTTGAACACGAGGCTGAGTCCCTTGCCCTTCATCACGGGCGTCGCGCCCTCCATACACCACTCGGCCCCACGTAGAGCGTCCCGCGCGTCCTTCGTCAGGACGTGCCGCGTGTGCATAGACCAGTGGTTGCGGGCTTCCTCCATCATGACGCTCGATGCATCTGCCCCCTCAACGTTCGTGTGCTTGTCCGCGCCGCAGTTGGGGCACGTGAAGTACTCCACCATTGGCTCGTTCATCACCACGCCGCATTCCGGGCAGTGCTCCACGCGCTCCGTCGCCTGATTCGTCTCCGACTCCAGCATGCAACCTCACCCGTACTTGAGGAAGTGCGCCTGCTTCGCACCACTCTTCACAGCCTCGATGCACGCGTCCAACTCGCTGCGCATCTCGCGCACGAAGTCACGCACCCCGCGCGCGCCCACGCGTCGGCGTCTCCATGATTGGAACCACGCGTACAAGCCTTCGTCGTTCCGAACCCACTCTTCTCTCTCGCTGTCGTTCACACTTATCATCTCCATGCTTACTCCTTCTTCCTGTCTGTAAGGTAATGGCTGCGTCACACGTGGCCTTCCCAGAGGACGCGGCGGTTGCCGTCGCGCACGATGGCACTCTGCACCCCATCCTCCGGACACCACGTCACACCCATCCGCATCCAGAACGACCCCTCCTCCGTGTCCACAAGAAGGAAGGAGCCCCACTCGTCGTTCTCGATGAAGACTTTCCCAACGCCGAGGCTCCGAGCCCCAGAGAGGCGCGCCACGTTCACGAGGATGGGTGCTGGTGTCGGCAACTGGAAACGCACCGTGCACGCGTTCATGGCGCCTCCTCCTTCGTGGCGCGCGTGCGCCTCAAGCATTCTTGACCTGTCATGCTTAGTCTCCCTCACCTTCGGGCACATTCAGCGTGAAGCGCTTGAGTTGCACCCCGTACGTGGACGCGAGCACTTGACAGAGCTTCGAGACCGGTGCGTTCTCAACATCGTCAAACTCCTCGTAGTCGAGGGCCGCGAGGCGCTCCAAGGCATCGAGCCGCATCATCTCCCATGCTGCCCAAGCATCGGTGGTCGTGCCCACGAGGTGCCGGCTGCCGTCCTCCTCCGCCACCACGACGAACACCTGCATCCCCTTCAGGACCTCTTGCAAGTTGCTTCAACCCCCCTTAGTGCGGCAGGCGTACGCCATGCGCTTCGAGCTTCTCAACAAGGACGAGGTCCTCCCCGGGTTCTTCCCACTGCAGCCGATGGAGCGCAGCCATCCCGATGCGTTTTCGGTCACGCGCCGTGAGCGGGAAGGGTTCCTCCTTCTCCATCTTGCGCGCGAGCGTGTAGTACGCTTCCTGCTCGCGCCTTCGGTTGACGACGGCCCGGTTCTCGGCCCCATCGGTCGCATGGCGCCCGTACTCGTGCTTCGGGTCCAAGTTGAACTCGCCGTGGCCCGACAAGGCGGCCGCGATGCGCAAGCGCTCGTCACGCGTGAGGTCACTGAACTGGAGCGACCTCATCATCTTGCCTTCACGCCCTGGCCTGCCACGAGTCGACTCAGGATTTCGTTCCCATCGTACCCATAGAGGTTGCCCGCCTCGAACGGGTCCATCTGCGCGCGCACCCACCCGTACTCCTTCAAGTGCCGCAGCGCACCCGGTGCGAGGCAATCCTCCAACGCCTCCACGTCCGCCTGCAGGAGGAACGTCACCTCGTTCTCAGGGAACCCGTTCTTGCGCAGTTCACGCAGGAGACGCTTCTCCAACTTCTTGTTCACCAAGCGACCCGTGATGCTGCATGGAGCCCTCGGGTCGCGCGCGTTGATGTCCACCAAAACACTTGGCATGCTCAGTCCTCTCAGCTTCCACTACCGTTCACTCTTCTTCACTCCGCACCCTCATGACGCCGCCCCGGCGGAGGTGCTCCAGCACGTCGTTCTTCGCCTGCTCCAACACGCCCTTCACCACCAGCGTGAGGGTGAACTGGTCGCCAGAAGCATCCTCCGATTGGTACGGGCCCGTCACGTCCAGGTCCCCGACGAACACCTTCCCCTTCGCCTCCAGGAGCACTCCGACAGGTTTGGGAACATCCTCGCCCTTCGGGTTCAACCACGCGCACGCGGCGCACGGTTTGCCTTCATCCGCACGGCACGGCTCCTCATGGTCCTCCACCATGCTGACCAGCAAGTCTCGGGCACTTTCCTCCAGCCCCGGCTGCCCTGGGTCTGCCTCGTACGCGCGCCACCACTCCGCGATGTGGCACGATGCATCATGCCCGCGATGCCGCGCCCCATACTTGGCTTCGATGAGGGCGTGCGCCTCTCTGATTCGCTTCGTCGCTTCGTTCGTCTGACTCATTTGCTCATCCATCCATCTTCTCTCATCTCACGTTCATGCAGATATGCCGCGGCGCTTAGGCTTCCCTCACACCCCCTTCGCCGCGTACTTCAACCGCGCAGCGTGCAGCCGCTCCTGCACGGCTTCAAGCTCCTTGCGCCGCGCATCGAGCGCGCGCTCGGCATCATGCACGACATCTTCCGACCTCGCCACCTGGCGCTGAAGGTCCACGACCTCCCCCTCCGCAAGCGCATCGGGGAACATGTCGGCAAAGCGACGCGCCGCCTCCCGCGCGAGACGCTCCACCTTCTTACGCGCCTCCCATGAGATGGCGTCCTTCCCATCCACGCGCGTCAGGCTCGGTGCCCCTGCGTTCGCGTTGACGCCCCACACGACCTCGCCGCGCGACGTCGCCTCGCGATGGATGTGCGCTATCACGTGGTACCGCACGTTGTTGACGCGTATGTCCCAAGCAAACGCGTTCTTCTTGTTCGCGCTGAACAGGAGTGCATCCACTCCATTCACGCGCACCTCCACGGGGCCCAGTGGACTGTCGCGCCACACGTACCTCGGCGCATCCGTGCGGCCCAGTATACGCCGGACGTCGGCTTTCTCCGTCCTCGGCGTCAGCCTCTCCGAAAGCCCCACTTCTCGCGCATCCTCAACGTTCATCTTCTCTTCCAATCCATTCATGGTACTCGACCCTCGTCCTCAATCGCTTCTTCCATCCCTGTACCGGTTGTAACTCGCCTCTCCTCGCAGCGCTTCCGTAAAGCGCGCATCGAATCGGCGCCAATATCGGATGGCGTTCGCCGCCGTATAGTTGGCCTTGTTGACCCACCGCTCAGCGTTCTCTATGTCCTTCCAGAACCATGGGCCTGGTGACTCCTTCCTCACGACGGCCAGATACTCACTCGTGGTCTTCCACACTTGATACCAATCTGGACTCGCCTCCGTCTCCCCCCACTGCTTGATGGCAGCAATCATCTTTTCGCGTGCATCACGCCGCGCGACCGTGACGCGCGCCTTCTTCGTCGTCAGAGCACCACCTCAGCCCGCTTCTCCTCGCGCTCCTCGACCGGCACCATGGCGAGAAGCGCCGCCTTCGCTTGAAGGCCTCCGATGCGGCTCGTGATGGTTCGAAGCGCGTTCTCCCGCACGTGGGACGGGAGCGCCGCGACGACGGTGACCTCGCCACGCCATTGACTCGTGTGACGCAGGTCAGGGTCAGCGAAAGCGAGGTCCTCCAGAAAGTCGTCGACCTCACGCTTCGTCTTCGGCACCTCATCCTGGAGCAGGTACAGGATTTTCGTTCCCTGGTGCCCGCCCCCGAAGTGGTACTCCGCCCGCAGGAGGTGCGTCACTCGCCCTTCCTCTTCTTGCTTCGAGCAACACCTCGCTTCGTGGACCGCTTCCCGCGACGTGGCGCAACGTCGCGGACGCGCACAAAGAATGGTTCACCCTCCCACAAGCGTTGCATGCTCGACTCCAGGACATGTTCCACTGAGCCTTCGATGCACCAACTCTTGGAATCCTCCACGCGCACGAACACCTCTATGGGCACGGAATCCTTCTTCGGAACCTCACGCCCCTGCTCGTCATCCTCCTCCACACTCCCTGGGTCCACACCCAAGAACCAGTGCTTCTTCTCGACCTTCTTCTGGTTCACTTTCTCCACCTTGGCCTTCTTCGCGCTCGTTCGCTTCGTCACCATTCGTCTCACTCCTCGTCTTCCGCTTCATCATCCTTGCTCGTGATGAGTGCCACCGCGTCTTTCGCCATCCCCTGCGCATCACTCAGCGCATCCTGTACACCAGGGCCACCACCCCGTGCAAGTGCCGCTTCCTTGGCGCGCCGCAGCATCCGGATGCCGCTGCGCAGCCGCGCCTCCGCCGCATCCACGAGTTCGTCGACCGATGCACCCTCCGCGGGCGAGACGAACAACTCGTTCGGCAGCAGCAAGGTCGACACGTCCGCATCGACCCACAAGCCCACGTACGCATGGCCCTCGCCCGCCGGCTCCGAGTCCTCGCCCGTGAACAACGCATCCGCCGCGCCTCGAAGCGTGCCCGCATTCGCCTCGATGACGTACTCTTGCTTGCGCAGCGCCTCGACTTCCTCGCGCGACACGAGCCCCAGAAGATACGCCATACTTACTTCCCCCGCGACTTCGCCGCAAGCGCCTTCACGAGGCAGTCGCACGCGGGCCGCGCGCGCCACTTCGACTTCGCATCCTCGTCTGGCAAGTGCCCCTCGATGTCCGAGCCCTCCTCACAGTACCACTCCGAGCCACCCTCCTCGACGAGGCCGGTCGCGTCGAAGTTCACGCTCTTCCACCACGGCTGCGCCGCGTACTTCCGCGTCACCGTCGCGTCGAAGAGCTTGAGCGCCTGCTCCGGCCGTTCGATGCGCTTGTGCACCGTCATCTGTCCCCGTTCGAAGTCCACGTCGACGCGGCTCAGCATCCCCCAGTGCTTCTGAAAGAATTGCTTCACCTCCTCACTGCTCAATGTCCCATTCAGGGTCCAGTACGCATACAGCTTCACCGCCTCCGCATCCTTGTGCCGACACCTCTGCACCACCGGCGTCTTCATCCCTTGTTTCTCCATCGTTCTCACACCTCTTTCGTCTTCAACGCATCCATGTTCCTCTCGTGGGCTTCATGCTCCGCCGCGCCGCGACCGAGGTTCTTCGCCACTGGCATCGCGTGCCGCTCCTCCGTCCACCAGTTCCACCGCAGCGGCACGAACATGTGCCCCCCGTACTCGAAGGCAACGACCCACTCCGGCGCGTTCTCCTGCCTCGCTCGGGCCACCGCTTGGTCTTCTTGCATGTCCTCGTCCAAAGGCTTCCCATGGTTGGCGGCGTGCCAATCCATCTTTCTCAACGCGACGTACTCGCGCGTGTGCTTGTCGAACGCCACGAGCCACAGGAGTTCAATCTCCGGCACGAAGTGATGCATCTGGCCCGGGAGAGGACTCAAGTGACAGAAGCGACTCACATCCACCAGTGTGAGGCCGCAGTGCGCGCACCGCGTGCCCTCGGCTCCCTGACTCTCCTCGTTTTCGGCGTCGTCGCGAGCCTCCTGCCGCTTCTCATGACACTCCTTGCAGCGACGCTCGTCCTCCGTATTGTCCGCAGCCTTCTCATCCTCATCCCGTAGGCTCGGGTCAAACACGGCGTCGCAGCCCGTGCACTCCCTCAAGTCCTCCGCGTCCCGCTCCTCGTAGTCGACTCCCGGCTCCAGGACATCACCGTCCTCGTCGACGATGCGTTCGATTCGACTCTCATTGCCCTTCGAATAGATGTAAATCATCTTGCTCACCTTTTCACTCGTTCTTCGTCTTCGCGTCGAGCGGCTGGAGGGAGCCGAGGCTCACGAGCCCCGCGAACGCGCCATCCTTCTCGATGTGGCACATCCTCATCGTGCCCGGCGGCGGGCACCCTGGGAGGGCGACGACCTTCACGACGTCGCCCCGCTTCAGCAACCCACGCTCCACGCCGTACGGTACCTTGCCCAGCACGCCCTGGTCCAGCAGGCACGGCTCAAAGCGGAAGCGTTGCCCCGCCCGCACGCGACCCACCATGCTCAACCCTCCACCAGGCACTGCAGGCACTCGCCCACGATGGGCGCGCCATGTAGGATGCACAAGGGATGCGTGCCGTCGCAGGCCATCCCGAACGCTTGGCCGCATAGGCTGCAGTGCGACCCCTGTTGGCTGTACGCGTACCCTGGCTTCGTCGTCGGGTCCAGCCCACACGCGGGGCACGAGAGCCGGAAGAAATCGTCATCGACTTCCCCAGTTTGGTCCATCACTCCTTCGAACGCACATTGTCCACACTTCAAGTTCTCACCTTCTCCTTTCCTTGTTCGTCTCTTCCTTCTCCATCCTCACGCCATCGTAAGGTGGCACTCTCGACAGAAGAAGCCCGGTGAACCCTGTGGGTGAATCGCCACGTTCGCTGACCCGCACTTCGGGCACGCGGCAGGGTACCCGCAGCGCAACACCGGGTGCAGGCACGACGAGGACGACTCCTCGTGGCAATCATCCTCCCGGCACGGGATGCCGCACGCGGGGCACGCGTGCTCCACGCCCGGCGCATCCCGCGGCTCGTCTGCAGGCACCGGAGCCTTAGGAGTCTTCACCGAAGCGCGCCATGCGTCGAAGCGCTCCATCGCTTCCCCGAAGCCCGGTGCATCGCACACGTCGTAGTCGACGCCGGCGACAACAAGGCTTCCCTTGCGCCGCAACTTGTGCAACCGCTCCTCCAGCACCGCCTCGTCGCCGCCGAGACGCACGTGTAGATAGAACCACGCGTTGGGCGTGCGCCACTTCACAATCGACGCGCCGATGCGCTCCGTGAAGAGGACGGGTGCGTGCTGCGTGGGCCAATCATCATCCTGCAGCACATACTTCGCACGGAGTCCCTTCTCCGGCATCTCGAAGGCATCCTCCCGGCGCATGAGTTCCACCAGGACGCGGCGCGCGCGTCGCACTGGGAAATGGCTGCCACTGCCCTCATCCGCATCTGCCTCAGAAGACAACACGGTCTCTGGCGATGACGCGCAGCCGAAATCACCGCCCTCGGTCGCCCAGTCTGCGTGCTTCGAACCACTCTCCTCTCGACCATCGTGGATGGGTTCGTCGCACCAGAAGCACTTGTCCTCCTCTCTCTTCGCATGCATCGTTCTCACGTTCCGTCCTCCTGGCTCACGAGCTTTTTCTCTTCTGCGAACGCGAGCACTTTCCCCAAGTGCTCGTGGAAGAGCTTAGCCGCCGCCACGTCCACCGTGACGTCGACCTCTTGCCCTTCCCACTTGTCGTTGGAGCCGTCGTCCGCGTGCAACTTCACGCGGCCCGACGCTTCCTCGGCCTCCGCCACCAGCGTGGTACCTCCCTTACCTACCAAGGGGGTCGTGCTCATCTTGGCCGCCACTGCCGGCGTCAGTACTGGGTCCTTCCCACTCTTGTCTTCAGTCATCTGTCTCAAGCCTCCGCGTCTTCGGCATTGAGGGGGATATCGTGGAGCTTCGCCAGTCGACGATACTCCTCAGCATCCACGTTCACTTCTGTGAAGATTCCTCCGCCCTTGAGTGGTTCTCGACGCGCCTGGAGCACGTCCGTACCTTCGTAGGATGCGATGATGTGGAACATGCGCTTGTTCCCGTTCACATCGATGGGTCCCTTGATGATGATGTTGCGCGCGTTCACTTCTTCATCACTCCTGCAAGCCGCTTTGCTTCCTCGTTGCGAGCTTCGAGCAGCGTCCTCGCGTTCTCGGCGTCGAAGCTGACCTCCAGGTTCAGCAACGAGGCTTCCATGAGGTCCTTGTCCCCCCACTTCTCCTCAGAGTAGGGTGCAAGGTCCGCAAAGACGCCTCCTGAGCAGACCTGTGTCTGCAGGTCGCGGAAGAGGGCGAACGAGGCCGTGTACGGCACCGTCCCTCGCAGCGAGGCATCCTCCCCCCCATATTGGTTGCCAACCGGGCTCACGGAGACGCTCCAACCTGGTGGAAGGAGCCATTCACGCTCCAGCACGTACGCGACGTTCTCCCCCACCACCGTCCGCAGCGTCTTCCCTATCACGACGTCCTGCAGGATGTCGTCGAGTTCCAGTCCTTCCAGACCAAAATGCTCGACCATCACCTCCTGCTCCATCGCGTAACGTTCCGCCATCTCGTTGCGCATGCTCCGCAACGAGTCCGCGTACGCTGCGGTCCGACGACCACGCGCCGCGTCTCGACGCGTCCAGTAGCCGTGCCACGCGTCACCACGCCACGACCTCCGCGCGTTGTCGATGATGACGTGCCGCGTGCCCTTCTTCGGGAAGCGGCGCACCACCATCTGCACGCCATCGGGCGTTCGCAGCGTGTACAATCCTCCCTTGAGCTTCTTCACTTCCACGTTCTTGTTCATGGTCTCACCTTTCCTCAGTCCTGCATCTCCTACTCTGTTCCCACGCGCTTCGTGTACTCCCACGACGCGTCCCTTGGGATGATGGCAGCAGCGTACGCCAGTTTCGTCGCACGCGCCCGCACGTCCTCGTACATGCACCATCGTGCCATGTAGGAGAGACGACCTTGCCACGCCGCGTCGTCCTCGAACGTCCCATCCCCAATCCTCTGTTGGTGGTGGTCCGTGTACGCGAGCACGTCCACCGCATGCAACGGCTCCGCGACCCACGCGTTCACGTACTCCACCATCCTCTCACCGCTCTCGTCTTCCAGTCCGTGTTCCCTCGCTTGCGTTCGCGCCCGAATCCATTCGCGTGCGAACGCTTCCACGACTTGCTCGAAGACACGCTTGCGGGGCGAGCGACCCGGCTCACCAGGCCCATCCTGGCCCGGGTCCGCCGTGAGGACCACGACGCCATCCTGGAACAAGGCCGTCCACGATGCTCGGATGGCGTACATGTTGTCCATGTACACTTGCCCCACGGCCAAGAGGTCACCTGGGTCGTTCCGAACGACCGTCTCGCTCCACAGTTCCGCGTCCGTCAACGCGCCAACCTCTTCAGGACGCACGCGACTGTAGCCAGCCTCCTCGAACTGGTGGGAGAACCACTCCTCCTTGTACGTATCCGGCTCATCCTCGAACTCTTCCACCACGTGCGTCGGTACGCCCAGGATGAGGTCGTTCCCCCTCTTCACCACGCTCAATCTTCCGTTCGTCTCGGTCTTCATCATCTCACCTCAATAGTCCGCGCGCGGCATCTCTACGATGTTCCCGTACGGGTCGACGAAGCCGCGCACCATCGGTCGCGCCGCCAGACTCACCGCGTACGCTTCAGGCAGCACGCGGAGCCCGAAGCACGTCTCGCACGTCACGTCGTGGCCGCCCGCCATGTACTCCTCGAACCCTTCCGGGTCGGACTCGCGGTCCTCGCGCGTCCACACGTAATCGCGCCGCGCGTGCTTCCCGTGACCCGTGCAATCCTGACACGTCACGAGCGGGAGGTTCAGTTCCTCCGCCGCGCGCACCGCTTCCACCACGTCGCGCTCCGACGGCATGCTTCACACCCCGCTTCGAGATGGCAGCGTCACGACGCCGTACGTAAAGGAGAGGCCAAGTTCGCGCGCCTTCGCGCTCGCCTCGAACACGTCCTCACGGTGCGTTGCGCCCTCGATGGTCACTTGCTTCGCAATCCCACGAGCCAAGTCCAGGAAGCCAATGGTCTTCACACGCACCTTCACGTGTGGCAGCGTACGCTTCGCCCACACCCGGAACTCTCGTTCTCTCACTGCATACTCGGATTTCATCGTCTCACCTTTTCTTGCTTCTTCGTTCCCTCACGGGTGGCACGCGCACACGCACCCCTTGCGTGTGCACGCGCGGTGTCGTCCATCCATGCACGACGCGCTCATGACTTGCACGCGCGGCACGCTTCACCACCCGATGTCGCGCGCAAGGACGTGGTCGTCCGGCACGGCCTTGTGCCCGTGCTTCTCGTCGCCTGGGTCTGCCTCGTGGTACGCCATGATGTCCTGCGGGCGCGCGAACTGCCGCATGCCCATCGGCGCCATCACGAGCACGACGACGCTGTCCCCGCACTGCGTGCACTTCGGATGCATCTGCGACCACGCATCGTGGAGGCTGTCGTAGACTTCTTGCGCGCGCTTCCGGTTCGCACCGCGCCGCCGTTTGACCTCTGCTTGCGCCACGCGCATCGCGGCAGCCAACCGTCGCGCGTACTCCGGCTTCGTCTCCCCCATCCTCGACGGAAGGGGTTCGCCGAACGTATACCCTACAGGTTCGCTCATTCTGCCACCACCATGGCGCGCTTCTGCTGCGCGAGCCACGTGCCCAGCATCGCATGCAGCTTCTCGACGCCCCCCGCGTTGAGGCCACAACTCGCCATGTACCACCGCGGCTCCTCGTGGTCCACCACATCAAAACGCAGGCGGCCCGCGACTTCGGCAACCGCCAAGCCGTGCGCCCCATCCCCACGAACCGTCACGCGCGCCCGGAACGGGTTCTCCGCCGCCACCTCGGCCGGTGCGTGCGCGAGGAAGTGCCGCACGTTCGCGTCCGCCACGCACCGCGCCGCCGCGGAGTCGCCCTGCAAGAACAGTGCCACGCCCGTGCCGTCCGCCGCCACCACGTGCACCACAGGCAGCACTTGCCCATAGTAATCGCGGACGGTGCCCCGCTGAGCCACCCGGTACGGGCCCGGTGCAGGGTGCAGGTTCTCCGCAGCATCGCTGAACGCCCAACCCACGTCACGCGCCTCGCGGTCCGCCTTCTCGTACGCCTCCAGCGCGTTCGTGCCTCGCGCCGTCCACAGGACGGTGCCGTCCTTCGCGTCCACGATGTCCACGTACCACGCGCCACCCTCTTCCCGCGCCGGAGAATACGTCACAGCCATCCAGTTCACCCCACACGGATGCCGCTGAAGACGTGCTCATTCCCCGTCGGGTTCCGCAGCGCGAGCGTGTGCGGCCGCTCGATGGCCGCGCGCAGCACATCGCGCTCCGATTCCGCATCCACGGCATGCACGACGCCGCGGTCGGTGTCCGTCACCGTCCACGCGTAGCCCGCGCGGGCTGCCACGTGGATGACGAGGTCCGTAAAGCACGATGCAGGCAGCAGCACGCTCGCCACCGCCTTCTCCTGCCCGACGCGACTGTTCCTGTTCTCTTCGAAGGCTTCCGGATTCTTCAGGCCGAGGAACGTGCGCACGTGCTCCCGCCCCTCCTCCGAGAGGTCGAAGAGGATGCGTCGTGCGTTCGCGCACGCTTCACTCGTCAAGTACCCGACGCCGAACGCCTCAAGGTCACTCCAGTTCTCGAACGCCATCATCTGTTTGCTCATGGTCTCACCCTACTTTGTCTTCCGTTCCGTCGTTCTCTTCCAATCACTCGTTCGTCGTCACTACGTCGAACGCGCCCAAGTGCGTCCACGCGAAGCCTTCTGACTTCGCCTTGCACGCTGGCGAGGCACGCAAGTGCGCGTGCGCCTCCTTCTTCAACGCCTCCAGCGTCGCGTGCTCCGACCGATTCACTTCTTCCCCGCACCCGTTGCACATCAGACCCCCATAGTCGCCGCGATTCGTCACGAGCTTCACGCGCGCACCAGCCACGCTGCAAGCAAGACTTCTCGGGCACACAACTCCTTTTGCAACTCGCGCTTGAACCGCAACGTCGCCTCCAGCGCCGCGTGACTCGCCTCGGCGGCAAGGGCATCCAACGCGCGGCCCCGCCCGATGCGTGCCTCGCTGCACGCTTCGACGTGCCGCCCCTCCGCCACTGCCTTCTTCTGCAGCATCTCCAACTTGAGTCGCCACAGTGGCGCGCGCACCGGCTCCATCAACTGCAGCAGGTGTTCGAGGCCATCGTCCGCGCCCTCCTCCATCGCCTCCATCACGGCCACTGCCCCGGACTGGGCGGACTCGTGTCCAGCGGCTCAAAGTCCTCGGCCTTGACGCCCATCGTCCCCGGCTTTTTCCTCCGGATTTGGAACGACACGCTCAAGCCGAACGTCGTCGAGGGGCTGCCTTCCGCCGTGCTTGCGCCCACGCTTCCCGTCGCGTACGCCATGGTGATGGCGTTGTCAAGCATGGCGTGCAGCTTCGCCCGCAACTCCGGCGTCATCGGCGGTCGATGTGCAAGCCGATTCTCCGGCCGCGCGGCCCACGCTTCCATCGCTGCATCTGCTTCACTCATTCTTCTTTCACCTGAACCCTCTCCCAAATGGCGGCGATGGCGTCGCTGCGCGTGGCCCACGTCTCGCCAGACGCGCCTGAGGCATCGCGCAGACCCTTCCCCCACTGCAGCCCCGCATCAAGGACCATCCACCGCCCATCTACGGTTTCCACAACCTCGAAAGGCTTCGGCGGTTCGGCGTAGATGCTCTTCCCATCCTCTTGCTCCTTCGTTCGGTTGAAGACGGCGCCGGCGGCCTCCGCCACCGAGCCCCACGTCTCCCCCACAATGCCCGCGTCCCGCGCGCCCGACGGGTCCCACCCCCACCGGATTCCATTGTGGAGCACCATGAATCGACCGCCCACCGTGGGGATGATTTCGAACCCCCTTGGCACGCGCTTGCCTTCGACCTCATGCAGGGGTCGCTTGTAGGGTATGACCAAGCCCGGCGCGCCCCTCGGACACACCTCTCCCATGCACAGGTAGCCCAAGAGGCCGCCGCCACGTTGCCCGGTCGGCGAGAAGACGCGCGCCATCGGCCTCTCGCACACCTTACACTTCATGCACCACGCCTCCGACCTCTTCGACCGGAGTCGCACGCGGCTTCTCCTCCTCATCGACGCTCGCGTTGTCTTCGTCTTCCGCGTCCGCAGGAGCTTCTTCAAGGAAACGCCGCGCAGCGTCCATCATCTCGCCCCACGAGTGGCCCAACTCCTCGAACGACTCCTTGAAGTACGCCGCGCGCTGCTCGTCCGTCAAGGCGGCACGATGCGCGCGCTCCTCGACGTCGCTGCGCCCCCTGTTCCCACCCGTATAGACCGGCGGCGCGGGCGGCACTCCAGGCATCTCTTGCCCCGCCTTCACGAAGCAGGCGCGCACGTGTTTCCGGAACGGCTTCCGGTCGGCCACGGTCCTGCAGAAGACGCATCGGAACGATTCGCGTCCCCCGCCCTTCCTTCCCGCCTGCAACTTCGCCAGATGCTCCGGACTCAGCTTCTTCACCATGCTTACACGTCCTTCGTCGGGTCCTCGAACAAGTCGAACGGATTGCCCTCCACCATCACGGCGAAAGGCACCGGCGTCACCGTCTTGTCGTCGTTCGCCTGCATCGCGCAGACCAAGGCCACTTGCTTCCCATCCACCTTTCGAATGGCTGAAACCAGGGCCAAGTCCCCCTGCGCTGCGGCCCGCAGCAACGTCTCGAAGTTCTTGCGGTCAGCCTCCGGAATCTCGCCCGGGGTCTTCATCGTCTCACCCTTCTGCGTCTTCTTCGCCACCTTGTTCACCCTATCCTCTTCTGCTCACTGCCACGCGTCGCGAAAGTCCCTCTGGTCGTCCCGAGGGCCCCAAGGACCTGCGTACATCGCAGGTACTTCCGGGTCGAACGATGGGGGAATCTCCCTCGGGTCGTACCCGCACGCGGCGCAGCATGACCCATACGCCATCT
>Ga0299913_10001137_pt1 | contig 19015 bp, 13 predicted proteins | sample RVTome_9_FD_201360 | JGI IMG/M metagenome (GOLD analysis project Ga0299913, IMG submission 201360) | Soil microbial communities from uranium-contaminated site in the Upper Colorado River Basin, Wyoming, United States - RVT155D38 (version 2) ... | reverse complement strand
GACCGACTCGACGCGAGCGGCATCACCTTCCACCACCGGGTGGTCGACGACGCCGGCAAGCACTACAAGGCCGTCCACTACGACCACGGCAACGGGATCTCCGCCGCCGACGTCGACGGCGACGGCCTGCACGACCTCTACCTGACGACCCAGATCGGCCGCAACGAGCTGTGGCGCAACCTCGGCGGCGGCCGGTTCGAGGACGTCACCGAGCGCGCCGGCGTCGGGCTGCCGGGGAAGATCTCCGTCACCGGCTCGTTCGCCGACTACGACGACGACGGCGACCCCGACCTCTACGTGACCACCGTCAAGCAGGGGAACCACCTGTTCCGCAACGACGGGAAGGGGCGGTTCACCGACGTCACCGACCTGGCCGGGGTCGGCTACGTCGGCCACTCCTCGACCCCGCTCTGGTTCGACTACGACCGCGACGGCGACCTCGACCTGTTCGTCACCAATGTCGGCGTGTACACCACCGACGAGACGGGCGCCGGCGGCTACTACGTCGGCGTCGACAACGCCTTCTCCGGGCACCTCTTCCCCGAGCGCACCGAGACGAGCATCCTCTACGAGAACGTCGACGGCACCCGGTTCCGCGACGTCAGCGCGGCGACCGGTCTGATCGACGGGTCGTGGAGCGGCGACGCCAGCCCGGTCGACCTCGACGGCGACGGCTGGATCGACCTCTACGTGCTCAACATGCAGGGCGACGACCACCTGTGGATCAACCGCGAGGGGCGCTTCACCGAAGCCCGCGCGAAGCACTTCCCGAAGAGCCCGTGGGGGGCGATGGGGATCAAGTTCTTCGACTTCGACCGCGACGGCCGCCTCGACCTGATCCTCACCGACATGCACTCGGACATGAGCGAGAACATCGGCCCCGAGCGCGAGAAGCTCAAGAGCCGCATGCAGTGGTCGGAGACGACGCTGCAGGGCGGCGACGACAACATCTTCGGCAACGCGTTCTGGCTCGGACGCGGCGACGGAAAGTTCGAGGAGGTCTCCGACCGGGTGGGCGCCGAGAACTACTGGCCGTGGGGGGTCAGCGTCGACGACCTCAACGCCGACGGGTACGACGACGCGGTGATCACCTCCAGCATGAACTACCCGTTCCGCTACGGCCTGAACTCGGTGCTGCTCAACGAGGCCGGCGAGCGCTTCGCCGACGCGGAGACCGTGCTCGGCGTCGAGCCGCGCGCCGGCGGCGCGACCACCGCGCCCTGGTTCGAGCTCGACTGCGACGGCGTCGACCGGGACCACGATCTGTGCGAGGGGCAGCAGGGCCGCCTGCTCGTGCGCGGCACGCTCGGCACGCGGTCGGCGGTGATCTTCGACCTCGACCGCGACGGCGACCTCGACGTGGTGACCAACGAGCTCAACTCGCCGCCGCAGGTGCTGGTCAGCGACCTCTCCGAGCAGACCGACGTCCGCTGGCTCGAGGTCGACCTCACCGGCACCGGCTCGAACCGCGACGGGCTCGGCGCCGTGGTCACCGTGGTCGCCGGCGGCCTGCGGCAGATGGAGGTCAACGACGGCAAGTCCGGCTACCTGTCGCAGAGCTCGCTGCCGCTCTACTTCGGGCTCGGCGACGCCGAGGCGGTCGAACGGGTCGAGGTGCGCTGGCCGAGCGGGGCGACCCAGGTCGTCGAGCGTCCCGGCACGAACCGCCGGATCGAGATCGTCGAGCCCGTCGAGGTCGAGGACGTCGAGGTGATCGAGGAGGCGGGCGGCGCGGCGGGCGACGAAGCAGGCCCGGCGGCGGCCGAGCCGCCCGCGGCGGACCCGGGCACAGCCGACCCGGGCGCGTCGTCCTGAGGTCCGATTCCGGGGTCCGGCGCGCCGGGCCGGGCTATCCTGACGCCGTGTCGAAGTATCCCGCCGCCCCGGGCCGCGCCGACGCCTGGCATCCGAGCCCGCGGGGACCGCAACGCGACCCCGGCGACTTTCGCCACCGGCTGCTGGCACTCGCGGTCTTCCTGACGACGTCTCTCGCGGTCCCCCTCGCCGGCGCGGCATCCCCTCCCCAGCGGCCGCTGTTCCGCGAGGTCGCCGCCTCCGTCGGGCTCGACTTCGTCCACTTCAACGGGATGACCGGGGAGCTCTACTTCCCGGAGACGATGGGCGCGGGCGGTGCGCTCTTCGACTACGACCGCGACGGCGACCTCGACGTCTACCTGGTCCAGGGCGCGTTCCTCGATCCGCGGGCGACGATGGCCGACGCGCTGCGCCCGGTCGCCGGGCCGCTGCACGGCCGCCTCTACCGCAACGACCTGCGGATCGGCCCCGACGGCCGCCGCGAGCTCCGCTTCGCCGACGTCACCGAGGAGAGCGGCATCCGGGCGGCCGGCTACGGGATGGGGGTCGCCGCCGGGGACGTCGACAACGACGGCTGGACCGACCTCTACCTGACCAACCTCGGCCCGAACCAGCTCTGGCACAACGACGGCGACGGGACCTTCTCCGAGGTCACCGCCCGTGCCGGCGTCGACGACCCGCGGTGGAGCGTGCCGGCGGTCTTCTTCGACTACGACCGCGACGGCTGGCTCGACCTGTTCGTCGGCAACTACGTCGCCTTCACCGTCGCCTCGCACAAGCTCTGCCGTACGGTGGCCGGCGAGCCGGACTACTGCGGCCCGCAGACCTACCGTGCCGAGACCGACCGGCTGTTCCGCAACCGGGGCGACGGCACCTTCGAGGACGTCTCGGTCGCCAGCGGCATCCGCGGCCCGAGCGGCGCGGCCCTCGGCGCCGTCGCGACCGACCTCGACGGCGACGGCCTCCCCGACCTCTACGTCGCCAACGACGGGATGCCGAACCGGATGTGGATCAACCGGGGCGACGGCACCTTCGAGGACCGGGCGCTCTTCGCGGGCACGGCGGTCAACCGCAACGGGGAGCCGGAGGCGAGCATGGGCGTCGCCGCGGGCGACCTGGACGGCGACGGCGACGACGACCTGGCGATGACGCATCTGACGCTCGAGACCAACACCGTCTACCTCAACGACGGGAGCGGGCTGTTCGACGACGCCTCGGCGGCGAGCGGGCTCGGCCCGCCGTCGGTCGCCTGGACCGGCTTCGGCGCCGCCTGGCTCGATTTCGACCTCGACGGGCTGTTCGACCTGGCGACGGTCAACGGCGCCGTCCGCTTGCCGCCCGACCCGACGTCCCGCGCCCCCGGCGACGACTGGCCCCTCGCCCAGCCGAACCAGCTCTTCGGCAACGCCGGGGGTGGGCGGTTCGTCGAGGTGTCCGACCGCGCGGGCCCCGGGTTCACCGCCCGCGAGGTGAGCCGCGGGCTGGCCGCCGGCGACGTCGACGAGGACGGCGACCCCGACCTGCTGGTGACCAACGCGAGCGGCCCGGTCCGCCTGCTGCTGAACCAGGCGGCCGACGGGTCGCACTGGCTCGGCCTGCGGCTCGTCGGCGCCGGCGGGCGCGACATGCTCGGCGCCCGCGTCGCGGTGCACCGCCCCGCCGCCCCGCCCCTCGTCCGCCGCGCCGACAGCGGCGGGAGCTACGCGTCGGCGAGCGACCCGCGCGTGCTGGTCGGCCTCGGCGCCGACCCGGCGGTCGAGCGGGTGGTCGTCACCTGGCCCGACGGCACCCGCGAGGAGTGGCGCGTCGAGGCCGACCGCTACACCACCCTGCGCCAGGGCGAGGGGCGGAGCCTGCCGGCGGCCGGGACGGCGGGAGACGCCGCCGGGCGGGCCGGGCCCGGGCCGTCCGCATCTCCGCCGGCCGCGGGCGCGTCTCGTCCGGCCGCCACGATTCCGCCGGCGCCCGCGAACGCGCGCCGACCGCCGGCCGCCACGCCCCCCACGGGCACGCGGCGATGACCGGCGCCGCCCTCCCGCGGCGGACCGCGGCCGCGGTCGCCCTCGACCTCCTCGTCCTCCTCCTCGCCGCCGCGACCGCCGGGGCGCAGGCGGTCGGACCGCACCTCGATCTCCCGCGGCCGCCGCTCGAGCGGGCGGACCCGCAGGTCCGCGAGCAGGTGGCGGCGGCGCGCGGCATCCTCGACCGGCTCCTGGCGACCGGCGCCCCGCCCGAGGCGGTCGACGCGGCGCTCGCCCGGGTGTGCCGGACCTACCTCGCCTACGAGCTGCTCGAGGCGGCCGAGCCGTGCCTCGCCGGGCTCGCCGGGCGCCAGCCGGACGACGGCGAGTGGCCCTACCTGCTCGCCTACCTCGAGGAGCGGGCGGGGCGTCCCGAGGCCTCGCGCGAGCGACTCCGGACCAGCGTCGGGCTGAGCGCCTACGCACCCGCCTACCTGCGGCTCGGGGACCTCGAGCTCGCGGCCGGCCGGCTGGCCGAGGCGCGGGCCGCCTACGAGGCGGGGATCGAGGCCGACCCGCGGTGCGTCGCCGGCCGCTACGGCCTGGCGGCGGTCGCCCGGCGCGAAGGGGACCTCGAGCGCGCCGTCGCCCTGCTCCGCGGGGTGCTCGAGGAGCTGCCGGGCTCGCCGCAGGCGCGTTACGCCCTCGCCCTCGACCTGCGCCGCCTCGGCCGCCGGGACGAGGCGCTGGAGCTCCTCCGCGAGGTCGACCTCGACGCGATGCGGCTGCGGCCGTGGTGGGGCTGTCCCGACCCCCGGGTCGGCCGGCTCTCCGCCCTGGTCGGCGGGTCGTCGGCCCACCTGATGCGCGGGCTCGAGGCCTCGTTCCGGGGGGACTTCGAGCGCGAGGAGGCCGAGTACCGCAAGGCGGTCGCGGCGAGCCCGGACGACCCGGTCGCCCGCAAGAGCCTGGGGACGGCGCTCTACCGGGCGGGCGAGCACGAGGCCGCGGAGGCGGAGCTGCGCGAGGCGGTCCGGCTCGCCCCCGACGACCCGAGCTACCGGTTCGACCTCGGCCAGGTCCTGCTCGAGCTCGGCCGCCCCGAGGCGGCCGCCGCCGAGCTCCGCCGAGCGGTCGAGCTCGACCCCGACATGCTGCTCGCGCACCGGCGCCTCGCCGACCTCGAGGCCGAGGCCGGGCGCCCGGAGCGGGCGGCCGAGCACCTGGCGCGCATCGCCGCCCTCGACCCGCCGGACACGGCGAGCCGGGCGCGGCTGGTGATGACGCTGCTCGGCCTCGGGCGACAGACCGAGGCGCGCGGGCACCTCGCCCGGCTCCTCGCCGAGCAGCCGCCCCCCGACCTGCCGACGCGGCTGCAGCTCGCCTCGCTGCTCGGCAACCTCGGCGACCTCGACGGGGCGGAGCGGCAGTTCCTCGCCGTCCTCGAGCTCGGCGCGGAGCCGGCGATCGAGGCGCGCGCACACGCCCTGCTCGGCCAGCTCCATCTGATCCAGGGGCGCCGCGAGGAGGCGGCGGAGCGGTTCCGCGACGCCTTGCGGCTCGATCCCACGCTGGCCGAGGCGCGGGACGGGCTGCGGCAGGCCGAGGGGGCGGCGCCTTAGCACGTACTCGGCGGCCCCCGGGGCGGCGGCCGGAAATCGCCGGCCGCCCCGATCCGTTGAACCCCACGCGACGACCCGCAGGCCAACGCAGCGAGCCACTGCACGATCCGACGGCAGCGAAGGAGCCCGATGCCCAGACCGCCGCAGCCCCTCCGACCGCCCCGCCGGCGCGCTGCCGCGGCGGCCGGCACCCTGGCCGCCCTCCTCGGTCTCGCCGGGCTCGTCCACCCCGCCGCGGCCCAGACGGAGCCCGCCCCCGCCGAGCCGACCGACGGGGCGCCGCCGGAGGTCTTCTTCGAGCGGCTCGAGGTCCACGTCGTCAACGTCGACGTCTACGTCACCGACCGCGACGGCAACCCGGTGACCGGCCTGACGAAGGACGACTTCGAGCTCTACGAGGACGGCCGGCGGGTGCCGATCACCAACTTCTACGCCGTCGCCGGCGGCCGGCCCCAGACGCAGGCGCCTGGAGCGCTCGGCGAGGCCGCGCCCGGGGAGACGGCGCCCGGTCCCCCCGCCGCCCCCCTCGACGCCGCGCGGGTGCCGGAGGACCAGCGGCTCCACCTCGTCGTCTTCGTCGACAACCTGCACATCGCCCCCTTCGGCCGCAACCGGGTGATGCGCGAGCTGCAGGCCGTCCTCGGCGGCATGCTCGGGCCGGACGACCGGGCGATGTTGGTCGCCTTCGACCGCACCCTGGAGGTCCGCCAGGAGTTCACCTCCGACCCGCGGCTGATCGCCCGCGGCCTCGACGGCCTCGAGAAGCTCACCGGCTTCGCGGTGCAGCGGGCGAGGGAGCGCACCGACGTCCTCGGCGCGCTCGAGCGCGCGCCCGACGCGATCTCGGCGCAGGGCGACGTCGACTTCTACGCCAAGTCCGCCCACGACGACCTGCGGCGCACCGTCGCCGCCCTCAAGCAGCTCGTCGGCTCGCTCGGCGGCGTGCCGGGCCGCAAGGCGCTGCTCTACGTCAGCGACGGGATCCCGATGACCCCGGGCGAGGATCTCTTCTACCTGCTCGAGCGCCGCTTCGCGAACAACCTGACGACCTCGTCGATCCAGGCGGCGCGCTACCGCATGCAGCGGGAGTTCCGCGAGCTGACCGCGCAGGCGAGTTCCAGCCGGGTGACCTTCTACACCCTCGACGCCCGCGGGCTCCAGTCGCACTCGAGCCTGTCGGCCGAGCACGGCGGCTCGCCGGACGCCTCGTACCTCGAGGCCGATATCCTCAACGACTCGAACCTGGCGGCGCCGCTGCAGCTGATGGCCGAGGAGACCGGTGGCCTGGCCGCGTTCAACACCAACAACGTGCGCGGGGCTCTCGAGCGGATGGCCCGCGACTTCGACACCTATTACTCGCTCGGCTACACGCCGGCGCACCACGGGGACGGCCGGTACTACCCGATCGAGGTGCGGGTCCCCGGCCGGCGCGGGCTCGTCGTCCGCCACCGCGACGGCTACCGCGACAAGACCCTGGAGACCCGGGTGACCGACGCGACCCTCGGCGCTCTGCTCTACGGCGGGACCGAGAACCGGCTCGGCGTACGGGTCGACGTCGGGGCCGGCGAGCGGGGCCGCGGCCGCCGACACTACCTGGTGCCGATCGAGGTCCGCATCCCGCTCGGCTCGGTGACCTTCCTCCCCCGCCCCGGCGTCCACGAGGCCCGCCTGCGGGTGGCGATCGCGGCGGGCGACGGCGAGGGGGAGATGTCGATCCCGCAGCAGGTCGAGGTGCCGATCGTCGTCCCGGAGGCCGAGCTCGAGACCGCCAGAACGCAGAGCTTCGTCTACGAGGCGAAGCTGATGATGCTGCCGGGCGTCCATCAGCTCGCCGTCGGGGTGCGCGACGACGTCTCGGGCGACGCCTCCTACCTGCGGCGTTCGGTCGCGGTCGGACGCTGAGGCCCAGCGCGCGGTCGGCCGCCGAGCCCGGCCGCGGGGCCCACCCAGCTCCGGGGCTGCCGGGCCGGCGCGCTATCGCCGCCCGCGGCGGCGGCCGGTCTCGTCGACGATGACCTGCTTGTGGACGAACGACTCGCCGCCGCCGATCTCGTCGTACACCCCGACCGCGACGTTCGGCACCCCCGGCTCGAGCTCGAGCACCGCGCCGTAGCCGATGTCCTGCCCCCGCGCCTCGGCGAGCTGGGCGGAGGTCATCGAGAACTCGTAGGGGAACGAGCGCAGCTCGGACATCCCGCTCTCGTCCTTGACGATCAGGAAGATGCGCAGCATCCCCGTCTGCCGGGCGCCCTGCGGCAGGAGCGTGATCTGGGAGACCGGGATGCGCACCAGCAGCGGCAGGTGGTACCGGCGCTTCCCCTTGCGCTCGGGCTTGCCGAAGTCGACCGAGACGTTCAACGGGTTCTTCTCCATGCCGAACAGGAGCGACGCGTAGGTCCGGTCGCCGATCCGCTCGAGGTCCGGCTTGTCCCGGTAGCCCTCGCGGTGGCGCGCGGCGAGCTCCGGGTGCCCCTTCACCCGCACCTCGATCTCGTGGTACTCGCCGGTCGCGCCCTCGGGCACCTGGAAGCCGAGCGAGTAGAAGCTGTCAAAGTCCTCGCCCATCGACGCCAGCGCGTCGTCGAAGTTCGCGGTGTTGACGATGGCGGTGCCGCCGGTGGACTCGGCGAGCGCGAGCAGCGGCTCCTGGAGGCTCTGCTCGTGCAGCGCCGCCAGGGCACGCGTCCCGCCCGCTCCCCGACCGAGCCCGAAGCCGTCGGGCGAGACGTGCATGTGGGCGTCCGCGCCCGCGGCGCTCAGCGTGTAGAGGGTGATCTGCTCGGCGTTCGCCTGGCGGCCGATCGAGTTGTACAGGTGGGTCTCGTCCTCCTGGGCGATCTCGAGGTAGGGGTCGGGCATCTCCCCGCTGATCGTCGCCGTGTTCGCGAGCTGGGTGCCGAACTCGTCGATCAGGAACTGGTAGAGGACCTCGCCGGGCCGCTGCAGCAGCCCGTCGCTGACGTAGAGGATCGCCTTGCGCCCGGGCAGCCCGGACAGCGAGCGGATCATCGACTCGAGCGCCTTCGCCGAGCGCTCGAGGTCCATACGCACCGACTGCACGTAGGTGCGGACGACGTCGTACGCCTGGGCCATCCCGCCGAGCTGGGTCTGGATGTCCTCGCCGCCGACCGCGGCGGCGATCACCTGCATCTGCCGCATCGCCTGGAGCAGCTCGCGGTCCTGGCGCACCCGCCCGCCGACCGGGTCGTCGAGCTTGCGCACCGCGCCCTGGATCGCGCGGTAGTCGCGGGTGAACGGCTGGACGACGTCGAGGTCGCCGTCGAACCCGACGATCATCACGTTGTCCCCCTGGTACGCCCGGTCCTCGAGGAAGCCACCGAGCTGCGCCAGCACCCGGGAGCGGTTCTGCGGCAGGATGTTGAAGTGGTCGACGTAGATCAGGAAATTGAGCTGCTGGTCGGCCGGCAGGTCCTTCGTGGCGAGGACCTCGGGGTCGGACTCCGGCACGCCGGGGACCGAGCTGAGGACCCGGTCGCGCCGGGTCGTCGCGAAGAAGTTGGAGATCGGCACCGGCGCCCCGTCGTGGAGCAGCTCGAAGTCGTCGCGGGTCAGGCCGGTCACCCGGCGCCCCTTGCGGTCGACGACGAACACCTCGACGTTGACCACGTTGACGTCGATGCGCTCGACGAACGGGGTCGGGTCGGCGGGGGTCGGGCCGGCAGGCGTCTGGGCGGCGGCTGCCGCGGGCATGGCGAGCGCGGCGACGAGCGCGCTCAGGGCGAGGCGGGGGGTCCACGGCGTCCCGGTCGCGGGCATGGGTTCCTCACTTCCTGGTCTTTCGATCTTCGCGGGTCGGCTCACGGGACCATCATACGCCTCCCGCCGACAGGCCGGGGCGGCCGCGTCACGGGCGGCTCTCGGCCTCTCCGGTCATCGGAACGAATCGCACCGGCACGACCTTCCGGCTGTCGAGGCCGGAAGCCGTCTTCGCGATCACCGTCAGCTCCTGGAGCTCGACGCCGACCGGCGCCACCAGCCGGCCCCCGACCGCGAGCTGGTCGAGGAGCGGCGGCGGGATCTCGGGCGGCGCGGCGGTCAGCAGGACCGCGTCGAAGGGCGCTTTCTCGGGCCAGCCGCGGTAGCCGTCGCCGGCGCGCACCCGGACGTTGCCGTAGCCGAGCTCGGCGAGCGTCGCCCGGGCGCGCTCGGCGAGCGGCTCGACGATCTCGATCGTGAACACCTCGCCCGCCACCCGCGACAGCACCGCCGCGTGGTAGCCCGAGCCGGTGCCGATCTCGAGCACCCGGTCGCCGGGCTCGAGCTCGAGGAGCTCCGTCATCAGGGCGACGACGTAAGGCTGCGAGATCGTCTGCCCGTGGCCGATGGGCAGCGGCCGGTCGGCGTGAGCGGCCGCCGACAGCGCCTCGGGCACGAAGCGGTGGCGCGGCACCTCGGCCAGCGCCCGGAGCACCGCCGGGTCGGCGACGCCGCGGGCGCGGACCTGCCGCTCCACCATCGCCCGACGCGCGGCGGCGAAGGGTTCGTAGACGGCGAGGGCCGGCTCTGACGCGCGGGCGACGACGGAGGGCACGTCGACCGGAATGGCGGCGGCAACGGTCACCACGATCGCGGCGATCACCACGACGGCGGCGCCGAGGATCGCGCCCACCGCGGCCGGCGCGCCCGCGGCGGCCCCGGCGGCCGCGGCGCGCCCGGGGCGGGACGCCGGCGGTGCGCCCACCTCAGCCGTCCTCGCGGACCTGCCCGGTCATCGGCTGCAGCCGCACCGGGATCACCGTGCGCTTCTCGATGCCGTCGCGGGTCTTGGTGATCACCTGCAGGTCCTGGATGTAGCCGCCGACCGGCGCCACCATCCGGCCGCCGACCTTCAGCTGGTCGATCAGCGGCTGCGGGATGCGCGGCGGCGCGGCGGTGAGGATGATGGCGTCGAAGGGCGCCTTCTCCGGCCACCCCTTGTAGCCGTCGCCGGTGCGGATCTCGACGTTGTGGTAGCCGAGCCGGCCGAGCCGCCGGCGCGCCTCGACCGCCATCGGCTCGATGATCTCGATCGACGCCACCTCGCCGGCGACCCGCGACAGGACCGCGGTGTGGTAGCCCGAGCCGGTGCCGATCTCGAGCACGCGGTCGCCCGGGCCGAGGTCGAGGAGCTCCGTCATCAGGGCGACGACGTACGGCTGCGACACGCTCTGCCCGTGGCCGATCGGCAGCGGCCGGTCGTCGTAGGCCGCGGCGAGGTCGGCCTCGGGCACGAACAGGTGGCGCGGCACCTCCTCCATCGCGGCGAGGACCCCGGGATCGGCGATGCCGCGCCCCTTGACCTGGCGCTCGACCATCACCCGCCGCTGGTCGCGGAGCGCGTCCGCCGCCGCCGCCGGCCCGCCGGCGGCGAGGACGCCGGCCAGGGCCGCGGCCGCGATCCACCGCCGGCGCACGGCGATCCGCCCGGCGCGACTCACGGCGCGCCCTCCCGCCGGTGGACCACCCGGCCGTCGACCAGCGTCAGGTCGACCTCGACTTCGGGGATCTCGGCCGCCGGCACCCGCATCGGGTCGCGGCCGAAGACGACCAGGTCCGCCCGCTTGCCCGGGGCGAGGGAGCCGACCGTGGCCTCGAGGAACAGCGAGTGCGCCGCGTCGAGGGTGAAGCCGGAGAGCGCCTCCTCGCGGGTCAGCCGCTCGCCGGGCAGCCAGCCGCCCGCGGGCTCGCCGGCGAGGTCCTGCCGGGTGACCGCGGCGTGGAGGCCGAGCAGCGGGTCGACCCGCTCGACCGGGAAGTCGCTGCCCAGCGCCAGCCGGCCGCCGGCGTCGAGCACCTTGCGCCAGGCGTAGGCGCCCTCCAGGCGGCGGGGGCCGACCCGGTCGCCGGCCCACGGCATGTCGGAGGTCGCGTGCGTCGGCTGCATCGAGGCGATGACGCCGAGCTCGGCCATCCGCGCGATGTCCGGCAGGCGCATCACCTGGGCGTGCTCGATGCGGAAGCGCGGGTCGTCGTGCGGGCGCTCCCGCCGCCCGTCGCGCCAACCGACGCCGAGCAGCCCGAGCGCCCGTTCGATCGCATCGAGGGCGACGACGTTGCCGCGGTCGCCGATCGCGTGGATGCCGACCTGGAAGCCGGCCTCGCGGGCGCGCGCTGCGACCTCGGCGAGGTGGTCGCCCGAGGCGGTGAGGAGCCCCAGGTTGCCCGGGTCGTCGGCGTACGGCTCGACGAGCGCCGCGCCCCGGCTGCCGAGCGCGCCGTCGGCGTAGAGCTTGACGCCGCGGACGGTCAGCCTTCCGCCGGGGTGGACCTCGGGACCGGCGGCGAACCACTCCGCGAGCAGCGGCGCCGAGTCGGTGAGGAACAGCGCGGCGCGGATCGGCAGCCCGCCGGCGTCGGCCAGGGCGCGGTAGGCGTCGACGGTCGGGCCGTCGACCCCCATGTCGGTAACCGTCGTCAGGCCGCGCGCCGCCGCGTGGTCCGACGCCGCGGCGATCCGCCGGCGGAGGGTCGCCGCGTCCGCCGCCGGCAGCCGGGCGCCGGCGACGTCCATCGCGTTGTCGATCAGCACTCCGGTCGGCCAACCCTCGGCGTCGCGCAGGAAGCGGCCGCCCGGCGGGTCGGGGGTCGTCTCGTCGATCCCCAGCTCTTCCATCGCTCCGGCGTTGAGCAGGGCGGCGTGGCCGTCGATCCGGTTGACCCAGACCGGCCGGTCGGGCACGGCGGCGGAGAGCGGGCCGTGGACGGGGAACTCCCGGATCGGCCAGTCGTTCTGGTCCCATCCGCGCCCGCGCACCCAGGCCCCCGGGGGCAGCTCGGCGGCGCCGGCGGCGATCCGCGTCACGACCTCCTCGTAGCTCGCGGTGCCGACGAGGTCGACCTGCTCGAGGGCGGCGCCGAGCCCGGCGAGGTGGGAGTGGGCGTCGATCAACCCGGGGGTGACGGCGCGGCCGGCGAGGTCGATGATCTCGGTCTCGGGACCCACGAAGGGCTCGGCGCCGGCGGCGGGTCCGAGGTAGACGATGACGCCGTCGTGCACGGCGAGGCTGCCTTCGACCGGGGCGGGCGGGTCGACGGGGTAGAAGACGCCGCGGGTCAGGACGAGGTCGGCGGCGTCCTCTGCGGGGGTCGTCGGCACCGCGGTCACGAGGGCGGCCAGGGCGCCGAGGAGGAGGGCGAGCGGGTGCGGTGGGGTGCGACGCATCTCGGGAGGGGGCCGGGACGGGTGTTCGGACCGGCGAGTGCGGGGTCCATTCTACGCCGGGGCGAGCTGCAAGCGGCGAGCCATTCGTGGAGGGCCGGACCGGTGGGGCTTTCGGGGCCGGGCGGAGACTCCGGCCCGGGCCTTTCCTGGAGGGCGGGGACGGGCGGGGGCGCCGTCGTGGGAAACGGCGGCGGCTTTCCAATGGATGCGGGGTAGGCCGCCGCCTCCGCGCGGCCGGCGCCGGACGATCCTAGGCCTATCACGGTCTATGCCGTGCGCCGTCCGCGAGGTTCCCTCGCCGGCGCCCCCGCCCGCCCCCACCTCGGCACGGTCCGTGTGGGGCCGGAGACTCCGCCCTCCGGCGGAAGGACACCCGGGAGGGGAAGACAGGGAGACCTCGAATCTCGCTGCGCTCGATTCTCGGGCGGGCGCCGGGTGGCCGCCGAACTCGACAGTGGAGCCGGGGCGGGCTCACAGAAGTTGATTCTCCCAGCAGGCCTCGTGCACTTCCTCCCCTCACTGATCTTTTCTCTCTTAGCCGATCCTTTTTGGTTTTTCTCTCTTAGCCGAATCTTTTCGTGGTCCGGAGTCTCTCCGGCGGCAAGCTCGGTAGAGTGAGGTCATGCTCGTCGAGGACCGCGTGGAGATCGAGGAGGCCCTCGCTCGGCTGGTGACGGTGGTCGAGCGGTCGCCGGCGGACGAGACGGAGATCGTGTGGACGGAGAGCCGTGGGGAGTGGGTGGAGGTCGGGGACGGGGGTGGGGACGGGAGGGGGCGGGCGGGACGGCACTCGGTGGAGGTGCGGGTGTGGGAGAGGGGGCGGCGGGGGTTCCATCGGACGGGGGCGCGGACGGTCGGGGAGCTGGAGAACGCGGTGCGGCTGGCGCTGGGCCAGGCGCGGCTCGAGGCGCCGGGGCCGGGGCTGCCGCTGGCGCCGCCGGGGTCGCCGGACGAGCCGGAGTGGGAGCTGTACGACCCGGAGGTTGCGGGGCTCGAGCCGGCGGCGGCGACGGGGCTGCTGGCGTCGGGACGCGAGGAAGGGGAGCGGCTGCGGCTCGACTGGTGGGAGCAACGGCTCGCCGTGGCCAACAGCCGGGGCCTGGCGCGAGCGGAGCGGACGACGGGGGTGACGCTCGGCGCCGAGCACGGGCAGGGACCGGGGCGGGGGACGGCGGCGGGGTCGGCGCGGACACTGGCGGGGCTGGCGGCGCCGGCGATCCTCGGGCGGGCGCGCGAGCGGGCCGGGGCGGCGGGCGCGGCGGCGGACGCGACGTCCGCGGCGGGGGCGGCGCCGTCCGGCGGGGTGCCGGTGGTCCTCGCGCCGGAGGCTGCGGCGGCGCTGGTCGAGCTGTTCGGCCGCCTGGCGCTGGCCGCGCGGACCTTCCGCGAGGGCACCTCGTTCCTCGCCGGGTCGATCGGCCGGCGGGTCCTCGACCCGGCGCTCGGGCTGCGCGACGACGGGACCGACCCCGCCGGGCTGCCCTTCCCGATCGACCACTCGGGGCACCGGAAGCGGCGGATCGAGCTCGTCGCCGACGGCGTGCCGCGGACCCCGGCCGCCGACCCCGAGCTCGCCGAGCGGCTCGGCGTGCGCCCGACGCCGCACGCGACGGGGATCGACGACCACCGGCCGCTCCACCTGTTCCTGGCGCCCGGGAGCGCGACGCCGGACGACCTCCTCGCCGCCGGCGAGGGAGGCCTGTGGATCTCCGGGCTGACCGGCGCCCACCGCACCGAGCCGGTCCACGGCCGCTTCCGGGCCGTCGCCCGCGGCGTCCGCCGGATCGCCTCCGGCCGGCTCGCCGAACCGGTCCCGGATCTCGTCTGGAACGGCGCCCTGGAGCCGTTCCTCGCCCGCGTCGCCGCCCTCGGCGCCGCGCCGCTCGCCGTCGCCTCGCCGGGCGCCTGGGGCGCCACCTCCGCCCCCGCCCTCGCCTTTCCGGCCGCCGGAGACCTCGCGCCGGCGCCGTGAGCCGGGCTCACTCCTCCGAGGGCTCGGCCTCCTCCCAGATCGCCACCTCGAAGCGGCCGGCCGAGTCGGCGGCGCCGCGGTACATGCCGGGGGTGTTGAAGGCCCAGGCGATCGCGCCGCGCGAGTCGACGCCGATCACGCCGCCGTCGTCGGGGAGGACGTCGTGGACGAGCACGCGTTGGGCGTCGGCGAGCGACTCGCCGAGCAGCGCCATCCGCTGGGCGATCGCATAGGCGACGGCGTGCCGGATGAACTCCTCGCCCTTGCCGGTGCCCGAGAGAGCCGCGGTGCGGTTGTCGGCATAGGTGCCGGCGCCGACGATCGGCGTGTCGCCGATCCGGCCGAAGCGCTTGGCGGTCAGCCCGCCGGTCGAGGTCGCCGCCGCGAGGTCGCCGTGCACGTCCCGCGCGGTGCAGCCGACCGTCCCCTGCTCCTCCGCTTCGCCGGCGCCGGCCCCGCCCGCCGCGGCGCGCTCCTCCTCGAGCTTCCGCTCCAGCGCCTCCCGCCGGCGGTCGGTGTCGAAGAACGCGTTGTCGACCCGCTCGACGCCCATCGCGTCGGCGAACGCCTCCGCCCCGTCGGCGACGAGGAGCACGTGGCCGGTCTCTTCCATCACCCGGCGGGCCAGGGTCACCGGGTGGCGCACCGTCCGCACCGCGCCGACCGCCCCGGCCGACAGGTCCCGCCCGTCCATGATCGAGGCGTCCAGCTCGTGCTCGCCCTCGTGGTTGAACACCGCGCCGCGGCCGGCGTTGAACAGCGGGTCGTCCTCCATCGCCCGCACCACCGACTCGCACACGTCGAGCGCCGTCTCGCCGCCGGCGAGAGCGTCGGCGCCGGAGCGCAAGGCCTGCCGCAGCGCCTCGACGTAGGCCTGCCGGAGCTCCCCCGCCATGTCCTTCGGGATCGTCCCCGCCCCGCCGTGGATCGCGATCGCCCACTCGACCGGCGCCGGCCCGCCTTCCCTCACGCCCGTCTCCGCCGAGGAGGTCGCCTCGTCCGGCGGCGCCCCTCCGGGAGCGCAGGCGAGCATCGAGCCGAGAAGAACGGCCAAGGAGAACGCTCGCAGGGCTCGGGGGCCGCGAGGAGGTCGTGGGCGACGACCAGGTCGGTGGGGGTCGAGGTACTCGTGCTTGACGTTGCTGAGCTCCTCGAACGCGAGGTACTCGTCGAGGGTGTAGGTCGCGTGGCGGGCACCGACGGCCATGCGGCGATGATACCGCCGCCCCCGAAGGCCCACCCTCCGCCCGTCCCGGGGGGAGGTCAGGCGGCGTGGCGGCGGAGCAGGATCAGGGTCTGGTCGTCGAGCTGCGGGAGGCCGTCGGCGAACTCGCGGGTGCGGCGGTCGATCGCGGCGACGAGCTCGCCGAGGGGGGCGGCGCGCTGCTCGACCAGGCAGTCGACGAGGCGGCCGACCCCGAACTCGTCGTCGGCCGGCGAGGCGCACTCGGTGATGCCGTCGGTGTAGAGGCAGAGGAGGTCGCCGGGGGCGAGCGCGGCGGTGCCGCCGCGGTAGGCGCTGCCGGGGAGCAGGCCGAGCGGCAGACCGCCGGGCTCGAGCTCGACGACCTCGCGGCCGCCGCCGGCGCGCAGCAGCAGCCCCGGGTTGTGGCCGGCGTTGACGTAGGCGAGCCCGCCGGTCGCCGGATCGAGCTCGGCGGTCAGCAGGGTGATGAACTTGTTCGCCGCCGACGACTCGAGGATGTGGCGGTTGAGCCGCGCGGCGAGCGCGGGGGCGTCACCGGTCGGGCCGATCGACAGGCGCAGGGCCGAGTGCAGCGTCGACACCAGGAGCGCGGCGCCGATCCCCTTGCCGGTGACATCGGCGACGGTCAGCACGATCCGGCCGTCCTCGCGCGGCAGCAGGTCGTAGTAGTCGCCGCCGACGGTGCGCGCCGGGCGGTTCCAGCCGACGAGGTCGTAGCCGGGCACCTCGGGGGCGCACTCCGGCAGGAGCTGGCGCTGGATCTCGGCCGCCAGCTCGAGCTCGCGTTCGAGCCTCTCCTTCTCCAGCGCCTGGCGGTGGAGCCGCGCGTTCTCGAGCGCGATCGCGGCCTGGTTGGCGAACATCGAGAGCGTCCGGCGGTCCGAGGCGCCGAACGGGCCGACGCCCTTGCGGCTCTCCTTGTCGCCGACGACGAGGAGGCCGCGCGGGCTCGGGCCGGTGCCGACCGGCACGACGAGCAGGTGGCGGGCGCCGGGGAGGAGCCCCTCCGGCCCGTGCGGCGCCCGGGAGTGCGCGCCGCCCTCCGCGAGGTCCGCGCCGTCGCCCGCGGAGAGCAGCTCGGCGAGGGCCGGGTCGCCGGCCACGAGGGTCTCGCGGGCCTCGCCGCCCAGGGTGCGGTCGAGCCGGAAGTCGTCGCCCTCGCGGCGGTAGAGGGCGCCGCGCCGCGCGTCGAGCAGCGAGACGGCGCGCAGCAGGATCTCCTCGGAAAGCTGGTCGAGGTCGAGGGTCGAGGCGATCGCCAGGCCGACCTCGTAGAGCGCCTCGAGCTCGACGACGCGGTAGCTCTCCTGGAAGAGCTGCCGCTTGAGCCGCTCGCGGAGGGTCAGCGCGCGGAGCGCCGAGGCGAGCAGCAGGGTCGCGGGCTGCGGCGGCGCCCCGTCGCCGGCCGGGCCACCCAGGGACGCGACGGCGCCGCCGTCGACCCGGTGGACCATCCCGCCCGGGAGCTCGCCCCCCTCGAGCCGCGCCGGGAAAGCGCCCTCGCCGGCTGCGAGCTCGCGGCGCAGCGCCCCGTCGCGCTCGACGTAGAGGGCGGCGCCGCGCACGCCCGCATCGTCGATCCAGCGGGCGAGCAGCCGCTCGAGGTAGGGGCGGCCGGCCGGGTCGCGGCCCGCCAGCTCCTCGAGCTCCTCCCAGCCGGCGGCGGCCGGCGCGGTGCCGGCCGGGCTCACCACGCCCCGCCTCCGCCGGGGAGGGCTCCGCCCGCGCGGGTCACGCGTCCGCCGGCGGCCCGTCCGCGGCGCCCGGGGCGAGGCCGCGGACCGCCGCGGGCTCGTCGGCGTAGATGCCTGCGTACTGCGCCAGGCCCATGATGTGGAAGGTCTTCTCGATCGTCGGCGTCAGGCAGCAAAAGGCGAGCCGGCCGCCGATCTCGATCATCTTCTCGATGATCTCGATCAGGATCGAGATGCCGATCGAGTTGACGATCTTCGTCCCGGTCAGGTTCAGCAGCAGGGTCTTGTGGCCGGCGTCGATGAGCTGGTACGCGGCGCGGGCGATCTCCTCGCCCCCCTGGTTGTTGATGTAGCCCTCGGTGTAGATCACCGCCAGGCCGTCCCGGCGATCCACCTCCAGCTTCAAGCTCTCGCTCATCGCTCTCCCAGCCTCTCCGTCGATCCTCGCTCGGGTCCGCCGCCGTGCAGCCGTCAGTCCCGCGCCTTGGTCATCACGATGGACGTCCCGTCGGCGCCCGAATCGATGTGCACTTCGTCCATCAGCCCGCGGATGATCTTCAGGCCCCAGCCTCTCTTACGCTCGGCGTTGAGCTTCTCTTCGATGTCGGGCTCTTCGACCTCGCCGGGCGCGAAGCCGACGCCCTCGTCGCGGATGGTGATGCGCAGGAGCTGGGGCTCCCCGTCCCCCATCACCTCGTAGGTGACGTAGACCTTGCGGTCCGGCGCCCGGCTGTGCTCGATGGCGTTGATGCACGCCTCGACGACGGCCATGCGAACCTCGTCGATCTTATCCGGACTCATGCGCATCAGCTCGGCCACCGCGGTCGCCGTCTTCGAGGCGGCGATCTCGATGTCCGGCGCCATCGGGAGGGTCAGCTTCACCTCCCGCAGGACGGCTCGGCCTGCGGTGCTCATCGTGGGCTCGTGGGCCTGGACGACAGCTCTAGAAGCTGAGGTAGAGCTCGAACAGGTAGATCACGAGGGGATGGACGAGATCCTGGGTCAGCAGCCAGCCGAAGACTCCGACGGTGCCGGCGGAGACGAGCGCCCGGACGGGCAGGCGGGGGACGGCGACGGCGAGCGATGCACGAAGCGAGTTTAGCATGCGGTTCCTCCTCGACGCCCCAGGAAGGGGCAAGGAGGTTGCCAGGCCGCCCTTCGCCTGGGGAATCGCCCGCCAAGTCCTTCACTGCCAATTATTTAGGCTCCCGCCGCCCGAGCCTGCCGGACAAGTTGCCTCAGCCAGACCGCGGCAAATTGCCCCGCGCGATACGGGCGAGATCGATCCGCGCTCCCGGAACGGGGCGCTGCGCCGCGCGAAATCACCCGATCGAGACATTCTGCCGCGGGCGCGACAAAATATCCCGAGCCCTGAGGAGTCGCTAGTGGTCTGAGTCACCCATCCCGTCGCGGCGCCTGGTATCCGACCCCACGCCGCCGCAACGGAAGGAAAGGGCAGGCGATGCCGTAGCATCGTTGAGGAGCGGCAACGCCGTAGACGGCCCCACGCCGCCGCAACCCGAAGGGCGCAGGGGGGTTGCGGGCGTCTCCGGCGTTGCTCGTCGTTGACGATGCTACGGCA
>Ga0299913_10001136_pt1 | contig 19026 bp, 19 predicted proteins | sample RVTome_9_FD_201360 | JGI IMG/M metagenome (GOLD analysis project Ga0299913, IMG submission 201360) | Soil microbial communities from uranium-contaminated site in the Upper Colorado River Basin, Wyoming, United States - RVT155D38 (version 2) ... | reverse complement strand
CACCGATTGGGACGAGAAGGGGGCGCCGTGGGACCTCTGGGTGGAGCTGGCCGAGTCGGCGCGCTCCCGGTTTGCCCGCCTGCTCAACGCCTCGACGGACGAGATCGCGGTCACCACCTCGGTGTCGGCGGGAGTCAGCTCGTTGCTCAGCGGGCTGAGACCTCCCGACGGCCGTAACAAGATCGTGATCAGCGACTTCGAGTTTCCCACCATCGGCCAGATCGCCCACGCTCAGGAGCTCCTCGGCACCAAGGTCGAACACGTCCCGGCATCATCGGACGCCACCATCCCGCTCGAGAGGCTCGCCGAGTCGATCGACGAGGAGACGGCCCTGGTCGCCATCACCCATGTCTGTTTCCGCAACGGCTCCAAAACCGATGTCAAGTCGGTCGTCGAGCTGGCCCACCAAGCGGGGGCGCCGGTGCTGCTCGACTCATTCCAGGCGGTGGGAGCGATCCCGATCGATGTCCGGGAGCTGGGCGTCGACTTCGTGGCCGGGGGGACCCTCAAGTATCTCCTCGGGTCGGCTGGTCTGGGATTCCTCTACTGCCGCTCCGATCTCCTGCCCCAGGTCACTCCGACCCAGACCGGATGGTTCGCCGACGAGGACATCTTCGAGATGGACATATACGACTACTCCCCGTCGCCCACGGCGAGGAAGTTCGAGAGCGGCACGCCCCCGGTGCCGAGCATCTACGCCGGGGTCGCGGGCATGGACCTCATGGATGAGATCGGCATCGCGGAGACGGAGCGGCACGTGGCGACCCTGACCGATCAGCTGATCGAGGGTCTCGACCGGATTGGGGCTCGGATAGTGACTCCCCGCGATCCTGCGCGGAGGGGCCCCATGATCGCGGTGGCCAGCACCGACGAGCAAGCCTTGGTCGCCGCCCTCAAAGAGGAGGGGATCCTGACGACCCATCGCGACGGAAACATCAGGCTCTCGTGGCACTGTTACAACTCGGCGGAAGACGTCGAGGCCGTGGTGGCCGGTCTGCAACGTCACGCTCGATTGCTGGCTCGCTGAAACCGATCGAAAGTCACCCGGGGGGCCACACGGGAGACGGGACCCCCTGGACCTACGGATCCGCCGGCGCTCGGTGACCGGTTTGCGTGCTCAGCCGTGATGCAGCGATCTCCGTGCTCGACCGGGTGATTTGCGCACCCACCACCCCGCACCATCAGGGGATCGCTTCCGAGGTGGAGGTGGGTCCCGACCACAGCCTGCCGAAACCGGCGTTGATCAACTGCGACAACTGATCACCATCCCGAAGAGCCTCCTCGAACCCCGAACCCGTGGGACGACTCGACTCCGGCGCCCGGGCAAATCTCGATCGAGCCCTGCGGTACTCGCTGGAAATCATCTACTGATCGCCGGGACAGCTGGAGTTGGCGGTCGAGGATCACATTCTTGGGACGAGCAGATCCTGGAACAGAACCTTCGATCTACCGGAACTGCGGAGCCGGTTGGTGCTTGTCGTCCTTCTTTGGCTTGGACCACATGTAGCGGGCGCAGAGACCTCCCAGCGCCAAGGCGAGGAAGACGAACAGCCACCCGAGCGGGCCGGCGGTGAGCGTTCTGCGAATGGCTGCGGGACTCAGGGCCATCTGCGGCTCGATCACCTCGAATTCGACCCTCCCCAACACGGCTCCCTCGACGGTCTCCACCTGCAACCAGTGGGTCCCTGTCTCCAGGGCGGGGACGACACGCCTGGCTCGTACCGAGCCGTCCTCTGCCACCGGTTGCGAGGCCCCGAGAGCCTCGCCTCCAAGCGAGAAGATGACGGCCTCGATCTCACCGGAGAGGACCGCCTCGATTACCACCGCCTCACCCGGGGCGGACTCACCGGGCACCGCCTGCAGTGTCGTCGCCTCCACCCCCGGCGGACCGTCTTCGCCCGGCGCATCCTGGGTGGTCTCGCCGGGATCGCCGAGCCCGGTTGATGACCCGCTCCCCCCGCTGGTCCCGCTGGTCCCGCTGGTCCCGCCCCCGCCGCTCGCGCCTCCCCCGGTGTCGCTGGGGGCTGTGGTCGGGCTCCCCGCAGCCGTGGTCGTGGTGGTGGTCGGGGCGGTGGTGACCGTGGTGGTGGGAGCGCCGACCACGTAGGTGGCGGTAGCGGTGCGCTGGTCGGGGGGCCGGTCAGAGGCCACCACCTGGTGTCCCCCGCTCGCGGCGTCGCTGGGGACCGTCACGGTTGCGGTAAACCCGCCTGTGTCGTCGGCCTTGATCGGGCCCCCGAGCGAAGCGCCGTCCCAGGTGAGCTTGACCGGCTCACCGGGGTCGAAACCCTGCCCGGTGACAACGAACACGTCGCCGGGCTCCCCGGTCGAGGGCTGAAGGGTGAGACCCGCCGCGGCCCACGCCGGCAAGGCCAGGGTGAGAATCAGGATGAACGCGACCAGCACGGGGATGCCCATGCTTCGCCGCACCGGCCAAGCGGTGCGGCTCATGGTGAGACGGCGCTGAAGCGGGGTGTCATCACTGGGAATATCGGCGGAAAGCAGTTCCCATCTTGAACCGCGCCACCGGTCCGATCAGCCCATTTGGGGGGTGTCGGGGAACCACCACTCTCCGAACCCGACTCGCCGTACCAGGGAAGCCCTGGAATCGGCACGGGCAGGGAACCAGGCCAACTCACGACCTGCGCCGTCGGGCATGGCCGCCGACCGGGCGTAGACCCCGCGCAGGCCGAGGGCGTGGATCTCCTTGCCGACCGGCTGGCAGTCCTCATGACGGACCGGTCGCCCGTTGCGGTGCCGGGGATAGGTCTCGGGAAGCCCCAGCGCGACCAGTCCCTGGTCGCTGATCGCGTCGGCGGCGTCCTGGGAGCGAGGCAGGGTCGCAAAGACCAGGTCGAATCCGGGGTCGAGGTCCTCGGGCTCGACAGGTGATCCCTCGAGGAGCTTGACGATCTGGGCCCGGGCGGTGGCCATGTCCTCGTTGAGGTAGAGGCTGGGGAACGAATTCGGCGGGTTCCAGCGGCCGCCCCGCTCGGCGGCGTAGGAGGGGTCGAGGGGGTCGGCCCAGGAGGCATCGGCCACCCGTAGCCACTCCTGGCCGTCGCGGAGACGGACCACCACCGGGTTCAAGGCTGGATGCGTCTCAGATCGAACATCGACGCCACCGCCCCGGCGGCATCCCGGTAGCCGCCCTGCTCCAGGGTGTCGATGATGCTCCGGTCATCGAGCACGGCGGCGGGACGGCGGACCACCGCAGGGATGCGCTCCCGCTTCACGTAGCGATCGAGGAGGTCGGTGACTGCCGCCACCCGGGAGACGTCGTCGGCCCGATCCGCCGGCGGCCCGTTGACCAGCCACTTTGAGAAGGCCTGGCGGCTGACTCCGAAGAGACGGGCCGCCCCTGCATTGGAGAGCCCCCAAAGGGCGATCAAGCGCTCCAATGGGCGTCTCCGGACCTCCCTGTCGAGGGCGTCGACCAGCTCCCTGATCCAGTCAGCGTCTGCGGACTCGGCGAGCTCATGGGCCAGCTCGAGGGGACTCGTCGTGCTCTCTATCACCTCGGCATTATCGCGCAACCTGATGTCAACCGCAACCATGCGTCAACCCCTTCTCATGCCTGGAACGTTCCCGGTCTCGGCTGCATCTCCGGGGAGGAATGGCCAGGGTCCCAGGGGAACCGGCCCTCCTCGTCGTCATAGCTGAGCTGGAGCAAGGGGACCGACGCCTCCGAGGGCCGCCGGTAGAAGCGGTTGGCCTCGAAGACGATATCCCCCGGGTTGGGGACCTCCTCGGGGATCACCTGGTGTGGCCACTCCCCCACCCTGATCATCATCCCCGGCAGCAGCGCCTCTCCTTCCCTGATTCGATCGCCCAGCGTGTTGAGCAGCCCCGCGGAGTCGTGAGGGCTGAGACCGAAGACGAGCAGCTCGGGATGGCCCATCCCGAACAGACCGGTGGTGTAGGCAAAGGGAGGATCGTCACCGGGCGGGTTGTCGCAGCCGGGGTAGCTGCACTCCTCGCCTCCCACGTAAGTGATCGCCCAACCCCATTCTCGGATGACACCGGCGACGCGGGCGTCCTCCTGGTCGAGCCAAGCCTGTGTCTTGGCATCCATGTCTCCCTCTCCTCTCTCCTCAGCAAATCCGCCCTGGGGCGAAGATACGGAGAGGCAGGGACAGATCCCGGGGACTCTCGAGGCAGAGTCTCTAGGCGGACTCCTGTGCCCGCGATGCCGTGGCTGCGGTCAACGTGGCGACGAGGAACGAGACCAGGACGAGCGCCCATCCCGCCGGGTAGCCGGAGCTCTCCACCAGGGCCCCGAAGGCGGCAGGGCCGCCGCCGTACCCGATCATGAAGCCGACGAACATCATCCCCGACGCCCCGCCGACCTGGTCCCGGGGCATCGAGAGGATCAGCGCGACCGTCACCGCCGCGATGAAGCTCAACGCCGACAGGCCGAGCCCGGCGGTTCCCAGCCAGAAGAACGACGAGCCTGTGTCACCGGCCACGACCAGAAGAGCTGCCGAGGTCAGCGAGACCAACCCGACGAGGGCGAGGAAACGCATCGGGCGAGCCACTCGCTCGGTGGCACGACCCAACCAGAGCCGCCCCACGATGGCCAACAGACCGGCGAGAGCGACGGCAAGACCCCCCACCTTCGGGGTGGAATCGAGGGCGTCCACCGAGTAGAGGGGGATGTAGGTGAGGACGGCGCTGGCCCCGGCGCTCATGAGCATGCTGTACATGGTGAGGGCGAGCAGACCAGACGACCAGCGAAAACGGGAGGGTGAGGCTTCTTCCGAACCCCGGACGTCGCTGCGGTCGAGAAGAACGAAGAGCCCGATGACACCAGTACCGGCGATGGCCGTGACCGCCACACCGAGGGGGAGACGCCAGCCGAACGCCTCGGCGGCAGGGGGGATGCCCAACCCGGCGGCGAACACCGCCAGTTGGACACCGGCCATCTTGATCCCCGCAACCAGCCCCTGGGATCCCGGTGTCACCCAGTTGGCGATAACCCGGTTGGTGGCCGGGTTCACCGCGGAGTTCGCCAGCCCAGCGGCGATCATCGCGACCACCAGCCAGGTGTAGGAGCGCGCCGCGGCCAGCATGGCCAGACCGAGCACCGACCCGACGAAAACCGCAACCAGGGCCAGTCGCCCTCCGATTGAGTCGGTGAGCATCCCCGCCGGCCAGGCCATGGTCCCGGAGACGACGGCGAACACCGCCACCAGGATGCCGAGACCGGCGGGGGTCAGAGCGATCTCCTCCCGCAGATAGGGGCCCAACACCCCGATGAGGGTGGCGGCGACCGTGGCCACGGCCATGGCCGCAGCCAGTACGAAGGCCAGCGCATAGGGACGGGTTGTCAGCGCAGGTCCTGCTCGAGGACGACCAGGGGAATGCGGCGGCCGGCCGTCCTGGCGTAGTCGGCGTATCCCCCCTGCTCGGTGAACTGGCCCCAAACCCGATCCCACTCCTCGCTCTCGAGGAACCGCGCCTTCACCTCCGACCAGCGACCCTCCACTCGCATCCGGGCTTGGGGGTTGGCACGCAGGTTCTTCGCCCAGGCCGGGTCATAGGGAGCGCCGGCGTTGCTGCCGGCGATTGCCGGCCCGGTCGGTGTGGCGATGTAGTTGATGAGGATGCTCCGCCGCTCACCCGACTTGTGGCCCTTGGTGACCAGCTCCAGCACCGGCAACCCCGCAGCTCGTCTTCCGAGCCGCCCTCCACTGACGTCCCAGGCGAGGCGATGCAGCCGCCACACGAAACGCATCAGCAGCCGAGGCGGAGAGTTCACCGGGCCGAAGAGACCAGCGCGGCGCCGCGGGCGAGGGCGCTCATCTTGGCCGCCGCCACCGGCCGGGTGAGGGGCACCATGCCGCAGTTGGTCGACGGGTAGATCCGCTGGAGTGGGAGGTGGTCGGCGACGGCGGCGATGATGGCTGCAACCTCACCGGGTGACTCCACGCGGTCGGTGGCTACGTCGATCACACCGGCCTGCACACTCTTCTCCCCCAACAGGTCGAGGACCTCGAGGGGAACGTTCGACCCGGCGATCTCCAGGGAGACCTGGTCGATCGACGATTCCGCCAGCACCGGGAAGGTCCTCTCGTATTGGCGCCACTCCGGACCGAGGCCCTGCTTCCAGACGATGTTCGCCTCCACCCCGTAGCCGTAGCAGATGTGCACCGCGGTCGTCATCCCGAGCCCGGAGATGGCGGCCTCCAGTGCCTCGATCCCCCAGCCGGCCACCTCGTCGAGGAAGACGTTGAACGCCGGCTCGTCGAACTGGATGACGTCGACCCCGGCCTCCTCCAGGTCCCGCGCCTCCTCGTTGAGGATCCCGGCGAAGATCATGGCCAGCTTCTCCCGGTCCCCGTAATGGTCGTCCTGGAGGGTGTCGACCATGGTCATGGGCCCGGGGAGCTGGACCTTGATCTTGCGGTCGGTGATAGTGCGGAGAAAGCGGGCGTCCTCGACGAACACCCCACCAGGGCGGGAGACCTCGCCGACGACCCGGGGCACCGAGGCGTCGTAGCGACGGCGAATCATGACCGTTGCCCGGTTCACCGCATCCACACCGTCCAAGGCCTCGATGAATGTGGTGACGAAGTGCTGTCTGGTCTGCTCCCCGTCGGTGACGATGTTCAGCCCGGCCAGCTCCTGGTCCAGCACAGCGATGCGGACCGCGTCCCGTTTCGCCTCCGCCAGCGCCTCGCCCTCGTGGAGCCATCCCGCCCATAGCTGGTCACGGGTGGCCAGCCAACCGGGCTTGGGAAGACTTCCCGCGATGGTGGTCTGGAGGCTCGGGCTCATTGTCGGAGAGCGTACCGGGGGGCATCGGCGCCGGAGACAGGGAGCGCAGCGTCGAGCTCCCCGGAGCTAGCGTGGCGGGGCGGCCAAACAACGGGAGAAAAGCCCATGGAGTACGTGCGTCTCGGGAGCACCGGGCTGAAGGTGTCCCAGGTCTGTCTGGGAATGATGTCGTACGGGGACCCGACATGGAGGGACTGGGTTCTCCCCGAGGACGAGGCAGAGCCGCTGGTCAAGGCGGCAGCCGAGGCGGGGATCACCTTCTTCGACACTGCCGACATGTACTCCCGGGGCGTCAGCGAGGAAGTGACCGGCCGTCTGCTGCGACGGGTCTTCCCTCGGCGGGAGGACTACGTGCTGGCAACCAAGGTGTACTTCCCCGTCGGCGAGGGCTCCAACGACGGGGGCCTCTCCCGGGGCCACATCCTGGACGCCGTCGACGCCTCCCTACGCCGACTCGGCGTGGACCACATCGACCTCTATCAGATCCACCGGTGGGACGAGGAGACCCCCATCGACGAGACCATGGAGGCGCTCGACTACTGCGTGCGCTCCGGCAAGGTGCGCTACATCGGGGCCTCGTCCATGGCCGCCTGGCAGTTCGCCAAGGCGCAGCACATCGCAGACCTGGGGGGATGGACCAGGTTCGTCACCATGCAGAACCACTACAACCTGCTCTACCGGGAGGAGGAGAGGGAGATGATCCCCCTGTGCCTCGACATGGGTGTGGGTCTGATCCCCTGGAGCCCGCTCGCCAGGGGTTTGCTGGCGCGGCCCCTCGCCCAACGGGAGGCAACGACCCGGGGGGCCAGCGACCAGTTCACCCCACACTGGTACGGCGAGAGCGAGACCGAGGCCATCGTGGGAGCGGTCGGAGATGTGGCCGAGGCCAGGGAGGTGAGCCGGGCGCAGGTGGCCCTGGCCTGGTTGCTGAGCAAGCCGGCCGTCACGGCACCGATCGTGGGGGTGACCAGGATCGGCCATCTCGACGATGCCGTGGCCGCGGTCGACCTCGAGCTCGATGCGGAGCAGCTAGCCAGGCTCGAGGAGCCATACCAGCCCCGGTCCATCGCACACTGAAGGGGACGGCTCTCCTCCCCCCGTTTACGGGGGGAGTACCGGGCGAAGCCCGGGGAGGGGGGCTCTGGTCAACCCCCCTCGACCTCACTGCGTTCGGTCGGTCCCCCCTTGGAAGGGGGGACAAGAGCAGGCGATGGGGCTTTGGTCAACCCCCCTCTACTTCACTGCGTTCGGTCGGTCCCCCCTTGGAAAGGGGGGACAAAGCGGGATCCCAGACATCGGTGGCAGGGACGTCGGGAAAGGCGGCGGGCTCCACCGCGGAGAGGGGAGTCACCGTGACCAGACCTTTGTCCAGGAGATACGTGTCGGTGGAGGGGTCTGACTGGGAGACGTCCGGGCCTACCTCGAACTGGAGTCTGCGGTCGGGAAGCTCGGCGTGTGCCACCCGGAAGTAGCCGAAGTCGTCCAGATCTGCCCAGTGAATACCCTCGACCTCCTCGAGGGGCAACCCGGGGACATTGACGTTGAGCACTTTCGGCCGATGCGGATCCTCCAACATCCAGCGAACTGCCGACGCGGCGACCGCGGCCGCGGTCTCCCACTCCCACGGATCGGACTGCGAGAGGCTCACCGCCAGCCCCCGGATACCGAAGGTCCGGGCGGTCAAGGCAGCGCCGACAGTGCCGGAGTGGATGACCGAGTGCCCGGTGTTGATCCCGGCGTTGATCCCGGAGACCACCAGGTCGGGGAAGCGCCCGAAGGCGCCGAGGGCGGCGCCCATCACCGCCAAACCGGGCGGCCCATCGATGGCGTATGCATCCACTCCCTCGATCTCGATGGGCGTCATGTCGACTCCGAGGTTGGGGTCGAAGCGCCCGATACCGGTGCCGGTGCCGGACATATCGGCGGAGGGAGTCACCACGACCAGGTCGTAGTGATGCGAGAGGGCGGAGATCAGGGCGTGCACACCGGGCGACTCGATGCCGTCGTCGTTGGTGATCAGCACCCGTGGCTGCTCGTTCACTTCGGATCACGCACCGACTTCTCGATCTCGACACGCTCCGCCAGCCCCGGTATCAAGGTCTCCGCGGCGCTGCCCAGACCGTGGCGGGTGACGTTGGCGGCACCCGCGGCGCAGGCAAGCCTCAGGGTCTCCTCCACCCCGAGCCCGCGGATGGAGCCGGCGGCGAGTCCGGCGGTCATCGAATCACCGGCGCCCCGGTGGTCGGCGGGGTCGAGCTCGGGGGGACGCACCCGGTAGCGGGTCCCCTCCCAGTGCGCCACGGCGCCCCCGCCGGCCAACGAGACCACCACATTGGCCGCTCCTCCCTCGACGAACCGGTCGATCATCACCTGCACCTCCTGCCCGTCCGGGTCTTCCTCGCTGATCAGCCCGTCCTCGAGCAGGTCGTCGTGACTCACCTTGAGCATGTCGATCCCCCCGCCTTCGAGCAACGCGGCGAGCTCTTCGCCGTGCAGGTCGGCGATGACCGTGACCTTGGCAGTGGCGAGGTCATGTCCCAGGCGACGATAGGTGTCGGGCGGCAGCATCCGGTCCCTCTGGCCAGACACGACACAGGTGGAGATGGAGAGGGCGTGGTCGAGAAAGCTGCCGTAGAGATCGTCGAGCTCGTGACGGGAGAGATGCGGCATCCCCGTCTCGGCGATCACCGACCGCTCTCCGCTTCGGCGGTCCTGGACGATCACCGGGGAGCTGCCGGAGATCTTCACCGGGCTCAGGTTGATGCCCCACTGGTCGAGTAGGCCCCGGATCACCCCGCCGGACTCACCGCCCACCGGGCCACAGAGGAGGGGGCGCTCCCCGAGGTGACGGAGCATGCGGGCCACCCAGAACCCCTGACCCCCGGGGTGGAAGTGAACCTCGGACCCGTTCTCGTTCGCGCTCTCCACGGTAACGGTGAGAGAGATGATCGGGGCGAAGACGACCACATTGTGGGAACCGTCGTTCATTGACAGCCTTTTGTGCCGATTACCGACCATTTACCCCAAATCGGGGTCGCCGAACCGGCTCTCCGGTGAGAACCAAGGATAGAACGGCTCGAGGCCCCCGAATTCGGGGGCCTCGAGCATGTGGAAGGGCGTTAGTGAGCCGTCAGGTGAGAATCCTCTCCTTGGGCTGCTCCTTCGAGACGACCTCGAAGGTGTACGCCGTTCCTCTCGCCGCCCAGATCAGACCGATCCCGGCGAACAGGGCGAGGAACCCGATGCCGGCGAGGGTGCCGGCGAGGGCCAGGCCGAGTTGTAGCGCCGAATGGGTGACGGTTCCCACGCCGAGCTCGCCGATGAGACCGTGTGCCGTCCCCGACCAGGCCATATCCCGAGCTACTCCCTCGATGGGATGGCTGCGGTCGAAGTCGGTCCAGTAGCGGCCGTCGACGTCGAACTCGTAGGTGCCCGCAGGGAACACCTCACCGTTGTACTCCCCGTCCTCGGTGAGAACCACCGTCTGGGTCCCGTGAAGGGTGTGGTAGGCGATGGTCGCCATCTGATACATGTACTCGGTGTCCGTGTTCACCAGGGGATCGCCGGGATCGAGCTCTGACTCGTCCACCGGGTATCCCCAGTCCTCGACGAGCAGGGTCATGATCGCATCGGCGCCCTCCGTGGTGCCCCGGTCGACCAGTTGACCGTCATCGTTGTAGGTGAGGGTCACGTCCTGGGCCTCGCTGAAGGCCTGCAGGGAGTCGTACCCGTCCTGAACCTGGGCGAAAGCGATGCCGCCTCCGACCATGAACCCGAGGCCGATCAGTGCCAGCACGATGCCGACGAACTGAAATCTCTTGGCCATTTCCGTTTCCTTTCTTTTGTGAAACTTTTCACATGATCGGTGATATTGGGATCATCGGGTAGGGGCATATGGCCCGGATCGCTCGGGACTTACGCGGCCGCTCGGGTGGGACTCAGCGTCGGGTGAGGAGGAAGGTGGCCACCCGCCACTCGGTATCTTCGGACAACTTCTCGATGTCCCAGCTCTCCCCGAACAGATCCTCCAGCTCGCCGGGAGCTATGTGGCTGAATCTCGAGGTGCCTCTGAAGCTGAACCGGGGCAACTCCTCGGTGACCCCGTAGAAGCAGTATTCGAGGTACTTCGTGCCGGGTCGGGAGAGCCGGGTGATCATGGCCGCCATCTTCTCCCGGGCCTCGCCCCGCAGATCGTCCAGGGTGCCGAAGTCGAGCAGGAAATCGTATGGGCCCTCGATGCCGTCAATCGAGGGGGCGGTGAGGTCACCGACCACCAGGTTGGCCTCGACTCCGGCCTCCTCGGCCCGTCTCCTCGCCTTGGCTATGGCCACCTCCGAGAAGTCGACACCGTGAGACTCGAACCCCTGCTTGGCGAGATAGACCACGTTGGCGCCGGTGCCACATCCCAAATCGATCGTCCTGGGGTAAGCCCCCGGGTAGATCACCCCGGTCTCCACCAGCGTCCTCAGGCCGCGCCGCACCCCGACGGAGTCCCAAGGAGCCCAGATCCGGTACATCCAGTCGTAGGCCCTCGCCTTCACCATGGGACAAGTGTGACACGGGTGGCACCGGCGTGATCGGGGGACTACAAGATGGGATGGTGACCGACCAAGCGACGCTGACCGTCGCCGAGCTGTTGAAAAGCGTCGACCTGGCGCTGGTGGCCGCGCTGCCGGGGCCGGTTTGGGTCCGGGGCGAGGTCACGGGGCTACGTCGCACCAGTGGTGGGGCGGTGTTCCTCCGTCTCGCCGATCCCGAGGTGGACGGTCAGGTCCTGGAAGTGTTCGCCCGGGGCCGGGTGATAGAGGAGATCGACCGGGTGCTGCACAGCAGCGGCATGGGTTCGCTGCGACCCGGGATCGAGGTTCGCATCCAAGGAACGGTGGGGCTCTCCCACCGTCAGTCCCAGCTCCGGCTGTCGCTGCTCGCCGTCGACCCCGAGTTCACGGTGGGCCGGCTCGCCCTCGACCGGGCCCGGGTCCTGGAACAGCTCGGCGCCGATGGGACCCTCCGGGCGAACAAGGCGCTACCGGTCCCGCTGGTCCCGTTGCGGGTCGGTCTGGTGACCAGCAGAGCTTCGGCGGCACACGCCGACTTCCTCGACCAACTCCGCCGCTCCGGTTTCCGGTTCGCGGTGCGCACCGCCCACACCACGGTGCAGGGGGAGGCCGCCCCCCAATTGCTGGCCGAGGCGCTCGATCGGGTGGCCGGGGAGCCGGTAGACGTGATCGCCCTGATCCGCGGGGGCGGGGCCCGTCTCGACCTTGCAGCCTTCGACACCGAGAGAGTGGGGAGGGCGGTGGCGGCGATGCCGGTGCCGGTGATCACCGGGATCGGCCACGAGATCGACTGGACCGTGGCAGACCATGCCGCCGCCATCCCCCAAAAGACGCCCTCCTCGGCCGGCGAGTGGCTGGTGACCAGGGTCGGGGACTACGCGGGGAGGATCGGCACCGCCCGCCGTCTCATCTGGGAGGAGGCCCGCACCGCCCACCGCCGGGCGTGGCGTGGGCTCGACAACGCGGTGGAGGGCCTGGCCACCGTGCGGGGAGCGCTCCGTGGCCAGCGGGAGATGCTGGACCGACAGTCCGAGGACATCGCCGACGGCTCACGTGCCGTCATCGACCACCAGCAGCGTCTCATCGCCAATCTCGACGAGTGGTTCTCAACTGTCGGGGTGGACAGCACACTGGGCCGGGGATTCGCCCTGGTGACGACCTCCGACGGTGACACGGTGATCCGCTCTGCCGGCCAGGTCGGGCCCGGCGAGCGTCTCCTCGTCCGCCTTGCCGACGGTACGGTGCCCGTGGTCGTGGAGGAGAGATGAGCGAGACCGAGCCGACCTACCGCGAGGCCCTCGAGGAGCTGCGGGCGATCCACGCCCGGCTGCGCGGCGACGAGGTCGACGTCGACACCCTCATCGAGGACGTGAAGCGTGCCGCCGACCTGGTGGCGTTCTGCCGGGAGCGGCTGACCGCGGTCGGGGAGCGTCTCGAGGAAGTCCTCTCGGATTTCGACACAGAAGCCGGCCCCTAGGATCGGTGCCATGACAGAGGAGCACCACACCCCGGTCGAGTCGCCACAGGTGAGCTCGGAGCAGCACACCTGGAGGGTCCTGGCCCACGCCTCGGCTCTGATCCAGTTTCTCGGCCCGCCCTCGGTGGTGGGGCCGTTGGTGGTGTGGCTGCTGCGCCGCAACGACCCCGTGGTCGAGCCTCACGCCCGGGCGGCACTCAACTTCCAGCTCAGCCTGCTCATCTACTTCGTGGCAGGCGGGATCGCGGCCTTCGTCCTCCTCTTCACCATCGTGGGCATAGCCCTCAGCATTCTCATCGTCCTCTTCCTGCTCTGCTTGCTGGTGTTGGAGGTGGTGTTCGCCATCCTGGCCACCATGGCCGCATCCCGCGGAGAGCTCTACGACTATCCGCTGAGCCTGGACCTGATCAACTAGGAGGACGAGAAGACCGTTCTGTGAGTGGAATTGTGAGCTATACGGTCAGAAATCCTCACAGAACGGCGAAGTGCTGATTCCCCGACCACGCCCTGCACAGACGTGACCACTCTGCGTAAGATATGGGTGGAGGCTATCGGAGTGCGGAGGTAGTGATGCCTGAGTGGGTCGGGACCATTCTGTTCCTGATCGCGGTGGGACTGTCCGGTGACAAGCTGGTGAAGGACTTTCGCGAGCAGGGCATGCTCGGATACGGGATGCTGATCGTGATGATCGCCATCTACTCGTCGGCGGTGGGCGTCGCCTTCGCCTGACCTTTGCCGAGTCAAACGAGGAGGGGGGCCACCTTGGTGCCCAGCATCTCGATGCTGCGCATGACCTGATCGTGCGGCAAGGTGCCCACGCTGATGTGGAGCATGAAACGCTCGATCCCCAGTATCTCCTTCCAGCGCAGGATCTTGGCGGCCACCGTCTCGGGATCGCCGAGCACCAATGAGCCCTCGGGACGACGCATCGCCTCGAACTGCTCCCGGGTCATCGGGCCCCATCCCCGCTCCCGGCCGATAGTGCTCATGGCGATGGCGTAGGACTGGTAGTACTCCTCGGCAGCCTGCTCATCGCTGTCGGCGATGTAGCCGTGGCCGTGCACCGACAGCGGCACCTCGGAAGGGTCGTAACCGTTCTCCCGCAGTGTGCGCCGGTGCAACTCGGCGAGGGCGGCGAATCGCTCCGGGCTGCCCCCGATGATGGCCAGGGCCACGGGGAGACCACGGCTGGCGGCCCGCACGATCGATGCCGGGGTGCCGCCCACCGCCACCCAAACAGGCAGCGGGTCCTGGTGAGGGCGGGGGTAGATGCCCTGGCCCTGGATCGGGGGACGGAACCGTCCCGACCATGTGACCTTCTCGTTGTCCCTGATTTCGAGGAGGAGGTCGAGCTTCTCGGCGAAGAGCTCCTCGTAGTTCTCCAGTGAGTGCCCAAAGAGGGGGAAGGACTCGATGAACGAGCCCCTGCCCACCATTAGCTCGGCTCTGCCCTCGGAGATCAGGTCGAGGGTGGCGAATTGCTGGAAGACCCGTACCGGGTCGTCGGTGGAAAGGATGGAAACCGCCGGGAAGAGCCGGATCCGGGAGGTGCGGGCTGCCGCGGCTGCAAGCACGACCGCAGGCGCCGAGGAGGCGAAGTCGGAGCGGTGGTGCTCCCCCACCCCGTAGACCTCCAGACCAACCTGCTCGGCGAGCTCGACCTCGTCAACCACCTGGCGCAGCCGCTCGCCATGGGAGATGGTCTCCCCGGTCTTCGGGTCGGGATAGGTCTCGGCGAATGTGGTGATTCCAAGTTCCATCAAGGTGTGCCTACCCGTTTCGAGGCCGATTCATTCCCGTCCACCTGGCCGCCCCATGGCTCGCTCCCGCACGGTAGGGTGCCCGGCCGAAGCGAATCTACGAGGAGGACGTGGTGGCGAAGGTCTCGCTAGCGCTAGCAGTGGCGCTCGGATTGCTGTTCTCGGTGGTACCCGCGGCACAGGCTCCGGCCCAGGAGGAGGTTGGTACCTGTGTGTTCATCAACGAACTCCACTACGACAACGACGGCGCGGACGCGGGTGAGGCTATCGAAGTCGCCGGTCCTGCAGGCACAGACCTCACCGGATGGAGCGTCGTCCTGTACAACGGCAACGGGGGAGCCCCATATGACACATTTGCGCTCAGCGGCGCCATTCCCGACGAAGGCGAGACGGGCTTCGGAGCGCTTTCGTTCCCTAGGGCCGGAATACAGAATGGCTCGCCGGACGGACTCGCTCTCGTCGATTCTTCCAGTCAGGTGGTCCAGTTCCTCAGTTATGAGGGCGTCCTCACCGCGATTGGAGGGCCGGCCGACGGGATGACCTCTACCGACATCGGGGTCACCGAGCCGTCCGACGGCCCAATCGGGTTATCGCTTCAGCTCACCGGGGAGAACCCGGGAAGCAGCTACGAGGAGTTCGCTTGGTCCGGCCCCACCGACGACTCATTCGGGGCAACCAACGCCGGACAAACCTTTGCGGAGGGTGCGTGTGCCGCGGGGGAAGCACCGCCTCCCACACCGCCCGCGCCGGAGGGACTCAAGATCAATGAGATCGACTACGACCAGGCGAGCACGGACACCGGGGAGTTCGTCGAAATCTTCAACTCCGGAACAGAAGCCGTGGACCTTGGCGGATTCGAGCTCAGGCTGGTGAACGGAACGGGAGGAGGCGCTTCGATATACGCCACCATCACTCTTCCTGACAACACCCTCGCTGCGGGTGACTTCTTCGTGGTTTGCGCCAATTCGGCGGCTACCCCCAACTGTGACCTCGATGTCTCACCTGACACCAACCTGATCCAGAACGGGGCACCCGACGCGGTAGCCATCGCCACACAGGAGAGCGCCGCCCTCGTCGACACCCTCTCGTACGAGGGAGTCACAGGGGCCCCGTACACCGAAAACACCGGCGTTGGTCTCGAAGACGACCCCGGTGTCGATTTCGCGGGACTGTCAAGACGTCCCGACGGGACCGACACCGACAACAACGCCTCGGACTTCGACTTGGTATGCGTCACTCCGGGCGAGCCCAACACGGACGCCACCACCGATTGCCCCAATCCGACTCCTCCCGTGCCAAAGGAGATCTACGAGGTCCAGGGATCCGGATCCAGCTCGCCGCTCGTCGGATGGAACGTCATCATCGATGGGATCGTGGTCGGTGACTTCCAGGGGAATGAACTGTTGAACGGGTTCCACCTTCAAGAGGCGAGCGGCGATGGCCTCGAGAACACCTCGGACGGCATCTTTGTCTTTGCCCCGGATGCGCCAGACGTGAGTCCAGGCGACTACGTCGTGGTCACGGGAACGGTGGCTGAGTTCGACAACCTCACGGAGATCACGAATGTCACCGAGATCACAGTCCCACCGGATGCGGTGCCTCCTTCTGACGAGATAGGCCCGATCGATCCCACACCAGTGAGCCTGCCGGTCGAGGAGCAGTCGGATTGGGAGAAGTACGAGGGGATGCTGGTCACCTCCGAGCAGGACCTCTACATCTCCGAGTTCTTCAACTTCGACCGCACAAACGAGATCGTTCTGACGACCGACCGCCAATTCCAGGGGACGCAAATCGCCGAGCCTGGCCCCGCTGCGAATGCTGTGGCGGCGGCGAACGCTCTCGCTCGGGTCACTCTCGACGACGGTCGAACAACACAGAACCCGGATCCAGCTTTGCACCCGGACGGAGACGTATTCACACTCACCAACACCTTCCGCGGCGGTGACATCCTCCGCAACGTGACGGGGGTATTGCACGAGAGCCGCCCTTACGCGGCGTTCTTCCCCCCGAGCATCAACTATCGAATCCAGCCAACACAGGGAGCCACGCACGTCGCAGTCAACCCGCGCCCGGAGACTCCGGGCGCCCTCGGAGGCGACGTGAAGGTGGCCACCTTCAACGTGCTCAATTTCTTCACCCACCTGAACAACCCGTTCACCACTGCAGACGACACCTGTGGACCCACCGGGAACCTGGAGTGCCGCGGGGCAAACAACCTCCAGGAGTACGAGCGTCAGCTTGACAAGCTGGTCGCCGGCATCATCGCCCTCGACGCCGATGTCGTGGGTATCCAGGAGATCGAGAACGACATCCACGGAGCCGATGTGGACGGCAGTCAGGCACACGACGCGGTCCTGAAATTGGTCGATGCTCTAAACGGCGCGGACGAGGAGTGGACCTGGGCCTGGGGGGGACCGGCCAACCACTACAACGACTACCCGGTGCGCAACGAGATCATCTATCGCACAGAGGCAGTGATGCCCGTCGGGGACCCGGTGGCGCTGGTGCACGAGGCGTTCGACTCCACGCGCCCCGGCGACATCGAACCAGTGGGGCGGCCGCCGTTGGCGCAGACCTTCAGGCCTCTGGTCGACCAGGGAAGCCGCCAGCCCTTCACCGTCGTAGTCAATCACTTCAAGTCCAAGGGGTCGCCATGTGACGGGTTCGTGCCGCCCGGATTCGAGGGGGACGATCCGGACACGGGAGACGGTCAGGCCAACTGCAATCTCACGAGAGTGGCGCAGGCTGAAGCGCTCCTCGACTTCATTGACGTGCTGGATGACGACTCCAGCGGTGTGCTGGCCATCGGCGACTTCAACAGCTATGCGTTAGAGGATCCGATCGTGACCCTCGAAGAGGGCGGGCTGACCGACCTGGTGAAATCGGCCTTCGGCACCGACTCCTACTCATATCTCTTCGACGGCCAGCTAGGGACCCTCGACTACATCCTGGCCACCAGGTCCATCCTGAACCGGGTGGAAGGCGTCACCGTTTTCCACATCAACGCCGACGAGCCCGACATCCTCGACTACGACACCTCGTTCAAGAGGCCGGCTCAGGACGCTCTTTACGAGGACCTGCCCTATCGGGTCTCCGATCACGATCCGGTGATCGTCGGGCTTAAATTCGGCGGTCCGAGAGGGCGATGAGTCTCGGCTTCGGGCTGCTCAGCGCCCAGACCCGGCCCGGTGAGACCGGGTGGTCGAGGGCGTATCAGGAGACGCTTCAAATCACCCAGGATGCGGAGCGTCTTGGCTACAAATCCATCTGGACTACCGAGCACCACTTCGTCGACGACGGGTACATGCCCTCGCTCATGGTGGTCTCCGCCGCCCTGGCCGCGGTCACCGAAACCATCGAGATCGGGACCGGTGTGCTCCTCGCCCCGCTGCATCACCCGCTACGGCTCGCCGAGGACGCGGCCACAGTCGACCTGATCAGCGACGAGCGTCTCGTTCTCGGGTTGGGTCTCGGATGGAGCGAGGTCGAGTTCGAAGCGATGGGCGCGGAGATCACCAAGCGGGGCCGGGCGATGGAGGAGGTCCTCGAGATCCTGCCCCGGGCGTGGTCGGGCGAGCCGTTCCGTCACCAGGGCGCGGTCTACGACTTCCCCGAGTTGGCCGTGCGCCCCACTCCGAGCAGACGCATCCCCATCCTCATCGGCGGGAACGCCGAGCCGGCGATTCGCAGAGCAGCCCGTCTCGCCGACGGGATCTTCGCCAATGCCACGGTGGAGCGGTTCCTCGAGCAAGTGGGGTGGATCAAAGACGAATTGGAGAAGACCGGCCGAGACCGGGAGGAGTTCCGCATCATCCACTACTCGGTGCTGCTCCCCGGCGACTCCGAGGAGAAAGCATGGGAGAAGGGGCTCCCCCACTTGTGGCAGATGATGTGGAAATACGCCGACATGGAGGCCTCCGCCTCCCGACCCGGGCCGGCCCCGGAAGCGCCCCCGCTCACGGACGACCAGAGGGAGGCCCTGCGTCGCCGCTCCACCATCGCCGGGACCGGCGACCAGATCGTCGAGACGCTCCTCGAGATCAGGGAAAGGTCGGGGATGAACGTCGAGTTCGTGGCGCGTAGTTACTTCCCCACCATGGAATACGGGGAGCAGCTCGAGTTGATGGAGAAACTCGCCGACGAAGTGGCGCCTCACATCTGAGACCACGAGAGCCATCGGATCGGGGGAGGGAGAAGACCTCCCTCCCCCTGCTCGTCTCGGAGCTATCCGGGTGTGAACGGGACAGCCGAAGCCTCCGAGCTTCCAACCCGTTTGGTCGACCCCCGTCTACCCCCAATTCATCGCCGGCAAACAACGGATTTGTCTGGATGTCAGTGCCGCGGGAGGCTTCGTTCCGGCTGGTGGAGCGCGTTTGAGGCTGTCTCCTATCGGGTAATTCAGGAATAGCAAGGCTTGCCAGGAAAGGAGTTATAGCCATGCAGGAAACGC
>Ga0299913_10001135_pt1 | contig 19036 bp, 18 predicted proteins | sample RVTome_9_FD_201360 | JGI IMG/M metagenome (GOLD analysis project Ga0299913, IMG submission 201360) | Soil microbial communities from uranium-contaminated site in the Upper Colorado River Basin, Wyoming, United States - RVT155D38 (version 2) ... | reverse complement strand
CGGGCGCAGAGCGCCAAACCTGAAGATCCTCCGAATTCTCGCCGAGAGCAGCGGAGCGTTCGGCGCGGTCTCTGATCCCTCGGAGCATCAGGTCGAGTAGCTCGGCCGAGGTCACGCCGCGCCAGTAGACGAAGCGGGCGCTCTCGAGGTCCCAGTAGATCTCGCATCTGCAGAGCGACCCACGAGGAGGTTCCCCACCGTCTCCCGCGGCGCGGGCGGGATGTCGGGGCCGTAGCCGAACCGGAAGACGAGCTGCGGGTGCCGCCCGTTGCGCCCGATCGCAGCCGCAAGCGGGGACCGAATCGCCTCCACCTCCGCCGGCTGGTTGAGGAACGAGGAGGTGAGGCCATGCGAGCAGGCCCGCAGGAGGATGCGTTCGAGCGCCTGCCCTGCCGTCAACCACTCGCGAGGCGAGTCGCCGTCCGTCCCGAGCACGGTCAACAGAGGCGAGTGCTCGGCGAGCTCACGGTCCTTGGCTGCCTGCCCCTTGCCCAGGTCGAAGGTGCGGACGACAAGCGGGCTCCCGAGCGACATCAGGTCGCCGAAGCCGAAGCCGTAGCCGCGCATACCGCGCGCCGCCCGGCTGCGATTTGGATGCATCCAAGCGGCGAGCTCGCGGCGGAAGCGCTTGTCTGCCATCTGCGCCCGATCGCCCTCGGCGATCAGGCTGGCGACTGCTTCCCGCTCGGCGCCGTGGACGAGGTGGAGCCACGCCCCTTCGCGGGCCGCGTCGTCCTCGAGTTCCTGTTGCAGCTCGGCGGGAACCCCGCGCTCCTCATAGGCGGCTCTCGTCGTCCGGCGCCTCGGGATCGCCTCAAAGAGCGCCTCCTCCTCAGGCGAAGGCGGCTCACCCGCGACGAGGCGGACGCGGGCGAGCAGATCCGCATCGGCGGGATCGGGCAGGAGTTCGACTTGGTCGTCGCGGTAGCCCCAGTGGCGCAGCGCGACGCGCAGGTTGAAGAGCGCCGCGCCGCAAGAGATCGTCAGCTCCCGGTCCTCGGGGTCGACGACCGCAAGCGCCTGCGCTCGATCGGCGTAAAGCTCAACGGTGTTGCCGTCGACGCTGAACAGCCACGGCTGCGTGTTGTGGCCCGACGGTGCCAGCACCGCGTAGCGGAGGAGAAAGAGGAGCTGATCGCCGGTGTCCGCAGCTTCAGGGAAGTCATAGGCGGACGCGTTCCAGGACTCAAGAGCCGCGGTCCGCGTCATGCGAGCAGCCCTTCCAGGACGCGGGCGTAGAGCGCCAGGTGGGTGTCACCGAGGAGCTCGCGGGTCGCTCGCTCCCGCGCCTGAACGCCGAGTCGTGCCGCCTCGGGCGGGTCGCGGAGAAGGTCCTCGACGGCCGCCCCGAACGCTTCGAGGTCGTGCGGGTCGTCGAGGAGAAGTCCGTGCTCGCCGTGGTCGATCTGGTCGACGATGCCTCCGACCGCGCTCGCGACGACCGGCCGCGTCTTCCACATCGCCTCGGCGACGGTGAGCCCGAAGCCCTCGGCGAGGCTCTTCTGTATGACGACGGCGGCATGGCGCTGAAGCGCGTTCACGATCGCGGCGGCCTCGTCGGGGTCCGCCATCGGGGTGCAGGCCAGGTGGACGCGGCTCCGCGCCTCGTGGGGCAGCCGGCGCCAGCGGTCGATGCAGTCGTCGTACACCTCGGCTGCCTCGGGATCGTCGGCGACGCCCGTGACCGCCGGGCCCGCGAGCACGAGGTGCGCCCCGAGCATCGGGTCGACGTGGTATGCGAAGCCTTCCATTACGCCGGCCATGTCCTTCATGCCGTCCCAACGGGAGGCCTGCAGGACGAGCGGTGCATCAGGAGGCGGCGCCGGTCCGAGCTGGATCACGTCCGCGCGGCGGGTGATACGCCCGCGCGAACCGTCACGGCGGGTGAACGGTACGACCGGTGGATCGCCCGCCCCCTCGACGAGACCGGCGTAGCCGAGCGCGAGGCGGACGTTGCGGTCCGACATCGGCTCGTTCTTCGCCGAGAAGGGGTCGATCGACGGCGGGACGATGAACGTCTTCGCAGGGTCGGCCCACGGCGGCGCGAAGGCCGCACGCGAGAAGACGTAGCCGTCCACCTCGTCCTCGAGGTAGGGGCGGAGGAAGTCCCAGGCGCGCTCGCTCCACTCGTTCGGCTCGTCGAGCCCGACGTGACAGCGCCAGAGAACGACTCGGCCCGCGCTCCGTAGCGGCGGTGCCATCCCCGCCGTCTGGGGGTCATGGAGCAGGACGATCGCGTCCGGCGGTAGGACGTCGAGAAGCCCTTCGGCGTTCTCGCGCTGGACGGTCTCGTAGAGCCGCCGCTCGCCCGGGCCGAGCGCTTCGCCGTCCCCCGGCCCCCCGTAGAGCCCGTTGTGGATCCGCTTCGTCACGGCGAAGAAGGCGGGGTCGCCCTGGATCACGAGCCAGCGCGCGCCGACGCCGGCTCCCCGTGCGTACGCGAGCAACGTCTGGAGCATCTCGGCGACCCCGCCCCCGACGGCGGTCGAGTTGACGCTTACGACGGCGCGCCCGGCGAGCCGCTCCCTCGTCTCCTCGGCCACCACCTCGAAACGGGCCATCCGCTCCGACCCCACGAGCGGCTCGAAGCGCGCCGCGTCGAGCGCCTCGACCTCCACCTCCTGCAGCGCGCTGGCGCGGGCGGCCATCACTAGTACCGAAGCACCTCGGACGGCGAGACGCGCGGACCACGGAGCAGGATGAGGTTCGTCCAGAGGACGGTAAAGATCGGGATCTTCCAGCCCGGCTCGCCCCGGGCGTCGCGGACGTATGAAGCGCCGAGCCGCGGAGCGACGAGCCCGCGTGGCGAAAGCGCCCGGACGCCACGCCGCGGCTCACTCGTCGTGATCAACGAGTCTCCTCGGTCTGCTCTGGCTCGTGCGGTCCCATGTCGAGCCGGAAGGGCGGGTACCGGTCGGTCATGAGGCCGACGTAGCCGGCGACCCGCAGAGCCCAGCGGTCGAGCCCGAGCGCGAAGTTGAAGAGCGCCGGCGGGTAGCGGCCCGTGGAGAGCAGGATCACGCAGGCGATCAGAACGAGGATCCCCACGAGTCCGGCGAAGCCCCAGCCGGCCCAGTCCTCGCCGGCGCCCCAGCCCCACCCGCCCACGAAGAGGCCGACGAGGATCAGGTGCGGAATGGCGAGGAGCCACTTCACGAGCGGGAGCCAGCGGTTCAGCTGCTCGGGATAGATGACCTCGAGCCGGGCCGGGTAGTCGGGCGCCGCGCCCAGCGTGAACGGCGGGTAGCGATCCGTCCCGTTCGCCCAGTAGGAGTAGAACCAGACGCGCCAGGTCCAGCGCAGGACGCCGACGTTGAAGTCGAAGATCCCGCGCGGGAAGCGTTCCGTGAAGAGGATCGCGACCGCGGCCACGAGCGTGAGGATCGAGAAGGCGATCCAGAGGAACGCGAGCACGACGTAGTGCGGAATCGCGAGGATCCACTTCAGGAGCCAGAGCCAGCGGCTGAGATCGGGCTGAAGCTCTCCGGCCACGGCCACGGGGTAGGCGGTGGGCACGACCGCGGTCGAGACGGCGGCTACCCCCGGCGTGTCCGCCGCCCCTGCCGCGACCGCTCCCGGCGCGGCCGTCGCGGGCGCGGGCGCCCCTGCGTGGCGGGCGCCGAGAAAGATCAAGCCGGCGCCGCCGAGCAAGAGAATGCCGCCCGCCACGAGCAGCCCGATCGCCAGCCAGATCAGGAAGTTGGCCTCCGCGCCGACGCTCATGTCGGCGGCGACCCCGGAGGAGGCGTCGGCGTTCATCACCACGAGCGACCAGTTGCCGCTCTCGGGATCCCATGTCAGCGTCTGCTCGCCGGATCCCGACGCTGTCGCGGCCCAGAAGTCCTGCTCCCCCGGCGGAGCGGTGGGTGCATCGCCCGCCCTCGCCTCGTACCCGGCCCGGAACGGGTCGTACTCGACATCCGTGAGGAGGTGGTGCTCGACGCCGCGCAGGTACGCCTCGACGTCGCTCGTCGGCCCGATTCCGACGAACAGGTCGCCGTCGGCCGCCTGCAGGCGGACGTCACCGAGGACGTCGTCCGAGAGCAGCCAGTCGGCTCCCTCCGTGTCCGCCTCCACGAGGTCGATCGGCTCGGAGACGATCGCGTACGAGCTCGTCTCGAATCGCTCCGCGGGCGTGCTCAGATAGCCGTCGTCATCGCGCTGGGTCTGGTCGGCCCACAGAAGGCCCCCGCCCGCCGCGAGGAGTCCGGCGCCGACTAGAGCGGCCAGGCTTCCGAGGATGACGAGAACGATCCGGCCTGCGGTCCAGCGGGCGCGTGGCGGGGCGGTTGGCGATCCGGTGGTCGGCTCCGTAGCCATATGTCGTCAGGCGTGGCGGAGGGCGTCGCCTGGGCGGAAGCGGACGGCACGGCGTACCGGGAGGAGCAGCACGAGGAGTGCGAGCGCCACCGTCCCGACGAGGGCGATCAGGACGTTCCAGGGTGGGAAGGCGATCGGGATCCGCTGGTCGACGACCTCCCAGACCAGCCAGACCAGCAGGCGGGTGAGCGCGTAGCCAAGCGGGACGCCGAGCATCCAGCCTGCGATGGCGAGCGCGACTCCTTCGGTGGTGAAGATGCGGCGGACATCGCGGGCGCGCGCGCCGATGCAGCGGAGGATGCCGATCTCGCGGGTGCGCTCGAGCACGTTCGTCGTGATCGCGTTCGCGAGGCCGAACATGCTCATCGCCACGATCAAGAATCCGAGCAGGGTGATCGTCGTCGTGATCGTGCGGTTGGCGGCGATCTCGTCGCGTTCAGCGACGTAGGTGATCTCGCTGGCGACCTGGTAGCCGAGCGCGCCCAAGCGGTCCTCGAGCCGAGTCGTTATGCGATCGACGGACGCGTGATCGGATGACGTCATCCTGATCCAGTAGGTGCTCGCGTCGGCCGGCCGGCCGAGCAGCGCGCGCGCGGTCGTCAGCGGGACGTAGAGCGCCGTCCCTTGCTCCTGCTGGTTCTCGGCGACGCCGACGATGCGGAGCTGAGCGGACCCCGCCGCGGTGACGACCGTGACCCGCTCTCCGACCTCCACACCTGTGAGTTGGGCGACGTTGCGCTCGATCACGGCCACCCGCTCGCGGCCCTGCTCCTCGGCGCCGCTGAACCAGCGACCGTCGGTCAGCCGGTAGCGCAAGAGCGGTTCGCGCGGAACACCCCACACGACCGCGTCTTCGCCGCCTAGGGTGACATCGTTGACGAGGGCTGGTTGCGCCTCCGCGACACCCGGGGTCGAGCGGATCACCCGCTCGGCGCGCTCGTCAAAGAGCGCGCGCCCTCCCGTGGAGATGCGAACGTCCTCGAGGTGGTCGCCCCACGACGTGCGCGAGCTCTCCGTCACCCCCGCCGCGATGCCCAGGACGGCGAGCAGGTTGCCGACGGCGAGCGCGACGATCAGCGCCGTCGCGAGGCTGCGCCGCTTGCGCCGCCCCACGCTGCGCAACCCGATCTGCATCGCCCGCGGCAGGAAGCGGGCACGGCGCAGGACCCGGTCTGCGGCGTCCTGACCGCCGACCGCGGAGCCGGTCGCCTCGAGCGCCTCGCGCAGGTCGACGCGGACACCGCGGCGGATCGCCGGCAGCGCGGCAAGCGGGGGCGCCAGCAGGCCGACCAGGACGCTGCCGAGGAGCACGATCGGATCGACGCCGAAGCCGACGTCGATCGCCCAGAACATCGAGCCGAAGTAGCGGGCGAGCAGGCTCGACAAGACGATGCCGAGCCCGATGCCCGCGAGCGCGCCCAGCGCGCCGAGCAGCAAAGCCGTCTTCAGGTACACGCCCGCCACCTGGCGGCGGCGGGCGCCGATCGCGCGCATGATCCCGATGTCGCCCGTCTGCTCGGCCACGAGCGTGCTCATCGTGTTCGAGATCAAGACCAGCGCCGAGAGCAGCGCCAACAGCGTGATCACGCTCAAGAGCTGCGAGAACTTCTCGGTCTCACCCTTCCCCGGCCAATCGCCGGGCGCGCGCACCTCCGCCAGATTCGAAAAGCCGGCGAACCCCGGCACCGTGGCGAGGTAGCCCCGCACCGCCTCGACCGTCTCGGCGGCCGCAGCCGGGCTAGGGTCGCGCAGCCGCAGCGCCAGCTCACCGTAACCCGCCTCGCCGCTCAGCGCCGCCACGGTGGCCGCCGTCGCGTAGAGGACGATCACGCTCTCGTCTTGGACTCGCTCGCCACCGGGGAGGCTGCGTCCGCGGCCGCTGACCGCGAAGGTGGCACGCTCACGGTCGGCGCCGACGACGGTCAGGGTGTCCCCGGCGCGGCCGTCGTAGACGCCGACGTTGGCGTCCTGCAGGTCGGCGAGGACCTCGCCCCGACCCGGAAACGCTCCGGACTCAACGCGCACCACGTCGACGCCCTGGCGGGCGAAGTCCCGCACGCCGATCACGAGCGCCGGAGCGCGTCGCTCGCCCACGAGCACGCGCGTGTCGACGCTCGAGCGCGGCTCGACCGCGATCACGTTCGGGAGCGCCGCCAGCGCCTCAAGCTGTTCGGAGCTGAGCGCCAGCGGCCGTATTCCCACGGTCGCGTCGGCCAGGCGGCCGGCGCGCACCTCCTCCTGCATCGCGCGGTCGATCAGCGTCGGAATGGCGAAGAACGAGAAGCTCGCCACCGCGAACGCGAGCGTGGCGACCGTGAACGCCGTCCGCGCCCGCCGCCGGGAGAGATCGGTGACCGATTTCCGCAGCGACGCAGAGACCATCGCTGCCCCCTCAGCCGTCCACGACGACGCCGTCGCGGATCGTGACGACGCGCCGCGCGCGCCCCGCCAGCTCGCGGTCGTGCGTCACGAACAGGATCGTCTTGCCCTCGCCGTTCAGCCGCTCGAGCAGCTCGAACATCTCGGCCGCCGTGACCGTGTCCAGGTTCCCGGTCGGCTCGTCCCCCACGATCAGTCTCGGGTCGGCGGCAAGCGAGCGCGCGATCGCGACCCGCTGCTGCTCGCCACCGGAGAGCTCCGCCGGCAGATGATCGAGCTTGTCGCCGAGCCCGACCAGCTGAAGGTTGTGCTGCGCCCGTTCAAAGCGCTCACGCTTCGAGCCGCGGCGCGCGAAGTCGAGCGGCAGCACCGCGTTCTCGAGCGACGAGAGAGTCGGCAGCAGCTGGAAGAACTGGAAGATGATCCCCACGTTCGCGCCCCGCCAGACGGCCAGCTCCTCTTCGCTCAGCTCGTCGAGGCGCCTTCCATCGACGGTGACCGTTCCGGCCGTCGGCCGGTCGATCCCCGTGATCATGTTCAGGATCGTCGACTTGCCGCTCCCCGACGGCCCGACCACCGCCACCATCTCGCCGGCCGCAATCGAGAGGTCGACGCCGCGCAGGGCGCGATACTCGACCTTACCCATCCGGTAGACCTTCTCGACCCCCTGGAGCACGATCAGCGGCGATTCCGGCAACGGCCGCCGCTCGCGCTGAGGTGCGGAAATCGCAGACTCAGCATCCATCAGCTCCGTGCTCACGCTCGACCACCTCCCCTCGACTGAGGTCCGATCGTCGCGCTCGGGCTCGTCGAATCCATCAGGGCCACCCCGGATCCGCCCTCGGTCAAATACCGATGCGTGAACAACACGGACATTTGTCTCTCTCCAATTGGACTCAGAGCGGCATTTGCCGCGTAGGGCACTCGCCTCGAACTAGGGCAGCGATCTGAATGCCGCGTGAATCTCGGTAGCGAAGAGTTCCGCTCTTCCCACGCCGCGAAGTGACCGCCCTTGTCGACCTCGTTCCAATAGATGAGCGAACCGATCGAGCGGTTCGGAGAAGAGAGGGAAATTGACGGCTCCTGAGGCTTGCGTTTTCCGCGCGACCATCGAGGTGACGCGCGACGCCGGCCAGGTGTCGGAGCCGGAAGAGTGTCCGCCGAGGGTGAGGGCCGGACGACCTTCACCCTAGCACCTGCACGCGAGGGTCCGGACGGCCAATCAGAGGCCCGCCGGTAGGCGCGAGATCGAGGTGGAGGATGTCGCAGCGGTGACGGCGCGGGAACGGCCGGACGTCGCTCTTGTCGGGCTGAGCGAGAGCTCCGAGCATGCGCTCCAATTGGTCGAGAAGATCGTGCACGAGGCTGCCTGCCCAGTGAACGCCCTCATCCACGCGCCCGATCCCGACTTCGTCAAGGAGGCATCCAAGCGAGGCCTCTTCGCCTACTCGATCGACATCGTGCTGCGCCGCTTCACCGAGTACCACGACCTCGAATGTGCCTTCGGCCGCCGTGCTGTCACCGAGCGAGCGAACGGCATCCTCATGGAACGCCACTCGATCGACGAGCCGACTGCCTTCGAGATGCTTCGTGAGCACGCACGCCCGACGAACCGCAAGCTCGTCGACGCGGCATCCGCAGTGGTCGACGGCCATCGCTTGCTGCCGAAGCAGCCACGCTCGCCCGCCCCGACTCACGGGGCGGGCGGATCGAGCTAAGCGCGGCCTCGGCGACCAGCTGCGCCGAGGTCATCGACCTCACGCTCGACAGCGTACGGCGCCGTGTCGCCGCTCTCACCGCGGCCACGGCGGGTGCGAACGCGCCGGCGACGATCGGCTAGGCAGAGCACACGGCCTCGCAGCTGGCCGTGAGCGTGAGGTGCGCCCCGCGCGGCATCTGCCTCGACGACGCACGTTAGGGGCGTCTTGTGGCCGTGCGAGAGTCTGCCTGTGGCCGCAGATATCGCCGTCGCGGAGAGCAGCCGCCCGCCTGGGACGGCTGGGGAAGAGGCGGTTTCCGAGGTGCCGCGCGCCTCACCGGCTACCCGCGCGGACGAGGTGCGAGCGGCGATCGCCGGCCGGCGGTTTGGGAGCGCGACCGACGTCGCCGTTGTGGAGGGAGAGCGCCTCGTCGGCGTCGTCGGCATCGAGCGGCTGCTCGCGGCGCCTGGCGGAGCTCCCGTCGGGGACTTGGCCGATGCCCCGACGGTCGTGGTGCCGGAGCTGGACCTCGAGACGGCCACTCGACAGGCCGCGCGGAGCGGCGGCCGGAGTGTCGCCGTCGTCGACGCGGAGGGCCGGTTCCATGGGCTCGTGCCTCCTGGCCGGCTCTTGTGCGTCCTCGAGCTCGAGCATGAGGAGGACCTCGCGCGCCTGGGCGGGTTCCTCTCGCGCGCGTCCGCCGCGCGTATGGCGTCAGAGGAAGTGATGCTCCGCCGGCTGTGGCATCGGCTGCCATGGCTCGCTCTCGGGCTGCTCGGGGCGATGACGTCCGCGCTGTTGGTCGGGGCTTTCGAGGACGACCTGCGTAAGCAGGTGCTGCTCGCCTTCTTCATTCCGGCGGTCGTCTACATGGCGGACGCGGTCGGCACCCAGACGGAGGCGGTCGTCATCCGTGGCATGGCGCTGGGCGTTCCCGTCCGCGCGGTCTTCGCCCGCGAGCTGGCGACCGGGCTCGTGATCGGCGCCCTGCTCGGCTCGCTCTTCTTCCCCTTTGCGCTCGCCGCGTGGGGCGAGGCGAGAGTGGCCGCGACGGTCGCGCTCTCTCTGGCGTTCAGCTGCTCGGTTGCCACAGTCGTCGCCATGGCGCTTCCCTACGCGCTGGCGCGGATGGGCCGCGATCCCGCCTTCGGCTCGGGGCCGCTCGCCACCGTCATCCAGGACCTGCTTTCGATCCTCGCCTATTTTGCGATCGCCGTTCTGCTCGTCACCTGAGCGTGGCAGCCCGAGGGGCTAGTCGGTGAGTGCTGATGCCACGGCACCGATCGCGCAGGCGACGGCGGCAGCGAGCGCGCCCACGGCGAGCATCTCGAGCCCGCTCCGAACCCAGCCGAGCCGGGTGATGAGGGCGCGCGAGGCTCCGAGCACGAAGAGCGTCGCGAGGGTCAGCACGATCGCGGCGGGGAAGCGCGCCTCGTCAGCGAGCGGGACGAGATACGCGACGGAGCGAGACGATCCCGGCGGTCAGAAACCCGACGAGGGTCGCCGCGCCGGGCCGCCTCCGGAGGATCGGCGCGTTCGGCCCGCCTCGGCATAAGACCGGCGGGAGAGGAAGTTGCTCGCCCCCATTGGAAGCCGTCGGCGACAAGGTTCGCGAAGCCGAGGATGAGGATGACGCACTCGGAGAGATCGGCCCCGACGACGCCGGAGACGACGGAAAGGGTGGTGATGATGCCGTCGTTCGCCCCGTAGCCGAGGTCGGGGAAGTAGTGGCTGAACAGCGCCCCACGGCAGCAGGAACAGTCGGAGCATCTGCCGTGTCATCGATCACCCCCCGCCCCCAGCGTCCAGCCGGCGCGGCGGAAGACCGCCTTCCAAGCTCGACGCGCACGAAGGGGGCGACCGCGGGCACGGCGGCGAGGGTCAGCTCGAAGACGTCCAGCGGGACGGTCCCGAGCGGCTCGTTCAACGCGGTACGTACAGGGCGACCGACGAGCGCCGCCGAGAGAACGACGCTGGCGAGAAGGTAGGTGTTGCGAGGTGCCTCCCACGCCGGTCGGATCGGCGAGCGGACGGAGAAGACGAGCGCCAGCTCGGCCAACGCGATCGTGGCGAAGGCCATCGTCGTCGCCTCGCCTTCTCCACTCGACCGGCCGAGGAGGAAGGCTGCGAGCGCGGCACCGGCGCGCCGCCCGTTATCGGGGCCTGCGCCGATTCGGCTGCGTAATTGGCCGTAGACAAGACCGGCGCCGCCAGGAGCTGGCGGCGCCGGCTGATGCGGGGGTGGTCCTCTAGGTGAAGATGATCTGGCCGCCGGCGGACTTCTCGTAGAACTCGCCGACGGAGATGATCTCCTCGACCTGGGGGACGAAGTCCTCCATGGTCAGACCGAACATGTCGACGGTCGCCTTGCACGTATAGAAATGGGCGCCCGAGTCGCCGAGGAGCTCGATGAACTCGGGGATGGGGGGGATGTCGATCTTCTCCATCTGCCGCTGCATCAGCTTCGTCGCCAGCCAGGACATGCCGGGGATAGCGCCGAGCCAGGTGGGCAGGTGCATTCCGGGGTTTCCGACGGTCGCGACCTTGATCTTGTCGAGGCGCTCCTTGCGGATTGCGTCGAGGCCGAAGAAGGTGAAGAAGAGGTCGGCCTCGATCCCCTCCATGCGGGCGCCGTTCGCCATGATCAGCCCCGGGTAGATCCCTTCGAGCGAGCCCTTCGAGATCACGATCGAGACCTTCTCGATCGTCTCCGGCTCGGCCGGTAGGAGCTGTGGGTGTCCGAGCAGCTCGGTCATCGTGTGCTCCTTTCTAGATGCAGCCCTTCGGCTTGGGAATGCCGCCGATCTTGGCGGCGAGCTTGGCCGGCCCCTTGGGGAAGAGCTGGTAGAGCTCCTTGATCGGAACGCCCGACTCCTTGCCCAGCGCCCGGATCGAAGGGGCCGTGCCGGTGGCGAGGTAGCGCTCGCGCATGAACCGCACGACCCGCCAGTGCCGGTCGGCCAGCTCGGGAAGCCCATTCTGCAGGGCGATCGCGCTCGCGATCGTCTCGTTCCACTCGCCCGGGTCGGTCAGGAAGCCCTCGGCGTCGACGTCGACCGGGGCATCGGCGATCAGGGTCACGGTCATCTCGCTCTCCTCTCAGGCGTGAATCCGGGTCTGCTGCTTGCCGCGCATCGGCATCGCCGGCCCGAGCCCTGGGATCTGCCGCCCCGGCAGGAGCGCGTGCCAGTAGACCGACTGGAACAGGAGCTTGACGAGGTGGTTGAGCCGCGACTCCCGCAGGAGCGGCAACCCGAACGCGGTCGGGAAGTGCCCGGGGAGCGGCTCGGTCTCGTAGTTGAAGTCGATCAGCAACGCCTTGTGGAAGCCGGTCTCGATGAAGCAGTTCGCGTGCCCGTCGTAGCCCGCGTCGAGCTCGTCGCCGGCGAAGTAGCGGGAGACGTTCTCGGTCAGCACCTCGGCCTCGAAGTGGGTGACGGAGCCGGCCTTCGAGGTCGGTAGTTCGGTCGCGTCGCCGAGCGCGAACACGTTCGGCCTCACGAGCGTCTGCAGCGTGCGCCTGTCGGTCGGCACGAATCCGAGCGCGTCGCCGAGCCCGGGCGAGCGCTCGACGTAGGGGGCGCCGCCGTGCAGCGGGACCGTCACGAGCAGGTCGAAGTCGAGCTCGCGGCCGTCGTAAGCGACGAGCCTCCCCCCGACGGCGTCGACCTCGCCCGCGTTGAACTCCGTCACGAGCTCGATTTCCTTCTCGCTGAGCAGCCCGGAGAAGTGCTCCGATGCGATCGGCTTGGTGAAGGCGCCGTCGAGTGGCGTCGAGTAGACGAGCTCGACCTTGTCCCTGATACGACACTCGCGGAAATACCAGTCGGCGAGGAAGGCGAACTCGAGCGGCGCGACCGGGCACTTGATCGGCATGTCGACGAGGTTCACGACCAGGCGGCCGCCCTCGAAGCCGTGGAGCGCCCGCTGCAGCTGCGCCGCGCCTTCGGGTGAGTAGAACGTGAAGGCGCGCTCGTTCCAGCCCGGACCGGTGAGGCCCTCCGTCTCCTCCGGCTGGAGCCGAACGCCGGTGGCAACGACGAGCACGTCGTAGGGCAGCACGTTCCCGTCGTCGAGGAGCACCTCATCGCGCTCGACCCAGACCGACTCGACCTCGTTCTCGTGGAAGGCGATGCCGTTGCGGAGCTGCCGGCTCCGCGGCCGGACGATCTCCTCGACCTGGGCGAGCCCGAAGGGCACGAACAGCAGTCCGGGCTGGTACACGTGCCGGTTGTCGCGGTCGACGACGTGGATCTCCGCCTCGTCCGCATCGAAGCGGCGCCGGAGCCGGTTGGCGGTCATCGTGCCGCCGGTGCCGCCGCCGAGGACGACGATCCGCTTCCGGCTCACGCCGGGCCACCCGCCGGCACGAGGCCGCGCGGTGGCGCGGGCTCGCGCCGCAGTTCCATCCGCTCGACGAACTCGATCCCGCTCTCGATCGAGCGGCGAAGCGGACATGCGGCGGCAACCCTCTCCAGGCGCTCGAGCTGGAGATCGCTGAGCTCGCCCGTCACTCGGACATCGACCTGGAAGATCCGCGGCGTCGAGTGATGGTCGTAGTCGACGTCGACCTCCACGTCTCCTAGGTCCCACTCCTTGGTGCGCGCGTACATGACGAGTGTCGTCGCCACGCAGGCGGCGAGCGCGGCGGGAAACAACTCGTGCGGCGACGGCGCGCTTCCCTCACCCCCGACGCGTTCCGGCTCGTCGGTGATCAGGCGGTGGCTCCCGTCAATCACGATCTCCTGGCGGAGCGTTCCGGGGATCGAGCGGGCTGTCGCGGTGAGGCTCATCGAACTCCTTTGGTTGGACAGAGCCTCACTTCGGCGGCGCCGAAGGCCATCGGGGCCTTCCCTGAAGTCGATGCGGACAACTACGCGGCAGCACGCGGTTCGAGCCAGGAGCCGTGCGCCCTCTCATGCACTTGTGCAGCGACGATCCCGAGAATCGACCTCGCCAGGCACCTGACACCGCGGAGTGGACTACCGCCAGCAGGCCGGCGCGCCGGTCGGAGGCTAGACGCCGGTCGGGATCAGCCACACGCGATCTCCGGGTGCCAGGCAGGCAATCTGGGTCATGTCGTGCGGGTGCCGGAGGACGATCTGCCGCCCGTCCGCGAGCCGCATGACGTTCCGGAGCGCGACATCATCTGCGCGTCGGGTGCGCCCAGGACACCAGATATGCGATGGCGGCGATGATCGTCTTGCCGGAGAGCGGGGCGACGTCCTTGTCGAACTCGAGGAAGTCGTGCACGCCCGTGCTCGCCTCGCTGAGCGTCGTCAGCAAGCCAAGAACGAAAGGGCCGACGCCGGTCGCGAGCACAGCCGCGGCGGCCGGGCCAGTCGGGCGATCGGCATCCTCGAGTTGGCTTGCCCTGACAGCCTCGCTCATCGGCCTTTCCTCACGTGATCGGCGCCGTCTTCGTGATTAGGGCGCCGAAGAGGCCCGCGATCGCCGCGGCCGGGAACGCGCCGGTGAAAATAACGAGCACGAGCAGCCGGGCCGTGCGGTTCCGGGCCAGCGCCGGCCCGTAATAGAAGACGAGGAAGGCGGCGAGCGTCGCCAGCATCGGCGAGATCCAGGCGATGTGCTCCTTCCACTCCATCCCGAACTTGTGCCAGTCCTCCGTCTGCCCGGACACGTTCGAGAGGAGGAAGTCCCGTGGCGAGCACTCCTCGCCCGGCACCTGCAGCCCCTGGCAGCCCGCGCCCTCCTCGCCGGCGAGGCTCTCCCGATACCAGAGTGGCTTCAGCGGAGCTGCCGAGCGCCTCCGAGGAACAACCGCAGCGCGGTCGAGCTCACGTCTTCCGAGCCATTCCGACTGCCCTGCCTGAGCGGATGCACGCCCCGATGAGCGCAAGAAGGGACTCGAGGAGGCAAGCGGCGGGGACGTCCGCGCGGAGCTCACCCTGCTCGCGCCCCCGCTCGAGGAGGCCGACGATCGGCGCGACAACGCCCGGCTCCTCGCGGAGCGAAGGCTGTGGCTCGCTAAGGAGGAAGAGGTACCTCTTGTCGAGGGCGACAAGAGCGCGGACAGCGCGCGCGAGCCCTTCGTCGAGCGCGACCTGGTCGAGCTTCGCTTCCGCGAGGCGCCGGCTCGCTTCGTCGCCCGCGCCCCTTTTGAGCGAGTTGAGGAGTGCCCGGCGGGTCGGAAAGTAACGATAGAGCGTGCCCCGGGCAACGCCGGCTCGGCGGGCCAGCTCTGTCATGCTGACGGCGTCCGGAGATGCGAACGCTTCGGCGGCTGTGGCCAGGATCGCGTCCCTCGTCGCCTCTTGTGCCCGACTCGCCACTACCGCTGGCCTAACAGATCGTCATTGTGGAGAGACACAGTGTTGACAGCGCTTCCTGTCCGGTGGTTAGATCGTCGCGTATTTCTATCTTGGGGAGAGTCCCAGGATGCTGACGAGACGGCAGTTCCTTGAGAGGGGAGCCCTAGGCGCGGGGGTGCTTGCCTTCCCGGGCGCGCTGCTTCGTACGGGGCCCGCTGCGGCCGCGCCCCCGTTTGCCAAGCTGCCCCGCTTCACGGTGCCGCTGCCGATCCCAGCCAAGGCGAGCGCGGTGGCGGCCAACACGTACCACATCACCCAGCGCCAGACGCAGCAGGTTCTCCACCCGAAGCTTGGTCGGACGACGGTCTGGGGCTACGACGACGGCACGCTCGGCCCCCTCTATCCGGGCCCGACGATCGAGGTCCAGAAGGGAATCCCGACCACGGTCATGTACGAGAACCAGCTGCCGACGGCGCACCTGCTGCCGCTCGACACGAGCATCGTGCCCGAGGGAGACGCGACACTGCGGGCGCTCACGCACCTGCACGGCGGCTTCGTCTCCGGCGCCGACGACGGCAACCCCTACGAAACGGGGTTCGAAGACGAGCACCGGCAGGGCGCGACCCAGACCGTCACCTACCCGAACGTTCAGCCGGCGGCGACGCTCTGGTACCACGACCACGCCGTCGCCATAACCAGGCTGAACGTGTACGCCGGCCTGGCCGCCTACTACCTGATCCGCGACGCGAACGACACCGGCGCCGAGCCGAACCCGATCGGCATCCCGGGAGGCGCCTACGAGATCCCGATCGTGATCCAGGACCGCACCTTCACCGGCGACGGTGAGCTCTTCTACCCCGGCCCGAGCTGGGAGCCGGAGTTCTTCGGCGACACCGCGGTCGTGAACGGAGCGCCCTTCCCCTTCCTCGAGGTTGAGCCCCGCAGGTACCGCTTCCGCTTCCTGAACGGCTCCAACTCGCGCTTCTACAACCTCGACATCGCGGGCGGGCCCTCCTTCCACCACATCGGCTCCGAAGGCGGCATGTTCGACGCGCCGTTCCAGACGAGCCGGATCCTGATCCTGCCGGCGGAGCGTGCCGACGTGATCGTCGACTTCGCCGGCTTCGAGGGCAAGGATCTCGTGCTCCGGAACGTCAAGCTGCCGCCGGACGTCGTCAGCCCCGCCTCGCCGAACCTGCCCGTGCTCATGCTCTTCCGCGTCGGCACCAGCGTCACGAACCCGGGGCCGGCCACGATCCCGACCAGCCTGCCTGGATCGCTGCCGAGCTTCGCCACTCCTGACCGGGAGCGCTACATCACGCTCGAGGAGGTGCTGGACGAGGACGGCGAGCCGATCAGGTCGGAGATCGACGGCCTGCGCTTCGACGAGCCCGTCAACATCCAGGTGCCCGCCGGGGACGTCGAGGACTGGCTTCTCATCAACCTCTCGGCCGACACGCACCCGATCCACCTCCACCTACCCCAGTTCCAGGTGGTGGAGAGGCGCCCGGTCGACGTCGCGGGCTACCAGGCGGCGCTCGACGCGGCCCGGGCCGTGGGCGCCCCGAACCCGGATCCGGCGCCCTTCTACATGGGCGGGCCGCGACCGCTCCAGAGCGACGACCGCGGCTTCAAGGACACCGTGTCCGCCAATCCGGAGGTCGTGACGAGGATTCGCTCCCCCTTCGACCTCCCGACAGGCGTGACCGGAACGCAGAAGTACGTGTTCCACTGCCACATCCTCGAGCACGAGGACAACGACATGATGCGGCCCTACGAGGTCCTGGGATAAACAACCTCCGGCCTCGCGCAGCAGGCGCTGGCCGCGCTCTCGCGTGGGGTGCCAAACATGGGGTGCCAGCTGCAAATCCGCCGCGCGTCGCCGGGGAGGAGGTTGCGTGCGAGCATCGCCGCCAGATCCTCCCCAAGTGCCGGCCGGATCACCCAAAGCGAGCTCGATCGGGGTCGGCGTCGTCAGCCCGCACCCCCCGGCTGCGAGCTCGGGCAGCAGAAGGGCACCACCAAACGCTCGAAATCGAGCCTACGCAATCGTGCACAAATCTGGCGCGAAAAAGCCCGCAGACCGTATCAATAGAGCGATTGCGTGCCGATCGTCGTCACCCGTCGCGATGCTCGCAGTGGCCTGTCACGCCGGAGGTCGCGGGTTCGAGTCCCGTCGCTCCCGTCTCTTAGGACACCTGCAAATAGGCGGTTTCTGTTGTCTTGTCAGGCGCGGATCGGCGCACCGTGGCCCACTCCGGTGGCTCGACGTTCCACACAAAATGACTGCAAACTGGCGACTTCATAGATGGTCTGGTGTCCGGCCGCACAAAATAACCGGCTCAAGGACTCTGGCCGTCTCATCGAGCAGGGCCAGAGCCAATCGCGCGGCTGGCTACGAACGCTCGAAACTCACGGACACACTCCTCGCAGGCGACGAGACGCAAACTCGTTCTGCGCCACATCACCTCTAGCGCCCGGAGCGCCCGTTCTTGGGCAAGCCCGCGGACTTGCCGGGCGTTGCGGCTCCGTTCCGTCATTGATCGTGCTCCGTCGCCCCCTGTGAGGCGGGTTGCCAGGCGGGTGCTCCCGGCTTGCGCCAGCGGTGCCCGGCCGCGGGCACACTCTCCATCGGCGGCAGCTTCTCCCGGGGGTGCGACGCGTACCAGCCGACGTAGCGGTTCGTCAGCGGCCGCGCAGTCAGCCCGTGCGCGAACACCGAGATGCCGATCGTCGCCACGACGGCGAGCAGCAGGGTGCGCTCGTGCGAAAGCGACGACTCGTCGATCAGGATGACGGCGAAGACGATCGTGGCGAGGCCACGCGGGCCGAACCAACCCAGAAACGCGAGGGTCGGGCGGCGTGCGCCGCTCCCGAGCAGCGAGAGCGCGACCGGCAGCATCCGGACGGCGGTCAGGCTGAGCACGGCGTAGACGAGTACCTCCCAGCCGAGGTCGTCGAGCGCGGGCCCGAGGATGGCAGCGCCGAAGACGACGAACGTGACGGCGTTGAGCAGCTCGCCGCCCTCGTCGACGAGGTACGACACCTCGCCGCCGCTGTCGCGGCCGACGACGCCGAACAAGAACCCGCCGGTGAAGGCGGCGATGAAGATGCTTCCTCCGAGCCCGGTCGCGATCCCGGCCGCGAGGAGCGCCGTGGCCACCGTCAGGATCTGCCGCCAGTGCGGCTCCACGAGGGAGCGACGGGCCGCGACTCGGAGCGCGAGCGCCCCGAGGACGCCCGCCGCCACGCCTGCGACGAGGCCGTAGCCGATCTCCTCCAGCACGAGGTGCACGGCCGCTTGCGCAGTCACAGTCCCCTCGTCCCATTCGGCGAGGGCGAGCGCGATGAAGAACAGCGGGACGCAGATTCCGTCGTTGAGACCGCTCTCGACATTGAGACCCTGGCGGATCCGCGACGGGATCCGCTCGTCGGTGACGACCGCCTGGCCGAGCGCTGCGTCGGTGCAGGCGAGCATAATCGAGAGGACGAGTGCCTCGACCAGGCTGACGCCGGGGAGCACGCCGACCCCGACGAGCGTGCCGGCAGCGATCGTAAGCGGCAGCCCAATTCCGAGCAGGCGCGCCGGTACCGCGAATTCGTTGCGCAGGGCACCGAATGAGATCCGCGAGGCGTCAGCGAAGAGGACCAGCACTAGCGTCGCCTCCGCCAGTAGCTTGAGCGGCTCGCCGCCGATACGCAGATCGATCAGGCCGAGCACCGGGCCAGCGAGCAGGCCCGCGGAGGTGAAGAAGATCGCCGGCGTGACGACCGACCGCTCCAACCGGCCGGAGACGGCCGAGAACGCGAGCAACACGAACGCTATCCCCGCGAGTTCCCAGGCTCCCAGCTCTTCACCTCTCTTCGCAACGGGACTAGCAGCACCGGCAATCGCTTGCGCGCATCAACGCTCGACGGTGCAAGAACGGTGTACTCCGCGTCGAGGATCGGCTTCTTCTTCTCTTGGTGTCGAACTCCTCGTTGGCGAGGATCGCCTGCTGGTGCAGGCTCGCGCGCTGTTGCAGCTACTAGGGGACGATACTTACCGACCCCGAGGAAGCCACGCAGGTCGTACATCGCAACGGGAGGCAAACGATGACAGCGGAGCACCTCGCCACCCACGACGAGTTCCGCCGAGCCAGGCACCGTCGAGCTTCAGCCCGGAGAAGTGCTCGAGGCGGTGCCAAGGACGGCAGCGGAACCAAGGCAACCAGTCGACCGGGATGAAGACGACGACCAGCGCAGTCGCGGAGGTGACGACGCTCGAATGACAGCTCGGGGTCACGTTGCTTACCGGGTCGCCTTCGCCCGCGGCGTTCTCGCCCTGACGCTCGGGGTTGCGATGGTCGCTCAACCTGAAAAGAC
>Ga0299913_10001133_pt1 | contig 19045 bp, 16 predicted proteins | sample RVTome_9_FD_201360 | JGI IMG/M metagenome (GOLD analysis project Ga0299913, IMG submission 201360) | Soil microbial communities from uranium-contaminated site in the Upper Colorado River Basin, Wyoming, United States - RVT155D38 (version 2) ... | reverse complement strand
CTGTGCCGCTCGGCGCTGCCCTACACCCTGGACCTGGTGCTGCACGCGGTGTCCCGGGAGGGCCCGGTGGTCGAGGTCGCGGTGTCGGGTGACCTGGAGGGCTCGGTCCGGTGGCGGCTCACACCGGTGGCCGGCGGAACCCGGATGGAGTTCGAGCAGCGGGTCGAGGTCAGCGGGGTGCTCGCCCTGATGTCGTACGCCGCCCGCCCGCTGCTGCGCTGGAACCACCACCGGATGATGCTGGGTTGCGTGACAGGGCTCAGGAAGAGGTTGGCGGCGACAGGAGATCGAGCGCCGGGCGGTAGTACGACTCTGCCATGAACGGTCCGCCGACGTGCGCTCCCTCGGCCGCGTCGTCGGGGGTCGCGGCGACCCGGTCCGCGAACTCCTCGGCGTCGTCGAGCGGTCGGTAGCCCAGTGCCCGGCCCGGCTCGAGGTCCCACCACGCGCGGGTGTTGGCGGAGATGCCGTAGAGGACCGCGAAGCCCGGCGCCGGGGCGGTGAGGCAGGCGTCGAACATCCGCACGCAGTCGTCGGGCGAGAGCCAGGTGGACAGCTGCCGGACCGAGGCCGGCTCGTGGCGGAAGGATCCGATCCGGCAGGCGAGGGCGTCCAGGCCGTACCGGTCGGCGTACAGGCTGAGCAGCGCCTCGGCGGCGACCTTGCCGACGCCGTAGAACGTGTCCGGCCGGGGCCGCGCCTCGACGGTCAGCTGATCGGTGCGCGGGGTCAGGCCGACGGCGTGGTTGGAGGAGGCGTAGACGATCCGGCGTACGTCGTGGGCGACCGCCGCGTCCAGCAGCGCCGCCGTGGTGATCACGTGGGAGGTCAGGGAGTGGGGCAGCGAGGCCTCGCCGGGGTTGCCGGCGAGGTGCACCACCGCGTCGAGGTGCTCGTCGGCGAACACCGCGCGGACGGCGTCGGGGTCGGTGCAGTCGACCACGTGCCAGGGCCGGTCGTCGCCCTCCGGGGCCGGCACCAGGTCCAGGCCGACGACGTCGTGCCCGCGGTCGGACAGGCCGACGGCCAGTACCCGCCCGATGTGGCCGGCGGCGCCGGTGACCAGGACCCTCATCGACGGTTCACTCCTCTACTGGGGCGGTGAGCATCCCCACGGCCATCGCGATCAGGTTGCGCACGAACGCATCGGTGGCCAGATGGTGCCGGCTCGGCGCGGGTCGATCGCCCGCCCGGGCCCGGTCGGCGGCGGCCCGCAGGATGAACGTCGTGACCAGGGACATCCGCTCGGCGCGCAGCTCCTCGCTCATCGGCGGCATCCGCTCCTCGAGCAGGCCGTAGGCGTCGTAGCCGCCGGCGCGGGTGAGCGCGGCGACCACGTCGGGGTGCAGCGAGTCGGGGTCGTCCTCGACGAGCTCGGAGAGGATGACGAGGTAGCAACGGCCCTGCCAGCCCAGGTCGCCGAGCTCGACCGACGGGCGGACGAACGCGGTGACCACCGACGCGAGGTCGTCGTCCGGCTGCTCGCGGGCGGCCGCGAGCAGCTCCTTCTCGCGCGCGGCGAGGAAGTCCACATGCTGCTCGATGACGGCGACGAGCATGCCCTCGCGGGAGCCGAAGTGGTAGTGCACAGCGCCCCGGTTGCGCTGCCCGGCCTGCCTGGTGATCTCCAATAGCGATGCGGAGTGCACCCCTTCCGCGGCGAACCCCCGGGTGGCTGCCTCTATCAGGCGCTGCCGGGTCTGCTCGGCGTTGGCGGTCATGTCATCCTCAGATCCTTGGGACTATCCGGCCGAGGAGCCCCCCCATGCGCGAGGCAGCGGCCTTGCCCGCCTCGAGCACTTCTTCGTGGTTCAGCGGTTGCCCGCTGATACCGGCAGCCAGGTTGGTGACCAGGCTGATCCCGAGAACCTCCATCCCCGCCTCACGGGCGGCGATCGCTTCGAGCGTCGTGCTCATGCCGACCAGGTGCCCCCCGATCGCCCGCACCATGGCGATCTCGGCCGGCGTCTCGTAGTGGGGTCCCGGGAACTGGACGTAGACGCCCTCGTCGAGCCCGGGCTCCACCTCGCGGCACATCGCGCGGAGCCGGCTGGAGTAGAGGTCGGTGAGATCGACGAAGGTGGCGCCCTCGATGGGCGAGCGGCCGGTGAGGTTGATGTGGTCGCTGATCAGCACCGGCGTCCCAGGCGCCCAGGTCTCCTTGAGCCCGCCGCAGCCGTTGGTCAGCACGATCGCCCGGCAGCCGGCGGCCGCCGCCGTACGCACGCCGTGCACGACCGCCGCGACACCCTTGCCCTCGTAGTAGTGGGTGCGGCTGAGGAAGACCAGGAGGTTGCGTTCCTCGGCGCGGATCGACCGGATCTTGCCGGAGTGCCCGGCCACCGCCGCGGCCGAGAATCCGGGCAGGTCGGTGGTCGCGATCTCCGCGAGAGCGCTGCCCCCCATTTTCTCGGCCAACGCGTCGACAGCCGGAAGCCAGCCGGAACCCAGGACCAGCGCCACGTCGTGCTTCTCCACCCCGGTGAGGCGGGCCAGCTCGGCGGCGGCCTCGGCGGCCAGGTCGTACGGCGAGATCTCTGTCACGCGGGAACTCTAGTGGGCTGGGCCGCTACAGACCGGTGGATCGGCAGGGCCGGCTACGGAGGGCCGCGACGTAGTCGGCCGGGGCGTCGGCGGCCTCGGCGGCGTCCGCGAGCACGCCGAGGTACGACGCGGAGGGGAGACCGCCCTCGTAGGCGTCCAGGACGTAGGTCCAGGCGACGATCTCGCCGACCAGCGTGGACACCCGGACCTTGGTCTTGCGGTAGAGCCCCGAGTCGGCGGCCTCCCACCCGTCGAGCTGGGACTCGTCCTCTCGGGTGACGTCGTAGAGGGCGACGAAGACCTGCTCGAACGGGTCCTGAACGATGGTGGACAGGGCTCCGTCCCAGCCGTGCTCCTCGCCGCCGAACGTCAGCCGCCAGCCGGTGAGCCACCCGGTGGTCTGCATCGGCGAGTGCGGACACCGCTCGCTCATCCGTGCGGGATCGAGGTTGGTCCCGTAGGCGGCGTAGGGCGTCACGCCCGAAGGCTATCGGCCCGGGTGACACGTCTAGGCTGGCTCCCGTGACTCACTTCGATGTTCTGGTCCTCGGCGCCGGCCCCGGCGGGTACGTCGCAGCCATCCGCGCCGCACAGCTCGGCAAGTCCGTGGCCGTGGTGGAGGAGAAGTACTGGGGAGGGGTCTGCCTGAACGTCGGCTGCATCCCGTCCAAGGCGCTACTGCGCAACGCGGAGATCGCGCACATCCTGGCCCACAAGAAGGACACGTTCGGCATCTCCGGCGACGCGACCATGGACTACAAGGTCACCCACCAGCGCAGCCGCGGTGTGGCGGACGCCAGTGCCAAGGGCGTGCACTACCTGATGAAGAAGAACAAGATCACCGAGATCGACGGGTGGGGCACGCTGACCGGGCCCACCGGGATCGACGTCAAAGGCGCCGACGGCGCGACCAGCTCACACACGTTCGACCACCTGATCATCGGCACCGGGGCGTTGGTGCGGATGCTGCCCGGGATGAGCGTCAGCGACAACGTGGTGACCTACGAGGAGCAGATCCTCGACGAGAACCTGCCGGGCTCGATCATCATCGGCGGCTCGGGCGCGATCGGCGTCGAGTTCGCCTACGTGATGACGAACTTCGGTGTGGACGTCACCATCGTGGAGTTCCTGGACCGGATGGTGCCGACCGAGGACAAGGACGTCTCCAAGGAGCTGCTCAAGCAGTACAAGAAGCTCGGGGTGAAGGTGCTGCTCTCCACCAAGGTGGACGCGGTGGAGGACACCGGCGGCGGCGTGAAGGTCACGGTCAGCCCGGCCGGCGGGGGCGACTCCGAGGTGCTCGAGGCCGACAAGATGCTGGCGGCGTTCGGCTTCGCGCCGCGGGTCGAGGGCTTCGGGCTCGAGAACACCGGGGTGCAGCTCACCGATCGTGGTGCGATCGCGATCGACGGACGGGGGCGCACGAACGTCGACAACATCTTCGCGATCGGCGACTGCACCGGCAAGCTGATGCTGGCTCACACCGCCGAGGCGATGGGCGTGGTGGCCGCGGAGACGATCGCCGGCGCGGAGACCATGGAGCTCAACTACGACATGATCCCGCGGGCCACGTTCTGCCAGCCGCAGATCGCCTCCTTCGGCTACTCCGAGGATCAGGCCAAGGAGAAGGGCTACGACGTCAAGGTCGCGACGTTCCCGTTCTCGGCCAACGGCAAGGCGCGCGGCATGGCCGAGGGCGTCGGGTTCGTGAAGATCGTGGCCGACGCCGAGCACAACGAGATCGTCGGGGGGCACCTGATCGGCCCCGAGGTGACCGAGCTGCTGCCGGCTCTCACCCTGGCCCAGCAATGGGATCTCACCGCCGACGAGGTGGCGCGCAACGTGTTCGCCCACCCCACGCTGAGCGAGGCGATGAAGGAAGCCGTCGAGGGCATCGCCGGCCACATGATCAACCTGTGATCAAGCGAGCAGCAGGCCGCGAGGAACAAGGCCGCGACGGGTGCGTCGAGATCCGGTGCGCTGACAGGATTGGCCCATGAGCACCGACAAGGTCGTCATCATCGGCGGTGGTCCCGGAGGCTACGAGGCCGCCCTGGTCGCGGCCCAGCTCGGCGCCGAGGTCACCGTCGTGGACAGCGACGGCATCGGCGGATCCGCCGTACTCACCGACTGCGTGCCGAGCAAGACCCTGATCGCCACCGCTGAGCTGATGACCGACATGGCGGACGCCGCCGAGCTCGGTGTCGAGTTCCACGACACCGAGGGCGACGCGGCCACCGGCATCCGGGTCGACCTGGCCCGGGTGAACACGCGGGTCAAGGCACTGGCCGCCGACCAGTCCGACGACATCAGCAGGCGCCTGGAGAAGGAGGACGTGCGCGTCGTCCGCGGGCGCGGCCGGCTCGACGGCCCCAACCGGGTGGTGGCCGACGGTGAGTCGTACGCCGCCGACGCGATCCTCGTCGCGACCGGTGCCGCGCCGCGCGTCCTGCCCACGGCGGTCCCCGATGGCGAGCGGATCCTCACGTGGGAGCAGGTCTACGACCTCACCGAGGTGCCGTCGGAACTGATCGTCGTCGGGTCCGGGGTGACCGGCGCGGAGTTCGCCAGCGCCTATCTCGCGCTCGGCATCCCCGTCACCCTGGTCTCCTCGCGCGACCGGGTGCTGCCGGGCGAGGACGCCGACGCGGCCACCGTGCTGGAGGAGGTGCTCACCCGCCGCGGGATGACGGTGCTCTCGCGCTCGAGGATGGAGTCGGTGTCCCGGGACGGCGACGTGGTCACCGTGACGCTCACCGACGGGCGCCGGGTGCAGGGGTCGCACTGCATCCTCGCCCTGGGGTCGGTGCCCAACACCGCCGATCTCGGTCTCGAGGAGGCCGGCGTGGTGCTCAAGGACGGCGGCTTCGTCAACGTCGACCGGGTATCCCGCACCTCGGCCCGCGGCGTCTACGCCGCCGGCGACTGCACCGGCGTCCTGATGCTGGCCTCGGTCGCGGCGATGCAGGGCCGGATCGCGATGTGGCACTTCCTGGGCGACGCGGTGAAGCCGCTGGACCAGAAGGAGGTCTCGTCCAACGTGTTCACCGCGCCGGAGATCGCCACCGTCGGCTGGTCCCAGCAGGCCGTCGACGCCGGCGAGATCCAGGCGGAGGTGGTCACGCTGCCGTTGTCGGGCAACCCGCGGGCCAAGATGCAGGGCGTCCGCGACGGCTTCGTGAAGCTCTTCTGCAGGCCCGGCACCGGGATCGTGGTCGGCGGCGTCATCGTCGCCCCACGTGCCAGCGAGCTGATCCATCCCGTCTCGATCGCGGTGGCCGAGTCGCTCACGGCCGACCAGCTCGCCCAGGCGTTCACCGTCTACCCCTCGATGAGCGGCTCCGTCGCCGAGGCGGCGCGGCGGCTGCACCGGGTCTGAGCTGCGCCGAACTTGGCGATCTGGCCCGGTCGACGCGTACCGTCGGCAGGGCCCGAACCTTCGACCCCGGAGACCCGCCCATGCGCCTGCACCGTCCATCCGCCGTACTCGCGTCGGTGGCGTCCGCCTTCGTGGCGACGATCCTGGTGGGGATTAGCCCGGCGCACGCCGAAGACACGTGGTCGGTCCCAGCCAAGGCCTCGATCACCATCAAGGGGCACGGCTACGGCCACGGTCACGGCATGTCGCAGCACGGTGCCGAGGGCGCGGCCCGGCAGGGCAGGAGCCACCGGCAGATCCTCGGGTTCTACTACCCGGGGACCCGGGTGGGCGAGGCCAAGGGCCGGGTGAAGGTGCTGATCACGGCCGACACCACCGACGATCTGGTGGTCCGGGCCCGCCGCGGGCTGAGGGTCAGGGACAGCGCCGGCGGGGGCCGGCTCACGCTGCCCGACAACGGCGCGTCACGGTGGCGCGTCGCCGTCACCTCGAGCGGCGTCGACCGGGTGTCCTACCGGACCGACGGCTGGCACCGCTGGCGCGACCTGAAGGGCTACGGAGAGTTCGACGCCGCCGGCTCGCCGGTCACGCTGGTGACGCCGGCGGGGGCGCGGAGCTATCGCGGCCGGCTGCGTGCCGTCCCCGCCTCCACCGGCTCCCGCGCGCGGGACACGGTGAACGTGACGTCGCTCGAGAACTACGTCAAGGGCGTGGTGCCGCAGGAGGTGCCCGCCACCTGGAGCCCGGCCGCCGTCCGCGCGCAGGCCGTGGCGGCCCGCACCTACGCGGCGTACGAGCGCGCGCACCCGCTCTCCTCGCGCTACCAGATCTGCGACACCACCTCCTGCCAGGTGTACGGCGGAGTGTCCGCCGAGCACCCCGCCTCCAACCGGGCCGTGGACGCCACCCGCGCCGAGATCCGCAGCTACGGCGGGGAGCCGGCGTTCACCCAGTTCTCCTCGAGCAGCGGTGGCTGGACCTCCGCCGGGTCCATGCCGTACCTGCCCGCACAGCCGGACCCCTACGACGGCTGGTCCGGCAACCCGCACCACAAGTGGTCGGTCAAGGTCACCGACACCCGCATCGAGAAGGCGTTCCCCTCGCTCGGCAACCTGCGGCGCATCGTCGTCCTGCGCCGCGACGGGAACGGCCAGTGGGGCGGCCGGATCGAGTCGATCCGACTGGTCGGCGGCCGGGGCTCGGTAACGACCTCCGGCGACACGTTCCGGTTCGCGCTCGGCCTGAAGTCGGAGTGGCTGACCTTCGTCGTCAGCAGTCGTTAGGCGCCTGGGGGCCGACGCGGCAGCTTGGGCGGGGGTTCCCCTTCCTGTGCTCGAGCCGCGTACACCGACGGAGGGAAAACCGCGCTGGCATGGTCACTCACGCTCGGCGGCACCACCCGCGCACGAGTTACCTCCGTCCGTCTACGCGACCACCAGTGACCGATCGGCCATTTCATGGGCGTGAGCCTGCCGCTCGGGCGCCGAACCTGGTAGAAACACGCGTGGGAGCAGCCGATCACTCTGGGAGGGGTGCAGCTGATGCACGGAGACGTCGAGATCTGCCATCAACGAGAAGGATGGCGGATCGGCATCGAGGGCGAGCCCCTGCTGCAGGGCGGCTATCGCACCCTCGAGGAGGCGATGGACATCGCCTGGGGCATCGCCGCCCGGCTGAAGGTCGCGCTCCACATCGGCAAGGATCGGGGCGACGCCGGGCCGGACCTCCTCGGGCCCGCAACCGCCTGATCCACTCGGACGACCTGGTTAGCCGGATCGCGCGCTGCGCGTGACCCGAGATCCGGTCGACTCACGCAGCACCAGCTCGGTGGGCAGCACGACTTGCGCAGGAGGCGTCTCCTCCCTGCGGACCGGCCCCACCGCAGCGAGCAGGATCTCCACTGCGCTGCGGCCGACGTCTGCGTGCACGCCGCCGAGCGTGGTCAGCGTCGGTGTGCAGAGGTTGGCGGCGAAGATGTTGTCGAAGCCGACCACACTCATGTCGTCGGGCACCCGCACCGATCGTTGAGCCAGCCGCTGCACCACGCCGATCGCGAGCAGGTCGTTGTGCGCCACGATCGCGGTGGTGCCGGCGTGCAGCGCGCCATCGGCCGCGACACCGCCTTGGGAGACATTGGGCGTGAACGGACCGATCCGCCGGGCCTCCAGCCCGAGCTCCGCGGCGGCGGTGCGGAGGGCCGACCATCGGGTCTTGGCCATCCAGGAGTTCTTGGGGCCGGCGAGGTAGACCAGATCGCGGTGCCCGAGCGAGGCCAGGTGCTCCACGATCTGCCGGCACCCCTGCACGTGGTCGAGGACCACGCTGGCCAGCCCCTGGAGCTCGCGGCTCATCAGTACGACGGGGCGTTGCGCGGCGATCTGCAGGAGGTTCTCGTCAGGTAGCCGGCTGGCCGCCAGCACGAAGCCGTCGACCGAGGAGACCAGTCGCTGGATCTGGTCGTACTCGACCCGCGGCGACTCCTCGGCGTTGACCAGCACCAGCGTGTACTCCGAGGCCCGGGCACGCATCTCTGCGCCGCGGATGAACTCGAAGTAGTGCGGGTTGGTGATGTCGGAGACGACCATCGCGATCGTGTGGTGTCGCCCCGAGAGCAGGGCGCGGGCATGAGGATTGGGTCGGTAGCCCAGCTCCGCGGCCACCGCCAGAACGCGCTCCCGCGTGGGCGCACTCACCCGTGTCGGGCTTGAGAAGGCGCGGGACACGGTGGAGGTGGCCACCCCGGCCGCCGAGGCGACGTCGTAGATGGTCGGTCCGGGCACGGGGGTCACTCAACCCGATCTGGCAACAGGATGGCAACCCCTTGCCACCGGGTTGCACGGGTCCCTAGGTTCGCGTGCTGTGACGACAGACACACCCCCTGGCTTCTCAGGGCCGGAGCGCCTCCGATCGCTGTTCACGTCGCCGCCGAGTTGGCTGGCCCGGCTGGTTCGCGTCGTCACCGGCCTCGAGCTGACGATCGGCGCGGCGGCCCTGCTGCTCATCTTCTTCCTGGTGCTCACCCAGGCCGCCCAGCGCTACCTGCCGGTCGACGGCTGGCCCTGGACCGGCGAGCTGGCGCGGTTCGCTCTCGTCTGGCTCACCTTCGTCGTCGCGGGCGTGCTCGTCAGCAGCGACTCCCACATCTCGATCGAGATGATCGACGCGGTCCACAGCCCCCTGCTGCGGCGGATCGTGCGGGTGATCTCGTGCCTCGTCGTCGCCGCCGTGGGGGTCGGGCTCACCGCCGAGGCCTGGGAGCTCACCCAGACCCAGGGCGTGCTGAAGTCACCGGCGATGCGGATGCCGATGTCGTGGCTCTACGCCATCTCGATGATCGGCTTCGTCAGCACGGTGGCGCGGGCGACCGTGGCCGCGGTGAGGTACGCGGTGCTCGGCGCCCCGGAGCCCGACCACGGCGACGTGCTCGAGGTGCCCACCGCATGAGCCTCCTGGTCTTGAGCCTGCTCATCACGCTGCTGCTGGTGATCCGGGTGCCGGTCGCCTTCGCGTTCATCGGCCCGTCACTCGCCTACATGATGTCCACCGACCAGTCCGTGGGCCTCGCGCTGCGGCTGGTTGCGAGCTCCACCGCGAGCTTCCCCTTGCTGGCGGTGCCGCTCTTCATCCTGTTGGGCTGCCTGGCCAACCACTCTGGCATCGCCGACCGCCTCTTCGACTTCGCCCTCGCTGTTCTCGGGCGGGTTCGCGGGAGTCTGGGCTACGTCAGCGTCGGGGTCAGCGTGGGGTTCTCCTGGATGAGCGGGTCGGCGGTCGCCGACGCCGCCGCGCTCGGCAAGCTGCAGATCCCGGCGATGCTGCGCAGCGGCTACTCCAAGAAGTTCGCACTGGGCGTGACGGGGTCGGCGTCCCTGATCGCGCCGGTGATGCCGCCGAGCATCCCGGCGGTGATCTACGCCGGGCTCGCCGCCGTGTCGACCGGAGCGCTGTTCGCGGCGTCCGTTGTCCCGGCCCTGCTGATGGCATTGGGGCTGTGCGTCGTCGTCTTCCTGTGGGTACGCCGCGACGACAACATCCAGCGCACCGAGTTCAGCTGGGCACGGGTCGGGACCACCGGCCGCCGGGTGTTGGCTCCGCTTGGTGCGCCCGTGCTGATCCTGGGCGGGATCCTCGGCGGCTACTTCACACCGACGGAGGCGGCCGCGGTGGGCGCCGCCTACATGGCAATCCTGGGCTTCGCCTACGGGACGCTGCGGCTGCGCGACCTGCCGAAGGTACTCACCGAGACGGTGGTGACGACGGGCAGCATCATGCTCATCGTCGCCTCGGCGAACCTGCTCGGCTACATCTTCGCGAGGGAGCGGGTCCCGCAGGAGGTCTCCGAGCTGGTCCTGGGCCTGACCACCGACGCCACCGTCTTCATGCTGCTGGTCTTCGCCCTGTCGATGGTCCTCGGCACCGCGTTGGACGCGATCGCCGTGCTGACGCTGACGGTGCCGATCCTGCTGCCGATCAGCGCGACGTACGACGTGGACCCGATCGCCCTGGGCGTGCTCATGATCCTCTCCCAGATGATCGGCCTGCTCACGCCGCCCGTGGGGACCGTGATCTTCGTGCTCCAAGCCATCGCCAAGGCGACCATGTCCGAGGTGTTCTGGGGGGCGGTGCCGTTCATGGCGCCGCTGCTCCTCCTCTGCTTCGGCATCATCTTCTGGCCGGACGCGATCCTCTACCTGCCGAGGGAGCTGGGCCTGTGATCGCGCCCTCGGCCCACTCCACCGGTCGGCGCTCGATCCTCGCAGCGCTCCTCGGCCAGGGGGTCAAGCCATCACTGACCCCGGAGATGCACGAGCGAGAGGCCGAGCGCCAGGGGATCCGCTACGTCTACAAGCTGGTCGACCTCGGGGACGTGGGTGTGGCCGGGGACCACCTCCGGCGGCTGTTGGAGTCGGCCGTAGAGCTGGGGTTCGACGGACTCAACGTCACCCACCCGGTCAAGCAAGCCATGGTGTCCCTGGTGGATCGAGTGACGGACGACGTCGCCGCGATCGGCGCCCTCAACACCGTCTTGATCAGCAACGGCGAGACCGTCGGTCACAACACCGATGTCACGGGTTTCGGGCGGGCCTTCGCCGAGGGACTGCCCGGGGTCGCCCTGGACGAGCTGGTCCTGCTCGGAGCGGGCGGCGCCGGCACTGCCGTCGCCCATGCCTTGGTGCGACTGGGCGCCCGACGGCTGTACGTCGTCGACCCGGACGTCGGTCGGGCCCGTGCCTTGGTGGCATCGGTCGAGGCCGCACACCCCGACGCGGCCGTGCGGATCGTGGCCGGCCCAGGACTGGCCGAGGCGCTCGCCCACGCATCGGGGCTGGTCAACGCCACGCCGATCGGCATGGCGGATCATCCCGGAAGCCCGGTGCCGCCCGACCTGTTGCGCGCAGACCTCTGGGTCGCCGACATCGTCTACCGCCCGCTCACCACCGACCTCCTGCGCGAGGCCGGGGTGCGCGGATGTCGAGTCCTGAGTGGTGCAGGCATGGCCGTGCACCAGGCCGCCGACGCGTTCGAGCTGATCACGGGTCGGCCGGCGGATCGCGGGGCCATGACCCGCGACTTCGACGCCATGGTCGCCCCCGAGCTGGGCGGGACCGGCGCGTCACCAGCCACAGATGAGAAACCGTCCCGAGGAAGGAACCAGAGATGAAGACCAGAACCAGCCGACGAGGTGCGGTGTTCGCCGTGTTCGCGGTCGCCCCCCTGATGGCGCTCGCCGCGTGCGGCGACGACGACGAGGGTGGCGCGGACGGCGAGGTCGAGATCTCGCTCGCTCACAGCTACACCGAGGACCAGCCCCAGCACCGGTGCGGTGCGCAGGTGATCGCCGACGAGGTGGCGGAGGCCGACGCCGGGATGACGGTGGAGATCTTTTCCAGCAGCCAGCTCGGCGCGGATGCGGACCGGATCGCCTCCGTGGTGTCGGGCGACATCGACATTGACATCCAGGGCGCGTCCGCGCTGGGTGCGGTCTACGAGCCGATCGCGGTCCTCGACGCGGCGTACGCGTTCGACGACGGTGAGCACCTCGCCCGGTTCTTCGACAGCGAGTCCTCGGCCGACGTGCTGACGGGGTTCGAGGACGAGACCGGGGTGCACACCCTCGGCGCCTGGTCGGCCGGGATGCGCCACTTCACCGCCAATGAGCCGATCCGGGAGCCGGGCGACCTCGACGGTCTGCGGATGCGGTTCCCGAACTCCCCGCAGTTCCTGATGAACGCCGAGGCGCTCGGTGCCTCGGCGACCGAGGTCGCCTACGAGGAGCTGTTCCTGGCCCTGCAGCAGGGGACCGTCGACGGTCAGGAGAACCCGATCGTCAACATCGCCGCGATCAGCCTCGAAGAGGTCCAGGACTACATCAGCCTCTCCTCCCACCAGGCCAACTCCAACCTGGTCATCATCGGTGAGGTCTGGAACGAGCTCTCCGACGAGCAGCAGGAGGTTCTCCAGTCCGCGGTCGACACCGCCGTCGAGCAGGTCCCGGGCTGCGTCGCCGAGGACGAGGAGGCGACCCTCGGCGAATGGGAGGGGTCGGGAGCCCTGGAAGTGGTCGACGACGTCGACGTCGAGGCCTTCCGTACCCAGGTCGACACCTACCTCCGCGAGAACTTCAACGAGGAGCAGCTGGCCGTCTACGAGGCGATCCGGGGCACCGCGGAGTGACAGCCGCGGGGGAGGTGCAGACCTTCACGGGGCCTGTCGACACCGCAGATCTCGGGTCGACGCTGATGCACGAACACGTCTTCGTGGGTCACCCCGAGCTGGACCTGAACCTCCCTCATCCCGAGTGGGACGAACCGGCGCTGATCGAGGCGGCGATCGATGGGCTGGAACGCCTGTGGGCGCTGGGGATCCGCACGGTCGTGGACCTCACGGTGCTGGGCCTGGGGAGGGACGTGGAGAGGGTGGCGAAGGTGGCCGCGCGCACCAGCGTCCGGTTGCTCGCCTCGACCGGCTACTACACGGCCGACGTGCTGCCGGCGTACTTCCACACCCACGGGCCGGGCCTGCTCGTCGACGGTCCGGACCCGTTGCTGGAGCTCTTCGTCCGCGACATCGAGACCGGCATCGCCGACACCGGTGTACGGGCGGCGATGCTCAAGGTGGTGACCGACCGGCCGGGCATCACCGACGACGTACGCCGGGTGATGATCGCCGCCGCCGAGGCCCACCTGCACACCGGCGTGCCGATCACCACCCACACCCACGCCCCCTCGCAGAACGGCCGCGACCAGCTGGCGTTCTTCCGGGAGCGCGGGGTCGCTCCCGAGCGCCTGATCATCGGGCACTGCGGCGACAGCCAGGACCTCGACTACCTGCGCGAGCTGATGGACGCGGGCGCGACCATCGGCATGGATCGCTTCGGCATGGAACACGTGCTTCCCGACGAGGCGCGCATCGACACCGTCCTGGCACTGCTGCGTCTCGGCTATGCGGAGAAGATGGTGATCTCCCACGACGCTGCGTTCTTCAGCCGGGTCACGCCCCCGTCGTGGCGGGCCGGCCACGCACCCAACTGGCACATGGAGAACATTCCGCGCCGCGTGGTTCCGCGACTGCTGGCCGCGGGAGCGACCGAGGACGACCTCCACCGGCTGCTGGTCGACAACCCGGCACGACTGCTGGCGCCCGGTCTCGGAGGGCACACCCCATGACGCTGCGTACGTCGATCGCCACGGTCTGCCTGAGCGGCACGCTGGTCGAGAAGCTGCACGCCTGCGCGGAGGCACAGTTCGACGGCGTGGAGATCTTCGAGCCCGACCTGATCGGGTCACCCGCGAGCCCGGAGGAGATCGCGGCGCTGGCGCGACGGCTCGGGCTGACACTCGACCTCTACCAACCCTTCCGCGACGCGGAGGGCGTCCCCGAGGAGCTGTTCTCTGGCGTTCTTCGTCGCGCGCGGTCGAAGTTCCGGCTGATGCAGCGTCTCGGCATCGACACCATGCTGGTCTGCAGCAACGTCGGCACGGCCACGATCGACGACGACGAGGTGTCGGCCGACCAGTTGCGCCGGCTCGGCGACGAGGCCGCGGCCCACGGTGTTCGACTCGCCTTCGAGGCGCTGGCCTGGGGACGGTACGTCGACGACTACCGGCGCGCCTGGCGGATCGTGCAGCTCGCCGACCATCCGGCGGTGGGGGTCTGCCTCGACAGCTTCCACATCCTGTCGCGGGGACACGATCCCGCCTCGATCGAGCGGATCCCCGGCGACAAGATCTTCTTCCTGCAGCTGGCAGACGCCCCCGCGCTCACCATGGACGTGCTGTCGTGGAGCCGCCACCACCGGCTCTTCCCGGGAGAGGGCGCCTTCGACCTCTCGTCCTTCGTGGGCCACTGCCTCGAGGCCGGCTACCAGGGGCCGATGTCCCTGGAGGTCTTCAACGACATCTTCCGGCAGACCGACGTGCTGCGCACCGCCCAGCAGGCCAAGCGGTCGCTCACTTGGCTGGAGGATCAGGTGGCCCAGCTGCCGATGGAGAAGCGGCGGGCCGACGGGCCGATGCGGCTGCCCCGGGTCGACCAGCCCGTGGCCTTCGACTTCGTCGAGGTCAAGGGCGAGGACACCGGCGATGTCGACGTACTGCTTCGCCAGCTCGGCTTCACCTATCGAGGTCGTCACCGCAGCAAACAGGTGCGGCTCTGGACACAGGGTCAGGCTCGGGTGGTGTGCAACGAGCAGCAGGCGCGCGACCTGGCGCCCACCCTGGCCGCGGTCGGCTTCGAGGTCGTCGACCCGGCCACCTCGGCCGAGCGGGCCCGTTCGCTCGATGCCCCTCCGGTCTTCCGCCGGGCCGACGCCCATGACGCCGACCTGCCGGCGTTCCGCGCCCCGGACGGGACCGAGGTGTACCTCTCCACCGTCGCCCGGGCCGACGCGGGCTGGGTCGCCGAGTTCGAGGGTGGCGACGAGGTCGCGCCCGCGCCGCTGCTCACCGGCGTCGACCACGTCAACCTCGCGCACCCGTGGCAGAGCTTCGACGAGGCGGTGCTCTTCTACAGCAGCGTGCTCGCCCTCGACTCCGGCACCAGCCAGGACGTCGCCGCACCCACCGGGCTCGTGCGCAGCCAGGTCGTCCGCAGCCGTGACGGCGCGGTCCGGCTGGCCCTCAACGTCGCCCCGCAGGCGTTCGCGCACCCGCAAGGCTTCCCACAGCACATGGCGTTCACCACCGACGACGCCATGGCGGCGGCGCGCGCAGCCAGGGAGCGCGGGCTGCGCCCGCTGCCGATCCCGGCCAACTACTACGACGACCTCATCGCCTGCTTCGACCTCGACGGCGGGCTGGTCGAGGAGATGCAAGAGCTCGGCGTGCTCTACGACCGCCAGGGTGACGGCGACTTCACGCACTTCTACACCGAGACCGTCGGCAGCGTGTTCCTCGAGGTCGTGCAGCGGCGCGGTGGCTACCAGGGCTTCGGCGCGACCAACGCGTCCGTGCGGCTCGCGGCCCAGCACCTCCGCAGCACGCGGGTGTGACCGGCACCCTCGTCGTGCCGGCCTCCCGGTGCTACTTCAGCACCAGCACGAGATCGCCGCCCTCGACGGACTGTGGGCCCTTGAGGGCCAGCCGTTCGACGGTGCCGTCGACGGGGGCGGTGATCGAGGCCTCCATCTTCATCGCCTCGATCGTTGCGACGGTGTCGCCGGCGGCGACCGTGGCGCCCTCCTCGACGGCGATCGTCACGACGCCCTGGAACGGCGCCGCGACCTGACCGGGCTGCGAGGTGTCGGCCTTCTCGGCGGCGCCGACCTCGGCCGCGATGCTGGTGTCGCGCACCGAGAGCGGGCGGAGCTGGCCGTTGATCGTGGTCATCACGGTCCGGTAGCCGCGCTCGTCGGGGTCGCTGACGGCCTGCACGCCGAGCAGCAGCGTCTTGCCCTCGCCGATGCGGACCTCGTGCTCCTCGCCCTGACGCATCCCGTAGAGGTAGTCCAGGGTCGGCAGGACGGACACGTCGCCGTAGGTCTCCCGGACCTCGGTGAAGTCCCGCGTGGGGCCGGGGAAGAGCAGTTCGTTGAGGGTACGACGACGATCCGTGGCCAAGCCCTCGCGCTGCTCGTCGGTGAGCTCCTCTGAGGGTGCCTGCCAGGTGCGTCCCTCCAGGGCACGGCTGCGGAACGGCTCGGGCCAGCCGCCCGGCGGGTCGCCGAGCTCGCCGTTCAGGAAGCCGATCACCGAGTCCGGGATGTCGAACTTCCCGGGGTCGTCCGCGAACTCCGCCGGGTCGGCGCCGATGCCCACCAGTGCGAGGGCGAGGTCGCCGACCACCTTGGAGGAGGGGGTGACCTTGACGATGTTGCCGAGGATGTCGTTCGCCGCGGCGTACATGTCCTCGACCTGCTCGAACTTCTCACCCAGGCCGAGGGCGATCGCCTGCTGGCGCAGGTTGGACAGCTGGCCGCCGGGGATCTCGTGGCGGTAGACCCGGCCGGTCGGGGACGGCAGCCCGGACTCGAAGGGCGCGTAGACCCGGCGGGTCGCCTCCCAGTAGGGCTCCAGCGCGTTGACGGCGGCCAGCGACAGGCCGGTCTCGCGGTCGGAGTGGTCGGTGGCCGAGACCAGTGCCGACAGCGGCGGCTGCGAGGTGGTGCCCGCCATCGCGGCGCAGGCGGCGTCGACGGCGTCCACGCCCGCGTCGATCGCGGCGAGCAGGGTGCCGAGCTGACCACCCGGTGTGTCGTGGGTGTGCAGGTGCACAGGCAACTCGAACTCGGCTCGCAACGTCCTCACCAGTGTGCGCGCCGCCGGCGCCCGGAGCAGTCCGGCCATGTCCTTGATCGCCAGCACGTGGGCCCCGGCCTCCACGATCCGCTCGGCCAGGCGCAGGTAGTAGTCGAGCGTGTACAGCTTCTCGTCCGGGTCGGAGAGGTCGCCCGTGTAGCACAGCGCCACCTCCGCGACGCCCGTGCCGGTGGCCCGGACCGCGTCGATCGCCGGCCGCATCTGCTCGACGTCGTTGAGGGCGTCGAAGACCCGGAACACGTCGATCCCGGTCGCCGCGGCCTCCTCGACGAACGCCGTCGTCACGTCGGTGGGGTACGGCGTGTAGCCCACCGTGTTGCGGCCGCGCAGCAGCATCTGCAGGCACAGGTTGGGCACCGCCTGCCGCAGCCCGGCCAGCCGCTCCCACGGGTCCTCGCTGAGGAAGCGCAGCGCCACGTCGTACGTCGCGCCGCCCCAGCACTCCAGCGACCACAGCTCCGGAGTGGTGCGCGAGACGTGCCCCGCCACCGCCAGCAGGTCGCGGGTGCGCACCCGGGTGGCGAGCAACGACTGGTGGGCGTCGCGGAACGTCGTATCCGTGACGGCGACCCGGTCCTGGGCGCGCAGCCGCCGGGCGAACTCCTCGGGGCCCACCTCGAGGAGCAGCTGACGGGTGCCGTCGGGTGCCGGCACGTCCAGGCTCACGTCGGGCAGCTTGCTCCGGGGGTCGACGCTCACCGGGGCCGGGCCGTGCGGCTGGTTGACGGTCACGTCGGCGAGGTAGCTGAGCAGCTTGGTGCCCCGGTCGGCCTGGCCGCGTGCCTGCAGCAGGTGGGGATGGGTCTCGATGAACGACGTGGTCACCCGCCCCGCGATGAAGTCCGGGTCCTCTAGCACCGCCTGCAGGAACGCGATGTTGGTGGTGACGCCGCGGATCCGGAACTCCGCCACCGCCCGCCGCGCCTTCTCCACGGCCAGCTCGTGGGTGCGGCCGCGGCAGGTGAGCTTGGCCAGCATCGAGTCGAAGTGGGCCGAGACCTCCGCGCCGGTGTACGTCGTACCGCCGTCCAGGCGCACCCCGGGACCGCCGGGGGAGCGGTAGGTCGTGATCTTGCCCGTGTCGGGGCGGAAGTTGTTGGCGGGGTCCTCGGTGGTGATCCGGCACTGCAGCGCCGCTCCGCGCAGGGTCACCGACTCCTGGGTCAGGCCGAGGTCGGCGAGCGTCTCCCCGGCCGCGATCCGCAGCTGCGAGCGGACCAGGTCGACGTCGGTCACCTCCTCGGTCACCGTGTGCTCGACCTGGATCCGGGGGTTCATCTCGATGAAGACGTAGTTGCCCTCGGGGTCGAGCAGGAACTCCACGGTGCCGGCGTTGCGGTAGCCGATCTCCCGGGCGAACCGCACGGCATCGGCGCACATCCGGTCACGGAGGTCGGGGTCGAGGTGCGGCGCGGGGGCGATCTCGACGACCTTCTGGTGCCGCCGCTGCACCGAGCAGTCGCGCTCGAAGAGGTGGATCACTCCGTCCTCACGGCCGGTGGCGTCGGCGAGGATCTGTACCTCGATGTGCCGCGGTTCGGCCACCGCCTGTTCGATGAACACGGTCGGATCCCCGAACGCGCCCTCCGCCTCGCGCATGCACGTCTCCACCGCCGCGCGGAGCTGGGAGCGGTCGTCCACCCGTCGCATCCCTCTGCCGCCGCCACCGGCCACCGCCTTCACGAACAACGGCGTCGGCAGGTGCGCCGCGGCGTCGACGAGGGCAGCGACGTCGGTCGAGGGGGCGACCGAGGCCAGCGTCGGTACGCCGGCGGCCGCGGCCGCCGCGATGGCCCGCGACTTGTTGCCGGTCAGGGTGAGTACCTCGGAGGTCGGCCCCACGAACGTGATGCCCGCGTTCGCGCACGCCTCCGCGAGGTCGGGGTTCTCCGAGAGGAACCCGTAGCCGGGGTAGACCGCGTCCGCGCCGGCGCGCACCGCCACCTCCACGATCGCGTCCGGATCGAGGTAGGCGCGCACCGGGTGGCCGCGCTCGCCGATCTGGTAGGCCTCGTCGGCCTTCAGCCGGTGCTCGGACCACCGGTCCTCGTAGGGGAAGACAGCCACCGTCCGGGCACCGGCCTCGTAGGCCGCCCGGAATGCGCGGATGGCGATCTCACCTCGGTTGGCCACGAGCACCTTGGAGAACATGGGTTCACGCTAGGGGGCCAGCTCGAAATTACCCATCAGTTCGGGCAGCGCGAGACGGGCCAGCTCCACTGCGCGGGTCTCCGGCACGTCGAGCACGGTGACCGACTGGCGCCCGCCGGCCGTGGTGGCGACGAGCGTGGTGAGCCCCTGGCGCCGCTGGAACCAGGTGCTCCGCAGCGTCCACCCGATCACGTGGTCCACCGCGAGGGCCTCG
>Ga0299913_10001132_pt1 | contig 19051 bp, 13 predicted proteins | sample RVTome_9_FD_201360 | JGI IMG/M metagenome (GOLD analysis project Ga0299913, IMG submission 201360) | Soil microbial communities from uranium-contaminated site in the Upper Colorado River Basin, Wyoming, United States - RVT155D38 (version 2) ... | reverse complement strand
CGGCAGCCCTGAGTGGAGCGACGTCGCAAACGGACGCGCGCAGGGGTGAACTGCCGCTGATCGGGTCACTGGGGGTCAGCCGCAGAACCAGGTTGAGGTTCGCGCTGTCCGGCCCGTACGGCGGGTAGCCGGCGAGCCCCAGCTCCTCGCAGGCCTCCCACCAGCCGTGCTGGCCGAACACGACCTGCGGGTCGAGGCTGGGGTTGAACTTCGCGCGCGCCCGGACGCTGCCGTTCGGGGTGTCCAGGGAGACCCAGTCCCCCGCGGTGATGCCGCGGGCCGCGGCCGTGGATGGGTGCATCTCGACCTGCGGGTCGGGCGCGCTCTTGCGCAGAGCGGCCACCTGACGGTGTTGGGTCTCGCAGAAGAACAGCGACTTCGCACAACTGAGGACCAGCGGGTACCGGTCCGCCAGGTCGGGTCGGGAGCGAGGGCTGGTGAGCGGCTCCTCGAAGGTCGGCAGCGGTGCATAGCCATGGGCGGCCAGCGTGGCCGAGTACAGCTCCACCTTGCGCGACGGGGTCGCGAATCCGGTCTCGGCGTACTTGCGGTAGCGCGTGGTGAGCGGCACCCGCACTCCCTCCGGATGAGCCCGCAGCTCCTCCAGGGTGATCCCGCTCGGCGCCAGTTGATGCCGGAACGCCGCCTCGATGTCGCCGTCCCAGAAGTGCGCGCCGAGGCCCAGCCGGGTCGCGAGGTCGAACACGATCTCCAGGTCCGAGCGGGACTCGCCGCGCGGCGGGACGAGCGGCTGTCGCAGCTGGACGAGCGACTGCGCCTCCTGGCTGTACTCGAAGCCGATCTTCAGCGCCTCGGACTCGAACGGCGTCGTCACGGGCAGCACGATGTCGGCGAGCTCGGCCGTCGGCGTCATGAACAGGTCTGCCTGGACGAAGAAGTCCAGGCCGCGCAATGCCTCGCGACCGCGGACGCTGTCTCCGTGGGCCATCACCAGGTTGCCGCCGAAGCTCACCAGCGCCGTGATCCGTCCGTCGAGGGCCGCGGCGTAGAAGTCCTCGCCCGTGACGAACTCGAACCGCGCCGGCCCGAGAGGCCTCTCGTCGACGCCCACCGCGGGCGGGCGCGCGTCGGTCAGGAACTCCTTCCCGTCGATCGGGTTCGACGGCACCTCCTCGAACAGCACGTTCCCGCCACGGACGTCCAGGCTGCCGGTCAGGGCGTAGAGGACATTGATCGCGCGCATCGTCTGCGTCGTGCCGCTGTGCTGCTCCAGTCCGCTCCAGGTGTAGAACGCGACCGGCCGGGACTCCCAGAGCGTCCGCGCAGCGGCGACGATGTCGGCGGCCGGCACTCCCGTGATCCGCTCTGCCACGTCCGGCGGGAACTCGGCGCAGCGTGCCGCGAGCAGGTCCCAGACGCTCCGGCCCTCCACCTCGTCGGCCGCGTTGGTCCAGTCGCGGACGAAGTCGGCGTCGTACCAGCCGTTCTCGATCATCACGTGCGTGAGGGACAGGGCGAGCGCCGCGTCCGTGCCGGGTCGCACCCGCAGCCAGTGGTCGGCCCTCCCGGCGAGCCCTGCCTTGCGCGGGTCGACGACGATCAGCTTCGCGCCGCGCGCGACCGCGGCGACCGTGCTCGTCGCGTGCGCGAGCCGGGCCACGGACGGGTTGTATCCCCAGAACAGGATGCAGCCGGAGTTGTCGAGGTCCGGCAGATAGACGCCGGGCACGGAGGCGCCGAACGTGTAGAGCGGGGCGAGGTAGCGTCCCCAGCCGCACAGCTCCATGTAGTTGCAGTAGTTCGGGCTGCCGAACGCACGGATCAGCCGCTGCACCCAGTCGACGGCGTCGCTGATCGCCGACGTGGAGGGCGAGCTCGAGCTGAACCCGACGGACTCAGGCCCGCCCGTTGCCGCTGCCCTCGTGAGCCGCTCTGCGACCTCGTCGAGCGCCTCGTCCCAGGTGATTCGCTCCCACCCCGGGTCCGCTGCATCCTTGGGCTTCGTTCGCCTGAGCGGGTGAAGCAGCCTCGACGAGTGGTAGACGATCTCCGGCGCCGCCTTGCCCTTCAGACAGATGGCCTTGCCCGTGGGATGGGTCGGATCCGGGAGCAGCGCGAGGAACGTCCCGTCCGCGACCTTGGCGCGCGCGCCGCAGCGAGACACGCACAACGGGCAGTACGTCGGAACCGGGTCCGCACCCATCCCAGAATTGTCGCGCGCGCCTGAATGCCTGCATAGACCTCGACGCCCGAGGCACTAGGTCGTCTCCCATCGGAACAGCTTCGCCGCGAGCAGGGTCACGACGACGGCGAAACCGGCCAGGATCGCGATCGGCCACAGGGCCGCGGAGGGGCCCTCCCCGCGGACCATCACGTCGAGCATCCCCTCGTTGAGGTGCTTGAGCGGCAGCAGGTCGGAGACGGTGCGGAGCCAGGCGGGCGCGGCGTCGAGCGGGAAGAACGAACCACTGAGGAAGGCCATCGGGAGCACGAAGAAGTTGGCCATGTTGACGGCACCCTCGGTGGTCTTCGCGATCGCGCCGGCGAGCAGGCCGATGGCCATGAAGCACAGCGTGCCGACCACCAGCATCGGGACCGCCATCCACCACGAGCCGGTGAGGGCCAGGCCGAAGGCGCCGGAGCCGAGGCCGAGGAAGATCGCCATCTGCCCGAGCGCGATGGCCACCGTGACCGCGACCCGGGCGCCGACGATGGTGCGGGTCGAGACCGGCGAGAGCTGCAGGCGACGGAGCAGCTTCGACTGGCGCCACCCCTGGAGGGTCGCCGCCGCGCCGAAGGCCGCGCTCATCGCGACCGCCCAGCCCAACAGGCCGGGGGTGACGAACTGGATCGTCGAGAGCGAGTCGTCCTCGACCCGCTCGGCCTCGAACGCGTACTTGGGCGGCTGGCCGCTGGCTGTGACGTTGGAGCCGTCGACGAAGGCGCGCAGGGTGCCCTGGGTGATCGCCGCCTTCACCTGCTCGGTCTGGGTGTAGTGCGCGACCAGGGTGTCGCCGCGCTGCTCGACGGCCACGTCGGCGTCACCCTTGCGCACCTCCTCCAGCGCAGCGTCCAGGTCGTCGGACTCGGTGACCTCGAAGGTGTCGTCGAACGCCTCCCGCGCGGGTGCGGGCAGGTCATCCACCAGCGCGACGTCGCCGACGGCGATCAGCTCCACCTTCGACTGGTCCTGGTCGGAGAAGATCGCGCCGAAGAGCACCAGGAACATCAGCGGGAACAGCACCGCGAAGAACACCGCGGCCCGGTCCCGCAGGAAGCCACGCATGATGGCGGCGGACAGCGCCCAGAACGTCGTTCCTCGGCTCATGCTCGGTACTCCCTTCCGGTGAGGGAGAGGAAGACGTCCTCGAGCGTGCCGGTGTGGACGCGTACGCCGTCGAGTCGGTCCTGCTCGGCCAGCCGGGCCACGACCTGGGCGGGGGTGCGAGTGGTGAGCACGACTCCGTCCACCGACTCGACGGCCTCATCGACGCCGGGCATGGCGCGGGCTGCGTCGACTCCCACCGCGCCAGGGGCGACGGTGATCCGGGCCGGGGCGTCCAGCCCGCGCACCAGGGCGGCCGGGCTGCCGACCTCCAGGATCCGGCCGTGGTCCATGATCGCCACCCGGTCGCAGAGCGCCTCGGCCTCGTCCATGTAGTGCGTCGTCAGCACGACCGTGCGGCCGGACTCGTTGAGCCCCGAGAGCAGGTCCCAGAGGTTGCGCCGCGCCTGCGGGTCCAGCGCGGCGGTCGGCTCGTCGAGGAACAGCACGTCCGGGTCGTGCACCAGCGCGCAGGCGATCGACAGCCGCTGCGCCTGTCCGCCGGACAGGTCCTCGACCCGGGTGTCGGCCTTGTCGACGAGGCCCACTCGCTCCAGCCACTCGTCGGCGGTCTCGACCGACGCGCCGTACAACGCCGCGAAGGTGCGGATCTGCTCGCGGGCCGTGAGCCGCTCGAAGAACGACGACGCCTGCAGCTGGACGCCGATCCGGGGCAGCAGCGACGGGTTGCGCGGCCACACGTCCTTGCCGAGCACCCGCGCGGTCCCGGCGTCCGGTCGGCGCAGCCCCTCGATGGTCTCGAGCAACGTGGTCTTCCCGGCGCCGTTGGGTCCGAGCACCCCGACGAACTCCCCCTCGTCCACCTCGAGACTGACCCCGTCGACGGCGCGGAGGTCGCCGTACGTCTTGACCAGGTCGATGACTTCGATCGCAGGCACGAGCCGACCCCATCACATCGGACCAAGAGGATGCGCGGGACTTTCGTCTATAGAGGTGCGGCCTTCGGCCAGGGACGAGCCCGCTCCAGCTGCGCGGCCACGCTGAGCACGGTGGGCTCGTCGTCGGTGCGGCCGACCAGCTGCACCCCGACCGGGAGTCCGTCCTCCGCGACGCCGCACGGCACCGAGGCCGCGGGGTTGCCCGCGACGTTCCAGACGGAGGTGTAGGCGATGGCGGGCATCGACAGCAGCATCGAGGCGACCGACCCGCGACCATCGAGGATGCCCACCGGCGGCGGACGGTGCGCGATCGCGGGAGTGAGCAGCAGGTCGACCTCGTCGAAGACCCGGTTGGCGCGCACCGCGAGCCGCTCGGTGGCCCGCAGGACCCGCTCGAGCACCCGGGGCCGTGTCCACGAGCCGAGCCGGTAGGTCTCACGGGTCCGCCGCTCCAGCCGGTCGAAGTGCTCGACGCTGTCGGACTCGACGCGGATGCCGGCGAAGAACTGCGGGACGAAGGTCGCCGTCTGGTCCGGGTAGCGCGGGTCGACCTCCCGTACGTCGTGACCGAGGTCGGCGAGCAGGCGGGCGGTGTCCTGCACGGCGCGGACGTGGATCGGGTCGGGCCGGATGCCGCGGCCGGCCGGCTTGACGGACCACCCGATCCGCAGCCACCCGGGCTCGCGCTTCGCGGCATCCACGAACGAGCCCGACTCGCCGGCCCGGTACCGGTCGGAGTCGAGGCTGCCCCGGATGACGTCGTAGACGATCGCGGAGTCCAGAACGGTGCGGGTGAGCGGTCCGACGGTTCCGAGCGCGAACCACAGGTGCTCGTTCGGCGCGGTGGAGACCCGGCCGCGCTGGGGCTTGAGGCCGAACAGCCCGCAGCAGGCGGCCGGGATCCGGATCGAGCCGCCGCCGTCGCCGCCCATCCCGGCGGGAACCATGCCGGCCGCGACCGCCGCCGCCGTACCACCGCTGGAGCCGCCGGGGGACCGGGTGGCGTCCCAGGGGTTGCGGGTCAGCCCGCGGGAGACCGACTCCGTGTAGGGGAAGGCGCCGAACTCCGGCATCGTGGTCTTGCCGACGACCACCGCGCCCGCGGCCCGAAGCCGGCGGACCACCTCGCTGTCCGCCGCGGCCGGCGTCGAGTTGGCCTCACCGCCGAACGTGGTCACGCAGCCCGCGACGTCGAGCTCCTCCTTGATCGCGATCGGTACGCCGTGCAGCGGGCCCCGATCGGCCTTGCGGGTCTTGTCGACGGCGGCGGCCTCGGTCCGTGCCGCGTCGCGGCGTACGACCGAGAAGGCATTCAGGCCGGGGTCGCGCTCGGCGATCCGGGCGAGTGCCTCGTCGACCGCGGCCACCGCCTTCAGCCGTCCGGCGTGCGTCTGCTTGACGGTCTCGGCGACGCCGAGGGGCAGTTCGGTCACCCGGGTCAGGCTAGCCGCCGCGGCGGCCGGCCCGCCGTTTCAGCCGGTGCGCAGCAGCCCCCGCACCACCCGCAGGCCCACCGACAGCCGGGCCAGGTCGGCCGAGCCGTCGGAGCAGATCTCCTGCAGCGTCTCGGCGGCGCGGGCCACGATCACCGCGTCCTCCTCCTCCCAGGTCGCGATCCGGGCCGGGGCGGGCTGGTCGGCGCCGGTGCCGAGCAGCACCTGACTGGTGAGCTGGGCGTGCACCGAGTGCAGGTCGTCGCGCAGTGCCGCGCGGGCCATGGTCTGCCACCGGTCCTCCCGGGGCAGCCCGAGGATCCGCTGCACCAGGGTCGGCAGGCCGAGCCGCTCGCCCAGGGCGAAGTGCACCCTGGCCACGTCCGCCGCGTCGAGCGACTCCCGGGCGGCGATCTCGATGACGTTGAGCAGCATGTACGCCGGCGGGAACGTCGCCACCAGGCCGGCCAGGTCCTCCGGCACGTCCCGCTTCATCAACGCGCTGCGGCGCCGCTCGTAGGCCTCGAGCTCCCGTCCGGTCATCAGGTCCGGCAGCGTGGCCATCGCGGCCTGCACGGGGCCGGCGAACGCGTCGACCGTGCCCTGGCTGTCCAGCGGCGGCCGGCGGTTGTTGATCAACCACCGCGAGGCCCGCTCGACGAGGGTGCGCATCTCCAGGCGCATGTGGGTCTGGACACCGGCGTCCAGCTTGTTGTCGTACTTCTTGAGCTCCTCGCGCAGCGGCAGCGAGCCGAAGATCTCGCGGGCCACGAAGTTGGCCCGGGTCAGCTCCGCGGGCGTCGCCCCGGTCTCCCCCGCCAGCCGCGGCCAGAACGTCAGCCCCGCACCGTTGACCAGGTCGTTGACCACCTGGGTCACGATGATCTCCCGGCGCAGCGGATGGTCGGTGATCTGCTGCTCGAAGCCCTCGCGGATCGCCGTCGGGAAGTACGCCTTCAGGTCCAGGTCGAGGTAGGGGTCGTCGGGCAGGTCCGAGTCGAGCAGCTTGTCCTCCAACACGATCTTGGTCCAGGCCATCAGCACCGAGAGCTCCGGAAGGGTCAGCCCCTCCTTGCGCTCCAGGCGCTGCCGGACCGCCCGGCTGGGCGGCAGCCCCTCCAGCTCGCGGTTGAGTACGCCGTCGGACTCGAGCTGCTTCATCCAGAACTCGTGCACGTGCAGCAGCCCGGGCGCATTGGCTGCCGCGTTGGCCAGCGACAGGTTCTGCTCGTAGTTGTCCTGGAGCACGAGGTCGGCGACCTCGTCGGTCATCCCGGCGAGCACCTTGTTGCGCTGCTTCTCGGTGAGGTCGCCGTCGCGGACCACGCGGTCCAGCAGGATCTTGATGTTCACCTCGTGGTCGGAGGTGTCGACGCCGGCGGAGTTGTCGATGAAGTCGGTGTTCATCCGGCCGCCGTTCAGCGCGTACTCGATCCGGCCCGCCTGGGTGAGCCCGAGGTTGCCGCCCTCGCCGACGCACATCGCCCGGACCTCACGCCCGTCGACCCGGATCGCGTCGTTGGCCTTGTCTCCAGCGTCGCCGTGGCTCTCGGTGGAGGCCTTGACGTAGGTGCCGATGCCGCCGTTCCACAGCAGGTGGACCGGCGCGAGCAGGATCGCCTTCATCAGCTCGGCCGGCGTCATCGCCTGCACCGCGTCGTCGATGCCCAGGGCCTGCCGGATCGGCTCGTTGAGCTTGATCGACTTCAGCGACCGCGGGAAGATGCCGCCGCCCTCGGAGATGAGGGACTTGTCGTAGTCCTGCCAGCTGGACCGGGGCAGCTCGAACAGGCGCCGGCGCTCGGCGTACGACGTGGCCGGGTCGGGCGCCGGGTCCAGGAAGATGTCGCGGTGGTCGAACGCGGCGACCAGCAAGGTATGCTCCGAGCACAGCATCCCGTTGCCGAACACGTCGCCGGACATGTCGCCGATGCCGACGCAGGTGAAGTCCTCGGCCTGGCAGTCGATGCCCATCTCCCGGAAGTGCCGCTGGACCGACACCCACGCGCCGCGAGCGGTGATGCCCATCGCCTTGTGGTCGTAGCCGACCGAGCCACCGCTGGCGAACGCGTCGCCGAGCCAGAACCCGTAGTCGATGGCCACGCCGTTGGCGATGTCGGAGAACGTCGCGGTGCCCTTGTCGGCGGCCACGACCAGATAGCTGTCGTCGCCGTCGTGCCGCACCACGTCACGGGGCGGCACCGATGCGGACTCGACCAGGTTGTCGGTGATGTCGAGCAGCCCGGAGATGAAGGTCTTGTAGCAAGCGATGCCCTCGTTCATCCACGCCTCGCGGTCGGACGGGTCGGGAAGCTGCTTGCAGAAGAACCCGCCCTTGGCACCCACCGGCACGATCACGGTGTTCTTCACCATCTGTGCCTTGACCAGCCCGAGGACCTCGGTGCGGAAGTCGTCGCGGCGGTCCGACCAGCGCAGCCCGCCCCGCGCCACCGCGCCGAACCGCAGGTGCACGCCTTCGACGCGCGGGGAGTAGACGAAGATCTCGAACCGCGGCCGCGGCTCGGGCAGCTCCGGGATGGCGGACGGCTCGAGCTTGAGCGAGATGTAGGTCTTGGGGCGCCCTTCGGCGTCCGGCTGGAAGTAGTTCGTGCGCAGGGTGGCCTTGATCAGGGTGAGGTAGGACCGCAGGATCCGGTCGTGATCGAGGCTGGCCACGTCGTCGAGCGCCAGCAGGATCCGCTCTTCCAGCGTCTCCTGCTTCCGGACCCGCTCCGGTGCGTCGCCGATGACGGTGTCGGCCGGGGAGAACCTCGCCTCGAAGAGCTGCACGAGCTGCCGGGTGATCTCGGGGTTGTTGCCCAGCGCCCCCTCGATGTAGTCGAGAGCGAAGGGTGAGTTGCCCTGCTTCAGGTACTTCGCGTACGCGCGCAGCAGCGTCGCCTGCCGCCAGGTCAGCCGGGCGCCCAGCACCAGCTCGTTGAAGCCGTCGATCTCGTTGTAGCCGTCCCACACCGCCCGGATCGCGTCCTGGAACAGCTCCCGCGCGTTCTCGGGCAGGGTGCCGTCGTAGTGCAGCCCGAACTCGTAGATGTACGACGGGCGCTGCAGGCCGACGAGCTCGTAGGGGCGCTCGTCGATGACCTCGCACCCCATCGACGACAGCGTCGGCAGGATCTGGGACAGCGAGAGCGGCCGGCCGATCCGGTAGAGCTTGAGCCGGGCCTCGCCGCTGGCGGCGTCCAGGTCCTGGTAGAGCGAGTGGTCGATGCCCTCGTCGCCCTGGATCGCCTCCAGGCGGCCGAGGTCCACCGACGCCGTGCGTGGAGGGAAGTCCTCCTTGTAGGCCTCCGGGAACGAGTCGACGTACCGGCGGCCGAGCCCGCCGCCGATCTCCTCGCCGAACTCGGCCATCACGGCGGCGGTGAAGTCATCGCGCCAGGACCGCGATGCCTCGGCCAGCCGGCGCTCGAGATCGGCGAGGTCGACGTCCGGCATCGACTCACCCTTGGCCAGGTGCACCACGAAGTGGACCCGGGCAGTGGTGGACTCGCCGATGCTGACGTTGAACTCGACCGACTCCGCGCCGAGCCGCTGCCGCAGGATCTGGGCGAACCTCTCGCGGACGCTGGTGTTGTAGCGGTCGCGGGGCAGGTAGACCAGGACCGAGACGTAGCGGCCGTAGGTATCCCTGCGGATGAACATCCGCACCGCCCGCCGCTCGCGCGCGTGCATCGCGGCCTCGGCCATCGGCGCCAGCTCTTCGACCGGCGTGTGCAGGAGCTCATCGCGGGGGTAGGTCTCCAGCGTGTCCATCAGCGCCTTGCCGGCGTGGCTGCGCGGGTCGAAGCCGCTGCGCTTGAGGATCGCCTGCGCCTTCTCCTTCACCAGGGGGATCCGCAGCAGCGACTCGGTGTAGGCCGCACTGGACAGCAACCCGAGGAACCGGCGCTCGCCGCTCACCTCCCCGGTCTCGTCGAACGTCTTCACTCCGACGTAGTCGAGGTACGCCGGCCGGTGCACCGTCGCCCGGGAGTTGGCCTTCGCCAGGACCAGCAGGGTCTTCTCGCGGGCCTTGGCCTTGACCGGGTCGGGTAGCCGGCCGAACGACTCGGACATCTCCTGGTCGGACCTCAGGATGCCGAGGCCGCTGCCGGGGATCGCCCGGAGCAGCTCGTCGTCGCCCTGCTTCTCGAGCTTGTACTCCCGGTAGCCGAGGAACGTGAAGTGCTCGTCGGCCAGCCACTCGAGCAGCTCTCCGGCCTGGCGCACCTCCTCCTTGTCCAGCGGCGGGGGGTCGCTCCTGAGCCCGGCGACGATGCCGGCGACCTGGGTGTGCATCTTCTCCCAGTCCTCGACGGCCTCGCGGACGTCACGGAGCACCCGCTGCACGTTCGCGACGATCTCCGCGGGGTCGTCGCCCTCGCGGATCCGGTCGATCTCGACGTGCATCCACGACTCGCGGACCGCCTCCCCCGCCGGCTCGCTCGAGCCGTCCTCGACGGGGTAGACGCGCTGCCTCGCCCCGGTGACGTCGCGGACCACGTCGAAGTTCGGGTGGATCACCACGTGTACGCCGCGCCCCTGCCGCGACAGCTCCATGGTCAGCGAGTCCACGAGGAACGGCATGTCGTCCACGACGACCTCGACGACGGAGTGACCGCTGGCGGACCAGCCGGTCTCGGCCAGGGTCGGGGTGAAGGCACGCATCTGCGCGGTGCCCTGGGGGCGGTTGGCGGCCAGCTTGAAGTGCGACGCGAGGGCGCCGTACACATCCCGGTCCGTGCGGTCGACGATGTCCTCGGGGGCGACGTGCCGGTAGTAGGCATGGAGGAGCGCGTCGACCTGGTCATGGGGCGGGCCGCCCGTGCCCCGCCCGTGCCGGGCGAGGTCCGTGGCCTTGTCGATCAGCTCAGCCTTGTCCACATCCTGCGTCGTCGTTGACACACTTCCGACACTAGACCCGCCGGTGCCCGGGGGGCGACCCCGGCGCCCTCACAGCTCGGAGCGCAGGTCCCAGAGCAGCGGGTAGTAGCGCAGCGGCAGCCGGCCGCGCAGGTAGGTCGACCCGCTCGAGCCGCCCGTACCGGACTTGCTGCCGATCATCCGCTCCACCATCACCACGTGGCGGGCGCGCCAGCTCGCGGCCAGCTCGTCGTGCTGCAGCAGGGCCTCGGCGAGCGCCCAGATCGCGGCGTGGCTGGAGCGGTCGTGGGCCACGCTGCGCAGCGAGTCCGACACGGCCTGGTCGCCGTCGGTCGGCAGCCCGGCGGCGTCGAGCACGGCCAGGAACGCGTCCCACACGGTCGGCTCGTCGAGGCGGCGGCGCAGCCGCTCCATCTCGTTCTCGGTCAGGCCGCGGAACCGGTCGACGTACGCCGGGTCCTTGGCGCCGGACAGGAACTCCAGCTCGCGGAACTGCACCGACTGGAACCCGCTTGCCGGTGCCAGCCGCTGCCGGAACTCCAGGAAGTCCTGCGGGGTCATCGTCTCCAGGACGTCGATCTGCTGCACCAGCACCCGCTCGATGACGTGCACCCGCTGCAGCAGGTGCTGGGCCCACCACAGCTCCCCCCGGGCCATGGCGTCCCGGGCGGCGCCCACCTCGTGCAGGAGCTGCTTGAACCACAGCTCGTAGACCTGGTGGATGGTGATGAACAGCAGCTCGTCGTGGGCCGGCGGGTCGGACTCGAGGTGCTGGGAGTCGAGCAGCTGCGGGAGCCGCAGGTAGCTGCCGTAGGTCAGCTGCGCACCCTGCTCGCCGAAGGACACGAACTGATCCGTCATGCTCTCGAACGTATACCGGCGCGGGCGGGGTGCATGATGTGCGCCATGGAGTTCCGCACCGAGCTGTCCTACGACGCGAGCCCCGACGAGGTGTTCGCGATGCTGTCCGACCCGGCCTTCCGGGAGCAGGTCGCCGAGGCCCAGGAGGTCGTCTCGGTCGAGGTCCGCCTGACGCCGACCGACGACGGGTTCTCGCTGGTCAGCGACCAGGTGCAGAACACCCAGGGCCTGCCCGCGATCGCGAAGAAGATCGCCGGCGACACCACCCGGGCGCTGGTCGAGGAGCAGTGGGGCAGCCGCACCGCCGGGACGGTCTCGATCACCGCCCCCGGCAAGCCGACGTCGGCCACCGGCGCGATCAGGCTGGCGCCCGACGGCGACGGCACCGTCGAGATCGTCGAGCTCGACATCAGGGTGAAGGTGCCGCTGGTCGGCAGCAAGCTCGAGAAGCTGATGGCCGACAGCATCGAGGACGGCTACCGCGTGGAGCACACCGTGGGCCGGGCCTGGTTGCAGGACAACAAGTGAGCACCCGCCTGCGGCACGACCTGACCTACGACGCCCCGGCCGACGCGGTGACCGCGATGCTCGCCGACCCGGCGTTCCGCGAGGAGGTCTGCGACTTCCAGCGCGTGGTCCGCAGGACCGTGGTGATCGAGCCGGTCGGCGAGGGCATGCACGTGACGATCGACCAGTGGCAGCACACCTCCGGCGTACCGTCCTTCGCGAAGCGGTTCGTGGGCGAGGAGACCAACATCGTCCAGCGCGAGATCTGGTCCACTCCCCTGCTCGGCGACATCTCCATCGCCATCCCCGGCAAGCCCGGCGACATCAACGGCACCGCCCGGATCGACGAGGCCCACGGCGTGACCACCGAGACCGTCGACCTCTCCATCAAGGTCGGCATCCCGTTGCTCGGCGGCAAGCTCGAGGACTTCGTCTCGGGCATGGTGCTGCGCGCCCTCAAGGCCGAGAACAAGGTCGGCCGCGACTACCTCTCCCGCTGACCCAACGCCGAGTCGGCGCGTCCACAGGCCTCTTTTCGGGTCGAGTCGGCGCAATCGTCGTCCGCTATGTGCGCGAGTCGGCGCGTTTGCAGCCGGTGCGCCTGCAGATGCGCCGACTCGAGCGCCCTTCGGGCCTGTGGAAGAGCCGACTCGACCCGAATTCGGGGCTGTGGAAGAGCCGACTCGGCGGTCTCAGCGCGAGCAGATACGCCGACTCGGCCTCTAGCAGTCCTCGTCCTCGAGGCGGTCCAACCGGCGGCGGACCAGGATCACGATCCCGAGCACCAGGAACGGCCCGAACGCCAGGACCAGCGTCAGGGCCTGCTCGATGGGGTGCGCCGCCCCCAGGTGCCACGGGATCACCGGCCGCTCAGCCCATGTGCGGGTAGCGGTGGTCGGTGGGGGGCACGAAGGTCTCCTTGATCGAGCGCGGGGAGGTCCAGCGGAGCAGGTTGACCGGCGCCCCGGCCTTGTCGTTGGTGCCGGAGGCGCGGGCGCCTCCGAACGGCTGCTGGCCGACGACCGCTCCGGTGGGCTTGTCGTTGATGTAGAAGTTGCCGGCGGCGAACCGCAGCTCCTCCTGGGCCCACGCGATCGCGGCCCGGTCCTGGGCGATGATCGCCCCGGTCAGGGCGTACGGTGCGAACCGCTCCATCTGCCGGACGACTTTCTCGAAGCGCTCGTCGTCGTAGACGTGCACGGCGAGCAGCGGGCCGAAATACTCGGTCGAGAACATCTGGTCGGCCGGGTCGGTGGACTGTACGACGGTGGGCCGGACGAAGTATCCCTTGGAGTCGTCGGTCTGGCCGCCGGCGAGCACGGTCAGGTGTTTCTGCCGCTTGGCGCGGGTGATCGCGGCCTTGAGCTTGGCGAACGCCCGGTCGTCGATCACCGCGCCCATGAAGTTGGTGAAGTCGGTGACGTCGCCCATCGGGAGCGTCTCGACGTCGTCGAGGAACCGGTCCTTCATCTTCCGCCACACCGACTTCGGCACGTAGGCACGCGAGGCCGCGGAGCACTTCTGCCCCTGGTACTCGAAGGCCCCGCGGAGCATCGCCACCCGGAGCACGTCCGGGTCGGCGCTGGGGTGGGCGACGATGAAGTCCTTGCCGCCGGTCTCGCCGACGATGCGCGGGTAGGAGCGGAAGGACCCGACGTTCTCGCCGATCGTGCGCCACAGGTACTGGAACGTGGCCGCGGAGCCGGTGAAGTGCAGGCCGGCGAGGTCCGGGTGCGCCAGGGCGACCTTGGACACGTCGATGCCGTCGCCGGGCAGCATGTTGATGACGCCAGGCGGCATCCCGGCCTCCTCGAGCAGCTCCATCGTCAGGGACGCGGCGAGCTGCTGGGTCGGCGACGGCTTCCAGATCACCGTGTTGCCCATCAGCGCGGGGGCGGTCGGCAGGTTGCCGGCGATCGCGGAGAAGTTGAACGGCGTGATCGCGTAGACGAAGCCCTCGAGCGGTCGGTGGTCGGTGCGGTTCCAGATCCCCGGGCTGTTGCGGATCGGCTGCTCGCCCATGATCTGCGCCGCGTAGTGGACGTTGAACCGCCAGAAGTCGATCAGCTCACACGCGCTGTCGATCTCGGCCTGGAACGCGGTCTTCGACTGCCCGAGCATGGTCGCGGCGTTGAGCCGCTGCCGCCACGGGCCGGCGAGCAGGTCGGCCGCCTTGAGGATCACCGCGGCCCGCTCGTCGAACGGCAGGCTCCGCCACATCGGCGCGGCGTCCCCGGCCGCCTTGATCGCCGCCTCGGCGTCCTTGGTCGTGGAGTTCTTGAACGTGCCGAGCACGTGCTGGTGGTCGTGCGGCTGCACCACGGCCGTCTCGCGGCCGCCGCCGGATCGCTTCCGGCCGTTGATATGGGCGCGCAGGGTGTGCTCGCGCCGCTCGAGCTTGTCGATCTCCGCGACCAGGGCCTCCCGTTCGGGGCTGCCGGGTGCATAGGTCAGGTTGGGCTCGTTGGTGGGAGCCGGAGGGGTGGTCGTGGCGTCCATACTGCGAGCGTAGGACAGCGCCGATATCAGCGCTCGGGGGCCTTCGGAACGGACCGCTTCGGCGCCGACTTCTTCCGGCCCCGGGGCGCCCGCAGCCGGCCGCCGCTGGAGGCGTCGAGCAGCTCGTCGAGCGCCTCGGTGATGCAGCTGCCGAGCAGGTCCGCGTCGGGCAGCCAGTCGCGGTCGGCGGTGATCCCGTAGAACACCTTGCCGTCGTACGACGTCACGGCGATCGCGAGCGGATGGCCCGGCACCAACGGCGGCACCGGGTAGGTGCCGACCATCCGCGCACCGGCGGCGTACAGCGGCGACTGCGGCCCGGGGACGTTCGTGACGCTCAGCTGGTAGCCGCGGCGCAGCTCCTCGGCCGCCACCCGGGATCCGATCGCGTGGAAGGTCGTCGGCGCGAAGCCGGCGATGCCGGCCAGCCGGTTGGCGGCGACCCCGCGGCCGCCGTCCCGGTGCGCCTGGAACGAGTAGGACACCTGGTGCAGCCGCACCACGGGGCTCGACTCGCCGATCGGTAGGTCGACGAAATGGGCGGCGATCTGGCTGCCGAGCGACGTCGCCTCCAGCTCCTCGTCGATCACCGAGACCGGCACCACGGCGTGGATCCGGCGCAGCCCGCCCATCGACTCGGCCCGGGTCATCAGCCAGGCGCGCAGCCCGCCCGCGATCGTTGTCAGGATGACGTCGTTGACGGTGCCGCCGTGGGTCTCCCGGATCCGGCGGTGGTCGGCGAGCAGGGCGTCGACGGTGACCACCCGGCGCTGCTGGGAGAGCGGCCCGTTGATCGGGGAGGTGCGCTCGGGTCGCCGCCCGGAGAGCGCGGCCGCCACCCGGCGCAGCCGGTCCCCGGCCTCGCCGGCGTTGCGGAGAACCGCCGCCGAGGTCACCACCGCCGTGTCGACCAGGGTGCTCGGCTCGACCAGCGACTCCTTGATCGCCCCGGCGACCAGGCCCACCGGCGAGGGAGGGTTGGCCGGCCGCCAGTCGTCGGGCTCCAGCTCCTTGGGCTCGGGCACGACATCGAGCAGCAGCTGCCCGAGGTCCACCGTGTGCACGCCGTCCACGAGCGCCTGGTGCGTCTTGTAGAGCAGCGCCACCCGACCCTCGCCGAGTCCCTCGACGAAGTAGATCTCCCAGAGCGGCCGGTTGCGGTCCAGGGGCCGGGACACGATCCGGGCGACCAGCTCGCGGAGCTGCTCGTTGGTCCCTGGCCGGGGCAGCGCGGAGCGGCGTACGTGGTAGGCGATGTCGAACTGCTCGTCGTCGCTCCACAGCGGCGTCGCCAGGTGGCCGGGTACGGAGCGCACCCGCTGCCGGTACCTCGGGACGAACGAGATCCGGTCCAGGATCAGCGCCACCAGCCGGTCGTAGTCGAAGCCGGATTCGCCGGGCTCGAAGATCTCGATCGTCGCGTTGTGAAGCGGCGCCGCAGGCGTCTCGGCGGTCAGGAAGGCCAGGTCCCGCGGCCGGATCCGCTCGCTCATCGACTCCACCCTTCCTGCTCGCGGACCCCCGTCAACCACGTTCGCGCCCGCATGGGATTCTGACAGAGGTGTGCCGCAACCGCGGCATCACGTCCGCGAAACGTAAAGGGTGGCATGAATGCGCCGGATCCTGGCGGCCTCATCGGTGGTGGTGCTCGCGCTGGTGGGTCTCTCCGCGTGCGGTGACGACGACGGCTCGGGGAGCGACGCCGACCCGAAGATCATCAAGATCAGGTTCAGGGACGGCGAGGTGACACCCAGCGGCGACCGGATCGAGGTCGAGAAGGGCCAGGAGGTCCAGTTCGTGGTGGCCGCCGACGAGCCTGGCGAGATCCACGTGCACTCCGAGCCCGACGAGCACGAGTTCGAGTACGACGAGGGCGAGGAGACCTTCGAGCTCGAGTTCGACAAGGCCGGCGTCGTCGAGGTCGAGTCGCACGACCTCGAGCAGGTCATCGTCCAGCTCGAGGTCCGGTAGGTCGCCGGGTTGGACTCGATCGTCGAGGCTCACGGGATCGGGGGCCAGCAGGACCTGCCCATCTCGCTGGACCTGATGGTCGCGGGCGCGGTGGCCGCCCTGGTCGTCTCGTTCACGGTGCTGGCGGTCGCCTGGCGCTCGCCGCGGTTCGACGCCGCGACCAGTGGCCGCCCGGCGCCGAGATGGCTGGACCGGGCCGTCACGTCGGTGCCGTTCCGGCTGCTGCTCCGGCTGTTCGGCTTCGCCATCTTCGCCTTCGCCGCAGTGGCGGCGATCCTCGGCAAGGACACGAGCACGAACCCGGCCCTCGGGATCTTCTACGTCCTGCTCTGGGTCGTCGTCCCGCTGTCGTCGGTGCTGCTGGGACCGGTGTGGAAGGCGATCAGCCCGGTCCGGTCGATCAACTGGGTGTTCGCGAAGCTGTCCGGCAGCGATCCCGAGACGGGCGTCTTCGACTACCCCGCCCGGCTCGGCTACTGGCCGGCGGCGCTCGGGCTCTACGCGTTCGTGTGGATCGAGCTGGTCTACCCGCAGCCCACCGAGCTGGCCTCGGTGCGGCTGTGGTGCGCGGCGTACGTCGGCCTGATGCTGCTCGGGGGCGCGTTGTTCGGCAACGGGTTCTACGAGCGGGCCGATCCGTTCGAGGTCTTCTCCAGCCTGCTCGGCAGGCTGTCGGTCTGGAGCATGCGCGAGGGCCGGCTGGTCGTCCGCAGCCCGCTCGCCAACCTCGACTCGGTCGAGGTTCGCCCGGGACTGATCGCCGTCCTGGGAGTGCTGTTCGGCAGCACGGCGTACGACTCGTTCCGGGAGTCGTCGGCATGGGTGAAGTTCATCCAGTCCTCCGACGTCTCCGGGACCGTGCTGACCAACCTCGGGCTGCTGGCGTACGTCCTCGCCGCCACCGGGATCTTCGCGATCGGGAGCGTGCTGACCGGGGTGGAGGATGTACGCCGGTGGGAGCTGCCCGACCGGTTCGCGCACTCGATCGTGCCGATCGTGGTCGGCTACCTGATCGCGCACTACCTCCGCTACTCGTTCGAGGTCGGCCAGCAGACGCTGATCTTCGCCAGTGACCCGCTGGGCACCGGCCAGAACCTGCTCGGCACCGGCGACTGGAAGGTCAACTACGGGCTGTCCGAACGACCGAAGCTGCTGTCGAACCTCAAGGTGGGCGCGGTCGTGATCGGCCATGTGCTCGGCGTGGTGGCCGCCCATGACCGCGCGATCCGGCTGCTCCCGCGCCGGCACCAGATCACCGGTCAGCTCTCGCTGCTGGTGGCGATGGTGACCTTCACCGCGGGAGGGCTCTACCTGCTGTTCGCGGCATAAGCACCCCCAGGCCGAACTCGAAACCCGGTGAGCTGCCCGGGGCCTCAGCGTGTGGGCGCCAGTGAGGTCAGCGAGTCGGTGAGCGCGGCGAGGGCCCGCGAGATCGCCGAGTCGCCCAGCTCGGCCAGCGTGCGGCCGGCCACCAGCGCCCGGTCGACGGTCGCCTGGTCGTCGGGCAGGAAGTGCAGCCCCGAGAGGCGGGCGAACCCGGAGACCATGCCGGCGACGTCCTTCTCGGACCAGCCGAGGCTCGGTCGCATCCGGTTCACCACGACCCGCAGCGGGGTGGCGGGGACGAGGTCGCGCAGCTCGGCCAGCCCCCGCACCAGCCGGGAGAGGCCGACCGGGTCGGCAGATCCTACGACCACGACCTCGTCGGCCAGCTCGAGCGTGGCGAGGGTGAGCTGGTTGCGCGGCGGTCGGGTACCGAAGTCGTGGGCGGGGTCGTCCTCCAGGCTGAACCCGGTGTCCACGACGACATGGGCGTGCCGACGGGCGGTCTCGAGCAGGTGCTCGACGGCGCCGGGTCGCAGCTCCACCCAGCGGTCCGGGCGGGGCAGCCCGGTGACGACCGAGAGCCGGGCATCGATGCCGCGCTGCACCGAGGCGAACCGCTCCTCCAGCTGGCCGCTGACCGTGAGCCGCGCGGCGGAGAGCAGCCCGGAGACCCCGTCCACGATGCCGAGCTGCTGGGCCACGCTGGCGCCGTAGGCATCGGCATCCACGAGGATGGTGCGCAGCTCGCGGCGGGCCAGGTGGGACGCGATGCCGGCCGCGACGGTGCTCCGGCCCGGGGCGCCCGCCGGCCCCCAGACCGCGATCACCGGGCCACCCGAGCCCGGTGCGGACGGGCCGGGCGGCGGCTCGGGCGGCGGCGGGGCGGGCGCGCGGTCGGCCGCGGTCACCGCGTCTGGAAGCGCGTCGAGGTCGTCTTCGGCGACCAGCTCGCCGATCCCGATCCGGGAGGCGCGGACCCGTCCGGCCTCCATCGCCCCGGTGCCGACGATCGCCACCGGGCGTACGGCGTGGGCGCGCAGGTGCTCGACCGCCGCCACGTCCAGCCCGGGCGCGTCCAGGCCGAGCACGGCCACGTCGGCCTGCCCCGCGGAGGCGGCGGCCAGCAGATCGTCGACGTCGACGCAGCGCTTGAGCACCACGATGCCCGGGTGCGCACCCAGGATGCCGAGCGCCGGCGACTCCCAGGCCGCTCCGGAGGCCACCACCAGGACGACAATCATCGGCGGGCGATCATGGGTGAAGTACGACGGAGAGCACCGGGTCCTGCATCGAACCCAGCAGGGTGTAGAAGCCGGTGACCTCGTCCTCCGGGACCGCCAGCACCAGCTGGCGCAGTCCCGCGGTCGCACCGAAGCTCGCATCGG